>Ga0210409_10003076_pt1 | contig 19143 bp, 19 predicted proteins | sample IncBWH17MmetaG_FD_161649 | JGI IMG/M metagenome (GOLD analysis project Ga0210409, IMG submission 161649) | Forest soil microbial communities from Barre Woods Harvard Forest LTER site, Petersham, Massachusetts, United States - Inc-BW-H-17-M | ecosystem: Environmental > Terrestrial > Soil >... | reverse complement strand
ACCTTAGGGCCCAGAGACCGTCCGGCCAGTTTCACTGGTGTCGCGGCAGGCAGCGCAATGTTAGCGGACGCTTATCCGGCGTCGAACGTGCGCGGCGCCGGATATACCTTCACCAGCACAATACGCGGGCCGTTCATTTTCTTGACCACTATATCGAAGCCGTCGAACCCGATCTTCTGCCCTTCCTGCGGCAGATCGCCCAGCTTGGCCATGATCAGGCCGCCGACCGAGTCGACGTCTTCATCGCCGTCGATGACGACGTCGATGCCGAGGATGCGCTCGAGGCTGAAGATCGGCAGGCTGCCCTTGCCCAGCAAGGTACCGTCGTCGAGGCGGCTCCATTCATTGTCGTTGCGGCGGAATTCGTCGCGGATCTCGCCCACCATCGCGCCCAGTATGTTGTCGAGCGTGATGAAACCTTCCGGCTTGCTGCCCTTCTTGCCGATGATGGCGAAGTGCGGCGCGCCGGTGCGGAAGCGGCGGAACAGTTCTAATGCCGGCATGCGCGGCGAAACGTATTCCACCGGCCGCAGGAAAGTGTTCAAGCTGTCGATCGGCTTGCCCTCTTGCTGCGCGATGAACAGATCCTTGAGATGGATCACGCCCAGCACATTGACGCCGCTCTGATCGAAGAACGGATAGCGACTGAAGCGGTGGCGATAGATGGTCTGCAGGTTTTCCTGCAGGCTGGCGGCCTGATGCAGTGCGGTGATCTCATTGATCGGGCGCATCAGGTCGGATACTTCCAGTTCGCTGAAGTCGAGCGACTGCGCCAGCACGTTCCACTCGTCGCGGTTGAATTTTTCGCCGGCATGACTGCCGCGCAGGATCAGCTTCAGTTCATCGGCCGAATACTGCGAGTCGTGGCCATGGCCGCCGGCCAGGCCGGCCATGCGCAAGATCCAGTTGGCGCTGGCGTTGAGAGCCCAGATGGCGGGATACATGGCCCAGTAAAAGCCGTACAGCGGCAAGGCGCACCACAGGCCAATGACTTCCGGGTTACGGATGGCGACGGTCTTCGGCGCCAGTTCGCCGATCACGATGTGCAGGAAGGAAATCAGGAAGAAGGCGAAGAAGAAAGAGACGCCGTGGATCAGTTCCGGCGAGCTGATGCCGAGCAGGCCGAACAGCGGCTGCAGCAGGCTGGCGAAAGCCGGTTCGCCGATCCAGCCGAGGCCGAGCGAAGCAAGGGTGATACCGAGTTGGCAGGCGGACAGGTAGGCGTCCAGCTGGCGGTGCACGATGGCCAGGATACGGCCGCGCAAGCCTTGGGTCTTGGCGATGGCGCGGATGCGCGTCTGGCGCAATTTGACTAAACCGAATTCGGCAGCAACGAAGAAACCGTTGAGTGCTACCAGGAATAATGCTGCAATAACCAATAGCAGGTTGTTCAATGAATCTCTTTCACAGGTAATGACGGACCACTAGTATAGGCGAGCATGGCCATTTCGACAAAATCGGTGTTGTTGGAGGCTGGACGATCGCATGAAGAAATCGCGATTGGAGATAGGAGGCAGGGTGGGCACATCGTGCCCACGCGGTATTCAGACAAGCGCTGCGGGGAATTTGAGGTCGCGCGTGGGCACACGTGCCCACCCTACAGCGTAGTCGCCAGCGCACACTGCCGGTAATGTTCGGCGGCCAGTTCCGGCTGTTCGATCGCTTCATGCAGCTGTCCCAGCCGCAGATGGGCTTCGCGCACCGTCGCCGGCGCTACCGCATCCGACAGGGCCTGCTCCAGGTGACGCTGCGCCTTGCCCCACAATTTCTGCTTGAAGCAGAAGCTGCCCAGAGTCAGCGCCAGTTCGGCATCGTTGGGCGCCTTGGCAGCCCAGCTTTCGCAATGTTCGATCTGCGCCAGCAGCGCTGGCGTGGCTTCGGCGGCGGCGGCGTCGCGGTAGGTTGACAGCAGGCGCGGATCCCATTCGGTCGCCATGGATTTTTCGACGATCGCGCGGGCTTCGGCGTGCAAGCCGCATTTGTTGAAGGCGCTGGCGCCGCGCATGGCGATAAACGGCTTGATGCGGTCTTCGCTCGGCACGGTAGCCCACAGACGCGTGATCGACTCGGCGTCGTGCGCATCGTCCGACAGCAAGCCGTCATAGGCCAGCTCGCGCAGACGGGTCGACAAGGCCGGATGCAAGGCATCGTGCTTGTTCAGGGTGCGCACCAGGCGCAGCACTTCCGGCCAGTTCTTGGCTTGCTGGTTGGCCTTCAGCGCCAGCCGCAAGGCGTGGATATGGCGCGTGCCGCGGGCGTTCAGTTCGCTCACCGCCTGCAGCGCGGCCTGCGATTTGTGCTCATCCACCAGCAGATCCAGGGTGGTGATCAGACGCGCGGTTTTCAGCGGCTCGTCGTCCTCGATGCTGGCCAGCCAGATGTCGCGCCGCTCGGGTTGCCCCATGCGATGCGCGGCGCGGGCGCCGATCAGCGCCGCCACCCCCAGGTTGTCCTGCAGTTCGGCGGCGCGCGTGGCGGCTTTTTCCGCCTGGCCGAAACGGCCTTCAAACAGCGATTTGAGGGAGTCGCGCAAGGCGTTGTTGGCCGTCGTCTCGCGTTTGTTGCGGCGATAACCGATCACGCGCGCCGGCAGTTTCTGCGTCACCCGGATCGTGCGGATCACCACGTACAGGATGATGAACAGGATCAGCAGCAGGACGACGAAGAAATTCAGCGACAGGTCGATCCGGTAAGGTGGGAAAAACAGCACCACGTTGCCGGGGTTGTAACGCGCCAACACAGCCAGGCCGATGGCGACCGCAAACAGAGCTACAAGCCGGAGAAAGAATCGCATATGACTATGGCTTGCCTTTGTAAGTACGGATCGCCGCGGGGCTGTCCAGCGCCGGCATGGTGATCGAAAGATTGCTGTTCTGGACCTGCTTGAGCATGGTCTGCACGGTCTGCGTCTGCTTGGCGCGGGTGTCGAAATACTTGGTGATGGTTTCCTGCGCCGCGATCAGGTCGCTGCGGAAAGCCGATTCATTGCGCGACAACAAACCCAGGCGCGCATTCAGCAAGCGCAGCTTCAGGTTTTCCCGAGCGTAATAGGCCTGGGTCGGCGACAGCAGCAAGGCATCCGGCGTGTCGACCGTACGCACCCGTATCAGCTGGCTGATTTCGGTCCACATTTCCGAGCTCCAGCTTTGCCAGACGTCGTGCACGCGGTTTTTCCAGTCGGTCACGGCAGCGTCGGTGGCGGCCTGCGACCTGGCGATGTTGGTATTGGCGGCAGCCTTGGCCGGCTTGGCCTTGCTGCTGGCCGGCGCCTGGTTGCTCGGCTGGTTGAGGCCGAACACCGGTTTTTCATCCGACAGCAGCGGCATGCTGTCGATCTGGCCGATGATGCTGTCGAGGCGGACGGCGATGCCGGTCACGTCCAGCGTCGGCAAGGCCTTGAGCTTTTCGATGTCGCTGGCGATGGCGCGGCGGACAATGATGAACTGCGGCTTGTCGGAACGCGACAGGGTCTTGTCGGCATTCTGCAAAGCGATCAGGGCGCCCTGGACGTTGCCGGCCAGTTGCAGCTGCTGGCTGGCGGTCGACAGCGTTCCTTCGACTTCCGACAAGGCTTGCTCGTCGCCGTTCTTCGACAGATCCTTGTACAGCTGCTCCAGCGCCAGTTGCTGGCTCTGCGACTCCAGCTGCTTGCTCTCCAGCACGCTGACCTTGCCTTGCAGCTCCTTGGTGCCGTCCTGCACCGACTTCACCAGCACCTTGGTTTCGGTATTGCTGCTGTCGCCGACTTGCAGGCGGCGCGCGATTTCCTGGCGCAGCTTGTTGTTTTCGTTATGCATCACCCACCACTGGCCAGCCAGCAGCAGCGCCAGCAGCAGCAAGGCCAGGTATACCAGGCCGAGCTTGCCGCCCCCGCTTTTACCGCTATTGACCGCATACGGCTGCAGCACCGGCTGCGCTCCCGAGGACGGCGATGTCGCCGCACTGGCGGCAGGACCAGCGGACTGGTTCAATTCTGGAGTGGGTATCGATTCGTTCATAGCGGGAATTGTAACGCGGCTAGCAGCCGTTCGTCGCCTGAGCCGGTGAGAGTAACGTCGCTAAATCCAAGCGCATGTGCAGTTTCGGCAATACGGGCATGCGGCACAAGGAGATGCTGCTGTTGGATTTTTGCAACACCGCTGCCGCTTTCTACCTGCCGCACCAGGTCCAGCAGATGCCGCAAGGCCTCCGAACTGGTGACGATCCAGTCATTTTGACTGTTCAGCAAGTGCAGCAAGCGGGCTTTGCCATCCGCATCCAGCGACGGCGCCTGGCGCCGATAAGCTGCAACCGCCTGCACCTTGATGCCTGCGGCCAGCAAGGCGTCGGCAAAAAAATCGCGCCCGCTCTCGCCGCGCACCAGCAGTACCGGCAAGCCGCGCAAGGAGTCCAGGTCCAGCGCCTGCAACAGGCCTTCCGAATCGGTACGCGCGGGATCGGGCGGACTGAAGATGGTGGTGTTTTGCGCCGTCAGGCCATATTGCGCCAAGGCCGCCCGGCTGCCCTCGCCGACGATGCCGATCGCCACCTGCGGCGGCCACGCCGGAAGGAAGCGCATGGCGGCTTCGATGGCGTTCGGACTGACAAACACCACCAGGGCATAGCTGGCTAACCGCGCCAGCACTGCTTGCAGAGGCGCGCTGTCGCTCAGCGGCAGGATTTCCAGCAAGGGGAACACAAGCGCCTGGCGGCCGCGCGCCGTAATCTGCTGCGCCAGCGCCGTGGCTTGCGCCGCCGGCCTGGTGACGATGACAGGATGCAAGATTGGGCTAAGCATCCCGGCAAAGCGCGAGGATCGCCGCCGCGCCTTGCGCCGCCAGCTGTTCGGCAATCTTTCCGCCCAGTGCCTGCGGTGCATCGGCAGCGCCGCTGGCATCGGCGGTCACCACCTGCTTGCCGTCCGGCGTGCCGATCATGGCGCGCAGGCGCATTTGCGGGCCGTCGATGGTAGCGAAGGCCGCCAGCGGGATCTGGCAGCTGCCGCCGAAAGCGCGCGACAAGGTGCGTTCCGCCGTCACCGCCTGCGCGGTCGGCAAATGATTCAGGGGCGCCAGGATGTGCTGCAGATCGGTGCGGTCTTCACATATTTCAATCGCCATCGCACCCTGCCCCGGCGCCGGCAAGCTTTGTTCCGGCTCGATCAGCGCCTTGATGCGTTGCGCCAGGCCCAGCCGTTTGAGACCGGCGGCAGCCAGGATGATGGCGGCGTACTCGCCACGATCGAGCTTGGCCAGCCGGGTATCGAGGTTGCCGCGTAAAGGCTTGATCTCCAGATGCGGGAAGCGCGCGGCGATCAGCGCCTGGCGGCGCAGGCTGCTGGTGCCGACCACGGCGCCGGCCGGCAACTGCTCCAGTGCGGCATAGTCGTTGGAGACGAAAGCGTCGCGCGGATCTTCCCGTTCCAGCACCGCCGTCAGCACGAAGCCGGGCGGCAGGTCCATCGGCATGTCTTTCAGCGAATGCACCGCCAGGTCGGCGCGGCCTTCCGCCATCGCCACTTCCAGTTCCTTCACGAACAGCCCCTTGCCGCCCACTTTCGACAAGGTGCGATCAAGAATTTGATCGCCGCGGGTGGTCATGCCGAGGATTTCTATATTACAGTCTGGATATAATGCAGATAAGCGCGCACGCACGTGTTCCGCTTGCCACATGGCGAGACGGCTTTCACGCGATGCAATGATCAACTTGGAGGGGGAGGATAATTTCGACACAGGTTCTTTCAGGTATTAGCCATGCATCTTGATGCAGCAGACGCCGCCGGAACAGAGTTATCCGAACGCCAACAAGCCATATCAAAAACGCCCAACGAAATGCATTGTTTCTGCAGCGGATTTTAGCATGTGCTCTCTGTCGCCTCAGTTGTACATCCTATATCGGAACGGTTATATCGCAAGCGTTTGACCCTTGGTAACAGTTACACGCCCTTCGTCCTTCACCCCAGAAAAGCTGATTGCACTCGTTAAAATGGCAAAACAATTGAATTCTGCTGTCCAGGTAAAAAAATCCCCTCCCAACAAAGATGCGCCGCTCAAGGAAGATATCCGCCTGCTGGGCCGCTTGCTGGGCGATGTGCTGCGCGAACAAGAGGGCGATGCGGTATTCGAAGTGGTCGAAACCATTCGTCAGACAGCGGTACGCTTCCGCCGTGAGTCGGACCCGCAAGCCGGCGCCGATCTCGACAGGCTGCTGAAAAAGCTGACCCGCGACCAGACCAATTCCGTGGTGCGGGCATTTTCCTATTTTTCGCACCTGGCCAATATCGCCGAAGACCAGCACCACAACCGCCGCCGCCGCGCCCATCTGCTGGCGGGTTCGGCCGCGCAGGCCGGCAGCGTCGCCCATGCCTTGAGCAAACTGGACGATGCCGGCGTGTCCGGCGCCACCGTGCGCAACTTCCTCAAGGATGCGCTGATCTCGCCAGTGCTGACTGCCCACCCGACCGAAGTGCAGCGCAAGAGCATTCTCGACGCCGAGCGCGAAATCGCCCGCCTGCTGGCCGAGCGTGACCGTCCGCTGACCGCCAAGGAACTGCGCGACAACACTGAACTGCTGCGCGGCCGCATCGCCACCCTGTGGCAGACTCGCATGCTGCGCTATACCAAGCTGACCGTGGCCGACGAAATCGAAAACGCCCTGTCCTACTACCGCATCACCTTCCTGCGCGAACTGCCGGCGCTGTACGACGACATCGAAGGCGAAATCGCCACCCAGTTCCCGACCCGCGGCCGCCAGGGCAGCAGCGAACTGGCGCCGTTCGTGCAGATGGGCAGCTGGATCGGCGGCGACCGCGACGGCAACCCCAACGTCAACGCCGGCACCATGCAGCGCGCGCTGACGCGGCAGTCGACCACCATTTTCGATTTCTACCTGGAAGAAGTGCATGCGCTGGGCGCCGAACTGTCGGTCTCGACCCTGATGGTCAGCGTCAACCAGGAATTGCTGACGCTGGCGGAAAACTCACCGGATACCTCGGACCACCGTTCCGACGAGCCCTACCGCCGCGCCCTGATCGGGATCTACGCGCGGCTGGCCTCGACCGCGCGCGAGCTGGGCGCCACCAACATCCTGCGCCAGGAAGTCGGCGCCGCGGCCCACTACGCAATGCCGCAGGAATTCACGCGCGAATTGCAGATCATCGAAGATTCGCTGCGCGCCCACCACGGCAGCGCCCTGATCAAGCCGCGCCTGGCGACGCTCAAGCGCGCTTCCGAGATTTTCGGCTTCCACCTGGCTTCGCTCGACATGCGTCAAAGTTCCGATGTCCACGAACGGGTGCTGACCGAGCTGTTCGCGCAAGCGCAGGTGGAAGGCGCTTACGACAAGCTGAGCGAAGAACAGAAGATCGACCTGCTGCTGGCCGAACTGGCCAAGCCGCGCCTGCTGTACTCGCCGTATATCGAGTACTCCGACGAAACCGTTTCCGAGCTGTCGATCCTGCGCGCCGCCGGCGAGATGCGCAAACGCTACGGCGCGCGCTCGATCCGCAACTACATCATCTCGCATACAGAGACTGTCTCCGACTTGCTGGAAGTCTTGCTGCTGCAGCAGGAAACCGGCTTGCTGCGCCCCGACGGCAAGAACCAGGCAGCAGATGCGCTGGAAGTGATGGTGATCCCGCTGTTTGAAACCATCCCCGACCTGCGCCGCGCAGCCGCCATCATGGAACAGTTCATGGCGCTGCCGCCGGTGGCGCGCCTGATCGCCAAGCAAGGCAAGCTGCAGGAAGTGATGCTGGGTTATTCCGATTCCAACAAGGATGGCGGCTTCCTCACCTCCAACTGGGAGCTGTACAAGGCCGAGATCCAGCTGGTGCGCGTGTTCGACCGCGCCGGCGTCAAGCTGCGCCTGTTCCATGGCCGCGGCGGCACCGTCGGCCGCGGCGGCGGCCCTAGCTACCAGGCGATCCTGGCGCAGCCGCCGGGCACCGTCAACGGCCAGATCCGCCTGACCGAACAAGGCGAAATCATCGCTTCCAAGTTCTCCAACCCGGAAATCGGCCGCCGCAACCTTGAGCTGCTGGTGGCGGCGACGCTGGAAGCCAGCCTGATGCCGAACAGCGCCGACAGCAAGCAGATGAAAAAGCTGGGCGAGTTTGAAGAACTGATGGATGGCTTGTCGGAACGCGCCTACCAGTCGTACCGCAACCTGGTGTACGAAACCCCGGGCTTCACCGATTACTTCTTCGCCGCCACGCCGATTGCAGAAATCGCCGAACTGAACATCGGTTCGCGCCCTGCTTCGCGCAAATCGACGCGCCGCATCGAAGACTTGCGGGCGATTCCATGGGGCTTTTCCTGGGGCCAGTGCCGCTTGCTGCTGCCAGGCTGGTACGGCTTCGGCAGCGCCATCGAAAGCTGGCTGAGGGAAGATAACGACGGAGGCAAAGACGCCAAGCTGAAAAGCCAGAAGCTGGCGACCCTGCGCGCCATGTACAAGGAGTGGCCGTTCTTCGCCACCCTGCTGTCGAACATGGACATGGTGCTATCGAAGACCGACCTGGCGGTGGCTTCGCGCTACGCCGGGCTGGTCACCGACCGCAAGCTGCGCAACAGCATCTTCAAGCGCATCGTCGACGAGCACGAGCGCACCAGCAGCATCCTGTCGGCCATCACCGGCGCCAAGGACCGCCTGTCCGGCAACCCGTTGCTGGCGCGTTCGATCAAGAACCGCTTCGCCTATCTCGATCCGCTGAATCACTTGCAGGTCGAGCTGATCAAGCGCCACCGCAGCGTGACCGCGGCCGGCCGCACCACGGAAGAACGGGTCAAGCGCGGCATTCACTTGAGCATCAACGGCATTGCTGCCGGCTTGCGCAATACGGGCTAAGCGCGCGCCCTGACAGGTTAGCCGGCGCTGCCGGCTAACCTAGTTCAAACCAAGCACCTTCTTCACTGCTGGCAAGCCATCGTCGCCGCCACGTGTCTTCACGCCATTCAACCATGCCTGCAACAACTCCGGGTGCTGCTTCAACTGCCGCGCCGCGGCGATCGAACTGTTCCGTCAGTGGGTCGCCGGCCAGTGCGCGTGAGTCGGCGCCGCCGGACTTACAACTTTTTCTGCAGCAGCATGGCCTTGCCCATGGCCGGATTCAGTTCATAGCCGGCAAAGCCGCTGGCCTTGTAGAGCGCCTGCGCCGGCAGGTTGTGCTCCAACACCTCCAGCGTGATCTTGCAGCAGCCGAGAGCGGTGGCGACCAGCTCGACCTGCTGCATCAGCAACTTGGAAATGCCTAGTCCGCGAAACGCCTTGGCCACCGCCAGGTCATGGATGTTCAGCAGCGGCTGGCAGGCGAAAGTGGAAAAACCCTCTATGCAGATCGCCAGTCCGGCCGGCTGCTCGCCGGCGAACGCCAGCACTACATGCACGTCGCTGCGTTTGGCCAGCGCGGCAACCAGGTTGGTTTTGGCGAAATCGGTCAGCGGCTGGCCGCCGCCCATGGCATCCATGGCGTAGCCGTTCAACAGTTCGACAATGGCGGCGGCGTGGCGGGGATTGGATAAGTCGGCGTTGAGTATCTGGGTCATTTCTCGATCCTGGTGAGTATTGCAAAAGCAGCTTCGCAGATGGCCGTCATTTTGACATGCCCGATACCTGCATATCGTGTTTTTTTGGCACGTACGCCAGGACAGCACACGTGCCAAAAAAGCGCAGCCTTTCCCCTTTTTAGTGACAATTCTCGGCATAAGATACCAATTTGGTGAACTGGTACATCAATCTTGTATATCAGTTTGGTGCACCAGCTGGGGCTGGCAGGTTGGCACACGAATTGCTGTGTCACCGGGATGACCATCGCCGCCAAATCCTCCACCCAGATCGCCGAACGGATCACCGAAGCGATGCTGGCGCGCAAACTCGCGCCCGGCACCCGCCTGGGCGAGCAGCAGCTGGCGGAACTGTTCGGCGTCAGCCGCACCCAGATCCGCGAAGCGCTGACACGACTGGTGACGCGCGGGATCGTCACGGTCAGCGCGCGCCGCGGCTGGTATGTGATCGAACCGACGCCGGAAGATGCGCGCGCGGCCTTTGAAGCACGGCGCGTGCTGGAGCTGGGCTTGCTGCGCCATGCGCGGCCGATCAGCGCGGAAGCGATCCGCGCCCTGCGCTTGCATGTGGAGCGTGAACAGGCGGCGCTGGAAGGCGACGACATCGCCAGCCGCAGCTTCCTGCTGGGCGATTTCCATGTCTGCCTGTGCGAATCGTTCGGCAACTCCTTGCTGGCCGACACCTTGCGCGACCTGACCACGCGCACCACGCTCACCGCCATGCAGTACCAGTCATCGCATCACGCCAGGCAATCCTGCGCCGAACACGTCGGCATCGTTGCGGCGCTGGAAAACGGCGACCTGGAGCAGGCAGAACAACTGATGCACAGCCATCTGTGCAATGTAGAGGCGGGCCTGGAAGAATCCCTACGCAACGGCCCGCTGTCGCCGCTGCAGCAGGCGCTGGCGCCCCTCAACGACCATTTCGACAAGCAGTCATTCGCAATACCACCCCAGCTGAAGGAGTTTTAACATGAAATTTCCCAAGATTCTGTTTGCCATGGTCGCCGTTACCGCCCTGTTCAGCACTACCGCCCGCGCCGATGCGCTGGCCGATATCGTCAAGAGCGGCGTGCTGAAGGTGGCAGTGCCGCAAGACTTCCCGCCGTTCGGCTCGGTCACCAGCGATCTCAAGCCGCAGGGCCTCGACATCGATGTCGCTACCCTGATCGCCAAGAAAATGGGCGTCAAGATCGAACTGGTGCCGGTCACCAGCGCCAACCGCGTGCCTTACCTGCAAACCAAGAAGGTCGACCTGATCATTTCCAGCCTGGGCAAGAATCCGGAGCGCGAAAAAGTCATCGATTTCAGCGAAGCCTATGCGCCTTTCTATAACGGCGTGTTCGGCGGCGCCGACCAGCACGTCAAGAGTGCGGCTGACCTGGCCGGCAAGACCGTGGGCGTGACGCGTGGCGCGGTGGAAGACCTGGAGCTGAGCAAGATCGCACCGGCCAGCGCCACCATCAAGCGTTACGAAGACAACAACGGCACCATCAGCGCCTTCCTCTCGGGCCAGGTGCAGCTGGTGGCGACCGGCAACGTGGTGGCAGCGGCCATCATAGCCAAGAATCCGCCGAAGAAGCCGGAAACAAAATTCCTGATCAAGAATTCGCCCTGCTCTATCGGCCTCAACAAGGATGAGAAAAACCTGCTCGACAAGGTCAACGCCATCCTGGCGGCAACCAAGAAGGACGGCGAACTGAACGCGATCAGCGTCAAGTGGCTGGGAATGCCGCTGCCGGCCACCCTGTAATTGCCCGCTGCGGACCCCGTCTCATGAGCTACCATTTTGATTTCCTGGCCGCGTTCGACTATCCCGCCGTGCTGATCAAGGGCGTGCTGGTGACGATCGAGCTGATCGCGATCGGCGGCGTGCTCGGCATTGCGGTCGGCATCTGCGCGGCCTGGGCCAAAACCCAGGGGCCGCGCTGGCTGCGGCCGCTGGTCAGCGCCTATGTCGAGCTGATCCGCAACACGCCGTTCCTGATCCAGCTGTTTTTCATCTTTTTCGGACTGCCCGGGATCGGCTTGCAGATCACCGAAATGGAAGCAGCCTTGCTGGCGATGGTAATCAACCTGGGCGCCTATAGCTGTGAAATCATCCGCGCCGGCATCGCTGCCGTGGCGCGCGGGCAGATCGAAGCCGGCCTCAGCCTGGCAATGACCAGGATGCAGATCTTCCGCCATGTGATCCTGCCGCCGGCCCTGCAAAAGATCTGGCCGGCCTTGTCCAGCCAGGTGGTGATCGTGATGCTCGGTTCCGCCGTCTGTTCGCAGATCGCGGTGGAAGAACTGGCTTACGCGGCCAACTTCATCCAGGGCCGCAATTTCCGTTCGTTTGAATCCTACCTGCTGTCCACCGCCATTTACCTGGTGCTGGCGATCGGCCTGCGCCAGTTGCTGAGGCTGTTGGGCAACCTGCTGTTCGGGCGGCGGGCGCGTTCGTTGCCAAAGGGGGCCGCATGATTTCCTTCTCGTTATGGGATATTGTGCGCAACCTGCTGCTGGCCTTGCGCTGGACCGTGCTGCTGTCGCTGGCCTCGTTTGCCCTCGGCGGCCTGCTCGGCCTGATCGTGCTGTTCCTGCGCACTTCCAAGCGGACCTGGCTGCAGCGGCTCACTAAAATGTATATCGAACTGTTCCAGGGCACGCCGCTGCTGATGCAACTGTTCCTGGCCTTTTTCGGTCTGGCGCTGTTCGGCCTCGACGTGCCGGCCTGGCTGGCGGCCGGCCTGGCGCTGACCTGCTGGAGCAGCGCCTACCTGGCGGAAATCTGGCGCGGCTGCGTGGAAGCGATTCCGCGCGGCCAGTGGGAAGCCTCGTCGTCCCTGGCGATGACTTACCTGCAACAGATGCGCCATGTGATCCTGCCGCAAGCCTTGCGCATCGCGATTCCACCTACCGTCGGCTTCAGCGTGCAAATCGTCAAGGGCACCGCGGTCACCTCGATCATCGGCTTCGTCGAACTGTCGAAAGCCGGCACCATGATCACCAACGCCACCTTCCAGCCGTTCACGGTATATGCCGTGGTCGCGCTGATGTATTTTGCGTTGTGCTGGCCGCTGTCCAAATACAGTCAGTCTCTGGAAAGGAAATTCAATGGCACTCATCGCGATTGACAATGTAAAGAAGAGCTTCGGCGACAACCAGGTGCTGAAGGGCATCCGGCTCGACGTCGAAGCCGGCGAAGTGATCGCCATCATCGGCAAGAGCGGTTCCGGCAAGAGCACCCTGCTGCGTTGTATCAACGGTCTGGAAAGCGTCGACGAGGGCAATATCAGCGTCGCCGGCGCCCACCTCGGCAACAGCGAGGTGGAGCTGCGCGCGCTGCGCCTCAAGGTTGGCATGATCTTCCAGCAGTTCAACCTGTTTCCGCACCTGACGGTTGGCCGCAACGTGATGCTGTCGCCGATGATCGTCAAGGGCAGCACCGAAGCGGCGGCGCGCAAGTCGGCGCAGGACAACCTGGCGCGGGTTGGCCTGGCGGAAAAATTCGACGCCTATCCGGACCAGCTGTCCGGCGGCCAGCAGCAGCGGGTGGCGATTGCGCGCGCGCTGACCATGCAGCCGCAGGCGCTGCTGTGCGATGAAATCACTTCGGCGCTGGATCCGGAACTGGTGAACGAAGTGCTGGCGGTGGTGCGCAGCCTGGCCGATGAAGGCATGACCTTGCTGATGGTGACCCATGAAATGCGCTTCGCCCGCGAAGTCTGCGACCGCGTGGTGTTCATGCACCAGGGAAAAGTGCATGAAATCGGCCCGCCGGAAGAGATTTTCGCCAACCCGAAAACGGTCGAACTGCAGCAATTCCTGGGGGCTGCCAACTAGCAGCAAGTTGCCTAAATATGAGTGGCTTGTCGGGAAAACGGGGGGAGGCTTGCGCAATTCTGTAAAATTGCGGATTAGGCACCGTTAATATGGAAGCACACATGAATTCAATAAGCACCACCCCGCCCCTGGCAGCAGACCTGATTTCCTTCATCGAAGGCTTGCCGAAAGCGGAACTGCACCTGCATATCGAAGGCACGCTGGAACCTGAATTACTGTTCGCGCTGGCGCAACGCAACAACGTCAGCCTGCCCTACGCCTCGGTCGAGGAATTGCGTGCGGCCTACGCTTTCACCGACCTGCAATCCTTCCTCGACCTGTACTATGCCGGCGCCGCGGTGCTGCAGACCGAACAGGATTTCTATGACATGACCATGGCCTATATCGTGCGTTCGCGCGCCGATAATGTGCGCCATGCTGAAATCTTTTTTGACCCGCAAACCCATACCGAACGCGGCATCGCCATCGACGTGGTGTTCGCCGGCATCGCCCGCGCCTTGCGCGAAGCGCGCGAGCGGCACGGCTTCAGCAGCGCCATCATCATGTCCTTCCTGCGCCACCTGTCGGAAGAAGACGCCTTCGCCACGCTGGAAGCGGCGCTGCCGCTGCGCGCCGAGTACCGCGACCTGTGGATAGGCATCGGCCTGGATTCGGCCGAGCGCGGCAATCCGCCGGAAAAATTTGCACGGGTATTCGCGCGCTGCCGCGAACTTGGCTTCCACCTGGTCGCCCACGCCGGCGAAGAAGGTCCGCCGCAATACGTCAAGGATGCGCTGGATGTGCTGCATGTCGAGCGCATCGACCACGGCGTGCGCAGCGAAGAAGATCCGGCGCTGATGAAACGACTGGCCGAACAAAGGATTCCGCTGACTGTTTGCCCGCTTTCCAACCTCAAGCTGTGCGTGGTCGACGACATGCGCAAGCACAACCTGGCGCGCTTGCTGCACGCCGGCCTGGCGGTCACCGTCAACTCTGACGATCCGGCCTATTTCGGCGGCTACATGAACGCCAATTTCATGGCGGTGGCGGCGTCGCTGCGCCTGAGCCGCACCGAACTGGTGATGCTGGCGCGGAATGCCTTTGAAGCGACTTTCCTGCCGGCCGCGGCCAAACAGCAGTTGCTGCTGGAGCTCGACGGCTATTGCATGGCGCATTGATTGTGCTGGTTTAGCCGGCGCTGTTTGAGACGCCGGCGGATTTGCCGAAACCCGCCCCGCCAGCCAGGCGCGGCGGGGTTTTCACATGCGCGCCGCGGACAAAAAAAAACCCGCAGCGCGCAGGGGGGGCACGCCTTTGGGCCCACGCGTGACGATTGCTCCGCCTTGGACCGCAGATGAACATAGGACAGTCGTTGTGTATAGGTCACGCGTGGGCACGGGTGCCCACCCTACATTCGGAAATGTGCATAACAAAACTCAAAACCAGTGCTTGCATAGTCCTTGCCAGCGGGACAGTTTACGTACATGATTGGGGAGCAGCCAGATAGCCTGCCCTATCGATCCCGTCTGACTCTGCGCAACCGTAATATCGTGGAGACCATGATGGACAACGTACTTGCTGCACCTCTTCTGACTAAAGCCGGGATTCTGTTTTCGGTGACGGTCGAGTTCAAACAATATCAGTGCCTGGTGCCGGCAACCACCCTTTCCGACCTGTCGCATTCGAAAGATCCCAAGCTCGACCTGCTCGATACCTACCGGGCTTTCCAGAGCAAGATCGAAGGCGTCGCCCGCCGTCTGATCAGCGCTGGCCTGGAAGGAAAACCGCTGGTAGTCGGCAGCGGCTACTTCCAGTAATCCGGACGCTGGCCGCCATCGCTTGAGCGATGATCGCAGGCCGCCGCTGCCTGCGATGGCTAGTGGACTGTAACAGCCCACTAGCCACCTGCCGCTTCAACGATTGAGCAGCGCGCGCCGCTTCAACATTGCTTCGCGCAGCTTGTCGTAACCCAGGTTGAACAGGAAGGTGTACGGCAGGAAGAACATCAGCAGGCCGATGTCGAGAATCAGCGCATCGAGCAGGCTCATGTCCAGCCACCACGCCACCAGCGGCACCACGATCGCCACCAGGCCGGCTTCAAACGCCAGCGCATGCACTGCCCGGACCGCCATGGTGCGGACGATGCGCCAGCGCCGTTCGACGCGGTCGAACATGGCATTGAAAATCATGTTCCAGCTCATCGCCACCAGCGAGATCATCAGGGTCAGCGCGCCGGCGTGCGCCATCGGCATTTTCATTACCCACGACAGCACCGGCGCCGTCAGCGCCACTGCCAGCGCTTCGAAAATCAATGCATGGGTGACGCGATCACCCCAGGTTTTATTGGTATTCATACTACCTCCGTTGCTTTAGAAATGTCTGATGCAAGGATTTTCTTCGATTAAGCTGATACTATCAAACTAGTTATCATCGGATAAACCGATACTTTGGAGATGCCATGCGCCATTCGCTGGAAACCCTGTTCATGTTTGTCGAAGCGGCGACGCTGGGTTCGTTTTCCGCAGCGGCGCGCAAGCTGGGCAAGCAGCAATCGACCGTCAGCGAAGCCATCGCCAATCTCGAGATCGACCTCGGCCTGACGCTGTTCGACCGCAGCACGCGCCGTCCCGGCCTGACGCCGCAAGGCCGGGCGATGCTGGTGCACGCGCAGCAGGTGATCGAGGCCAGCGACCGGCTGGAGCGCTCGGCACACAGGCTGGCCGACGGCCTCGAGCCGCAGCTGACCCTGGTGCTGTCCGACACTTACCAGTCGGACCGCTTTGAAGAAATCCTCACCAGTTTTGAACAGCGCTATCCCGAACTGGAGCTGGAATGCATGATTGCGGAGCGCAACGACGTGGTGGCGCTGGTGCAGGAAGGACGCGCCCATCTAGGGCTGGTGGCGGCGCAGGCGGATTATCCGCCGGATATCGGCTTCGAATCGGTGCCCGACCGCTCGGCCATCGGCTTGTATGTCGGCAAGCAGCACCCGCTGGCCAAGGCGCGTCATATCACGACCGAAATGCTGCACAACGCGCGCGAACTGCGCATCAGCACCTATGGCGAAGACAGCGCGAACGCAGCGCAACGCCGCCGCAGCCAATCCTGGACCGCTTCCAGCTACCTGCTGCTGCTGGAAATGACCGAGCTCGGCTTCGGCTGGGCCGAACTGCCGTACTGGCTGGCCAAACGCTTTGCCGCCGACCGCCTGCTGGAGCTGCAGGTGCGCGGCTGGCCGAAAAGCATACAGGTGGACGCGGTCTGGTCGCGCCATCGTGGACTGGGGCCGGCCGGCAGCTGGCTGCTGGATACGCTGATGGCGCGATAAATGGCCGCATACGGCCAAGGCTGGTCTGGCGCGGATTTTGCTCTGCATCCTGTATCACTCAGAAAGCCGACAAAAAATGTTAATCGTCCTTGCCTCAGCCAGTTTCGCCGCCCTGCTCGCCGCCTTCCTGCTGCACAAAGAACTCAAGAGCCGCGGCTTCCTCTCCAGCTACAACCGCAATGCGCGTTCCAACGCCCGCCTGCAGCGGAGCCGGACCACCAAACCTCGCCAGTAAGCGGCTCCGAGGCGACTCTTCTTTTACAGCAGGCAAAAAAAAGCCCGCTGGACCTTGCGGCGCGGGCTGAATCCAATCCATAGGGGGAGTTGGAGGAGACGAAATCACTATAGTGGGAAATATTGCGCACCGCAATATAGTAAAAATACGGTATCAGACGCAAAAAAACCTGCGGCCGCAAGGCAAGCAGGTTTTTTGTATTCCTCAATACAGGAGAAGATTCCCGAAGCCCAGACCTATCTGGAAAGTGGCTCCGACGTGTAACGAATCTACTCTTGTATTGGCCCGTATCGTATCTTTTACAGCTGGATGCGACAGGCGATTGATGGATACTACCCTGCTTTTGCCAAGAAAACAAGGGGATTTTGTCAGAATGCCGCGGATTTTCCACGGCGCAAGACAAAAAAAAGCCCGCGAACCTTGCGGCGCGGGCTTGAATCCAAACCTTAGGAGGTGTTGGAGGAGACAGGTGCAACTATATAGAGCCGATCTGCTAGCCGCCAATTTATTTAACGCATATCAGTTATTCACACCAATGATAGCGTTACCATTGCTTTGCAGCATAAGGCAGCCGACGCCCTTCTTGCGCGCTCTGGCGCGCCAGTTCCAAGATTTCGGCAACGCTGACGGCGGCATCCGGCGTCACTGGAAATGGCGCGCCATCCTGTATCGATGCCGCCACTGCGCGGTAAAACTCGACGTAAGCGCCATCCAGGGTGGCCAGTTCGCCGCGCAGGTCGAGCGCGCCGTCCACTTCCCGGATCAGGCCAGGCGGATTGCCGGCCCATCCTGGCTGGCCCGGCCTCAGTCCCGCCTTGAGCTGGTCTTCCTGGCTGTCCAGGCCGGTTTTCAGGTAACTGCCGCGGCGGCCGTGCAGTACGAAGCGCGGCGCTTCCAGCGCGCTCAGGGCACTGGCATGCAGCAGCACCTGCTTGTCGGCGTAGCCCAGCTGCAGGTGGACATAATCGTCCGCCTCGGCATGTTCGCGATAGGCCGCCACGGTGGCATTCACGCTGTTCGGCGCGCCGAACAGCAGCAGCGCCTGGTCGACCAGATGCGGACCAAGGTCGTACAGCAAGCCGCCGCCGCTGAGCGCATTTTCGCGCCAGCGCTGCCGCACGGCAGGCCGGAAGCGGTCGAAATGCGATTCAAAATGGGTGAGGTGGCCCAGCCGGCCGCTGGCCAGCAAGGCCTGCACCGTGCGGAAATCGCCATCCCAGCGACGGTTGTGGAACGGCGCCAGCAACAGCTTGGCGTCGCGCGCAGCGCGCGCCAGGATGCGCGCCTGTTCGGCCGTCAGTGTGACCGGTTTATCGACCGCCACGTGCTTGCCGGCCGCCAGCGTGCGGCGGGCAAAATCGAAATGGGTGTCGTTCGGTGTCGCGATGACGATGCAGTCGAGCGCAGGATCCGCCAGCAAGGCGTCGAGGTCGGCGACGATGCGCGCCTGCGGCCAGGCTTGACTGGCGATGCCCGCCTGGCTGCTGGCGATGGCGCTGACTTCGGTGCGGCCGGAATGACCGATCAGCGGCGCATGGAAGGTGGCGCCGGCAAAGCCGTAGCCCAGCAGGCCGATTTTCAACAGGGGCTTGGTATGCAAAGTCAGACTCCTAGCTAGTAAGGCAGAAATTATCCACAGCAAAAGTTACCCACAGAAATTGTGGACAGTCCTGTGGATAACCATCAATGATTTCAATCAAGTCTTTGATTTATATAGATTTTAACTGAACGCACAAGCTTGATACTCCGGGCATAACTTGGCGAGCCTGTTTATTACGCCAAACAGGCCGGCTGCCAGCCCCCGAAACTGCGCCTAGCCGGCGGCAGAGTCAATATCCGCCAGCGATTCGCGTCCCTTGTCGGTGATGTCGAAACCGTCGCCGGCCGGCCTTGGGCTGATATGGCCCTTCTTGCCCAGGAACAGGGCGACATCGGCTGCCAGCTTGCTGGCGGGATCGCTGGCGATGGCGCGCAAGCCATCGATGCAATTTCTGATGAACAGGGTCTGCTGGCCTTTTTCGGTCAGCGACAGGCCGCCGTTCTTTTCATACGCGATGAACTTCAGCCCTGTCAGGCGCTTGGTGTTTCTTGCCACGCAAGCACTCACCCTGCCGTGCGTTCCCTTGCCGATCTGTTCCAGCGCGTCGTACTCATCTCTTGTCAAACCGTCGTTCATTACTGCTTCCTCTGTAGAATTTGCCATGCTGCGACCCTCATGGTACGCGCCGCAG
>Ga0210409_10003075_pt1 | contig 19143 bp, 19 predicted proteins | sample IncBWH17MmetaG_FD_161649 | JGI IMG/M metagenome (GOLD analysis project Ga0210409, IMG submission 161649) | Forest soil microbial communities from Barre Woods Harvard Forest LTER site, Petersham, Massachusetts, United States - Inc-BW-H-17-M | ecosystem: Environmental > Terrestrial > Soil >... | reverse complement strand
CCGCGACCACGGCGCCCGGCACCTGATCAATGCGCTGGCGCACGTGGCTGGCGAGCGTCGAGTCCACGGCGAGCGCAAAAAGAATGGGCAGCATAATTTGAAATTATGCGTCGCCTCACCCTGCTGCTCAACCAGCGCATGTCACCTCTCAATGTCTGACAGCGTAGATCGCAGGGAGTAGGCCGAGGGGATGACGCCCATGAGGTGGGCCTGCTGATTGTCCAGCCTTATCGTATGTCCGGCCCCGCATGGTTAGGCGAGCGAAGCGAGCGGCGCGAAGCGCCACTCAGAACCGCATCGACTCACCTCAGGCGGAAGGCGAAGGGCATTTGTATGAGCTCCGAGACGAGCTGGCCTTCGCGCTCCGCGGGGAAAAAGCGTTCGGCCGGAATGGCCTCCCGCACCGCGTCGGCGAATACTGGGTCGGAGCTATGCAGGATCCTGAACTTCGACATGTCGACGCGACCGGTCGTGTCGACGACGAATTGCGCCAGCACCTCGCCGCTGACGCGCTGCCGAACGGCGGCCCTGGGGTATCGGGGTCCAGTCTGGCCGGGCCGTGGAACGGCTTGCCGCTCGACCTCGAAGACGAAGTATGGCGCGCCGGGCGCATGAGGCGCGACGCTCGGAGGGGGCGGCTGAGGCGCGAAATACCTTCCGACGCCACGAAGATTGGCGAGGATCTTCTGCGCGCTGTCGAATGAGACCTCGACTGACCCCTTGTATTCGCCATCCTCGCCGACGATCTCATAGCGCGACGCCGCATTGGTCGATTGCCGGACGAATGTCATGCCCTGCGTGGCCCCAAGGGTCGAGTCGAAGTACGCGAATCGCGCCTCTGCCTTCTTCGCCTTTAGCGCCATCGCACTGTCGGCCCATGTGGCGAGGCTTTGCGAGTCGGCGCGCACCACGAAGTTTTGCTCGCCCGACATTAACTGCATCCAACCCCGGCCGGCGTGGACAATGACGCGAACTTGCGCGGTTGCGGCCCCCGGAACGAGCGCCAGGCAGGCCACGACAAGACGGCGACTGGCCAGAAACATGCGCCCAAGATGTGAGCCGGCCTCGGCCACGCAACCCTTTGTGGCATTGGTGTGTCAGAGTGTCGCCATGGCACGAGAGGACGCTTGAACGACGACGCGCTGATCGAGCGCGTGTTGGCGGGAGATCCGGCGGCGCAGCGCGCGCTGTACGACGCGCACGTCGACCGCGTCTACCGGCTCGCCTATCGGTTCGCCGGTGACGCCGACCTCGCGCGGGATTTTACGCAGGACACGTTCATTCGGGCGTTCGATCGGCTGGGCACGTTCAAGCGCCGGTCGTCGTTCTCGACGTGGCTGCATTCGATCGGCGTGTCCGTGGCGCTCAACGGGCTGCGATCAGTGCGGCGGCTCAGGGAGCGGGAGACGAACGCGATCGATGCGGAGACAATGGGGACGGCACGCGTGGGCAGTGAGCCGGATCTCAAAGAGCGGCTGGCGCGGGCGATCGACGCGCTGCCAGAAGGATATCGAACGGTGTTCGTGATGCACGACGTCGAAGGGTACACGCACGAGGAGATAGGGGTCGTGCTCGGCATCGAGTCGGGGACTTCGAAAGCGCAATTGTCGCGGGCGCGGGCCAAGCTCCGCACCGCGTTGGCGGATTTTGCCGGGGAGTGGATCGCATGAAAGACCATGGGAACGACGACGTGAACGAAACGAACGACGAGAAGTGGAACGAGGCGCTGCGGGATCTGGCGCGGGATTACAATCAGCCGCCGATGATCGTGCCGCGCGAGGCCATGTGGGCCGCTATCGTGGCGGGACAGGGGCGGTCGCGGTCGCGGATGCTCATGTTCTCGCGCCGCTTCGCGCCGCTCGCCGCGGCGGCCGTGCTCGTACTCGCGGTCGGCATCGGGATCGGACGGGTCACCGTTCCTCGGCCTCAAGTAATCGGCATACTCAAGCCGGCGACGGCCGCGGTACCCGAAGCCTACGCGATCGCGACGACGCAGCAGCTCGTGCAAGCGCAAGCGCTGCTCACGCAGTTCAACGCGAGCACCCGCGGCGTCAAAGAAGACGAACATCTCGCCGCGTGGGCCCGCGACCTTCTGTCGAACACGCGACTGTTGCTCGACTCGCCGGCCGGCGCCGATCCGCACCGGAAGCAGTTGCTCGAAGATCTCGAGCTGGTGCTGGTCCAGATCGCCGCGCTCTCGCCCGACGCAGCGGCAAGTGATCGGGCGGCGATCGCGCATACCCTCGACGACGCTCAAGTGCTGCCGCGCATCAAGGCAGCCATTCCGACGAATCAGGTGGGACTATGAAATTCTTGCTCGCATGCACACTCACCCTGCTCGCGACCGCGCAACCGGCCCGCGCAGCGCAGCTCTCCGAGGCGCCGTTTCCGGTACCGGTCGGCGCGTTCCCGGATGACCCGGCCGACTCCCTGTACTCCGCCGCCCGGGCGGCGCTGGCCGAGCGACGGTATGAGCGCGCAGCCGATCTGTTCCATGAGATCACGACCGAGTATCCCAAATCGTCGTACGCCGCGAACGCCGCCTATTACGAGGCGTTCGCCCGGTCGCGGCTAGGCGACGTCGACAACCTCCGCCAGGCCTATCGGATCCTCCAAGGCTCCGCGAAGGTGCTGTCGGCCGATGCGCGCGCGCTCGAGGAGCGCGTGTGTGGCCTACTCGTCCGCAAAGGCGACTCGTCGTGCAAGAAACAGCTGCAATACGATGCCGACCGGAGGACGAAGGAGCCGACGACCGACTCGACCAAGTGCCCGACCGAGGGAGACGAGGGCGACATTCGCATCGCGGCACTCGACGCGCTGCTCCAGGTCGACGCGGACAAAGCGCTGCCGATACTCAAGCAGATCCTCGCACGCCGAGACCCGTGCTCGGTCGAGCTGAGACGCAAGGCGGTGTTCCTGGTCTCGCAAAAAGCCGGGTCCGAAGCCGCCGACATCCTGCTCGAGACCGCGCGCACCGATCCCGACCAGGACGTCCGCGAGCAAGCGGTGTTCTGGCTCTCGCGGTCCGGGACGGCCGCGCGGTCGGGATGCTCGACAGCCTGCTGCTCCACTCGGATAACGACGGGATCCGCGAAAAGGCCTTGTTCGCGCTCTCGCAGCAACGCGATCGCGGCTCACCGATGCTGCGCGATTTCGCCAGCAACGAGAACCAGCCGGAGGATCTCCGGGAGAAAGCGATCTTCTGGCTTGGCCAATCCGGCCAGCCCGACGATGAGGCGTGGCTCCGCCAGCAGTTCCGGCGGGAGAAGAGCCAGGACTTGAAGGAAAAGATCATCTTCTCGATCGCCCAGCATCACGACGCCGACACCGGCGACTGGCTGCTCGGCGTCGCCACCGACACCTCGCAGTCCGTGGACACGCGGAAGAAGGCGATCTTCTGGGCCGGCCAAGGCGGCGCGACGTTCGACCAGATGGTCGGTCTCTACGGCCGGGTCCAGGACACCGATCTCAAGGACGCCTTGATCTTCGCCTTCTCGCAGCGCCACGAGCGCGGCGCGATCGACGAGCTCATCTCGATCGCCAAGACGGACAAGGATCCCGAAGCGCGCAAGAAAGCCGTGTTCTGGCTCGGCCAGTCGCACGACCCCCGCGTCACGCAATTCCTGCAGGAGCTGATCAACAAATGATCGCCTTGGCACTTGTCTGGGCGTTGACCCAGCAGCAGCCCGACCTCGCCCGTCGCATTGCGGCGGCGCCCGACGGCGAGGTGCGGATGACCTTCGCGGCCCGACCGGGCCTGTGCGACGGACACCATCGCTACATGTCCGGCGATGACGATACCGATGTGCAGTACGATGAGGACGAGTGCGACGACGGCCCCGTGCGCGTGGTGCTCTGGGTGAGCGCGCACGAGCCCATCCGACTGCACACACACCTCGGCGGTCGGTGGCGGCCCCGCGCCAACATCACGATCACGGACCTCGGCGTCCTGCCCGCCAGCGCGGCGGCCGATTATTTCCTCGGACTCGCCGAGCAGAAATCGACGCACGTGGGGCGCGAAGCGATTTTTCCGGCGACGCTCGCCGACAGCGCCGTCGAGGTTCGCATCTGGCCGCGGCTGATCGCGCTCGCTCGCGATAATTCAAAGCCGAACGAAACGCGGAAGAACGCCGTCTTTTGGCTCGGTCAGGCCGCGGCCAACGCGACGGGCGCACTCGACTCGCTGGTTACGGACAACAGTGTTGATCGCGAGGTGCGCGAGTCGGCAATCTTTGCCTTGTCTCAGCGCCCGCGGGATGAAGGTGTACCGATTTTGATCAATGTGGCCAAAAACAATCATGACCCTGAGCTTCGCCGTAAGGCCATGTTCTGGTTGGGTCAAACCGGTGACCCGCGCGCGATAGAATTGTTCGAGTCCATCTTGACCGGGCACGATAAGTGACCACTGTAGTAGGGCGACTCGTCCCCTCAATAGCGCGGGTCGTCCCGACTACATGGGTCGTGGACGGGGCGGAGACTAGCGTAGCAGCGGACTAGTACGCATAGTAGAACAGGGCAGGTAAGGCCGTTCGGGGGTGTAGGATGCTGCGCCACCTGGTGGCACCACAGGGTTCGAGCCTGTGTTCGATTCCGTCGTTGTGCGTCGGATTAGCGGCGTCTTCCGTCGTGTTCTTCATCGCGTCTGGTTCGGCGTATTGGCCGCAACCGGCGGATAAGCATAGCGACGAGGAACGCCTCGTCACGTATTTGGTGCCGACGATTCCCACCGGGAAATCGCTGGACACCGCTGGCGTGCGGTGGGCGCCCAGCAATGCCGATGGGTCCGGGGACCGGTCAAAGGCGACCACGGGTACCGGCTACGAGGTCGCGGGCGACAATCGGCCCGGGATTGGGCTCGGGCGTAAAGGGGACGCGTTGCCCAACGTCGATTTTCCCGACGTTGACGCGTTGCCCAGCGGCAAGGTCTACGTCGATGCCGAGGTCGACCGCGAGGTTCAGCGCGATCCGACGAGTGCGGCGCCGGAGTATCCGCCGTATCTCATGGAGAACCGGGTCGAAGGGTCGCTCACCGTCGAATTCGTGGTCGACACTACCGGCGGCGCTGACAGCACGAGCTTGCGTGTCATCCACTCGTCGCATCCCGCGTTCGAGCAGTCGCTGCGGGCCGCACTGCCTCACATGCGCTTCGTGCCCGCGGAGCTCGCCGGGCGGCTGGTGCGGCAATGGGTGCGGCAGGAATTTCGGTTCCTGATGCCGGAACAGCCGTCGACTACGATGTAGCGCAAAAGAAAACCCCGGGGGCTGGTACCACCCCGGGGTTTCTTGTCTACAACTCTGGTAGACACAGCTGACTGACACTCGGACAACTAATCTAGGAATCGGCCTACCTGATCGTCAACGTGGGAAAACGCACGTGCCAACCAGCGTGCTCGGGGCGGGAGTCGAACCCACACGACGCGTGAGCGTCAGCCGAGTGTCAGTCAGCCGTGTCTACCAGTTTCACCACCCGAGCGAACGGATCGTGTTTGGTGCCCACTGGGGTGCTCTGACCACGGTAACTGCTCTCGGCCACACGCTGGTTAGCGGGCCGACAATATACCAATCGCCGCGCATTGCGCGCTAGCGAGTAAATCTCGGCGGTGAGATATTAAACGAGGCCTTTGAGCTCGGCCAACGCCGTCAGTGCTTGCAACGGCGTCATATCATCCGGATTGAGCGCAGCGAGGCGCTGATGGCGGCATGAGGCTCGGGAGCGAAGAGCGCCAGTTGCTCGACCGGTCGCGTAGAGACAAGCTGCTCGCTCTCGAGACGCCGCAACACTTCGCGAGCGCGAGTGATGACGGTCTCGGGGAGACCAGCGAGACGGCCGACCTCTATGCCGTAGGAGCGATCGGCGCCGCCAGGTTGCATCCGGTGCAAGAACAACACGCGATCGCCGACCTCGCGTACTGCCACGTTGTAGTTGCGCAGAGCTGGGAGCTCGTCGGCGAGTTGAGTGAGCTCGTGGTAGTGCGTGGCGAAGATGGTCTTGCAGCCCACGCGCGTGTGCAGGTGCTCGGTGACGGCCCAGGCGATGGAGACGCCATCGTACGTGGATGTACCGCGGCCGATCTCGTCGAGCAGCACGAGGCTGCGCGCGGTGGCCGTGTGGAGAATGGCGCTCGTCTCCGCCATCTCGACCATGAAGGTCGACTGCCCGCGAACGAGATTGTCGCTCGCGCCCACGCGCGTAAATAGGCGATCGACCACGCCGATCGTCGCGCGGGCCGCGGGCACGAAGCTGCCGCATTGCGCCATGAGCACGATCAGCCCGACCTGGCGCAAGATGGTCGACTTGCCCGCCATGTTCGGCCCGGTGAGAATAATCACCCGCTCGCCTGTCGTGAGCCGCACATCGTTCGGGATGAACTGCTCGCGCGGCATCATTCGCTCGACCACCGGATGCCGACCACCGACGATGTCGATCTCGAGGTCGTCCGTCACGGCCGGCCGTACGAAACGCTCTCGCTCGGCAACTTCGGCAAACGTTGACACCACATCGAGCTCGGCCACGCGCCGCGCGATATGCTGGAGTCGAGCGATACCGGCACCCGTAGAGGAGCGGACGGCCTCGAACAGCTCGCGCTCACGCGCCTCCAATCGCTCGGCGGCCGTGAGAACGCGCTCCTCGTATTCCTTGAGCGCCGGCGTCACATAGCGCTCGGCGCCCGTCAGCGTTTGCCGGCGCTGATAGTCGGCCGGGACCGAGTCTTTGTTCGCGTTCGTGATCTCGATGTAGTAGCCGAACACCCGATTGTAGCCAACCTTGAGCGACGCGATACCCGTCCGCGCACGCTCGGCCGCCTGAATCTCGGCTATGGCGTCCTTTCCCCCGTCGCGCAGCGCGCGTAGCTCATCGACGCCAGAGTCCACCCCGGTGGCAATAGTCGGCTCCTCGCCGATCGCGATCGGCGGCCGCTCGACCAGAGCTCGAGTGATGGCCGCGGCCAGGTCATCGCAAATGTCCCATGGCTCGGCGAGCCCCACTCGAGTGGCGGCGGCGTGGACGTCGGGAAGACGTGACAAGGAGTCGCCGAGCGCCCGCAGTTCCCGCGGGGTGGCTCGCGCGGCCGCGACTTTGCCGGCCAGGCGCTCGACGTCGCGTACGCCATCGAGGGCTTCGCGGAGAGCGGCGCGCGCCAGGGAGTCGTTGGCCAGCGCCTCGACGCGATCGAGCCGCGCGTTGATCGCCACACGATTGGAGAGCGGTGCGAGTATCCATTGGCGGAGAAGCCGCGCGCCCATGGGCGTCGACGTCCGGTCGAGCACGTCGAGCAGCGTGCCCGCGGCCTCGCCGCGCAGCGACTCCACGAGCTCGAGATTGCGGCGCGTCATCTCGTCGAGCGGAATCGCGCCACCTGGACGCTCGACGACCGGTCGGGCGAGGTGAGGCAATCCCCCCGGCTGCAGCTCGCGCAGGTATTCCAATAGCGCGCCTGCCGCGGCTATGGCAGGGGCATCGCTTGCCTGGACACCAAAGCCTTCGAGCGACTGAACGCCAAAACGCCGGGCCAACGCGTCGGCGCCAGCCGCGGTGTCGAACTCCCAAGGCTCGCGCTCGGTCACCAGCACGCCGTCGAGCGGCACACCGATCGCGACGCCGCGAGCGATCAGAATCTCACGCGGCGCATACCGCGCGAGCAGGGACGCGGAGTCGGCGGCATGGGCGGTCGCAAGGCGGAGCTCGCCCGTGGAGACATCGACGGCCGCGAGTCCCGTACCGTGCAGAGCGCAGAGGAAATTGTTGCGGGCGCCGTCCAAGAGATCGTCGGCGAGCACGGCGCCGGGCGTGACGGTCTCGATGACCTCCCGACGCACGGGACCCTTGGCATACTTGGGATCCTCGACCTGCTCGCAGATCGCGACCCGAAATCCCTTGCGAACAAGCCGCTTGACGTACTCCCCGACGGCCTTCGCGGGAACGCCGGCCAACGGAACCGCCGCGGCGGCGCCGTTGTTGCGCGACGTGAGGGTCAGGCCGAGGACGCGCGAGCCGACCTCGGCGTCCTCGTAGAACATCTCGAAAAAATCGCCCATGCGAAAGAACAGAATCGCGTCCTGATGCCGCGCCTTGATCTCCCGATACTGCTGCATGAGCGGCGTCTCGCTCATAGTCGCTCCGCGAAGACCATGGCGCCGAGGGTTGGCCCGATATCGCGTTTGGCCCCGGCGAGCCGGAACGACAGCGGCCCGCCGAACGGCTTCCGGCGGACGAGCGTCACCTCGGCGCCCGGCACGAGCCCGAGCTCGGCCAGATAGCGAAGACGCTCCGGATCCTCATCGTTGACGCACACGATGCGCGCCCGATCGCCGGGCGCCAAATCGGAGAGCGGGGTCAAGAGCCGCTCATCGATCGCGCCCTCGGCCGTCGGGATGGGTGCGCCGTGCGGGTCGACGGTAGGATTACCGAGCACGGTCGCCATCCGATCGACCAACGCGTCCGACGCTGCATGCTCCAAGCGCTCGGCCTCCTCGTGCACGAGGTCCCACGACAGGCCGAGCGCGCGGGCCAGGTACGTCTCGATAATGCGATGGCGGCGCAAGGTGCGGAGCGCAACGCGCTGCCCGGCGCCCGTGAGCCTGGCCCCGTGGTATGGCTCATAGTCGATCAGGCCGGAGTCGGCGAGGCGCCGCAACATGCCGGTCACGGACGGCGGCGCGACGCCGAGTCGATTGGCGAGATCAGTCGTGGACACATTCTCGTGGCCGGACCGCTCGAGCTCATAGACGGCCTTGAGGCAGTTCTCGACCGACTCGGTATAGAGCGTCATGGCAGGAGCGTCACCAACAACCAACCGTTAAGTGCAATGATCAGCACCGTGGCGAACCACGCCAAGGCAATGAGCCAGGGTTTGTTGACGAGCTCACCCATCTTCGCCCGGCTCGACGTGAATTGCACGAGGGGCACGACCGCGAACGACAGCTGGAGACTGAGCACAACCTGACTCAACACGAGCAGGCTCGCCGTGCCGTGCTCACCATAGATCGCGGTCACGATGACCGCCGGAACGATCGCGATCCCTCGGGTAATGAGCCGCCTCAGCCAAGGGCGGAGCCTGACATCGAGAAAACCCTCCATCACGATCTGTCCGGCGAGGGTTCCCGTCAACGTCGAGTTCTGGCCCGACGCGAGGAGCGCGAGCGCAAACACCAGGCTGGCGCCAGTGACGCCCAGGAGCGGCGTGAGGAGCCGATACGCATCCTGGATCTCGGCGACCTCGGTATGCCCCGTCGTATTGAAGATCGCCGCGGCGACCACGAGGATCGCGGCGTTGATAAAGAGCGCGAACGTGAGCGCGAGCGTCGAGTCGAGAAACGCGAACCGGATCGCCTCGCGCCTCCCGCTCGTGGTCTCCTCGTAGCTCCGCGTCTGCACGATCGAAGAGTGCAGATACAGGTTGTGCGGCATGACCGTCGCGCCGAGGATCGAGATCGCAATGTAGAGTTGCGCGGGATCGGTCGCGATCGATCCGTGCGGCACGAACCCGCGCGCGACTGCGCCCCAATTCGGGCGGGCGATCACGAGCTCGAACAAGAAACAGAGGCCGATCGTCGCGATCAGCGCGACGACCAGCGCCTCCAGTCGCCGGAATCCGCTGTGCTGGAGATAGAGCACGATCAGCACGTCGAGCGACGTGAGCAGAACGCCGATGATCAGCGGAATGTGAAATAACAACTGCAGTGCGATCGCCGACCCGATCACCTCGGCCAGATCACACGCCGCTATGGCGACTTCCGCGAAGAGCCAGAGCGCGATGGACGCAGGGCGCGAGTAGGCATCGCGGCACGCCTGGGCCAAGTCCCGGCCGGTGACGATGCCGAGCTTCGACGCGAGACCCTGGAGCAGGACCGCCAGGAGGTTCGAGACCAGAATGACGCTCAAGAGCGCATAACCGAACCTGGAACCGCCCGCGAGGTCGGTGGCCCAGTTGCCCGGGTCCATGTAGCCGACGGCTACGAGGTAGCCCGGGCCGGCGAACGCCAGAACCTTGCGCCACCAGCCGCCCTGAACGGCGATCGTCCGGTACGACTCGGCCAGGCTCGGCGTCGGCCGGGACCGGCGCCACGTGACTTCCGGGGGAAGTTCTAGTTTAGCCACGCCTAAATCTTATTTGACGGCGGACTAATGGGCAAGTAAGTTCGCGGCCCATGGCGCTCGAACGACCCCGACCCCAGGCGTGGACTGTCCTCGTCGTGTTTACGGCGATGAACCTGCTCAACTACCTCGACCGGTACGTTGTGCCGGCTGTCGAGGAGAGCATCAAGCACTCCTCGCTCGCGCTGACCGACACGCAATTCGGACTTCTGATCTCCGCGTTCCTGTGGGTCTACATGTGTACCGCGCCATTCTTCGGTGGACTCGCCGCCAAGCGCTCACGCACCCGCGTTATCGGCCTCGGCGTCGCGATTTGGAGCGTCGCCACGGCGCTCGGTGGGCTGGCGACCAACTACGGGCAACTGCTGGCGGCGCGCGCGGCGGTCGGCGTAGGCGAGGCCGCATACGGCACGATCGCACCTGCGGTACTCGCCGACGTGTTTCCGGAGCGAATGCGCGGCCGCATCTTCGCGCTCTTCTACATGGCAATCCCCGTCGGGTCGGCCCTGGGTTACGTCCTCGGCGGTCAGATCGACGCGCACTACAACTGGCGCGCGGCATTCTTTGTCGCCGGCGCGCCTGGTCTCTTGCTCGCGCTCATTGCGCTGTTCCTGGCGGATCCGCCGCGCGAGGATAACGGCGAGGCTGCCGCCCCCAGCGGCGTCCACGCGTACACATCCCTTATCCGCATTCCGCCGTACATGCGCACCGTGTTCGGCTACATCGCCTACACGTTCGCGCTCGGCGGCATCGCGGTGTGGATGCCGGGGTTCCTCGTGCGTGTGCACCACATGTCGCAGGCCGACGCGACGAAGCAACTTGGCACCATCCTCGTCGGCACGGGATTCGTCGGCACGTTCGTCGGCGGCGTGCTCGCCGATGCGCTCGCGAAACGGACCCGTCAGGCGAATCTGTGGGTTTCCGGCGTCACGACGCTGGCGGCCGCGCCGCTCGCGTGGTGGGCGCTCGTGACGCCGAGTACTTCGACGTTCTGGCCCGTGCTCATTGCGTGCGAGCTGTTGGTGTTCGCCTCGACGGGGCCCATCAACGCGGCGATCGTATCGGAAGTCGCGCCTGCGTTGCGCGCCGCGGCGATGGCGCTCTCAATCTTTGCCATCCACCTGCTCGGCGACGCGATCTCGCCGTTTCTGATCGGATGGTGGTCGGACCGCGACACGTTGGCGCACGCAGTCCTGATCATCCCCGTCGCCGTGGTCGCCGGCGGGGCGATCTGGACATACGCGGCGCTGAAGGGCGACCGGACCGCTAGCTAGTCGGCTCGGCCGTGGTCACGAAACCCGACATCGACTTCGCTTGGAGCGCGCTCAGCTGGCGCTCCGCCGCGGAACGCGTCGGGTAGTGGCCAATGCGTACGCGGAACGGGGCCGCCGTGCCCCATACGCGCACATCGTAGCCCCGCTCGCGGAGCTTTGACGCCAGCGCCTCGGCCGCGCCACGCGTGTCGTAGGCTGCCACCTGGACCGTGTAATTGCCTACGCCGCTGCGCGGCGTCGGCACCGGTGCGCTCGCCACGGGGGGCCGATTTGGCGCGGGCACGCTGGTCACGGGGGCGGGGGCGGGAACGGGCGCGGGCGGAAGCACCGGCACGCTCGTCGTCGCAGCCGGAGCGGTCGCGGTGGTGGTCAGCGTCGTGGGAGCCGGCACGGTCGCTGTGGGTGCCGAAACGGTCGCCGCCGCAGGCGGCGCTGTCTTAGTGGTAGTGGCGACCACAGGCACACCAGCACAAGGCTGCGCCGCGTAATCGAGCTGGTGGATGAGCTCGATCTGGGAAGATGGCGTCACACTGTGCGCAGCCGAAAGCGCAGCACACGCGCGTGGAGCATCGTCGAGCTCAAACCAGGCATGCGCGACCGAGAGATTGGTGCGCGGTGTCGTAGCCGTAGCCGGCCGATCGCGATCGAGCCGCATGAGATGCTGCCGCGCCTCGTCCTTGTCGCCGCGCGCAAGCTCCAGCTGGGCAAGACGCAACAGGGCGTCGTCCGCACGAGGCGACGACGGATACTCGACGGTCACGCGCCGATAATCGCGCTCGGTCTCAAAGGCCGTAGCGGCAAGCGAGGCCTTGGTAAACAGCACCTCGGCATACCGCGGCGTGCCGGCCTGGGTCGCCCCGAGCACCGAGTCGACGATCGCCCGCCCGGCTGCGGCGTGCCCCTCGCCGACCATCTGCTCGGCGCGGCGAAGCACCGAGTCGACAGGATCGGCTACGACCGGCGCCGCGGCGGCGGTCGTGTCCTGGGCTCTAGCAACCGCCGAGCCGACGAGCAGTAGGGTTAAGCAAAACAGTCTCATGGCGCGCACAGATCGAGGATGAGCGAGACGAGCACCTGCTCGTCATCGGACACCCGTGACTCCTTGAGCGCAACGTCCGCCGCCAACAAAGCCCTGATACCCCGTTCGAGCGCGTCCAGGCTCCAACCTGGGACGGCGCGAACCCACGCGTTCACCGCTTCACCCCAAGCACGCCCGGGAAACGCCCCAGTGTCCTTGAGCAGTGCAAAAAAGTCCCCGCTGGTTCGCTTCCCGGACGCCACGGCGTACGCTAACGCAAGCGTCTGCGTCGTCAACGCCATGATCACAGACACCGCCGTCGTCCTGGGCTGCGCCAGGACATGCGGCAGCACAGCAACGGCCCCCGCGGCATCCCGCGCCGCCACGTAATCGAGGAGCCGCCCCAGCGTCTCCTCGCGGGTGACGCCGACCACCGCGCCAACCGCGGCCTCGTCGATGACCTCCTGGTCACCTGTCCCGCGAACATAGCTCGCGAGCTTATCCAGCTCCCCGGATAGCTGGCCGAGATCATTCCCGATCGCGTCCTGGAGCAGCGCCGAGGCCTCGGGCGTCAGAGGGATCGCCGAGCGTTTGGTGATCCACTCGCCGAGGCGATCGCCCGAGAGCGGCGCGATCTCGACGCTCACGGCGCGATCGCTCAGCGCCCTATCGGGCTTGCTCCCAGCGGGCGCCATCATAATGAGCACCGTATCGGCCGCGGGGTGCCTGAGATACCGTTCCAGTACGGCCCTCGCTTCTTTCCTGAGCGACGGCGCGTCGCGCAACGCAACCACGCGGCGCTCCGACATGAGCGGCGGAGTGCCTAGGACCGTCTCCAGCGTCTCGGCGTCGACCTCGGCGCCGCGGCGGACCTCGACGTTGAAATCGCGAATGGCCGGGTCGACGGCCGACGCGATGAGCGCGGTGAGCGCGTCATCTTTGCGGAAATCGTCGTCGCCGTGCAGATAGTACGCGGGCTCGAATGTGCGCTTGGATATCGCCGATCGTAGTGCCTTTTCACTCATGCGTTGGTAAAGCTATACCAACGCCTCCCCACACGCCGTTCGGTGCGCGCAGGCACGGCACTTGGCCGCGATGCTATGCGTGCGGTGCACCACCGTGGCCCGTTTGGCGGCGCGGACCTGATCCGCGAGAGCCAGACATCGCGCCTCGAGCTCCTCGGTGAGGTACACCCGAAATGTGCTGTCCTTGTAGCGCACGACCCCATAGGGCACGTTCGCATCCGGATTTCCCGCCCGAACCAGCATCAAGTACGTCGCGATCTGCAGTCGATCCGACTCATATAGGGATTTTGACGTTCTCAGGGGCTTGAGCTCGACCGGGATCAAGCCCTTACGATGGCGGAGCAGATAGTCGGGTCGGCCCCGCAGCCGGCGCGTTTCGTCGACGAGCAACGGCTCGAGAGCCGCGCTGCGCCCCAGGTCTCCCGCGGCGACAAAGAGGGCTAGCGCCACGAGGCCAAAGAGCGCGGCCGCCAGCGTCAGCGCAATGACCATGCGACGAAGGCTGCGGCCACCGCCAGCACGGCCGCGGCGGCTAGTGCGAGGACGGCGTAGTGGCGAGCGTTGACGACTCGCGCGGCGTGCGACGCGTGCGCGCGGATGCCGGCGTCGAAGCGCTCCGAGTCTTCGGGCGCCTGGGATGTGAGGTCCAGCCAGAAGGCGCGCCCGCAGTATTCGTAGGCGGCGATCTCGCTGGCCGAGACCCAGTCGCTATCGTCTGAGGCTGACGACTTGGAACTCCGTCGCGGCGAAGTGCATCGGGGCCTGCGCCGCGAGCAGCGCGGCGGGCCATACGGGCATGCCGAATGAGACCGACGCGACGATCGCCGGGCTGGCCATCGGCGAGGTGCGGAGCGGGCCGACCGGAGCGCTGTCTATTCTCGCGGACGGTGCTTGGACGACGACCGGGGCTAGCGCCAGCTCATTCTGCCGAATGCTGGCCGCGCCGCCAAAGAGCGCTACGAGTATGTAGCCCGCGGCGAGTACGCCTGATGCGGCCCACGCGAACGAGGTCCAGCTGGGGCCGCGCAGGCCGGCGTGCGACCACGACAGGCTGCGCTCCGTCGCGCGGAGGCGGGCGTTGAGACGGCGCCCAAAGTCGGGCGAGGGCTCGATCACCGGCATGTTTCTGAACAGCAGCAGCGCGCGGCGGATCGTGGCATCGTGTTGCGCGCAGTCCGCGCACTCGGCGCGATGGGCGCGCATTGAGGCGAGGGCTACTTCATCCAGCGCGTTGTCAATGAACGCTGCGTGGTTGTTGCGGAAACTGACGCAGTTCATGGTAGGGCTGCGTACCCTAGGCGCCGGCAGGGGTTCCCGCTAGACCGAACATCTCCCGGCCCTCGATGCGCCGGCCGGGTTGGCCTCGGTTAGGCGAGCGAAGCGAGCGGCGCGAAGCGCCACTCAGAACCTACCGTAAGGCCGGAGCGATAATTTCGGCGAACGATGTCCGCGCCCGGTTCAGCCGCGATTTGACCGTGCCGAGATTGCAGTTCGTAATCTCAGCGATCTCCTCGTACGACTTCCCTTCCAGCTCGCGCAAGATAAAAACCTGCCGGTGGTGCTCCGGAAGCCGCGCAACCGAGGCCTCGACCAGCTCGCGCAGATGCCGCTTGCGGTACAGGTCGTCGGGCCGAGAGGCTGGGTCCTCGAACTGGAGGGGCCGGTCCTCGTCTTCCCAATTGCGCCGGATGGTCTGGAAGAGCACGAGAGGATTCCGCGACCGATTGCGCAGCTCGTTCTTCGCCAGATTCGAGGCAATGGTATAAACCCACGTGGAGAACTTCTTCGACCGGTCAAACCGGTGCAGATGCCGGTAGACTCGGATGAAGACTTCCTGCACGAGATCCTCAGCCTTCTCCCGGTCCCCAATCGTGCGGTACACGAAGTTCAACAGTCGTGTCTGATACCGCTCGACCAGCACCTGAAACGCCCGCTCATCGCCAGCCAGGAACGCGCCGACGACGGCCGAGTCTTCCATTGTGCTCCACTTGGGGGCGATCCTCTTGAACGCCACCTCGGCTGCCATACACTCTCCCAGCTCTCTCTGCCTCCGACCCGTGCACGCGGTATGCCCGTCACAGGCAAGACGCAGTGCTAATTCAAAGCTAATGTTGGCAAAGAGTTACGATTTGAAGCCGCCCGAAGGAAGCGTCCCAATTAACGGGAAGTGTCTACTCTGAGCGACAGTTATGTCCCCAACCGGAACCCCGCGACGAACAAAAGTGCGCTGATAGTCTTGCCATCCACGATCTCCCCACGCGAGATCATCGCCAGCGCCTCTGAAAGCGGCATGGTCTTCACCTCCATAAACTCATCGGCGTCCCGCTGAACCTTGCCGGTGGTGAGACCAAACGCCGCGAACAGGTGAATCCGCTCGTCGGTAAACCCGGGCGTGGTGTAGATCGTGGTTAGACGTTCGACACGCTCAGCCCGGCATCCGGTTTCCTCCTCGAGCTCGCGATGTGCACAGACCTCGGGAGCTTCGCCGGGCTCGAGCCGCCCGGCCGGGACCTCGTACACATATCCGTTTGCGGCGTACCGATACTGGCGGATCAAGATGATCTGCGGATCAGCGCCAGTCGGCTCGCTGACGAACGGCACCACGGCGCTCGCGCCAGAGTGCCGGATGATCTCGAGCTCCCCGACCGAGCCGTCGGGGAAGCGTACCTGGTCAATGTCGAGATCAATCACGCGTCCGGAGTACACCCTGCGTGAAGAGACCTGCCCTGGCTCGGTTTTATTCAAAGGGGACGTCCGGTGTCGTCGTAGGTCGCGACGGGGCCGAGGCCGAGGCGCTCGATCGGGCCCGCAATCGCGTCGGGCTCGCCGACCACGACTACCTGCATCCGCGACGGGTCGAGGTGCTGCTGCGCCGCCCTAAGGATCTCGGCCGCGGTAACAGCACGCACGCGCGGACGGTACTGGTCATAGAAATCGGCGGGATAGTCGTAGATCACGAGATTGGCGAGCGCGGTCGCGATCTGAGAGGCGGTCTCGTACTTGATCGGGAACACACCGTCCAAATAGCTCGTGGCGAGCGACCGCTCATCGTCGCTCACGGGCTCCGTCCGGATCCGCATGATCTCGCGGAACACCTCGGCCAGCGCCTTGTCCGTGACGTCGCTCTGTACGGCGGACGACACGGAGAACGGGCCCGCCGCGCGGCGCCAATCGAAGCTGGAGTTCGCGCCGTACGTGTAACCGTGCTTTTCTCTCAAGTTCAGATTGATTCTCGATGAGAAAAGACCTCCGAGCACGGCGTTCATGATCGTGATGGCGAAATAATCCGGGTGTGAGCGCGGCACGCCTACCTGGCCCACTCGCAACTCCGACTGCGGGGCGTCGGCCTTTGTGACGATGTGCACCGCTCTCGTTTGGCGGGCGACGGTGTCGGGCGCGGGCGCCTTCGGCGCACCGCTTCCTTTGGACCACCCACCCAAGGCCGCTTCGGCCATGGTCTCAACATCTCCGGCCGCGACATCTCCCACCACTATGAGCGTGACGCGGCCCGGGGCGTAGCGCGCTTCGTAGAACTCTAGCACGTCGTTCCGCGAGATTCGCGAGATCGAGACTTCGGAGCCACCTTCTGGGTGCGAGTACCGAGCATCTGATGCGTATACGAACCGGCCGAGCATCTCATCCGCCAATCCCCGCGGCTCAGCGCGGAGTTGAAGAATCTCGGCTAAGCGCTCGCCCTTGAGCCGCTCAATCTCGCGCTCGGGAAACTTGGGCCCCGTGAGAATTTCACCGAGAAGCCCGAGTGCTTCGTCCGTGCGTTCCGACAGGACAGTGAGATTGAGCAACGCCGTATCCCAGTCGGCGTCGACATCCAGCTCCGTTCCAAGTCGCTCGGCCCTCTCGGTCAAGCCGGCGGCGCCTTCGACCAGCGCGCGAGCCGTGAGCAGCGCCAACCCTTCGCTTCCCGCGGGGTCCAAGGCCGCCCCGGCATCGATCACGGCGACAATGCTGACGACGGGGAGCTTGGTGACCGGCGCAATGACGAGACGAACGCCGTTCGACAGTTCGCGCCGCTCGAACGCCGGGAACCGATAGGGCCGAGGCGAGGCGGGTGTCGGACGAGGAGGCGCGGCCGTCATGCGTCGACTCCGACGAGATCGCCCACTTTGACTTGGTACACGAGCGTGGCGCGATGCGCTGGACCCAGGCGTTCGCGTGCGAAGCGCGCCACCTCTGACGCGGTCACCGCGCGGAAGCGGTCGACGTGTGTGTTAATGCGAGACGGATCCCCGAGGTACGTCGCGAACATCGACAACTTGTCCGCGCGATCGCCGGCGGACTGCAGCGACGAGACGAACTCGGTCTCGATCAGCGCGACCGCGCGCTCGACCTCGGCCTCTGACGCCCCTTCGAGCATAAATCGGTCGATCTCGGCGACGACGGCCCGCTCGAGGTTGTCGGCGCTGATGCCTGGGCGGGCAGTGACATCGACAATCAGGAGATCAGCGCCCTTCGCGAGGTCGAACGTGAATGCGCTGGCTTCGGACGCGAGTTGCTGGTCTCGCACCAGCGAGCGATGCAGTCGGCTGCCCTTCTTGAGGCCCAGCACGGCCGCGGCGACGCTGGCTGCATAGTATCCGTCGCTGCCGTACGTCGGCGAGCGGAACGTGATGTAGACGCGCGGCACGCGTACGTCATCGGGCACGACCTCGCGCGGCGGGCTATCGAACCGCGCCGGCAGCGAGAGGTCCGGCAGCGGCGGTTTGCCGCGTCCCCGCTTAATCGGGCCGAAATAGCGCTCGACGAGGGACTTAGCCTCCGCCGGGTCGAAGTCGCCGGCAATCGTTAGGACGGCGTTGTCCGGCGTGTAGTACGTCGAGAAGAACGCTCGCACGTCGTCGAGGCTCGCGGCGGTCAGGTCTTCCATCGAGCCGATCAATGAATGGTGGAACGGGTGCGTGGGCGGGAAAGCCAGCGCCGGAATGCGTTCCCACCAGGTGCCGTATGGTTGGTTATCGACCGACCAGCGGCGTTCGTTCTTCACGACATCGCGCTGGGTGTCGAGCTTTTGTTGCGTCATCGCCGGGAGTAACCGTCCCATCCGGTCGGCTTCTAGCCACAGCGCCAGGGCGAACTGGTGTGAAGGGACTGTTTCGTAGTAGTTCGTACGGTCCAGCCACGTGGAGCCATTGAGCGTGCCGCCAGCGCGCTGGATGAGCTCGAAATGCTCGTTCGAGCCGACGTTTTCGGAGCCCTGGAAGAGCATGTGCTCGAACAAGTGGGCGAAGCCGGTGCGGCCGGCGCGTTCGTTTGCAGATCCGACGTGGTACCAGAGGTTCACGGCGACAATCGGCGCGGTGTGGTCCTCGGACAACGTCACCCGGAGGCCGTTGTCGAGGGTGAAGGTTTCGATAGGGATTCGCATAACCAAATGAAACCGAGGGGCCCTCGGGCGGCCAGATGAGCGCGTGCGGCCTTCGGCCGCAACGCCTGAAGCATTCGCCCGAGCATCCGCGCGACATTGCCCCGCTATGTAACAGGCTGCTCACAGGCTGCTCACAGGCTGCCCAGAGCTTTAAGCGTTGCAGCGGAAGGCTGCATGCGTAGGGGGGGTGGTGGGCTTACCCCCTTGACCTACAACGGCCAGTTGGGCATTCTCTTGGTCCTCTTCGAGCTACCGCTATCCCCCACGACAACGCGGGATACGGACTGCGTGACGGATCGCCGGCGCGCCGCTCCCACAAAACCTGGTTCGGAGGTCACATGGCTGCG
>Ga0210409_10003074_pt1 | contig 19149 bp, 17 predicted proteins | sample IncBWH17MmetaG_FD_161649 | JGI IMG/M metagenome (GOLD analysis project Ga0210409, IMG submission 161649) | Forest soil microbial communities from Barre Woods Harvard Forest LTER site, Petersham, Massachusetts, United States - Inc-BW-H-17-M | ecosystem: Environmental > Terrestrial > Soil >... | reverse complement strand
CGCCACATGGGATTACGGTTTTTGCTGTGACTGCTCATTTGAGATGACTCTCCCCATCATTGTTGAAGGCCCGGAGGCCGAGTGACGTAACTCGATCAATGCGACGAACAGCAAGACAAAGGCGTGCTGGCAGTCGATTATTTCGTCGGCTAACAGTTAGAGCGTTCTGCGCGTGCTTGCGCTCCAGGTCACGGGTGACCAGGCCGAATGCGGCTTTCGATGTGACTGGGTACCAGGCGGTCGCGGGCCATGATGTATCGCAGGAATCGCCGACTTCCGATCGGCCTGAATGAAGGCGTTCATGCGATCAGATCAAGGTCGCGCGCCCGTTGCGCAGTTGGGCGCCGAGCTTGCTGTGGAATGCTATGAGGCGATCGACTCCCTGTGGTTCGCCAGCGTCGCAGAGCAGGCTGTACAGCTCCACCACGACTTCCGCGCGTTGCTCGATGTTCAACGAGCCACCGACCAGGCATATGTACGACTGCAGCAATTTCAGCGTGTCGGCGAGGCGCTGGGCATCGATGCCTGACGCGGACGATGTGGTCGGTTTGACCGTGGTTGCAACAGGAGGCGACGTTGACTCGACGGATGCATCATCGAGGCGTTCGTTGCTATCCGGTTGCATCGGACCTTCGCCGGTCACCAGCCACTGCAGCGAAATATTCAGAGCGCGCGCCAGCGTGATGCAGCGCGCGCGGGAGGGATCGTTATGGCCATCGCGCCAGTTGCGCACGGTGCCTTCGGAGCAACCGCAGCGCCGCGCCAGCGCCGAGGCACCGCCTTCGCGTGCGATCAGCAAGCGGATGCGCGTGGCCAGGGCCTGTGCGTCGTCCGCGCCGGCAGTCGCGGCATGCGTGTACGGCTCGCGCACCATGCGCATCACAACCGGTCGGGCAGGCGACTGTTCGAAAAGGGTGCGGTGCGCGGGTAGATTTTCACTCACGAAGCCCGCGGCATGACTGTCACGTTCGAAGCGGGATGGCTGGAGCGTCTCGAGGCTGGGCGCCATCGTCGTCGACATTGACGGGTACTCCATAAGCTGGAAAACAAGCCTCGTTTGAGGCCAGGGAAGGTGATCGATGTGTTCAGGCGAAGCAGGGAATGGGGTCGATTCGTCAAGGTTTCGTTAGAGAAACCTTGTGTGAAAAGTAGGCGTCGGCATAAAGCCGATCAATGACCAATTCATGCGAATCCGATAAAGCCAAATGTATGAAGTGGCCCCGTGACGACGGCAGATCACCACCATCCGGCATGGCGATTGCTGTCAATGCGGGCGCGCCGTTCGGCACCACCGCTCGCCTAATGCCGTTTGTGTGCTTGTTTGCGGACTGCAATCCACGCCGTGGCTTATGGCTGGTGCCTGGGCGGCCTTGAAGAATTCAAGTGTCAGCAGCCTGGCGTTGCGCTATACGCAGGAGAAGCGCGATGCGCGTGCATGGCATAGCGAGCCGATCACTACGCCGGCCCAGTGGGTGCTCGCCGTATCAGCGCCGTGTGCTGGATGCGAAAAAACAAGAAACCCGGATTCGAAATTCATTGCGAACCCGATGGCCTTGGCATCAATAACAAATGGGCATTTACGCGATGGAGCAAAGTTGTGTTGGCGCGGTTACCCGGCCTGCTGTGCCGCTGGATAGCCAGCGGCATCACCTACGGAGTGGTGATGTTTGTCGCAATGAACCACGTTGTGATACTGACCGCCTGCACGGACGAGCGCGTGCGGGCGGTACTCGGTAGTACGGCAGCGACTTCCTACTTAAGCTGATCCCACAGAAAGTCATACGCCAACGCGTGCATCAGCGCGGCCTGCTTGTTGTCGGCGCCGGCGCCGTGACCGCCTTCGAGATTCTCGTAGAACCACACGTTCGGGATGCCCATCGCCTGCATCTTCGCGGCCATCTTGCGTGCCTGCACCGGACCGACGCGGTCATCGCTGGTGGTGGTGTAGAACAGCACCGGTGGATAGTGCGCGTCTTTCTTCACGTTCTGGTACGGCGAGAACGTCTTGATGAAGTTCCAGTCGGAGGTGTCCGGATTGCCGTACTCGGCCATCCACGACGCACCGGCGGACAAGTGGGTGTAGCGCTTCATGTCGAGCAGTGGCACTTCGCAGGCGATCGCGCCGAACAATTGCGGATACACCGTCAGCATGTTGCCCATCAGCAGGCCGCCGTTGCTGCCGCCTTCGGCGCCGAGGTGTTTTGCGGTGGTCACGCCGCGTTTGACCAGATCCTCGGCGACTGCGGCGAAGTCCTCGTATGCGCGTGGACGATTCGCCTTCAGCGCAGCCTGGTGCCATTGCGGACCGTACTCGCCGCCGCCACGGATATTCGCGATCACGTAGACGCCGCCGCGTTCCAGCCACGCCCGCCCGATACTGCCACTGTAGTGCGGCTGCAGCGACACTTCGAAGCCGCCGTAGCCGTACAGCAGGGTGCGGTTGGAGCCGTCCAGCTTGAGGTCCTTTGGCGCGATCTCGAAATACGGTACGCGGGTGCCGTCCTTCGAAGTGACGAAGTGCTGGCTGACCGTGAATTTCGCGGCGTCGAAGAACGCAGGTTCCTGCTTGATCGTCTCTACCGGCGTACTGCCAAGTACACCGCGTTCGAGCGACGCCGGAGCGAGGAAGCCGGCGACATCGAGCCAGTATTCGTCGTTGTGGTCGGGGTCGGTGTCGACCACGTTGATCGTGCTCATCGCCGGCGCACCGGGCATCGTTTCGCGTTTCCAGTCGCCGCTGAGTGTGGCCATCTGCGGCGGCGTCAATACTTCCAGCCGGCTCTTGACGTCATCCATCAGGTTGAGAATCAGATGGTGCTGCGTCCAGTTGTACGAGGCCAGCGAGGTATGCGCGTCCGGCTGGAACAGCACCGTGAAGTGCGGCTTGCCAGCCATGAAGTCGTCGAACTTCGCCGCAAGCAGCGCGCCGGAAGGATAGGTTGTGCCCGCGACGGTCCACGACGAACGGGTCTGCACCAGCAGCCATTCGCGATGGGCGTCGGCGCTGGCGTCGGTCGGCACCTCGACGCGGGTCAGCTTGTCGCCGTTGCGCCGGTACATCTCGCTGTGGAAGAAATCCTTGGCGACGGAGACGAAGTCGCGTTCGTAGCCCGGCGTGCGATCGTGATACGCGCTTACCGACAAGTCGGTCGGCTTGCCCTCGTACACCGTGGCGGCCGCCGACAGCGGCGTGCCGCGCTTCCATTCCTTGACGATACGTGGATAACTCGACTCGGTCATCGAGCCGGGGCCGAAATCGGTGCCGACGTAGATGCGGTTCTCGTCGATCCAGCCGACCTGGCTTTTCGCCACCGGCAGCTCAAAGCCATCTTTGACGAAGGTCTTGTGCGGGATGCTGAATTCGCGCACCGTCACGGCGTCGCCACCGTCCGGCGACAGCGAGACGAGACAGCGCTCGAACGCCGGCTTCAGGCATTCCACGCCCTTGAACACCCAGCGCTTGTCTTCGGCCTTGTTCAGCGCGTCGATATCCAGCAGCACTTCCCACTTCGGTTCGGCCTTGCGGTATTCGGCCAGCGTGGTGCGTCGCCAGATGCCGCGCGGGTGCGCCTTGTCGCGCCAGAAGTTGTACAGATCGCTGCCCATGCGATTGACGTAGGGAATACGCGCGTCCGAATCGAGCACTTCGAGGATGCTGTCGCGGGTCTTGACGAACTCGGCGTTGTCGACGAACTGCTTCGTCGTCACCGCGTTCTCCTGCTTCACCCAGTCCAGCGAGCGGGCGCCGCGGATGTCCTCCAGCCAAAGGAACGGATCGTCGCTCGCCTCGGAGTCCGCGGGTGACTTGGCAGGTTTGTCGTTGCGGGCATTCGCGTTGCTCATGCCCGTCAGTGTGACGCCGAGTGCCAGCATCAGCCAAACCGATTTCATCGTGTGCTCCTCGTGTGCGAATGGATTGGTGGACATGATCCGTCGTCGATCGAGCGTACCTGTGCGATGAAGCGGCTGCCTGTGACTAAAGTCAGGGCGGAAAGAAAAGCCCCGCACGTGGCGGGGCTTCGTTGCAGCCCTGTGCGGTTTGATCCTCACCGACCCCCTCTCCCGCCAGCGGGAGAGGGGGTCGGTGCCGCGCGGTTTCGATCGTGGTGAGTTACGGCAACCGAATGGATCTGGGTCAGAGCAGAGGGATGAGCAGCAAGGCCACGATGTTGATGATCTTGATCAACGGATTCACCGCCGGTCCGGCGGTGTCCTTGTACGGATCGCCGACGGTGTCGCCGGTAACCGCAGCCTTGTGCGCCTCCGAACCTTTGCCGCCATGGTGGCCATCCTCGATGTACTTCTTCGCGTTGTCCCACGCGCCACCGCCGGTGGTCATCGAGATCGCCACGAACAGGCCGGTGACGATGGTGCCGATCAGCACGCCGCCAAGCGCCTTCGGGCCGAGCAACAGGCCGACCACGATCGGTACGGCAACCGGCAGCAGGGACGGCACGATCATTTCGCGGATCGCCGACTTGGTCAGCATGTCCACCGCGCGCGAGTACTCCGGCTTCGCGGTGCCCTGCATGATGCCGGGGATCTCGCGGAACTGCCGCCGTACCTCGACCACCACCGCGCCCGCCGCACGACCAACCGCCTCCATCGCCATCGCGCCGAACAGGTACGGGATCAGGCCGCCGATCAACAGGCCGATGATCACCATGTGGTCGGACAGGTCGAACGTCATCGCCTGCGCAGCCACACCGCTGAGCGCGGCCTTGGCCTGGGTCGCGACATCGAGGTTGTGGGTGTAGTCGGCAAACAGCACCAGTGCGGCCAGTGCGGCCGAACCGATCGCGTAACCCTTGGTCACCGCCTTGGTGGTGTTGCCGACCGCGTCGAGCGGATCGGTGACGCCACGCACTTCCGGCGGCAGGTCGGCCATCTCGGCGATGCCGCCGGCGTTGTCGGTGATCGGGCCGTAGGCATCCAGCGCCACGATCATGCCGGCCATCGACAGCATCGCCGTCGCCGCGATCGCGATGCCATACAGGCCACCCAGCGCGAATGCAGCCCAGATCGCCGCACACACTGCGATCACCGGCCATGCCGTCGACTTCATCGAGACGCCGAGGCCGGCGATGATGTTGGTGCCGTGGCCGGTGGTGGACGCGGCTGCGATGTGCTGCACCGGCTTGTACTGGGTACCGGTGTAGTACTCGGTGATCCACACGATCGCGCCGGTCAGCGCCAGTCCGATCAGCGTGCAGCCCCACAGGTTCATTGCGCCATGGCTGAAGTCGGGCATCAGACGCGTGGTGATCGGATAGAACGCCGCCGCGGCCAGTACCGCCGACACAACCACGCCCTTGTACAGCGCGCCCATGATCGAACCGCCTTCCTTCACCTTGACGAACAGCGTGCCGATGATCGAGGCGATGATCGACACCGCGCCCAGCAGCAACGGATACAGCACCGCGTTGGCGCCCACCTCGCTGGCCATCAGGCTGCCCAGCAGCATGGTGGCGATCACGGTCACCGCATAAGTCTCGAACAGGTCGGCCGCCATGCCGGCGCAGTCGCCGACGTTATCGCCGACGTTGTCGGCGATAACCGCCGGATTGCGCGGATCATCTTCGGGAATGCCGGCCTCGACCTTGCCGACCAGATCCGCGCCGACGTCCGCACCCTTGGTGAAGATGCCGCCGCCGAGGCGCGCGAAGATCGAGATCAGCGAGCTACCGAACGCGAAGCCTACCAGCGCGTGCAGCGCCGGTTCGCCATGCACGCCCATGCGATTGAGCACCAGCCAGTAGCCGGCTACGCCGAGCAGAGCCAGCCCGACCACCAGCATGCCGGTGATCGCGCCGCCACGGAACGCCACGTCCATCGCGGCGCTCAAGCCGCGTCGCGCCGCTTCGGCGGTGCGCACGTTGGCGCGCACCGACACGTTCATGCCGATGTAACCGGCCGCCCCGGACAGCACCGCGCCGAGCAGGAAGCCGATCGCGGTCGGCCAGCTCAGAAAGAATCCGATCAAAAGCAGCAACACCACGCCCACGATGCCGATGGTGGTGTATTGCCGGTTGAGGTAGGCGCGTGCGCCTTCCTGGATGGCTGCTGCAATTTCCTGCATTCGCTCGTTGCCGGGCGATTGCGCCAGGATCCAGCGCGCGGAAAACGCGCCATACAAAACCGCCACTACCGCACACGCCAGAACGATCCACCAGCCATACTGCTGCAGCATCGGAGCCTCCCCTTGGGTTGTGAGTGGCCGTCCGGAACGGGCGGTCCCGGCGAGTATAGGCAGACGTTGAGGTGCAGGCTGTTGTGCGGCGCAACGCATGGGCGCAGCGCCATCCGCAAAAGAAAAGGGCCATGCACGAATGCATGACCCTCGGTTCATCGGCATTGGTGCTGGATCAACGCAAGGCCATGTCCAGGATGACACCCGTGGCGATGGCCACCAGCAGATAGTCGTTGTTCGCGCGCACCCAGTGATAGCCGTACGGCGGCGGACGCAGGCGGTAGTAGCCGTAGTCGCGCACGACGTAGCTCGGGCCGTAAAAGCGATGGCCGCGTTCCCAGCGCGGATGGCCGTAATAACGCGGGCCACCGCGGTAGTAGCCGTAGCGACGGTCGTCGCGATCATGCCAGCGGCGGTCGTCGTCGTAACGGCGATCGTAGCCATGGCGGCCGCGATCATGGTCGCCACGACCGTGGTCATGATCAGGCGCGGCCAGCGCCAGGCTGCCGGTGCAGAACAGGGCTGCGGCGATGAGAAGACGGTGGCTGAGTTTCATCATGGCTTCCTCCGTGGCGTCCTGGTCGCAACAGCGCGGCCGTTGACTCGGATGGCTTCGATCGTAAGAAACTGCGGCTGAACGGAATGCCCATGCCACGCCGGCAGTTTCAGGTGATGCTCAGCCAATCGACGTACGGTGCGCCAGTTCAGCGCGTGAAGGCGGCCAGTTTTTTCGTCACCGCCATATTCTTCAATTGCACGTAGCGAGGCAGGCCATCCTTGCCGTAGGGCAGTGGCGCTTCGCCGCGGATCAGCGGCGCGATGTAACGGCGCGCGGCGGCGGTGATGCCGAAACCATCGCGTGTGATGAAACTCTTCGGCATCTTCTTTTCGCGGTTGGCGATCTTCGCCAGTGCGGCCGGCTCGACCTTCCAGCGGTACGGCGCGTCGCTGCTACGCACGATCACCGGCATTACCGCGTTCATGCCGGCCAGCGCGTACTCGACCGCGGCCTTGCCCACCGCATAGGCCTGTTCGGCGTCGACCTTCGACGCAGCATGCCGCGCGGAGCGCTGCAGGTAGTCCGGTAATGCCCAATGATATTTGTAGCCGAGCTTCTCCTTCACCAGCGCCGCCAGCACCGGCGCCACGCCACCCAATTGCGCGTGGCCGAACGCATCGCGTGTACCCGCTTCGGCGAGGAACTGGCCGGCCGCATTGCGCACGCCTTCAGATGCAACCACGGTGCACCAGCCCACGCGCTCGACAGTGGCCTTCACCTTGGTCAGGAACGCGGCTTCATCGAAGGTGTTCTCGGGAAACAGGATGAGATGCGGTGGCGCATCCGCACCTTCACCGGCGAGCCCGGATGCCGCCGCAATCCAGCCGGCGTGGCGACCCATCACTTCGAGGATGAACACCTTGGTCGAGGTCTCGGCCATCGAGGCCACGTCGAGGCTGGCTTCCAGCGTGGAGATTGCGGTGTACTTCGCCACCGAGCCGAACCCCGGACAGCAGTCGGTGACGGCCAGATCGTTGTCCACGGTCTTCGGCACACCGATGCAGCGGATGTCGTAACCCATCGCCTTGCCGAGCTGGGAGATCTTCAGCGCGGTATCCGCCGAGTCGTTGCCGCCGTTGTAGAGGAACCAGCGGATGTCGTGCGCGCGGAACACATCGATCAGCCGCGTGTACTCGGCGCGGCTGTCGTCCAGCGATTTCAGCTTGTAGCGGCATGAACCGAATGCACCGCCGGGGGTGTGGCGCAGCGCAGTGATTGCCGCGGCCGATTCCTTCGACGTATCGATCAGCTCCTCGCGCAGCGCGCCGAGAATACCGTTGCGCGCGGCGTACACCTGCACGCCCTTGATGCGGGCCGCCTCGATCACGCCAGCGGCGGTGGCATTGATCACCGCGGTGACGCCGCCGGACTGGGCGTACAGCAGGTTGCCGGTGATGACAGGCGAACGACGGCTCGGGCTCATGGTGATCCTCAATCAGGCAGGTGGCAGGGTGGTCGTGGCCAGTGGCAAATCTTTTTGGCAACAGACACTTGGCGACAGGTAACGAAGTGCGCTGTTTGACGGCACCGGATACAGCCGCTAATTTGACAGCCAATTCTGGGAATCTGGCGGGCTGCTGCAGTGTGCGGCAGCCCGTCAAACTTGTGGAGCATTATGCGACTCGTCCTACTTGGTGCGCCCGGCTCGGGCAAAGGTACGCAGGCTGCGCGGCTGAAGACGGAATTCGGTGTGCCGCATATCTCGACCGGCGACATGCTGCGCGCCGCTGTCGCCGCCGGTACTCCGATGGGACTCAAGGCCAAGGCAGTGATGGACGCCGGCCAGCTGGTTTCCGACGACATCCTGCTCGGCATGCTGGAAGACCGGCTGACCCAGGACGACGCGAAGGGCGGTTTCATCCTCGACGGTTACCCGCGCAACCTGGCCCAGGCCAATGCGCTCGATCAGTTGCTGGCGAAAATCGACCAGCCGCTGGATGCGGTAGTGAAGCTCAAGGTGCCTAGCGAAGTCATCATCGGCCGCTGCGAGATCCGCTTCAAGGCCGAAGGCCGCGCCGACGACAACCCCGACACCGTGCGCAAGCGTCTGGCCATCTATGCCGAGCAGACCGCGCCGGTGGCGGATTTCTACGCACGACGCGGCAAGCTGCAGACCGTCGATGGCGTCGGCGAGCTGAGCGAAGTCACTGCACGCGTCAAGCAGGCGCTGCAGAACGAATCGGCGGCAGCGAACGGCTGAGCGCATCCGCTCACTTCGAGCGGGTATCCAAGGAATCCGTCCCACCATGCGTCTGCATATCCTCGGCATCTGCGGCACCTTCATGGGCGGTGTCGCCGCGCTGGCGCGCGAGCTGGGCCACGCGGTCGAAGGCTCCGACGCCAACGTCTATCCGCCGATGAGCACCCAGCTCGAAGCGCTCGGCATCAGCCTGATGGGCGGCTACTCGGCCGAACATCTGCAGCCAGCACCGGATCTGGTCGTGGTCGGCAATGCGATGACCCGCGGCAACCCCGCCGTCGAGTACATGCTCGACCAGCATCTGCGCTACATTTCCGGCCCGCAATGGCTGGGTGAGACGCTGCTGGCCGACCGCGACGTACTGGTAGTCGCCGGCACTCACGGCAAGACCACCACCACCAGCCTGCTGGCGCATCTGCTGGAAATCACGGGTTTTGCACCGGGCTTTCTGGTCGGCGGCGTGCCGGGCAATTTCGGCGTGTCGGCGCGGTTGGGGCAGGGCAAGCCGTTCGTGATCGAGGCGGACGAGTACGACACCGCGTTCTTCGACAAGCGCAGCAAGTTCGTGCATTACCGCCCGCACATCGCGATCCTCAACAATCTCGAATACGACCACGCGGATATTTTCCCGGACGTGGCCGCGATCCAGCGCCAGTTCCATCACCTAGTGCGCACGGTGCCGGGCAACGGCCGGCTGATCGTCAACGCGCACGACGAGCGGCTCGCCGACGTGCTGGCGATGGGTTGCTGGACGCCGGTGGAAACGTTCGGCATCGGCCGCGGCGACTGGCAGGCCACGCTGATCGAAGCGGATGGCTCCGCATTCAGCGTGCACCACGACGGCGAGCTGATCGGCGACGTGCGCTGGTCGCTGCTAGGCCATCACAGCGTGATGAATGCGTTGGCTGCGCTGGCCGCCGCCGCTGCCGCAGGTGCCGATCCGCATGCGTTATTGCCCGCGTTCGCCACGTTCGAGAGCGTCAAGCGCCGGATGGAACTGGTCGGCGAAGTGAACGGCGTACGCGTCTACGACGACTTCGCCCATCACCCCACCGCGATCGCCACCACCCTGGCCGGGTTGCGCGCGAAGGTCGGCCATGCACGCATCCTGGTGGCGCTGGAGCCGCGCTCCAATTCGATGCGCCAGGGAGCGCACGCCGATGCACTGGCACCGTCACTGGGCGACGCCGATGCGGTGGTGTTCCTGCATCGGCCGGAACTGCCGTGGGATGCCGGCCATGTCACTGCGGCACTCGGTGGTCGCGGCACCACGGCGCCGACGGTGGATGCGTTGATCGCCGCCTTGCGTGAGCAGACACAACCGGGCGACCAAGTGATCTTCATGTCCAACGGCGGTTTCGAGGCGGCGCCGCGACGGTTTGTCGAGAGTCTGCGGCAGGATTGAGTCGATCGTCGCTGACTGGGTGCGGTGGCACTGGTTACACTCGCCGCATGGCCGCTCAGTCGCCGCTCATCGAGATGCCGCTGTTTCCGCTCGCCTCCGTGCTGTTTCCGGGCGGACAGCTGCAACTGCGCATCTTCGAACCACGCTATCTCGATCTGGTGCGTGAGTGCACGCGCTACGGCACCGGTTTCGGCGTCTGTCTGATCCTCGAAGGGCATGAGGCGGGAGCGCCGGCGATTCCGGCGGCGATCGGCACGATCGCGCGGATCAACGATTTCCACCGCGGCGAGGACGGCCTGCTCGGCATCGTGGCCGAGGGTGGTTCGCGCTTCCGCGTCGCGCGTAGCCGGATACGTTCCGATGGTTTGTTGCGTGGCGAGGTGGAAGTCTGGCCGGCCGAGCCGGAGCAGCCGGTGCCGGTGGAATTCGCCCTGTTGCAGAGCATTCTTGAGCGACTGATCGAGACGATGGCGCCGCAGTGGCGGCATGTCCTGCGCAGCGCCTATGACGATGCCGGCTGGCTGGGTTTTCGGTTGGCCGAACTGTTACCGCTGGATGCGAGCGAGCAGCAGCGCATGCTCGAACTGAACGATCCGCTGCAACGGCTGGCCGAGCTGCGCGATATCCTGCCGCGCTTCCAGAAGCCGTGAACCGCGTCCACGTCGTAGACTGAGGTTTTGCGATGGAGTGATGCGCATGAACAACCTCGCCGGCAAGACCTTGTTCATCACCGGTGCCTCGCGCGGTATCGGCCTGGCGATCGCGCTGCGTGCCGCGCGTGACGGCGCCAATATCGTGATTGCGGCCAAGAGCGGGGTGCCGAATCCGAAGTTGCCCGGCACCATCCACACGGCCGCCGAGGCGGTCGAGGCGGCCGGCGGCAAGGCGCTGGCGCTGCAGGTGGACATCCGCGAAGAGGAACAGGTGCGCGTCGCGGCGGCGCAGGCGTCCGAACATTTCGGCGGCATCGACATCGTGATCAACAACGCCAGCGCGATCTGGCTGGCCGGCACCGCCGATACGCCGATGAAGCGCTATGACCTGATGCATCAGGTCAACACGCGCGGCACGTTTCTGGTGACCCAGAGCTGCCTGCCGTATCTGAAGCAGGCGGCCAATCCGCACGTGCTGATGCTGTCGCCGCCGCCGAACCTCGATCCGAAATGGTTTGCGCCGCATACCGCCTATACGATTGCCAAATACGGCATGAGCCTGTGCGTACTGGGCATGAGCGCGGAGTTCGCCTCACTCGGCATCGCGGTGAACGCGTTGTGGCCGCGCACGGTGATCGCCACCGCGGCGATCGGCATGATCGAGGGCGTGAAGGTCGAGTATTGCCGCAAGCCGGAGATCGTGGCCGATGCCGCGCACCTCATCCTGACTCGCCCGGCGCGCGACTACAGCGGCCATTTCGCGATCGATGAAGACCTTCTGCGCGAGGCCGGGGTCAGCGATTTCGACGGCTATGCCGTACAGCCGGGCGCGCCGCTGCTGCCGGATCTGTTTCTGGACTGAAACTCCCGGACGCAGACGTTGCGCGGCGGCAGGCAAGGTGGCGGCACGATAAATTCCTGCGAAAAAATTGCCCGTTCGATTGCTTTTGCGCCAACTGCATGTTTTGACGAAAATTATTGCTAACGATGTATGCCTAGTTTCTCGCCTATTCCCTATTGCGCGGGAGTATATTGTGCGATGTACATCACGTTTTTGTAGCAACCAGGGGGTATGAAACAGCTGCGAAGGGAACCGGGATTCAACACCTGTCAAGGTGCGTCCCGTGCTTCGTCAGCGACCTTGGGGAAGGGGGTGTCATGACTAGCGAACGAGCGTCCAGACGTTGTGTGGTCTGGTTTGGTCAGCCGACGGAGAAGGAGTGCTCCTGTTTGGCGCAAGCTGGCTGGCACGTACGCATCGGCGATGCCCGACTGGACGACGGCGTGGGCATGCGGCGTGGCGATATCGTGGTGGCGATGGCTGATCTGCGGTACAGCGATGAGCAGGCAGTCCATGCCATGAGGCGGTTGATGGACAATCATCCGTGGCTACCGTGGCTGGTTCTTGTTCGGCAAGAGAACGCCGCGGACAAGCCGGAGGTGGAACGCATCCGGCGCGACAGTGCCGATTTCTTCACCGTACCGGTCGACATGAAACGCCTGCTCGGCACGCTGACGAAGATCAGCAGCGGCTGGTTGCCGACGGCCGAAAAAGCGGATATCCCTGGCATCGTCGGCGCCGTCAGTTCGGTGATGCGTGCCACCGTGGCCAGCTTGCGCAAATACGCGCCGGTGGAGTTGCCGGTACTGATTACCGGCGAAACCGGCAGCGGCAAGGAAATAGCCGCTCGTGCATTGCATGGATTATCGGCGCGTTGCGAACACCCGTTCGTGCCGATCAATTGCGGTGCGCTGCCGTCGAATCTGGTGCAGTCCGAGTTGTTCGGTCACGAACGCGGCGCTTTCACCGGAGCGAACGTGCGGCGCATCGGGCATTTCGAGGCGGCGGCCGGCGGCACCGTGTTCCTTGACGAAATTGGCGACCTGCCGCTCGATGCCCAGACCAGCTTGCTGCGCCTGATGGAGGAGGGCACGCTGGTGCGGGTGGGTTCCAGTCAGCCGATCAAGCTGGATGTTCGTGTGCTGGCCGCCACGCACGTGGATCTGGAAATGGCCGTGGCGCAAGGCCGTTTCCGCGAGGATCTGTACTATCGGCTCAACGTGCTGCGCCTGCGCATGCCGGCACTGCGCGAACGCGAGGGCGATGTCGAATTGCTCGCGCAGCATTTTCTCGATGCGTTCCGTCTGCGACATCACAGCCGCGCCCGTGCCTTCAGCACCCAGGCGCGGCAGGCCATGCGCGAATTTGCGTGGCCCGGCAACGTGCGCGAGCTGCTCAATCGTGTGCAACGCGCGGCGGTGATTGCCGAGGGCACGCTGATCAGCGCTACGGATCTGGATCTTCAGGGCACGCAGCTGACACCTGGCAGTCGTTCGAGTCTCGATCTGACCCGCGTTTCGGCTGAGCGCCAAGCGGTGCTGAACTGCCTGCACGAAAGCCATTTCAACATCAGCGAATGCGCGCGACGACTCAACGTGTCGCGGGTCACCGTGTATCGCCTGTGCAAGAAGCACAAGGTGGCATTGGAAGAGCTGCGCGACGGTGATCGGCCCCCTGCCAAGCAGCGAATAGCCGATGCGAATGGCCATGGGCCACCGGCGACCCAGAACATGTAGGGAATCCTGATGGTGCGTGTGTGGTTTGCTGCATCCGGGGGTCAGCCTCACACAGGCCTTGTCAAAGGAATCCCCCGGCCCGCAGGGGACGGGTCGGGGGTTCCAGTGGTGCCCGGCTACAGGGGGCCGGGTTACCGCCCTCGTTCGCCGCATTCGGCGGCTTGTACGGTGCTCACTGACCAGCTATCGCGACAGCAACAAGCTCGCTGCGTTCGAAAGCATGTGAGCTGTTCATCGATGACTTCTTCCAACCCTGGCAAAGGTGAAGCCAGAGCAATGCCCGTGCCAATGGCAGGCAATGCAGCAGCAGCAAGGGTTGCGCGTGAATTCGGTGATTTTCTGCGAGGTCGGCACTGTCACAGCATTACAGTTTGGCACCCGCTCTGTTGCCTATGATCGGGCCAGCAAGTGGCGTGGCGACGCGCTTTCGCTGAAGTGATACGTGAGTGATACAGCGTGTTGGCTGGTATACAGCGCCGCCGTGCGGAGCCGTGCAAAACCTGTCTTCAGGTTTTACGATGCGCGGTGTGCGCCATTCCGGCCATGTGCCGATGGTGGCCAGAATCGCCCCATCAGGATCATCCATTGTTGGTGTCGCCTGCAGGCGATGCCTGGAGCAAGACATGCACGAACGACCGCCATCCAGCGCATCCCTGATGGAGATGGGAAAGCGCTACTGGCTGCCGGTGTACAAACCACGCGAGCTGGTGCTCGATCACGGCAAGGGCGCGCGAGTATGGGATGCGCAGGGCCGCGATTACGTGGACTTCGGCGCTGGCATCGCGGTGAATGCACTCGGCCATCAGGATCCGGATCTGCTCGAGGCATTGACTACGCAGGCGCACAAGCTGTGGCATGCCAGCAACGTGTTCTATACCGAGCCACCGCTGCGACTGGCCGAAGAGCTGGTGACGGCGTCGGGATTTGCCGAGCGGGTATTCCTGTGCAATTCCGGCGCCGAGGCGAACGAGGCGGCGATCAAGCTGGTGCGCAAGTGGGCGGCATCAAAAGGCCGCACGCCGGACCAGCGCACCATCATCACCTTCAGAGGTTCGTTCCACGGCCGCACGCTGGCCACTGTGACCGCTACCGCGCAACCGAAATATCAGGAGGGCTACGAGCCACTGCCTGCCGGTTTCCGCTATCTCGATTTCAACGACGTCGCGGCACTGGAAGCCGCCTTCGTCGCGGGCGACATCGCCGCGGTGATGCTGGAGCCGGTGCAGGGCGAGGGCGGCGTACTGCCGGCGACGCCGGAGTTCCTCAAGCGTGCGCGCGAACTGTGCGACGCGCACGACGCGTTGCTGGTGCTGGACGAAATCCAGTGCGGCATGGGCCGTACCGGCACGCTGTTCGCGCACATGCAGGATGGCGTGACGCCGGACATCGTGACGCTGGCCAAGGCGCTCGGTTGCGGTTTCCCGATCGGCGCGATGCTGGCCGGGCCGAAAGTGGCCGAGGTGATGCAATACGGCGCGCATGGCACCACCTTCGGCGGCAACCCGATGGCCGCGGCGGTGGCAAGGGTAGCCTTGCGTAAGCTGGGTTCGCCGGAGCTGCTGGCGAATGTCGCGCGCCAGTCGGAGGCATTGCGGGCGGCGCTGACCCGGCTTGGCGCGGAGTTCGCCCTGTTCACCGACGTGCGCGGCCGCGGTCTGATGCTGGGCGCCGTGCTGGCCGATGCCTACAAGGGCCGCGCTGGCGAGGTATTGGACGTCGCCGCAAGCCACGGCTTGCTGCTGCTGCAGGCCGGTCCCGACGTGTTGCGGCTGGTGCCGCCGCTGAACATCAGCGATGACGAACTGGTGGATGGCCTGGCGCGCTTGCACGCAGCGTTGCAGACTTTCGTTGCAAGATAGATCTGCCAGGCTAGGTTCCCGATTCCCCGATTGGAAAACTCACGATGAAATATCTGCACAGCATGGTTCGCGTGCGCGATCTGGATGCTTCGCTACGGTTCTACTGCGAAGGCCTGGGATTGCGGGAAGTGCGCCGGATGGATGTTCCCGAAGGCAAGTACACGCTGGTGTTCCTGTCCGCTGCGGACAGCCCCGAAGCGGAGATCGAGCTGACGCACAACTGGGGCTCGCAAGAGGACTACGGGTCGGCGCGCAACTTCGGTCATCTGGCGTTCCGCGTCGAGGACATCTACGCCACCTGCGCGCGGCTGCAGGCGATGGGCTGCACCATCCATCGGCCGCCGCGCGATGGTCACATGGCCTTCGTGCGTTCGCCCGACCTGATCTCGATCGAGCTACTGCAGGATGGCCACTTGCCGCCATGTGAGCCGTGGGCGTCGATGCCCAACACGGGTCAGTGGTGAATCAGCCCTTCGCGTCGCGCAGTGCGCCGCGAGCGGCTTCCAACGTGTCGGCGATGTCCTGTTCGGTGTGCGCGCTGGACATGAAGCCGGCTTCGAACGCCGAGGGCGCCAGATATATGCCGCGCTTCAGCATGCCGCGGAAGAAACGGTTGAACAGCGCGACATCTGCCGCGGTGGCCTGCGCGTAGCTCGCCACTTTTTCGGCGCAGAAGAACAGGCCAAACATGCCGCCGACGCGATTGGTGCTGAACGCGACGCCTTCGCCGTCGGCCACCGACTGGAAGCCGTCGGCCAGCAGACGCGTGCGTGCGGCGAGTCGATCGTGGAAGCCGGGTGCCTGGATCAGTTCGAGCATCGCCAAGCCTGCCGCCATCGCCACTGGGTTGCCGCTCAGCGTGCCGGCCTGATAGATCGGGCCGGCCGGGGCAATCTGTTCCATCAGCTCGCGCCGGCCACCGTAGGCACCGACCGGCATGCCGCCGCCAATGATCTTGCCGAAGGTGGTCAGGTCGGGCGTCACGCCGTAGTACGCCTGAGCGCCACCCAGCGCGACGCGGAAGCCGGTCATCACTTCGTCGAAGATCAGCAGCACGCCATACTGCGTGCACAGCTCACGCAGGCTCTGTAGATAGCCGTCCAGCGGCGGGATGCAATTCATGTTGCCGGCGACCGGTTCGATGATCAGGCCGGCGATGTCATGGCCTTGCTCGGCGAACAATGCCTTCGCCGCGTCGATATCGTTGTACGGCAGGGTCAGCGTGAGGTCGGCATTCGCTTTCGGCACGCCAGGCGAGGTCGGCACGCCGAAGGTCAGCGCGCCGGAGCCGGCCTTGACCAGGAAACTGTCGCCGTGGCCGTGATAGCAACCCTCGAACTTTACGATCTTCGCGCGGCCGGTGGCGCCGCGAGCAAGGCGGATCGCCGACATCGTCGCTTCGGTGCCGGAGTTCACCATGCGCACCATTTCGACGGACGGGATCAGCCGGGTGATCGTTTCGGCCATGGTCACTTCGGCCGCGCAGGGCGTGCCGAACGAGAGGCCGCTCTTCACCGCGCGCTCGACGGCCTCGCGCACGGCGGGGTGATTGTGGCCGACGATCATCGGTCCCCACGAACCGACGTAGTCGATGTAGCGCGTACCCTCGACGTCCCACAGGTACGCACCGTCCGCGCGTGCGGTGAAGAACGGTTCGCCGCCGACCGACTTGAACGCGCGCACCGGCGAGTTCACGCCGCCAGGCATCAGTTTCAGGGCGCGCTGGAAGAGTTCATGATTGGTCATGGTACGGCTCTCAATGTGACTGTTCTCGATCGGAGGAATACATGTCGGCGAAACATTGCGCGGCGGCGCGGACATCGGCGGTCGAAAAAACCGCAGAGATCGCCGCCAGATAATCCGCGCCGGCTGCAACCAGTAATGCGCCATTGTCCGGCGTGATCCCACCGATCGCCACCCGCGGCACGCCGAGCGCGGCGCTTTGCCTCAGCAGATCGATCGAGGCTCGTGGTGCCAGCGGCTTGGTCGGCGAGGGAAAGAACGCGCCGAAGGCGATGTAGCTCGCGCCTGCGCGAACCGCCGCCTGCGCACGCGGCAACGAGTCGTAACACGACACTCCGATGATCGCGTGGCCACCGAGCACACTGCGCGCGGCGCCGAGATCATCATCGTTCTTGCCCAGGTGCACACCATCGGCAGCTACCGCCTGAGCCAGGGCAACGTCGTCGTTGATGATCAGCGGGACGCCGTGGGCATGGCACAACTGCCTGAGCGCCGTCGCCTCGCTGTGGCGGCGAGCCGCATCAGCACTCTTGTCGCGGTATTGCAGAAGCCGTGCGCCACCGGCCAGCGCCAGTGCGACAACCTCCAGCAGATCCGCGCGCGGGCCGTCGGTGATGGCATACAGGCCACGGCCTGAGCATGCTGCAAACGTCTTCAAATCATGACCTCGTGAATGTGGATGGGGACGATCGGGGTATCGCATGCTTTCGTATTGCTGGGCGAGTTGCGAGAATGTGTCATTCCTCAGCGATCCGAAGAAGTCCGACCATGAGCCAGAGTTCCACCGAAACCACCACAGCCTTGCGCAAATGGATGTGCGTTGTCTGCGGCTATATCTACGATGAAGCCGTGGGCGTGCCCGATGAAGGCATCGCCGCCGGCACGCGCTGGGAAGATGTGCCCGATACCTGGACCTGTCCGGATTGCGGCACGACCAAGGACGATTTCGAGATGATCGAACTCGACTGAAGGCCGATTCCTGCCTGCAAACGGCCCGATCTCGCCAGCGCATTGGCCGGGCCGTCTGCTCTGATGTTCCTGCGCACGATTTAGTGACGCGCTATTCGAGGAACATCCATGCAACAGTTCATTCCATTCGAAGATGACTGGGACGCGTTGGAAAACCTGCGCCCCGAAGACCTGATCCCTTACCACGTCGGTCTGCTGGGCAGGTCCGGCATAGTCGCTCAGCGCACCGTTCCGATGTCGCCTTCGATCTTCAATTCATCACCCAGTTGCGCACCAATGCGATGCGCAGTGCCGGCCGACAGTTCCAGCACATAACGCGACGGAGCGTTGCCGGGGTAGATCGGGCAGGGGTCAGCCTTGCACGGCGGCACATCCAGCTGCATCGCGACCAGTCGTCGATCCGTATCGAAATACAGGATGTCGAGTGGAATCAGCGTGTTCTTCATCCAGAAGGCCTGCGGGGCCGTATAGGAAAACACGAACAGCATGCTGTGATCCGGCGCCAGTGTGGTGCGCATCATCAGACCGTGTTCGCGACTGGCCTGGTCAGTGGCGAATTCCACCGAAAAACGTTGTCCGTGCAACTGCACCGCGGGCGTTGCGCTCGTCATCGGGGCGGCGTTGCTGCAGCCGGTCAGCAGGAACAGCATCGGTGCAAGCCATCGTTTCATCGTGGGTACTCGTCACAGGTAGGTAGATGCGTCAGAGAAGTGTAGCGTCGTGGTTACGCGCAACGGCCATGACAGAAAAGTCCACGTACCCTCTTCACACGGACGCGGCGGGGCGCTATGATTCTCGCCCCTTCGACGAGACGCCCTCTCGCGAAGGTTTTCGCAACACTCCACGATGAAAAATTTCTTCTTCGCAGGTGTTGACGGTCACTAAAAGCGATGTAGAATGGGCGGCTCACCTAGGACGAAACGTCTTGGGACGCAAACCGGAAACGGGGCGCAAGCGAACGATCTTTGACAGTGTGCGCAGGTGAATTGTGTGG
>Ga0210409_10003073_pt1 | contig 19152 bp, 14 predicted proteins | sample IncBWH17MmetaG_FD_161649 | JGI IMG/M metagenome (GOLD analysis project Ga0210409, IMG submission 161649) | Forest soil microbial communities from Barre Woods Harvard Forest LTER site, Petersham, Massachusetts, United States - Inc-BW-H-17-M | ecosystem: Environmental > Terrestrial > Soil >... | reverse complement strand
GCTTGCGTTTGGACTCGCCAGCGTTGCGACTCCGCGGGCCGCTGCTCAGAGCGACGGAAAAATTACAGGTAGCATCATCGACTTTGACGGCAAGCCTTGGGCGGGTCTAGCCGTGAAGAGTAAGAGCGAGCAAGGCACTGTTCAGGAAACGAAAACGGACGACGCTGGAAAGTTCCAGTTCGTCGGGCTGAAAAACGGCAAATATACGCTGACGGTCCAGCCGCCCGAGATGAAAGAGCCGTTTACTATTGCTGTGGAAGTGCATGGGGCCGACGCGCCACCGGTAAACCTTAATTTCAAGGAAATTCTAGAAAAGCAGAACCCCGAAGCCGCCGCGGAATATAAGAAACGCCAGGAAGCACAGCAGAAGTTCACCGGTATGAAGGAACACTTCCAGAAAGCTGTGGCGCTCCTGGAGCAGGAACGCACCGCGAAGGCTGAGGTGAGCAAGGCTCCGGCCGATCAGCGCGACGCCGCGAAGCAAAAAGTTGTCGATCTTTCCAATCAAGCGATCGCGGAATTCCAGGAAGCGCAGAAAGCCGCGCCGGAAAAAGATCCCAACATGCATCTATTCTGGGCACGCATGGGCGAAGCGTACGATCTGGCCGGCCGGAATGACGATGCCATCAACGCTTATCAGCAGGCGGTAACGTTGAAGCCGGATAATGCGGGCTACTACAACAACCTCGGCAACGTTCTGGCGCGCACCGGAAAGATTGACGAGGCACGCGCTGCGTACACCAAGAGCGCGGAACTTGACCCTCCTGGAGCAGCGCTGGCGTGGCGCAATTTCGGAATTAGCCTGTACCAGGCACAGCGGATGACGGAAGCGGTCGAGCCCCTGAAGAAAGCTTCGGACATCGATCCCAAAAACGCCCAGACCTGGTATCTGCTTGGAGCGTGCCTGGTCGCTTCCGCGGACTACAAGCAAGTTGGCGACAAAATGCAGGTTACACTCAAGCCCGGAACGGTCGAAGCCTATCAGAAGGCGATCGACCTTGATCCGAACGGTACTTGGGGAAAGCAAGCCAAGGAAGGGCTTGACCAGGTGCAACAGATCACCGGCGGCATTGATATGAAGACCGGAAACAAGAAAAAGAAGTCGTAATTTTTCCCAACCTGATTAAAAACGCCAGCTCCGCTCTGTGGGGCTGGCGTTTTTGCGTTTAGCGCTAGCGATGAGTGAGCGTGCCGGTGATTTTTGTCCGACGAAGGGCCCAGCCAAACACGAGGGTAGAGACCGGAAGAAGAACCGCCGCGAACAGCAGCAGGACGCCGAGGGGTCGCGCGTTCGCAAACACCGAAGCTCCCCCCAGAAGTGATGCGCGCATGGCTTCCAGCGCGTAGGTTACGGGGTTCAGGCGCGCAACGAACTGCAGCCAGGCCGGCAGAATATCCACCGGAAAAAGCATCCCGCCCGCGACACTCGATACACCCAGCAAAAACCATTTCGAAGGATTGCCGCGTTTGAACAAAAGTAGATATGCGCCCGAGAGTAAGCCCAGGCCGGAAAATGCCAGGAGCGTCGCGATCAGCACGGCAACGACGGAAATCCAGTTCGCTTGCCGCAGCGGGAATCCAAAGAGCAGCGCGCCCCAGGCGATGTATACGCCTATGCGTAAGGTGGTCGCGACAAAGGGATACACCGCAGAGCCGATTAATGCCACTGGCAGCGACACCTGGGTTACCAGCAGCGGCTCCAATGTGCCGGCATCCCGCGCTTCTTCCAGGCTGCGGTCGATCGAATCCAAAGCCGCGCCCAGGTAGTCGAAGAAGATAAAACCAACCAGCGAATAGGCAAAGTAACTAGCGCCCTGCGGAAGGGCATGCCGCAATTCCGGTGAATCTACGAACTGCGCGACATAGTAGAACAATGCCGCGCCAAACAGTGCTTGAACGATTTCGAGAATGAATGGACTTCGATAAGTACTGGCGATACGAAGATCGCGCTGAAAAAACAACCACAGCTCTCGTAGCGTTGCCGTCATGCGGGGTTGGACTCCACGATCGACGAAACATTGTGACCCGTCATGCGGAAAAAAACTTCCTCAAGCGTTGCAGCAGAGGCATCCCGTTTCAAGCGTGCCGGAGCGTCCAGAGCGAGAAGCTTCCCGTCGTGCAGAACGGCCACGCGGTCCGCGAGCAATTCAATCTCCTCCATGGAATGCGACGCGAATAGCAGCGAAGTGCCTTGTTCGTGCAAGACGTCGGTTTTCAGGAAACGCCGGAAGCTAGCGGCGGCGAAGGCATCCAGGCTGCGCGTTGGTTCATCGAGCAGTAATACTTTCGGGCGGTGCAGCAGCGCCCGCAGCAGGCTGAGTTTTTGCACTGTGCCGGAGGATAACATCCGAACCTGCTTGTCGAGCGCGGAGCCAAGTTCGAATCGATCCGCCAAAAAACTTGTACGCAATTCGATGAGGCTATCCGGAATGTGATTCAGCCTGGCGAAGAATCGCAGATTCTGGCGTCCCGTCAGGCGCGTATAAAACCCCAAATCCATTCCCGCATGATAGCCAAGACTGCGGCGAACCTCTCGTGGAGAGTCAACCACGTCATGGCCGGCAATCGACGCCTTACCGCGAGTCGGAAGCAGCAGCGTTGCGAGTATGCGTAGCAGCGTTGATTTGCCTGCTCCGTTGGCGCCCAGAATCGCCACTGATTCGCCAGGAGCGACCTCAAACCCGACCCCGCGCAACGCCGCAGAAGTCGCTGAAGCAAAGGGCTGCAAGAACGCGCGCCATCCGCCGCTGGAAGGCGGGAACCATTTTTCAAGGGAATCAACCGAGATCGCGTGAACACTCACCTGCGAATTTATAGCGTGTCTTAGCCCAGAAAACAATGCGACATACGATGGCCAAAATCGCGAGCGTGACGCCAACCGCGAACCCCGGTAAAATAACGGGCAGTTCCGGTTGCCTGCGCGCGCGGGAATAAGAACGCATCCAACGGGAGTGATGCGCATGGTCGAGTTCGAGAATCGCACAGTGGTTCCAAAACACGTCCTAATTCGCCATTTAGATGGCGAATCGGTGCTCCTGAACCTGGAGACGGAGCGTTACTTTGGATTGGATTCCACTGGCACCCGCATGTGGCAACATCTGGCGGATTCTGCGTCGATTGAGGGTGCGTACGAAAAACTTTTGGAAGAATTTGAAGTGGAACCGGTGCTTCTTCGCTCTCACCTCGCCGAACTCCTTAGCAATCTAGTGCAAAACGGACTGTTGCACGTTGAACCTGCCGATGTGGGAACGACTCCGTCGGTATAAGGCGCTGGATGGGGAGTCACGCGCCCTGTTCTGGCGCGCCGTCCGGTTGTTGCCGCAGGTCGCACTCTCTCTTCGCCTGCGTGGATACGCGCGAACCGAGGCTTCGTTGCATTCCCGCTCCAACGCGCATGTCGACGACGTTGTTACAGAACAACCGCTTGCGCTAGCGATTGCCAGGACCGCACGGATGGTGCACTCAGCTTCGCAGTTCGGACCATTCCGCGCTACTTGCCTTGCGCAATCGCTGACCCTGTGGCTTCTCCTGCAACAGCAAAATATTTCTTCGGCGATCAAGATTGGAGTTCGGAAGAAGGATGACCGCCTGGAAGCGCACGCGTGGGTGGAGCGCGACGGCGTAGCGCTGAATGAAACAGATGCGGTTCACCAGCACTACGCTCCGTTCGAACGGGAATTCGCGAACACTCCGTCGGAACCGTCATGAGCGGATTCTTCGGGGTGGTGCGCGATAATGTCGAACCATTTGATCCAGCAGCCCTTCAGATTCACGCGCAACGATTGAACTCTCGGGGAGCTGGCAAGCCCGCTATTTGGACTAAGCCTGGAGGCGGTCTTTGTTTTGTGGCCAGTCACCACGGCCTCCAAGCCAAAATAGAAACTCAGCCGGCAACTTTGAACTCGCGCGAATGGATTGTTGGCGACATTCGTCTAGACGGCAAAAAGCAGTTGGCCGACCAGCTTGGCTTTACCTGCAGCGAAATCCAGGACACCCCCGACAGCAAGTTGCTTCTGCAGGCGTGGCTCGAGTGGCGCGTAGATTGTTTGCCCAAAATCCTCGGTGATTATTCCTTCGCACTCTGGGACGCCTCCGAAAATACATTGTGGTGCGCCCGCGACTTTGTGGGTGCGCGGCCATTTTTTTATGCCATGGCGGACGGTACGTTTTATTTTTCCAACACTCTTCGGGCGCTACGTGGCCTGCCGGGAATCTCCGCGGAACTCGATCCCGTGTTCATCGGCGATTTTCTCCTGACCGGCTATTGCGCTGACCTGTCCCGTACTGTCTATCGCGATATCCATCGGCTTCCGCCGGCACACCGGCTGAAATACCACCGCGGACAAGTGCAAGTGGAGCGGTTCCTGGCATTGCCCATCGAAGAGCCTCTCTATCTAAAAAACACGGAAGAGTATCTGGAGGGGTATCTCGAACTTCTGCGCCAAGCCGTCGCAGACCGGTTGCCGCAACAACCGACCGCCCTGTATTTGAGCGGCGGGCTTGATTCCGCGTCTGTCTGTGCCATCGCTGTCGAGTTAGCACGAAAACACTGCCGGCCGGACACGCTGAAGGCCTTCACGATGAGTTGGCAGGCGCTCTTCGACGATCCAGAGCCGCGCTTCTCGACCATCGCGGCAAACCATCTTGGGCTGGCCCACGAAATTCTTCAGGATACGGAAGTCCTTCCGCTGGAAATCCCTTTCTCCACCCCTGAGCCTTGGGGAGAGCTATTCGGGGGCCGCGTTCAAAAACAGAGCGCCCAAGTCGCGCAATACTCTGGAGTTGTTCTGAGCGGAGACGGCGGCGATGACGTTCTCATCGGGCAAGCCTGGCCGTATTTGCAGCATCTTCGCAAACGAGGGCAATGGCCTGAGATGTTTCGAAGTTTCGGGGGATTCATCCTGTCGCGCGGGCGTTTCCCTCCCTTGCGCGGCGGCTTTCGTTCTCGATTGCGACGTTTTTTTTGGCGTGAAGATCCGGGCCAACAATTCCCAAATTGGATTTCTCCTGAATTCGAACGAAAGACCAATTTAAGCGAGCGCTTTCGCGAGTCCAATCGCCCGAAGCCCCATGATCACCCGATTCATCCGGGAGCCTACGCCGCTCTTCAGAGCAGTTATTGGTCGGGTCTCCTTGAGTACGAGGACGCAGGCTGGATAGGAGTGGACCTCGAAAGCAGGGCACCGCTTATGGACCTGCGCCTGCTCCGTTTCCTTCTACGTTTGCCCCCGGTTCCCTGGTGCGTGAACAAAGAACTTGTCCGCACGGCGCTTCAGGACTACCTTCCCGAGACGATCATTCAACGGCCAAAGACTACGTTGGTCAGGGATCCACTGGAAGCCGCCCAGACAGACCGAGGGTGGCGGCCTGAATATCCAAAGGGCCCTTCTGGCCTCATTCAATCATTCGTAAATTGGTCAAGTTGGCATGAGACTTTAATGTCTGCAAAGGGTTCAATTTCATGGGATAATCTTCGTCCGCTCGCGCTGGAGTACTGGTTTAAAGACATTGAAAATGAATAGTGGATTGAGTACAGTCAATTGAGAGGGGCGCGAATCATGCGGTCGGCCGCAAAACCTGCAAAGAAGAAGCCATATCAGTCCCCGAAGCTGCTTATTTACGGGAAGTTAACCGACATGACTCTCACTCGTGGCCGCAAAGGTGCACCAGACGGCGGTCATGGAAACACTGCCCGCAGCGGCCGTTGAAAAAAAATACGCTGTCTAGAATTCCTTCCTGTTTTGACAAATCGTGAATCACAGCTATCGCGTATATGGCCTCGGATTAGATTCCTCAATCAGCATCGCGGGTCTCGAGCCCAATTCGGGGACGCACTACCAGCCCGACGTGCAGTTTGAAAGTGGTCCACAGCCTGATTGGGTGAGTGCTGGCTTAGCCTTGCCCGGATCGGTGGTTGTCCGCAGGCAAGCCGCAGAGGGTTCGGGTGTATCCACCTTCACCCTCACTGCTCATGGTGAAAACGGAAGCTTCGCACTGGAATATGCGGATGGTACCCGCTTCGCTGTCAGCGGTGACGCAAGCCGCGTATGGGGCGCCTGCCTTCCTCCGCTGACCGCCGAAGACCTCGCCACTTACCTGCTTGGGCCGGTCATGGGATTCGTCTTGAGGTTGCGGCATCACACTTGTTTACACGCCAGCGCGATACGGATCGGTGAGTGCGGCGTCGCCTTGGTTGGTGACGCAGGGCTGGGCAAGTCAACCACCGCAGCGGCGCTGGCCCTTCGGGGAATACCAGTTTGCAGTGAGGACATCGTTCCGGTTTTGGAGACTCCTGGGAGATTCGAGATCATTCCGGGATATCCGCGAGTCTGCCTGTGGCCGGATAGCGTGGAAATGCTTCTCGGCTCAAAGGATGCACTGCCTTTGTTGACCCCCGCCTGGGAGAAGCGCTATTTACCCCTGGATGGAGCGCGCGCCAAATTCGCGAATACGAATTTGCCACTCGGATTGATTTATCTTTTTGGTGTGCGAACCGATTCCGAACGCGCGCCGTTTGTCGAGGAACTAGCGCGTAAAGAAGCTTTGTTGGAGCTGGTTCAGAATACGTACATGAACTGGTTGCCGGACGGGGAACAACGCGCCAGGGAATTCGATGTCCTGGCGAGATTGCTGGATACGGTCCCGGTAAGACGAATTGTTCCAAACGCTGAACCACGCAAAATCGGTGCGTTGTGCGATCTGATTATTGAGGATGCGCAAACGGTTCTGGCGAAGCAATAAATAGAATCTCGGGCTGTTTCTAATCCACGGGTGGACCTCCTGTTCGCGAAATCCTCTCGCAACCTCCCGCGGCGTTATCGGAACGCAGGTGTACACTGGCCGGAACACTCTGGAGCCACTTCTGCACGAGACACTTCCATTTCACGGTAAATCCATCGAGAACCAGTGGCGATTTCTTTGTATCTGCGCCTCACCCGCTGCCAGCCAGGAAGTTCTCGCCTCTGCCTGCGCTGCGATACAGGATTGGGAACTGCTTCTGGAACTCGCGGACGAGCATGGCGTCCTCGGTTTGCTTTCCAAGAGGTTGGCGCCCGCGCAGCGCGAAAGTCTTCCGCCCGCATTTAGAGAAAAGTTGCTGACGCGCGTGCGCTCGCAGCAACTTTTCGTATTAGGCCTGACCGCGGATCTTTTTCAAATCGTCGAGGAGTTCGACCGGAATAGCATCGAAGCGGTCCTGGTGAAGGGCCCCATTGTCTCGCTGCTTGCCTATGGCGACCCGGCGACCCGCAATTATGCGGACCTAGATCTTCTCGTGCGTCACCGTCAAATCCTTGAAGCTACGCAATGCATGCACCGCCTGGGATATGAAGCGGATGTGCCGGAGAGCGCCATCGAAGCAGGCAAAGTTCCCGGCGAGTACGTTTTCAAACGCGCTGGACGGCCGCAGCTGATTGAGCTTCACACTGAGCCTACGTTTCGCTACTACCCACAGCCAATGCGTATTGAGGAAATGTACTCCAGACGGCGCACGGTGCAGCTAGACGGCCGCGAAATTCCCGCGCTTAGCGTGGAAGATGAGTTGCTATTGAACTGCATTCATGGTGGCAAGCATTTCTGGGAACGCCTGATGTGGATCGCGGACATTGCGCTCATCGTCGCGCGGAATCCCGAAATCTCCTGGGACAGGGTATTTACAGCCGGGGAGGAAGTGGGCGCAGAAAGAATGTTGTGCGTTGGCTTGCAGCTCGCGAAACAACTGCTCGGCGCGGACCTTCCTGCCGAAATTCAAGAACGTATGTTGCGCGATCAGGAGGTCCAGCCTCTTTGCTCTCAGATTATTGGCTGGCTGCCAATGGCGGGGCTCGCGCCGCCGTCTCTTCGGGAACGTGCTCTTTTCCGAATTAGAATGGCCGGTGGAGGGATAGCCGGTGCCGCTTATCTCTCACGATTGTCGCTTGCGCCGACAGAAGAGGATTGGGTCGAAGGGCAGGAGCACAAGCGTTCCTGGATTTGGGACGCGGTGCGCCGGCCGTTTCGCCTTTTCCGGAAATACGGCAAGAATGGATAGCGGTAGCGCTGGCATCTCGCCGGCACGTTGTGCCGCTTGTGTTCCCCCCGCAAGAAACGCGGGCCGAAGGCCAGCGCTACCGGTTGTTTTCAAATCTGTGTATGGCCAGCCAGGTGATGCGATTCGGTCTTGGCAGGCGCCGGCAGCTCGATGGTCACGGACATTTCGCTCTTGTTGCGGATGACCCCCAACTTGACGGTGTTCGCTTCGCCTTTCGGGGCCACCTTTTGCCGCAGCTCCGCGGTGCTGCGAACGCGATCGCCGTTCACGCTGGTGATCACATCTCCTGCTTTCAGGCCCGCTTTTGCGGCCGGTGAGTCCGCAAACACGCTGCGCACCAGCACGCCTTGACCTTCAGGCGCGCCGAAGTAATTCCCGAAGTCGCCATCCAGATTTTCCGCATCGATCCCCAGCCGTGGCCGGCCGGAAAATGAAAATGCAAAATTCTCCGAGTCGCCCATTTCCGGAATTTCCGGCGGCACCTTCACGTCCGGAAGATTAAACGCGAAGTTGCCCGGTGTGGAGAAAACCCTGGACATGGTCCGATGGCTTTCAGACTTGCCGACGGTAACTCCGATCGATTGCGCGCGGCCATCTCTCCATACCGTCAACTGCGCGGTGCGGCCCGGAGGAATCTCGCGGATCATCCGGCGAAACTGCTCCGTGCCTTCCACGCGTTGCCCGTTAATTTCGGTGACGACATCATTTTCTTTCAGTCCGGCTTTCGCGGCGGGGCTGTCCACGACCACTTTGCCCACCAGTACGCCACGCTCCGCAGGTAGCTTCAGTTCTTTGGTCTTCTCGGGGCTCACTTCCCCCACGCCGATCCCAAGCCAACCACCGTTGGGGCCGATCAGAACGTGAACATCCTCATCGTCGCTGAGAGAGATGTCTTCGTCGTCCACCAATCCCTGCGCTCGAATCTTCTGCACGTCGCGGGCAACTTCGGCCTGAAGCTCTTTGGCACGACTTTCCGATTGCGCCTCGCTCACACGCAACTCCTTCATGGATTCTTGGCTGGGTTCCTGTCTCCCGGCGGAAGCTCCCGGCAATGCGATCAGGGTCACCCCCAATGCGCCGGCGCAGAGGGTGGTCCCAAGGGTTCGTATCATCATGGATGGATTTCCTCCTTCGCCTGATTAGACGAAGCAACTACGTAACGGTGTCAACGGCCTGAAAATTTTGGGGAAGGACGATTCGAAAGCCGGTAAGAACCGGTGAGGAATAGATTTGGCCAGCTAGATACACAACCGCCGGCGAAATTCTAGCTAGCACGTAGAACTGTTACTAGATTGCCGCGCGAAGAGCTACCACGCGTATTGCGCCATTCACGGTCCCAAGCCGTATGGGCACCCCACCGTGGCCGAGCTTGCCGTGAAGCACGCGGGGCTGCACGGCTCCCTGCATTTCCACCGGCAGGTCCGAGGTAAAGCTCCCGTTCATGCAGCGGGCCTCGAGATTTGCCTGGACGTTTGCAGGGATTGCAAGCAGCACCGACCCATTGGTCGTCTCTGCCTGAGCGCCGCGCGCGTCCGAAGCGTTTTTCAGCTCCAGGTAGACGTTGCCGTTGGTCGTATGCGCGTGAACGTTGCCGCTGCTGCCATACACTTCAATGTTGCCGTTCACGGTGTGCAGGTCTCCTACCGAATCCGACTCCATCACGCTCAGTGTGCCGTTCACGGTATTGACGTGGGTCAGTAAGGCTTTACGCGGAACATGAATGGTGTAATCCACAGCTACTTCCACGCCCTTTTCCTGCGGATAGTGTGTGGAGATGGTGAGGGCATCCGGCCGTGAATCAACGTCAATGGAGACCAGATCGAGATTCGAATTCTTGTCCGTGGAGCTTTTGACGGCGCGCACCTCGACCACGTCTTCGTCCCAGGCCTCGATGCGCACGGTGCCGTTCACGTTCGATAGCTCGAACGAACCGCCGGGTTTCAAGTGATAACGCTGCATAAATTCCGTGTTGCCGGCAAGACAGCGTGTTCCTGTAAAAGCCGACGCCATCAGCAGGAATACACCAAAGGGCCGAACTGCGGAGCGAAGCGACATACATCCTCCTTCGTGGACACCAGCCCGAATCATTCCCCGGGGACAACCAAATCTACCTCGCGCACACCCTACGCGATTTAACGCAACTGAAAATTAAACGTCACAACCGAGATCACATCGACTTTCTTGCCGCCATACAACTCGGGATTCGCCCGCCAGCGCCTGACAGCCGCACTAGCCCCGTCAACCAGTGCCGGTTCACCTTCCAAGACCTTTTCCACCACCAATGTTCCGTCGGTTTTCAGCCGTACTTGCAGCCGCACCACGCCTTGCAGGCCGGCACGCTGCGCTACCTGAGGATACTCCGGCGGAGGCGAATTAATCAGCCGTTTTTTGAATTCTTCGGGGTCTTCCCGCACACCGCCCAATATGGCTATTTCCAGGCGGCTGCGCACCTGGTCGAACCAATCCCCCCTGACCTCGGGAGGCGTGCCGTCGGGCGGTACTTCGCGCATTCCATCCATGCCCGTAGCGCCGGACAATTCGATAGCTTCACCGAGTTTCGTGGTCAGGCGTTCCCGTTGCTCCTCCAGCAGCGATTGCCGAAGCGACATTTCCTCGTCGATATATTTCAGGCGGATCTTGCCGGTGGCAGTGCGGAGCCGCAGTGTGGAGCCGCCGCCATTCAACACTCCCATCGCATGAATTTGTCCTAGCTGTGGAGACTGCATGGACATGGCCAGCGAGGGGTCGGCTTCGATACTCGCAGCGCTGCCCGTCTCGACCATGGCGTCGATCGTCGCGGCTAAATTTCGCGGAAGAAAAACCACGATATCGCCGCTGCTGGACGCCAGTTGCGATGGCCCCGGCAATTTCACCCACTGTTGCCTGTCGTGGGAATCGGGTGCAATCCATGCAGTGATCGTGCCGGTCCCAGTTGCGGCGCGCACGGTATTCACCACGCGCGTCAAGCAGATGCTGCCGCCACTGGTTTCTACTTCCATCGGACCGGCGACGTACATTACACGAATTCCACCGCCGCCTGTCTGCGCTCTTACCGAACCGTGTACTTCGCCGAAATCGATTTGTCCACCACCCGTTCGTACGGAGACTAGCGAGCCGGCTTCACCCACGGCAATGTTTCCGCCTTCGGTTTCCAGCCGCGCCGTACCCTTGATCTGGCCCGCGCGAATGTGCCCACCGCCGGTGCGCAAACTGGCATTGCCGGCAATGTTTCCCGCCTGGATGTGCCCGCCAGCGGTGTAGGCATCCACGTCGCCCGAGATGTCCAACAGCGTAATGTGGCCACCCTTGGTTTCCAGTCTTGCGACAGGGCGTTCCGCCCCTGCCGTGTACGTTTGCGAGAGCGTGCCCCGATGTTCACGCATCGTTCCGCCAATGGGCTCGATTCGGCTGCCCGAGTGCATCGTGCCGCTCATTTGTCCGAGCGCAAAACCAATTTTGCCGGTGCGGATGTTTCCGCCTTCCGTCAACAGCACCGCCCGGCCGCCAATATCCGAAGTTTCTATGTCGCCGGCCCCGGTGGTGACTTCGACGGAAAAATTCGCCGGTACCGCTACCACGAACTGCACCCAGAACTGCGCATTGCTGTTCGGCCCTTTGCGCGTGGAAGGCAGCGTGCTGGAAAGCAGAATGCCGTTGGGAGTCTGCCGGACCGTGAGGGAATACTTGTCGAGCAGGGCCTGGGCAGATGGCTGGCGGGCATCGGTTTCCAGATGCACGGAATAGCGCACCACTGGATTTGCGTCTTGGGGCAAGGTTTGAATTTGTACTGACCCCAGATCCGCGGCGAGGATGAACGCGTTTACCGAACCGGCGGCAATCTCACCGGAGTGGTCCGCGGCGGCATGTGGCGGACCGTTTTCCGCGGCAGCTCGAGGAGCAACCGAGCAGAGCAAAAATGCCAAGGCGAGAATCGCAGCGAACAGTGCGCACTTGTCCCAGCGAATCCCGCGTGCGCGCGCCGAATTGGGCCATTCAACTTGCATGCATTGAACTCTTCCTGAAACTTTTATCGCGGCTACTGCTCGTCGTGATCGCTGATTTCCCGCAACGCCGCCGCGCTCCGCAGGCGCACGTATGGGCTAGGATCCGTGCGCTGCAATACTTCCAAGGCGCGCAGCACGCCATTGAGCGAATCAAGGTCTTCCTCGCCCTCCAGCACGGTCACCGTCATTTCTTTGCCATTGTGCAGCGCGTCGTTTTGCCCGTGCGCATTAGCAGCTTCCAGCGAGCGCACCAATAGGTTTACAGCTTCCACCCGCACGCCCGGATTCGAATCGTGATGCAATGCATCCAGAAGGGTTAGCCGAACGGTGTGGTCAGCGGAAGCATCACGCAGCGCCTCCAAAGCCTTCATCCGGACCGCCGGATTCTCATCCTTGCGCGCCGCTGCCAGCAACGCCCCACGCACTTCCAGATCGCCGGAGCGCGTCTTCAGAGCGTCCAGGCAATCCATGCGAAGACCCGGATTGAACTGGTTGCCACTTTCCACCACAAACGCGAGCACCCGGCGCACGTCGTGATCATCCAGACTACCGGTCAATTCCACTGGTTGCTCCGCGCTCATCTGCACACGCACATGTTGCTGGCCAACATCCGGGTTGGAAGTGAAGTTCACATCCGTTATGGCCATCTTAGAAAGTTGCTCGTCCGTAAGTTTCAGGCCCGGGCGCACATTAACAGCCTGATCCAAGGCGTTCGCGTTGTTCAGCCCGGTCAACCACTGCGTGCCCTGCACACCCGTTACCAGACCGAAGAGGACCAGCAACGCGGCACTCATCGCGGGATGAAGGGTCAGCCAGCGTCGCAGCCAGAAAAAAGACAGCCATTTTTCCTTTGCCCGCGGTGCGACCAGGTCATCGAGTTTTTCGGAGAGGTCGCTGCGGCACTGCGAAAGGAGAATATCCGAAGGATCGAGCTGATCGCATGCTTGCGGAAGGGAAGCCAACTCCGACTGCAACGCCCGTTCCATTTCCAGGTATTTGTGGCAATCGGCGCAAATCGCGACATGTTCCTCGATGGCAACGCGTTCCTGCTCGTTCACTTCATCGCAAACATAGAAAAACAGCAGAGGGCCGATTGCATCGCACGACTTGCGCATATCCGCGGAGCTCATCGAAGCACTCCCAATTCCTGCCGCAGTTTGCGGGTCGCCCGGAACAGGGAATTTTTCACGGTTTCTTCGCTGGTCCCCAGCGCGTCGCCGATGGCGCGCAATTTCAGTCCCTGGTAATGCTTCATTTCGAAAACAACGCGCTCGCGCGCGGACAGCCTGAGCATGGCTGCCGCCAGACGAGTCTGAATTTCGCGGCCCATCAAGTGACGTTCGGGGTCGAGTCCAGGGCGGTGTTCTTTCTGCCGCTCAAAAAAATCCGTGGTGCCTTCTTCGTAGCTGGCGGAGTGCGACTCCGGCGCCTGATCTTCCGGGCGCGACTGCCGGCGGCGTAAATGATCGAGGCAAACGTTAGTGACAATGCGATACAGCCAGGTGTAGAAGCTGCACTCGAACCGGAACCTGTGCAGATTCCGGTAAACTTTCAGGAAGGCTTCCTGGTAAACGTCGCGCGCATCTTCGGTGCGCTTCATCAGGTTCAAGGCCAACCGCAAGACGTCGCGGTCGTAGATGCGCACCAACTCTTCGAAGGCTTGACGGTTACCCGCCTGCGCCTCCTCTACCAGTGCGCGCTCCTCTAGTTTGGCCAATGGGATCACCGTGGCCACAGCGGCACCACAGGTGCCGGATTGGCCAGTCTGATTAGCAACAGCCAAGGCCCAACGGGGAGACGGCATATTCGCTTTCTCTTTGCCGATTTCGGTCTATTCCACTACTTCCGAAGACGATAGACCACCGGCAATCACCGATAGATGAGGCTACACTACCGATATTCTACTTGGACGCAGGCTACGCTCCTCCGTAAGCACTGCGGGACTCCCAGACCACTCGCGGCCGGGTCCACCACTGCCACTAGGATGCGCGTGCGGCTCTGGATGCCGCAAGCACTATTTCTCTGATTGGCTTACAGCAGGTGTTGTTTTGCTTCCGCTGAGCCGCCAGGCCAGCATAGGCCATCCCAAGAGTGCGATGATCGCCGCCACCACGATATAGCCTTCAGTCTGGTAGAAGGTATTTGGCTGCGTGAGCAACTGCGACGCCCCGCCGACAAGCCCCACGCAAGCGGCCACCAGGAACCAACCCAACAAATTGAACCGCGCCACCCAGCGAATCCCAAACACCGCGAAACCCAGCAGCACGCACGACACCAGGAACTTTTTCAGGAAGTCGGCGCCGTTGCCCCAGCCCGAGACCAGGGCCGCCGCGAGCGCCAAAAACAACAGCAGACGCAACCAGCGCACCCGCAGTTCCGCTCCAAGAAACGCGGCCGCCAAGGCAAAAATTCCGGTATAGAAAAGTGCGCGCATCAGAATTGAACCAAGGATCGTTGCCGCCGGCAGGATGGCATCGAACGAATCTCCGAAGCTTGCCGGCGTTCCTCGATGTACTGTGAACCAGTGCTCGCTGATCACCGCCAACAATTTTTCCAAGCCGATCAACGCTGCGGTCCCGCATGCCCCAATCAAGAATGCATCGCGGTAATACACACCGGGCATTGCGAACCACGATGGCATCGCATCTTCTCCGTACGCTCGCGCCGCAAAGTGCCAGGCCAGGCCGAAGAGTAAAACCACACCACCCAGAACCAGCACAGCGAGAATGAATATGCCTACTCCGGAGGTGGCAAGGAACAATCGCATCGGCATGGACGTGGGATATTGGGCCAACAGCGCCGGGATTCCACGTCCCAAAAGGAAACTCAACACGAAGAAGGCGAGTCCCGCGAGGCCCGTGTACACCAAACGCCGCCAGGGCACGCGAACCGGGGGTTGCGCGCGCAGGCGCTTGAAGTAAAACACCAGCACGGCCACCACGAGCCCCACGTAAACAATGATTTGGCCGACGAGCACCAGTGCTCGAGCCAGGGTACGATCCTGTTGCTGGCGTTCGAATTCTTCGGGAATCTTTACGTAGGTTCTGTAATTCGCTGGCTGATCGCCGAGAACTTCCAGATCCATCCGCGCATAGGCATGGTCTTCCGCGGATCCTGCCGTTGAGCTCTTTGTCTCCGGATCGAGCGGCGCGTTTTGCTGCCAGGTCAGGGAGTGATCCGTGCGGTTGGGGCGTTTCTCGGAATTTGCGTCCACCAGCTTCCAGCCGCTCAGATCAATCTGCTTTTGTTCCGTCAAGTATTTCTGGGCTATGGCCAGTGCGTCTTCCTTGCTCAGATTCGCGCCCTTGGTTTCTTCGGCCAGCGTGTGACGGAATGCATGCACGCTTCCATCAGGGCGCAGCGTCACGGCGTACTCTTCCGGCTGCAAATCGCGAAAATATCGTATTCGCCACAGCGCACCGGGGACAGGTTGCGCGTAAATTTTGTTAATCTCCGCCACCGGCATCCGCCGTCGCAGAAATTCGTTCGTAGCGGGACTGGTGGTGTCCAGCATCGTTGCCGCGTTTCGATAACTGCGCGGATCGATGCCATGCAGGCGCAGCACTGCGTTAGCGCGCTCGAGGGCCGCACGGCTGTCCACACTCACGCGCAAATAATCGCCGATGGATTCGTGCTTCACGCGCCAAGCCAGCAGCCCGCCCACCACTAGCGCCAGCGCGAGGAACCCGATGGTTCCGGCGGATAACGGGGTGTAGCGCTTGCTTGCCACAACCGCTTCCGCTTCGCGTGTCGGTTGCTGCAGTTCGATTTCAGGTATGGGCGCCGCGGAGTTGAGCAGATCGTCCACCTGCTCGAAACTGCCGCGCAGCAGGTAGGTCACACCAGAGAACGCCAGGGGCGCCAGCGCCGCGAGGCCGACCACGATGCCGGAAATCTTGAAATACAAATTATCGGAGCGAATCAGGAACATGCCCACCAGCGTGGCATCCACGGTGTAATGCCAGATCAGCGTGGCGGCAATTCCCCATCGCAGCATCACCAGCCCGGCCACGATTCCAATCAGCCCCACTTCCAGGCCGCGAATGTAGCCCGGCTCCTGCGGATAGGCGCTATGAAGAAATCCCCAGAAAAACGCAGGCAAAATCACCGCAAGAACGCGCGAGCCGGTCAGTTTGTGAAGGAAGGGAATTGCGAACAGACGGAACAGGAACTCTTCGCTGGTCGCGGCCACTACGCCGATTGCTATACCTGCGATCCACGGAAACGACGTGTTCACAATGTCGCTATAGTTCACGTCCTGCGGTGCCCATACACCCAGGCGACTCCCGATCATGTAGAAGGCCACGATGGAGCCAATGTGCGCGGCCGCCATCGACAGGCCCACGACTGCGGCACAAAAAAACTCTTTCGAACGCAGGCCGCGCAGCGAAAACGCCTTCGTCAACCGCAACTTGTCCGGCTGTGCCGCGCGATACAGTGGCTCACCCGAGGGAAGACTCAGGAGGATTGGCAGCGCGAATTGAAGCAGCGCCAAAACCAGCACCGCCAACACGCTCAGCAGGATAAACGTGCTGTACGCATCGTGGGTGTCGTAGTTCGCGCGATGGCTATCCCACTGATTCAATTCCATCAGGACATAGATGGTGACCACCGCCGCACTGACCTTCCAACCCGCGCTCCAGCTCGTCTGACCACGTCGCGTCAACGAAAGAGCCAGCCACAGCGCGCCACCCAGCAGAAACCCGAACGGAATCAGCGCGATCGTCCCATAGAAATTATTCGTGGAACGCAAATGCGCGTAGCCGCGCTTCCACGCTTCCGGCACCTGTAGAAATTCCTGTGTGCCGCCGATTTTGTCGCCGTGCAACTGCACCGAAATTCGGTACGGCGCATCCTTGGCCTTAAAGTCTTTTCTTTCCCAGGTGAATGACCAGTCCAGACGCTTCGGACGCGTTACGGAGTTAGCCTCTTCCGGCAAGAAGTTCCACCGGTTTAGGTCCACGCCGACATTCTTCTCAAGGAATTGCGCTGCATCCGACTGTGCTTCCTCGCGAGTCAGGGATATCCCGGCTCGCGCCTCGGGAAGCTTGTGCTCGTAGCCCACCACTTTTCCGGCCGGGCTGATCTGCACTCGAAACTCTTCCTCCTGCTGCGGCTTGAAGAAACGCACTTCCCAATACCAGAGGTCCAGATCGCTGGCCATCAGGCGGTTCGCCTGTTTCAGGCCCAGTTCGCGTTCCAGATAGGTCTTGCCGGTTTCGTCTACGCCAAAATCGATGGTGGATTGATACCCGGTGGGATTCTCGCCAAGAGCCTGCAGGAAAGTTTTGGCGCGATTCTGCGCTTCGTTGCGCGAGATCTTAAAATCAACGGACGCTTCGGGGAACGCCTGCAGGAAATATTTCTGCGCGAATACCGCACCGATGATGCCGCACAAAATCCATAAAATCAGCGCGCGCTTTTCCGAACCGTTTAACCGGGCATCTGCCAAAGGAACCCTCCGTGTCGCGGGGGACCGCAGACGCACACTCTACCGATACGCAGGGCGGCAGCGCAAGTTTCACGAAAAACGGCGCTTATTCGGCGGTTCGCGGCGCGAATGATATAAAAGAAGAGAGCATGTCCGTCAGCCTGCAAACCAACGTGCAAATGGTGAAAGGAGTCGGCCCGCAACGCGCCGAGGTCCTCGCCGAACGCGGCATCCACACGCTGGAAGACCTGCTGTACCACCTGCCGTTTCGCTACGAAGACCGCATCCATTTTTCCAAGATCAAGGATGTCCAGCCATTCGGTATTTACACCTTGCGCGCGCGGGTGATGAGCGGTCAGGCCGTCCGCGGCATGTTCGGCCGTGACGCTATTTACCATTTGCTGGTGCAGGACGATTCTGGCTCGTTGCCTTGCAAGTTTTTTCACGGCGGATATCTGGAGGGCCGTCTCAAACCCGGCCAGGAATTGATTCTTCACGGCAAGGTGGAAGTGGACAGGCTGCGCCCTGCTAGGCGCGAAATGGTGAATCCGCAAATCGAAGTGCTCAGCGCCGAGGGAGTGGACTCCACGGAAATGGGCCGCATCGTGCCGATTTACGAAGCTATCGGCACGTTTGGCTCTCGCATGATTCGTCGCGCAATCTACGGTACGCTGCAGAATCTCGATGACAATATTCCCGACATTCTTCCCGCGGGCCTGCGCGAAAAACTGAAACTGCCTTCCCGGCGCGATGCGCTGATACACGCGCATTTTCCGGCCGCCGGAGAGTCGCTCGATGCGCTGAATCTGTTCCGCTCTCCCGCACAGCAGCGACTGATCTTCGAGGAATTTTTTCTCTACCAGCTAAGCCTGGCGCTCGGCCGCAAAAACGAACGCAAAGAAAACGCCATCGCCTTTCGCGTTCGCGAAGACAAAGTGCGCGAGGCGTTGAAGCGTATCCTGCCCTTCAAGCCCACCGGAGCGCAGAAGCGCGTCCTCGCCGAAATTGCCACCGACCTCGAAAAGCCCGCGCCCATGAATCGGCTTCTACAGGGTGACGTAGGCAGTGGAAAAACGATTGTCGCCATGGAAGCCGCGGTCATCGCCATCGAAAACGGGTGCCAAGCCGTGCTAATGGCGCCCACGGAAATTCTCGCGGTACAACATTTCCTCTCCGCACGCCGCATCCTCGGTCCGGGGAATTACAACGTCGAATTGCTTATCAGTGGATTGAAGCATGCGGAGAAAACGACGGCACTCGAAAGGATCCGCAATGGCGACGCCCATCTGGTTATCGGAACGCACGCGCTGATTGAAGACAACGTTGAGTTTCAGCGCCTCGGCTTCGTCGCGGTGGACGAGCAGCACCGCTTTGGCGTCCTGCAGCGCAAGCGCCTGATGGACAAAGCCGCCAAGCACGGACACGCGCCGCACGTCCTGGTACTCACGGCCACGCCCATTCCACGCACGCTTTCGCTCACGCTGTATGGCGATCTGGACGTTTCCATCCTTGATGAGCTGCCGCCCGGCCGCACTCCCATCGAAACGCGGCTCACCACGGAAAATCATCTCCCCGGGGTCTGGGAATCGCTGCGCCGCGAAGTGCAAGCCGGCCATCAGGGCTACATCGTTTATCCGGTGATCGAGGAATCGAAACTGGAACTGAAAGCGGCGATCAAGGAGTACGAG
>Ga0210409_10003072_pt1 | contig 19152 bp, 16 predicted proteins | sample IncBWH17MmetaG_FD_161649 | JGI IMG/M metagenome (GOLD analysis project Ga0210409, IMG submission 161649) | Forest soil microbial communities from Barre Woods Harvard Forest LTER site, Petersham, Massachusetts, United States - Inc-BW-H-17-M | ecosystem: Environmental > Terrestrial > Soil >... | reverse complement strand
TCGGTCTCAAAATACCGCTGACCGGTCGAGGTGGACTGAGGAGAGGCCAGAATTGTGTACTGTGTGACAGGCGTGGCGGCAACCGGAGCGTAGCTGAAAACATACCCACTCTTTTTCGGAGTGGCCGCGCCGAGCAAGCTGTCAACCAGGTCCGCTGAAGCCGAGCTGGGTGTCGTACCGCCACCCGTCAGTGGCCCAAGTTGCGACAGGTTCGTGGCAGGATCGGTAGCATAGGTGGTCTGGTACGCCACGATCGAAGTGTTATACGTGCGCAGCGAAGCAACGGCAGACGCTTCATTGGCCGCCATTTTCGCGCGCAGTAAGTTCGGGATTGCAATGGCCGCGATGATCAAAATGATCGCGACGACGATCAGCAACTCTATCAGTGAGAAACCCTTTTGTTTATTCTTCATAAAATCTCCTCTGTCAATTTTTTCTTAGAATCTCTGTCCAGCCGCGCCTACATAATTGCAAGCTCCATGCCAATCTCACCCGGCACCACCATTTCCGGCGTGAAAAGGCCGTATCTATAACAGCCATAAGCGGTTAACGTAGTTAAAAAGTCCACAAAACGGGGAAAAACTCCGGTCATTGGCATTTCTCAATGCGCGGATGTGTAGTCGTGGCGTACAGTCATGCGCCAAATGAACAGTTCCCAAAGCCTTGTGACTCTAGTGAAATTTCAAGGGAGGAGAAGCAGGGAGGAAAATGGAAACGGTAGGCGATTTCAAGCTGGGAACACTTTTAGTTCCAACCAACGATGGTTAACCCGATCAGGCGTCCTTCGAGGCCCTGGGGGCGACCAGCTTGGATGCCTCATTCTCGGATTCTTCGTCCTGGAGACCTTGTTCCGCTGTGTTTTTCTTGAGCAGTTGATAAAGGTAGGTGCGGCTGATTCCCAGGATTTCCGCCGCCCGGGCCTTGTTTCCGCCGACGCGAGTCAGAACGCGCTGAGCATGCACCTGGGCGAGCTGGTCCATCGATAATTGCTCTTCACTTTCGGCCTTCGCCGATGTCGGCAGAGTCTGAATTCGCTCGGGCAGGTCGCGCACATCAATCACCTCGGCTGCAGCCATCATGCAGGCGTGACCGATGACGTTCTCGAGTTCGCGAACGTTCCCCGGCCAGGAATACCGGGACATCAACGTCTGTGCGCGCCGTGTCAGGCCTGCCAAAGGCTTCTTGTATTGCGCGGCGAAACTTTTCAGAAAATGCCTCTGGAGCAGTGGAAGGTCCTCGCGCCGTTCCGAAAGCGAGGGCACTTTCAATTCGACCATGCAGAGCCGGAAATAGAGATCCTCTCGAAACTTGCCCTGGCTTACCATTTCTGGAAGGTCCCGGTTTGTCGCGGCCACCACTCGAACGTTGACTTTGCGAACGACCGGCGAGCCCACTCGCTGCAACTCCTGGTTCTGCAGGACGCGCAGCAGTTTGGCCTGCAGCGGCAAGGGCATTTCCCCGATTTCGTCGAGCATCGCTGTGCCCCCGTCGGCATATTCAAAAATCCCCACCTTGTCCTGCAGCGCGCCTGTAAAAGCGCCTTTCACATGGCCGAACAATTCGCTCTCGGCCAAGGCCTCTGAAATCGAAGAGCAGTTCAAGGCCACAAAATTTCCCTTATGTCCGGGGCTTAAGCGGTGCAGAGCTTTGGCTACCAGCTCCTTGCCGACGCCGGTCGGCCCGGTGATCAGGACGCTGCGGAAATGCGGGGCAATGCGATGGATCTGAGAGAAGAGTTCCAGCATGAGAGGGCTGCGGCCGATCATTCCATCGAACTCGAAATTCTCAAGAAGTTCATTCTCCAGCTTTAAACTGCGCTGGCGGTGTTTGGAAACTTCCTTGATCTGATTGATTTTCTCGCGCAGCTTGTCCGGAGAACAGGGCTTGGGAAAATAGTCGGCGGCTCCTTTTTGAATCGCCTCCACCGCTGATTCCGTGGAATAGAATCCCGTCATTAGGATGACGTCAATGCCCGGGTCGAATTCCAGAATTTTTTGCAGGACCTCCATCCCCTGCACGCCCGGCATCACCAGGTCGAGAAGAACGATTTGCGGTCGTACTTGATGGATCAGGTCCAGGCCGCTCTGCGCGTCGGACGAGGAATGTATTTCAAGACCTTCGTTGGCCAAAACGAAGCGCACGAACTTGATGTTCGCGGGATCGTCGTCAATAACTGCGAGTATCATGTGTGAGCGGCGCCTTCACCTTGTAATTGTTTCGTTTACCGCGCTTCCAATCGTCGAGGTTCCGGGAATGCCACTGGCCGCGTCTTCGATGCGCTGCATGAGTTCGTCTTGAGTAAAAGGCTTGCGAAGGATCGATATTCCCGCTTTGGTGTTCCCACTCTTCTCAATTACACCATCGGGATAGCCGGACATATACAGGATTCTCATTTCCGGGTGCTGGGGAGACAACGTCTCCGCCAAAGCCCATCCGCTAATTCCGGGCATGATCACATCCGTTAAGAGCAAATCGATGGGCGAAGCGGTTTGTTTTGCGATTTCGATGGCATGAGAAGCATCTTCCGCTTCCAGAACCGTGAGACCCATTTCCAGAAGCATCTTGCGAGTCAACTTGCGCAAAGCTCGCTCATCTTCCACCAGCAAAACAGTCCAATGCGCCGGGAGAATTTTCGCTGACGGGTCGATAGCCTGGATTTTTTTAGCGGAATCCAGGACCCGGGGAAGATAAATCTTGAATGTGGTGCCTTTGCCGGGGGCGCTGTCGACCGAGATGTAGCCACCGCTCTGTTTAACCACTCCATAGACCGTCGCCAACCCCAGTCCGGTGCCCTGTCCCTTGGTGGTAAAGAACGGTTCAAAGATGTGCGATTGCAATTCGGCGTCCATCCCGCAGCCCATATCTTTTACGCTTAACATGATGTAAGGGCCGGGTGCGGTGCAGGCCTGAACGGTCGGACTTGTTTCATCCAGTTCCGCTTCCGCCAATTCGATGCTAACTTTTCCGCCTTCCGGCATGGCTTCCCGCGCGTTGACGACCAGATTTAAAATCACTCGTTCGATCTGGCATCGGTCGGCCTTCACCGACCCGATTTTCGGTGTTGGAATAATTTCCAGTTGGATGTCCTCGCCAATCAGTCGTTCCAGCATTTTGGCGGCTTCGGACACAATTTGCGACAAGTCGAGGATTTGCGATTCAAATACTTGTTTCCGGCTGAATGCCAGGAGCTGTTGCGTAAGTGTGGCTGCTCGCTTCCCGGCATTCTGAATTTCGTCCACCGCTTCGCGGTAGGGGTCGCCCGTTGGAATGTGCTTCTGCAGTTCACCGGAATAGCCCAGGATCACGTTCAAGAGATTATTGAAGTCATGAGCAATTCCGCCCGAAAGCTTTCCAATGGCTTCGAGCTTTTGTGAAAGCACCAGCTGCTTTTCCAGATCTTTGCGCTCCGTCACGTCCCGGTTCACAATCACCAGCTTCTCGACTTCCCCGCTGCTGTTTCTGACCACGCTGGCCGTGGATTCCAGCTGCACCCAACGTCCGTCTTTGTGGCGGATGCGATATTCGATGCCTCGTCCCATTCCGGAGCGCTTGGCTTCCTCGGCAGCCTCTATCACTTTTTGGCGGTCGTCCGGGTGAATTTGCTCGATGCCTTTGGTTTGCTTCAACTCTTCCTGCGTGTACCCGAGCAATCTCTGATAAGAGGGGCTGTTGTACAGGCGGTTGCCGCTCCCATCCACCACTGCGATCATGTCGGCCGCGTTTTCGGTGATGAGCCGGAAGAGTTCCTCGCGCTCCGCAATCTGCTTGCGAACCCGGGAGAGCTGCACTTGCTGAAATATGATGTAGAGATCGAAGACCAGGATCAAAGCCACCAGCGCACGCACGGCTAGGCTGGTATCGAGCGAGTAAGGCGCCAGCCCCGGAATAATTTCCGGCAGCACGGCGGACACAATCCCCAACGTCAAGATCAGGGAAACAAACATGCCCGTTGAAGACAGCCACCACTGGCGGCGCTCAATACTGCGCCAGTTTTCAGGGCCGGGAGCTGAAGGGCGCTTGCGTTTTGAGGGGAAGGGCATCATCGTGGATTCACGGGGCGTGCGTCTGGAATGCGGAAACTCAGCATCAGCAATTGTCCAACAATTAGGACCACGCGCGATTCGACATTCGCAATGGCGTGTCTTTGAAGTTATCGGCCAAATGGCGGGTTTCTGTAGCCGACGAAAGGTTCCCTCAACCCTCGAAAATAGCCTGAATATTCCTGGAACCATGCAACACGCGGATAATTTCGGTCCTGTTGCGTCTCGCGCGGTAGAAAATCATATAGCGGCCAAATGGAAAGCTGCGAATCCCGGGAGCGAGTTCTTCCCGGCGGCGTCCGGAAAGCGACTGATTGGCGAGTACCTGAATTGTCTTGTATAGCTGGTCGACAGAAGCGTCCGCGCTCGCAACGCTGTCATCCGCGATGTAGTTCCGAATTTCGATCAGGTCAGAGCTAGCCCGCGGACTTCTGCGGATTTGGGACACTTATTTCTTGCTCTTCCTCGATTGCTTCTCCCGGGCAGCCTGCTTGATTTCTTTCGGGTCGAACACCGCGGAAGGTCCGCTCTCTAAACCTTCTCGTATGTCCACGCGGAGCCTTTGAAGCTTCAGGGATCGGAGCTGATCTTCTTCTTCCAGTAGCCGGAGAGCCTCCCGAACGACCTCACTGGCGGAGTTGTAAGATCCCGAAGCGATCTTGGCGCGGATCATCTCCTCAAGGTGGGGAGTGAGACTAATGTTCATGGGCATACGGGTGTCCTTCGGCAATCAGGCTGCCTGAAGAATAACCCGATTGTCAAACTTTGTCAATTTTTGCTATAACGGCTCAATGGCGTATCGCCGCGTCCAGGTCCGCAAAAGTCGGCAAGCTTCGCCAAGAAGTATACGCCACAAGCGAATGACAAAATTAAGGATTGGTTCAACAGTCCACACAGCCTTCGGGGGCTCCGCAGCTTGCCCGGTAGGATTTGCCACAGGCTGGAGAGATTGCGGTAATAATCGGCTGCGGGCAGCCCTTAGAATCACAGGCACTCAAGCCTTTGCTGGTTTTGCGACCGTGAAGGGACTGGTCGGTTGCGCGAATAACCAATCCGCGCAACCAAGAGTGGCTCTGCTACCTTTTCTTTTTCGCCTTGGGTTTCGGCTTTGACACGGGAGACGATTTCCCGGGCGCCGCGTGGTGCGGCTGCATCTTTGCAGGTGGCGCAGGGGCGGGCGCGGCGGCCTCCGGCTTGGGAGCGGTTTCTCCTTTTTTCTTCGGCTTTTCCGGTTTCTTCTTTTCTTCCAGCTTCTTGGGGGGTTCCTTGATGCCGGCAAGTTTACGCAAAATCTTGGCGTGCTCTTCTGGCTTGCGGGCGCGCCCCAGGAGCTGCAACTGGAAGAAATCTTCCACTACTTTATCGAACTTCGGGCCGCGCTGCACTCCGAGCACCTCCAGCTCCGCTGCCACACCGGGCAGCGCTTGGCGCAGCGGTTTCCACTTGCTGAAATAGGTGCGAATTTTTCCGACGGCTTTTCCGTTGTTCGATTCGGCGAGGATGTAAGCCAGCAATTCCAGCGGCGCTTTTTCCAGGAACGCATAGGCGTCGCGCGCGGCCGCGGTCTTGGAGCCCGACAGGAGCTTCACAATTTTCAGCGCTTCCGGTTCCACCTCCTGCACCGCGCGCAATTCCGAGGACGGCAGCGACATGCGGCCGAGCACGGATTTACGCTCGCTGTCCTTCAACCGGCCGAGGATGGCAACGGTGACCGGAGCAAACAGGCGCGGGCGTAGTCCCGAGGAGACCAGATCCTCCCGCACACGAAAGATCCGGTTGATCGCATCATAATCAGGGTGCCGCTTGGCCAGCGTCGGGTGCACGATGCGCAGCAGCCCGTTAGATTCCCAGGACTTCAGGACCGCGGCCGGCTTCTCTTCGCGGGCCACCTGGCGGAATTCGCTGCCGGCGTCCTGCTCTGAGATTGTCTCTTCCAATTCGCGCTCGATGGCCAGGTTGAACCACTCCCTTGTGCGGGATTCCATCTTAAAGCCCATGCGGGCCTCATAACGCAGCGCGCGCAACAGGCGCACGGGCTGGTTCGTAAAACTGTGGATGGAGAGCGCGCGAACCTCATGCCTTTCCAGATCGGCCAGGCCATTGGTGGGATCCAGGAGCAAGCCGCGCGAATTTGGATTCAAGGAAATCGCGATCGCATTGATGGAGAAATCGCGGCGCCTCAGATCCTCCATGATCGTGGAAAATCGCGTTTCCGGTTTCGCTCCGGGACGCGCGTAAATATCCTCGCGCGCGGCCGAGATGCTCGCATCCACGTCTCCGGAGAGAACCAATTCCGTGGCTCGCAACGAATCGTCTTCCCGCGTCATTTTCGCTCCGCCCTTTTCCAGCTCGCGGACGATGCGTGAAGGGTTCCCCTCGATGGTGAAGTCCAAATCACGGATGGACATTCCGGAGACCACGTCGCGCACCGCGCCGCCGACCAGATAAAGATTGGCCTCGGACTCGCTGGCGAGTTCCTGGATGCGCACCATGGCGGCGCGCTGCTCAGGGGAGAGCCGGCTTTCGAGCTGGAACATGTAATCAGGCATGCGTATACCGTCCTCGGCCGGAGACGCCGCTGTTTTCTTTGCGTCCCCGCACCCGATCGAATTTATAGCTCCGCGGGAATGATCCCGCGGACAGGCCGCTCAGCGTCACGCACGAGGGTGATGCGCTTTATAAATTTGCTTCAAGCGCTCCTCGACCACGTGCGTGTAGATCTGAGTCGTGGAAATATCCGCGTGGCCCAGCATGAGCTGGACCGAGCGGAGGTCCGCACCCCGTTCCAGAAGGTGCGTGGCAAAACTGTGGCGCAGCTTGTGCGGCGTAAGACGTCCGCGCAACCCCAGGCGCACTCCATAATCGTGCAGGATCTTCCAGATCCCCACGCGGCTGAGCCTCCTGCCGATTTTGGTCAGAAGGAGTACTTGATTGTGCGGCGGAGGGCTCGAGGGCCTGGCAAATTTCGGACGCCCCTGCGCCAGGTATTGCTCGACGGCCTCGATGGCCTTGCGTCCGATGGGCACCAGGCGCTCCTTGTCTCCCTTGCCGATGCACCGGACGCAGCCGATGCGCATGTCAATGTCGGAAATGCGCAAATTGAGCAATTCGGAGACGCGCAGTCCCGTGGAATACAAAACCTCCAGCATGGCCCGGTCGCGCAATCCGATCGGGGTCGACAGGTCGGGAGCCTCCAGCAACTTGTTAATTTCTTCGACCCGGAGATAGGTCGGCAAACTGCTGCGGATTTTCGGCGACTCCAGGTTTTCCGTCGGGTCGGTAATCACCGTGCCTTCCATCATCGCGAATTTGTATATTCCCCGGAGTGAAACCAGAAACCGCGCCACCGAGCGGCTGTCCAGTTTTTCCTTGTACAGGTTGGAGAGGAAATCGACCACGTCTTCCCGGGTGACGTCTTCCAGCCGCTGCTTGTGCCGCTTGCGCAGGAATTCCGCGAACCTCTTGAGGTCCCGGCCGTAGGCCAGGATCGTATTCTGCGCGAGGCCCTTTTCCACGCGCAAATAGCTTAGAAAAACATGGATGGTTGATTCCATGACTGTCTACCCTACGATTCCCTGCTTCCCTGCCTCTGTTCCGGCCGAATGAAAGGCGATGCCGTACACTTCGCTGATCTCGCCGCACCGCAAGGCCCACGCGAGTCCCAGATACGTCAGGGTCGCCGAGCCGATCAGCGCTATAAAAACGAGCAAGCGGGGCAAGAAGTGCTCGATGCTGTCAAACTGCGAATACCGCAGCGCGCCCCAGCAGACCACTCCCATGGCGCTCGCGCAAACCGCTATTTTTGCGAGGGACGCGGCGATGTCGCGTGTTCCCAGCCGCCCGAAGCGCAATCGGAAAATAACAAACAAAGCGAAAACATTGAAATAAGCCGCCAGGGCGCTGGCCAATGCGGGACCGCCGTTCTTCAGTTTCGGAAAAAAATAAAAAAGAAAGATCACGTTGAGCAGGATATTTGCAAGCATGGCCAGCACTGCCACGCGCACCGGAGTCCGCGTGTCCTGCGTGGAATAAAACGCCGGCACGATCAATTTGACCGCCGCGAATGCCGGCAGCCCCATCGAATAATACAGCAGCGCGCGCGCCGTCAGGCGCGTGGATTCCGCCACGAACCGGCCATGCTGGAATAGAACCTGCACGATCGGCTCGCGCAGGATCACCAGACCGACGGCCGCTGGAATGGTGATAAAGGAGACGATGCGCAGAGAAAAAAGAAATGTTTTCTTCATTCCTTCGTGATCTCCGGCCGAAGCTTGATGCGCCATCATCGGCAAAATGGCCGTGGCCACGGCAATGGCGTATCCCCCAAGAACGAGTTCGGTCACCCGGTCCGCTACGTAAAGTGATACCAGGCTTCCCTCCGGCATCACCTTGGCATTGGCAAAAATCGTATCCACCAGCAGGTTGATTTGCGCGATCCCGATCCCTATAAAGCCCGGGACCATCAACCGCGCCACGCGCCGAACTCCCGGATCCGTAAACGATACTCCAAATTTGAAGCTCATCCCTCGCCTGACTAACTGAGGAACCTGCAAGAAGAACTGGAAGATTCCGCCCACCAGAACACCGACGGCCAGAGCCGCAGCCGGGCTCGAAAAATACTTCCAGACAGCGGCTACTGAGAACACAATAAAAGAGATATTGAGCAGTATAGGCGTGGCGGCGGGCAGGCCAAAGATGTGAAAGCAGTTTAGGATGGCCATGGCCATCGCCGCCATCCCAATGAAAAGGATATAAGGGAAGATCAAGCGGTTCAGATAGATAGCTTCCAATTCATTTTGGTTTGTCCCGAACATGGAGAAGAACCGGACAAAGAGGGGTGAAAAAATGACGCCCAGGACAGTCATTACCGACAAGATCACGCAAAACGTCCAAAATAAGCGGTTTGCGAACGCCCAGGTCTCTTCGCGGGTGCGATTTCTCATGTAATCGGTGAAAACGGGAATGAAGGAAGCCGTCATGGAACCTTCCCCAACTAGCCGCCGGAGCAGGTTGGGGATCCGGTAGGCCAGTACAAATGAATCTGCCAGGCCTGTGGTACCCAAGAGAAGGGTTAACCGCTGATCACGGACATATCCGAGAATCCGACTGACCACCGTGATGATGCTGATAATGGAAGCAGATTTGAGGATCTGCCGTTTATGGGTGACGGTTTCGATCAAAAGATCGAGGCCCCCAGCCTAGCCTCTGCCTAACCCTTTGAAAAATATACACTTGACAGCAAAAGACCGCTTAACATAACATAGTTGAGCCTGACTCGCAAGACCCGCGATTCGGGTCTGCCTCCGTGAGAGTACGAACTCCAACCTCTACGCACAAGAAAGTGGTCGTGCGGTTCCTCGATCGCAAGGTCTTGCGCGGTTACTTGAACCCCAGCAAGCTCGGCGAAACGGACACACTCGAGTTGCTTACGCCAGAGGGTGAGCAGCGAAATTTCGCGGTCAAAGAAGTTCGCAGTATATATTTTGTTCGCGAATTCGCCGATGATTTCGAGCCCGAACGCAAAGCTTTTCTCTCCAGGCCCAAACTGGACGGATTGTGGGTTCGCCTGAAGTTCCGCGACGAAGACACAATTGAGGGCGTGGTCCCCAATGATTTGCTCTCCCTGCTGGATCGCGGCGTGCAAATCACTCCTCCGGATTTGCACGGCATCACGCTGAAGATTTTCATCCCCCGGACCGCGCTAACGGAAATGACCGTGCTGGGGGTTGTGGGAATCGCGCGCCGCAAGCCGGCTGCCCCGCCTCAGCCTGGATTATTTAATGAGTAATTGTTGCCCCCGTTTTTTTCACACCATCTTAGCGTTTCAGGCTTCGGTTACGCGACGTTTATCGTAGAGGAATACCGCCCTTCCTTTGAAATGATATAGAGTGAGCGCCGGGGCTGCCTGGTTTTTCGGAGTCCACCGAAACGAATTTTCGAGGAGAGCGAGACATGAAACTCGGCGAACTGGCCGCGCGTTTGGACTGCAAGCTGGAAGGCGACAAAGACGTGGAAATTCGCGGCGTGGCGGGAATAGAGAGCGCGCAGGCCGGCGAAGTTACGTTTCTCTCGAATCCGAAATACTCCCGGGAGCTAACCAGGACGCTCGCTTCGGCCGTATTTTTGAACGAAAAAGCGGTCCTCAAACGCGGTCCCGGCCTGCCCCCTCTCGCTGCCCTGCGCTCGCAAAACCCGTATTTCGATTTCGCTCGGGCGATCGAATTGTTTTCCTCCCCTGCGGCGTATCCCCCGGGCATTCACCCGACTGCCGTGGTGGCGAAATCGGCGAAGATCGGCGAGGGCGCGCACATAGGCCCGCACTGTTTTGTGGATGAAGGCGTGGAAATCGGGCGGCGCGCGGTGTTGCACAGCCTGGTGACGATCTACCGGAACACGTGCATCGGCGATGATTTCCTCGCGCATTCGCAAACGGTGGTGAGGGAAGGATGCACTATCGGCAACCGGGTGATCCTACAGAGTGGTGTGGTTGTGGGCGGGGACGGGTTTGGTTTCGCAAAACGCCCCGATGGGCGTTGGCACAAAATCATGCAGAATGCGCCCGTCATCATCGAGGATGACGTCGAAATTCAATCCAATTCCTGCATCGACCGCGCGACCGTTGGAGAGACGCGCATTCACCGCGGGGCGAAGATCGACGATCTCGTTCTTGTTGGCCACGCCTGCGAAGTGGGCGAAGACGCGATATTGTGCGGGCAGGTTGGCCTCGCGGGATCCACGCGCGTCGGAAACCGCTGCATCCTGGCGGGGCAAGTGGGTTCGGCGGGACACCTCGACATCGGCGACGGCGCTACGGTCACTTCGCAAAGCGGGGTCCCATCGGACGTTCCGCCCGGGGCGCTTTATTCCGGCTATCCCGCCATGGAAAATAAGCTGTGGCTGAAGGTGATGGCGACGCTGAAGAACTTGCCGGAAATGCAGAAAACGGTTCACCGGCTGGCCAGGAAATCGAAAAGGAAGTAAATGGGCAAGCAGTCGGGCGCGCCGAAATTGCGATTCATCCAACGGGCTGTTGATCATCGGGGAGCTGCGCCGCAACCGCATCGTGCACTCGTTGCGCAAGCTCATCGCGCTGCTCGACCGTGTACCTAGAGGCATCGATCGGCTTTCCAAATCGCACCGTCACCTTTCCCGGTCGGATGATGAGCGAATTTTTCTTCATGATGCGATGCGCTCCGGAACACGCCACAGGCACAATCGGAATGCCTGCTTCGATGGCGATGGCGAAGGAACCCTTCTTGAATCGGTGCAGGCGCCCATCCGGGCTGCGAGTTCCTTCAGGGTAAACCAGAAATGAAAATCCTTCGCGGATATATTCCACGGCTTGTTTGACGCTGGCGAGCGCAGCGTCACGATTTTCTCTATCCACAGGAACAAATTTCGCCAGGCGAAATGCCGCGCCGACGATGGGAATGTCAAACAGCGACTTCCTGCCCAGTATGGCGATGCGCCGGGGAATGGCGCCCACAATGGCCGGAGCATCCGCGTTGCTTGTGTGATTGGCGGCAAACAGACATACGCCCGGAGGAATATTTTCCCGGCCTTCCACGGTCACTTTCTCTCCGGCGATGCGCGTGACGATGACTACCATTTTCACGCCAGTCCAGTACATCAGAGTGGCTGACTTGGTCACCAGCGTCAACAAAATCAGAGGAGGCCCAAGCACCAGAGTGCAGAGCCCCATGCAAAACGCGACAAAGGCCGTGCGTATCATCTCAAGGGGTGGTGGCGCCGCGCAGGATGCCGTCTCGCACGCGCCGTTGCCTTTCCGTGGGGGACGCTATTTCCGTAATCTGGTAAGCCGCATCGTTTTGCCGCCCGAGCGGAAAGGAGAACTCTCTTTCTTCCCCGCCCCGCTGGATCTTGGCGGTAACGCGTTCCTCGGGCTGGTGGTCGCGAAGCCAACGCTCCGGCGCGCGGGGGAATGATTCGCCATTCAAGGCGAGCAGGACATCTCCCTCTTTCAGTCCTGCTGCACTGGCCCCGCTTTCCCGATCCAGGTAGGCAATGCTCGCGGAGTTGGCGCTGTCGCGATAGACGGAAAAGCCCAGGGCGGCGCGACGCTGGCTGGTATCGCGAAGCATCCATCCGGCGCGCCCCAGAAAATCCGCATAAGGAATCTCCTCGGATCCGGAAACGTAGCGCCTGAAAAAATCTTTCAGGTCGGCGTCCGCCGATGGCGCCTTCTTGCGAATGACTTCTTCCATGGCAATGCGCAACCCATCACTTTCATTATAGAAGCGGCCCGCTTTGGCGTATTCCTCATTGAGCGAGCGCACCACATCGTCCAGCCCGGCCCGGTTGTCGGTCCGGTCACGGATCAAAATATCCAGCAGAACGCCCACGATTTGGCCCTTGTTGTAATAGGAAATGCTTTCCTCGGGGCGCATGTACAGCGGGTATTTTTCGTACCAGGCGTCGAGGCTGGATTGTTCGACGCTTTGCCAGCGGTGCGCGGGACGCGCTTGCAGTTCCGCGATTTGCTCCGCCAGGTTGGCGTAAAACTGCGGCGGGGACCACAGCCCGGTGCGCTCGAGCGCATAGGCGCCGTACGCATTGGTCACCCCTTCCGCGAACCACAGCGAGCGCGTCCACATCTCCCGCGTGTAATCCACGGGCTCGAGAGATTGCGGCCGAATGCGCTTCACGTTCCAGGCGTGAAAAAATTCATGCGCCGCATAGCCGGGCAGTTGCGCGGCCACGTCGGCGGAAATGGCCGTGCAATTCATGTGCTCCATCCCGCCGCCTCCGAAATTGTTTCCCACGTGAAACACGAACAGGTAATCTCGAAACGGCGCTCCCCCCATTAACGAAACTTCATAATCCACAATGCGCTTTATGGAATCCACCAACCGCGAGCGGTCGCCGGGATCGCCGTGAATGACGATGCGAATCGGCCTTCCTCCGGCCTCCATGCGGAATTCCTCGAAATGTCCGATTTCCGCGGGCGCGTCTACGAGCGCGTCGTAGCTTGGAGCTATCCAGGCATTCGTCAGGGAGCGCCCCGCCGCAGGAAGGGCGGGATCCAACTCAACCGCGACATGCCAGCCTTCCGGCACGTCGTCAAACGCCACTCTGGTGTCCTCGGCTCGCCGGTCGGGGACGTACAACAGCACCATGGCAAAATTAAGGAACGCGTGATCCGGGTTTAATTGCGACGCAAAGGGCCCTGGTTCATCCCAGAAGATGGGGTAGTTCACTGTGACGACGCCGTTCCCCGAGGCGCTCCAGGTTTGCTTATCGAGTTTTCGCAGGGGGAGCGGATGCCCCTCTTCGTCCTTCGCCGTCAGCTGCATCATGTGCGAGGTAAAATCGCGAATCTGATAGAGCGCGTTCCACGCGGGCATCTGGAGGATCACCTGATCTCGCACGTTCGGAATGCGCATCGTGACTCCAAAGATGTGCCTCTCGGGATGAGAGATGGAAACCGAGTAATCGATGGTGGCGTGCGCGGGAGACGCAAAGTAGAAAACGGCCGCCACAATCGTGGCGCGCAGCCAAATGCGAGACTGGGAATTCATGCTTTGAATTTCCCCGCCGGGACGCCTCGCTCCTGCAACTTGGCGAGCAATTTGCCGCAAAGCCCGTCAAAGCTGCCGTTGGACATCACCAGGACGAGATCGCCGGGCTGAGTTTTCGCGGCGAGAAATTCCGCAATCTCTTCCGCAGAGTCAAAGCCCACCGCCTTTTGTCCAGCGGCGCGGATTGCTTCCAGAACCCGATCGGGAGACATTCTCTCTGCATCGCTGAGAAGGTTTGCGCGATTCACCGCCCCAAGGACGGCGGCATCCGCGCTCGCCAGAGAGGCGGCCAGATCGTTTTCGAATACCCTGCGCCGCATGGTGTTCGAACGTGGCTCGAACACCGCCCACAATTTGCGGTCGGGCCAGCGGTGGCGCGCCGCGTCGATGGTCGCGCGGATCGCCGTGGGGTGGTGCGCAAAATCGTCGACCACAAGGACGCCGGAGGATTCCCCTTTCACTTCCAGGCGCCGCAGGACGCCGCGAAACGCGGCCATGGCGCCGGCGATTGCTTCGCCGCTGACGCCGCGGCCGTGGGCGATGGCGATGGCCGCAACCGCATTCAGGACATTGTGACGGCCGGCCAGGGCCATGCTTACGCGCGCCACTTCGGTACCTTGGCGGGAGACGCGGAACCGCGTCTCGCCATCCGTGATTTCAAGATCGCCGGCAAGCCAATCCACTCCGGGCGTGAAACCGTACGTCTCAACAGGACAGAACGCCTTTTGCACGACGCCGCGGACGGTTTCGCTTTCACCCCAGGCAACAATGCGCCCGTTGCGAGGCACCAGATTCACCAGGCGGCGGAATTGCAGTTCGATGGCCGCGAGATTTTCGTAAATGTCCGCGTGATCGAATTCGAGCGAAGTGATGATGACTTCCTGCGGGTGATAGTGCAGAAATTTGGGGGCCTTGTCGAAGAACGCGGAATCGTACTCATCGCCCTCGAGCACAAATTCATCTCCGCCGCCCAGGCCGAAACTGCGGCCAAAATTTTCAGCGACGCCGCCAATCAGGAAATTTGGTTGCCGCCCGGCGTGATGCAAAATCCAGGAAAGCATGGAAGTAGTTGTGGTTTTGCCGTGCGTGCCGGTCACGACCAGGGAGTAGTGACCCGGTAGAAAGTAGTCCTCGAGCGTTTGCGGAAGCGAGCGGTACGGAATTTTCTGATCCAACACCGTTTCGACTTCCGGATTGCCGCGCGACAGCGCGTTGCCGAGCACGACGATGTCCGGCGCAGGATTGAGATTGGCGGCGTCGAATCCATTGGTCCAGCGGATTCTCAGGCTGTCGAGCAGCGTTGACGCGGGCGGATAGACGCCCGCATCCGACCCCGTCACGCGGTGGCCGCTTTCGGCCAGCATTCCGGCGAGGGGCGCCATGGCCGCTCCGCCGATTCCCGAAAGATGAAAATGCAGGGGCTTGGTCATGCGCGCACCGCCGGTTCGAGAATTTCGAGGCGCCCTTCGCCTGACGCGTGAAGTTTCGCCCGAATGCCGAGCGGCAAGGTCAGCATTGGACGCTGTGTATGCCCCACCGGCGCGCCGTACACCATGGGAATACGCAGAGGGCCGAGAACGCGGTGGCAAACGTCGGCGACCGTCGAGGTGCTGCCTACGGGAGGCTCGGACTCGGGAAATTCACCAAGGATGATTCCGCGTACGCCCGCAAATTTGCCCGCCTGCTTCAAGTGCAACAGCATGCGGTCGAGTTGGTAAGGTTTCACTCCCCGGTCCTCTAGCAACAGAATTGAGCCGCGTGTGTCGAGCTCCCACGGTGTGCCGATCGAAGTTTCGATCAGCGTGATGCACCCGCCGAGCAATGTTCCCTCGGCCCTGCCGCGCGTGAACGTCTCGCCTTCGAGGGGCGCGGTCCAGCCGCTGTTTGTGGCCGTCATGGCCCACATGAAAGTGTCCGGATCGAATCCGCCAGTGGCATTGGGGCCCGCGTCGAATCCGCCGGCGACCAGCGGTCCGTAAAATGTGACCCAGCGAAGCTTCTGCCACAGAAAAATTTGGATCGAAGTAAGATCGCTGAACGCGCAAAAGATCTTGGGCTGCTTGAAACGCGCCGTTACCAGCCCGTCCAGAATCTCCGCGCTGCCGTATCCGCCCCGGGAACACAAGACGGCGCGAATATCGGTGCGCGTCAAAGCGTATTGCAAGTGTTTACGGCGCTCCGCGAGCGGCGCCGAAAAATATCCTTCAGAATTGTCTTCCGAGACGTATCTCCTCACCCGGTAGTCAAGCCGCTCCAGCGTATCGCAGCCGCGTTGGATGCGTTCTTCCTTCGCGGAACTCGCCGGCGCAACCACGGCGATGGTGCTCCCGGGGACGAGCGCCAGCGGCTTGCGAGGCTTCGGCATGGAAGAGGGCGGCAAAAAATAAGTATACAACGCGCCTGCCAGGCGCAAGCCCCTTCACGGCAAAGAATGTTGCTCCGCCCGCAATGCGGGCCGGGCTCACCCGAAAGCCTTTACAGGGTAAATTGCGTCATTTTGTAAAAATGGCGGGCCCGGGCGGTGATTTCCGGCTTTTTCAACGCCCGCAGGCGATCCAGTCCAAATTTTTCGACGGCAAAACTGCCCATCACGGAACCGTAGACCATGGCGCGGCGCAGCGCAGCGTCATCCACTTTGCGAGCTGTGGCGAGGTAGCCCATGAAGCCGCCAGCGAAGGAATCTCCGGCGCCAGTCGGGTCATGCACTGCTTCCAGCGGGAAGGCGGGCACGCTGAAGCTGCGATTCTGATGCACCAGCATGGCGCCGTACTCGCCGCGTTTGATGACCAGCGCTTTGGGGCCCAGACTGAAAATGTGCCGGGCGGCGCGCAACAGATTGTGTTCGTTTGAGAGTTGCCGCGTTTCCGAGTCGTTGATCACCAGGATGTCGGTATGCTTGAGCGTCTCGCGCAGTTCCTTGGGAGTGCGCTCGATCCAGTAATTCATGGTGTCGAGCGCCACCACTCTCGGCCTCCGGCTCACCTGATGCAGCACCGAGGCTTGCAGCGTCGGGTCGATATTGGCCAGGAATATATGCGTCGAGGATAGGTAAGCCTCAGGCAACTTCGGCTTGAATTCCGCGAACACGTTCAATTCCGTCGCCAGGGTGGTGCGCTCGTTCATGTTTTCGCTGTACTTCCCGGCCCAGAAAAAAGTTTTTCCGTCCGCGCGCTCGAGGCCCTGGGTATCGACGCGGCGGCCCTTGAATATGGACTCGTCTTTCTCGGTGAAATCCGTGCCCACGATTCCGACCAGATTGACGTGCGTGAAATAACTGGCGGCAACGGAAAAATAAGTAGCCGCGCCGCCCAGCATGCGGTCCACTTTTCCGTGAGGAGTCTCCACGGCATCGAACGCAACCGATCCAACCACGAGTAAGGACATTTTCAGCGGGCTCCGGGTGTCAGATATTTTCCGCCGATCACGCTAAGGCGCTTGCGCGCCGCGGCCGGAATCACGGCAGGGTCGGTAATGATGGCATGCGCAAGGGCGCGCCCGCATTTGCAGGCGCGTTCGGCGGGCATTGCTCGCACGGCTTCGCGAATCACGTTTTGCGCGTTTTCCGCGTTTTTGTTCAAATTGGAAATGATTTCTTCCAGGGAGACCGAAGCGTGGTCGGGATGCCAGCAATCGTAATCCGTGATCATGGCCACCGTGGAGTAGCAAATTTCAGCTTCGCGCGCGAGTTTGGCTTCCGTCAGGTTGGTCATTCCAATTACGTCGAAGCGCAACTGGCGGTACACATGCGATTCGGCCAGCGTGGAAAATTGCGGCCCTTCCATGCAAACGTAGGTGCCTCTCCGGTGGACGCGCAATTTCATGGATTCGCACGCGGCGCCGAGCACTGCGGCAAGCTGCGCGCAGACCGGCTTGTCAAAGCCCACGTGTGCGACCACGCCATCGCCGAAAAATGTGGAGATCCTTTGGCGCGTGCGGTCGTAAAACTGGTCGGGGATCATGAAGTCCAGCGGCTTCAAATCTTCCTGCAAGGAGCCGACCGCGCTTACGGAAATAATTCTCTCGACGCCCAGCTGTTTCATGGCGTGAACGTTGGCGCGATAATTGATCTCGGTCGGGAGGAAGCGATGCCCGCGCGCGTGCCGGGCAAGAAAGGCCACGCGCTTTCCCTCGAGCGTTCCAACGACGAGCGCGTCGGATGGATCGCCAAAGGGCGTTTTGACGCGCACCTCGCGCGGCTTCTCCAGGCCAGGCATATTGTAGAGACCGCTGCCGCCGATGATGCCGATGCGAACAGTTTCCGCACCCGCACCGCGCCGTTTTGCCGTTTGCGTCTTCTTAGCCATTCCCAAGTCCTCGTATGAAAGCGTATTTAGACGTCGATCATCACCGGTTCAAAGTCGTACTTTCCCTGGCGTTCGCGCAAATACCCCGCCGGGGTCCTAGCTTCATGCCCGAAAATGACCAGCCACTCACCGCGCGCCGCCAGGGAAATCCATTTCTTCTTGTTCTCCAGCGTCGTCAGCGGGTACAGATCGTACCCCATGATCCAGGGAAATGGGACATGAGAAGCCGTGGGGATCAAGTCCGCGGTAAAGAAAACGGTTTTCCCGCCGCCGGTCAAGCGCACGCACATCATGTCCGCGTTGTGGCCGGGCACACGAAGCAAACCTACGCCCGGAACGATTTCGCCATCCCGGTCCAGCAGCCACCATTGCCTCGATTTCTCTATGGGCATGAAGTTTTCGGGGAGGTAGCTGGCGCGATCGCGATCCGTGGGCGATTTGGCGTGCTCGAGTTCGCCGCGCTGCACGATGTAGCGGGCGTTGGGGAATACCGGAACCGCTTCCCCGTTCACGAGGCGCGTGTTCCAGCCGCAATGATCGAAGTGCAGATGCGTGTTAATGACAATGTCAATCTGTTCGGGTGGCACGCCGTGCGTCACTAGTTTCTCGGGAAGCCGCGGCGGCGCGTCAAAGGAATAAATTTCGGTGCGCTTGGCGTCCCACTTGTCTCCCGCGCCGGTCTCGACCAGAATCCAACTCCCCGCCGCGCGAATCAGCAGCGAGTTCATGGCCATGAGGATGCGGTTGCGCGCATCGGGCGGCGCGACCTTCTCCCACATCGGCTTGGGGATGACGCCGAACATTGCGCCGCCGTCCAGCCGGAAGGTCCCGTCCGTGAGCAGCCAGAATTCCAGGTCGCCAAGTTTCATGCGCTTTTCCGCGCGCCGTCGGCGCGCGCGAGCAATTCGCGGACGGCGGCGTAGGGATCCTTTCCGCGGCTGGCGACTTCGCGGGCCAACCGGTTGAGCGCGGCTTCCCCATCCGCGCCGGAAACCGCGCGTCTCAAGACATCTTCTCCGGCGAGCGCGAGAAGCCGCGACTTCCAGTGTTCGATTTTGCGTTCCTGGCGCGCCGCGCTGTTGCTGAATCGCTCGCGATACTTGCCAATGGCGGAGGCCAGTTCCTCCACGCCCTTATTCTCCGTGGCCACGGTGCGAAGGATGGTTGGTTTCCAGCCGTCGCGTTCGGGAGCGAGTTGCAGCATCGCTTCCAGTTCCGCCTCCAGGCGTTCCACTCCGTCGCGATCCGACTTATTCAGCACGAAAATGT
>Ga0210409_10003071_pt1 | contig 19153 bp, 14 predicted proteins | sample IncBWH17MmetaG_FD_161649 | JGI IMG/M metagenome (GOLD analysis project Ga0210409, IMG submission 161649) | Forest soil microbial communities from Barre Woods Harvard Forest LTER site, Petersham, Massachusetts, United States - Inc-BW-H-17-M | ecosystem: Environmental > Terrestrial > Soil >... | reverse complement strand
ACGATTCTCGCGTCTTCGGTCGATGTCTTGCGGCGAAGGAAGCCTTTCTTCTCCAACAGCTTTGATTGCGTCGTGATGAACGAGGAATCGACGTGAAGCTTCTTGGAGACGACATTGACGGGAACGCCGTCCTTCTGGTCGAGATCTGCGAGTGCCATGAGGATCATCCACTGGGGACCGCTGATTCCGAGGGTCCTTGCCCAGAAATAGCGCAGTTCCTCCAGGTGAACGCCGACCGAATCGATCGTCCAGAGCAACCGCCGGATGGTCTCCTGATTTTTGGGGGTCGTTTCGCTCATATCAACAATCCTTGCGGCAGACTTAAGGATTCGCGTCCCCTTCCCAATTTACCTTGGTCGGTTTCATTTCCAAAACAAGCAAGAAGATCACCGGGGTATATCGATATGACCTCTGATCACTGAGGCTACAATCCTGATTTGAGATGAGGCCCGGGTTTTCGTATCCGGCATTTCGAACCCGTTGCAGAAAGGACACAGTATTCCCATAATCACTTACCTGATGAAATAAACTATTTTGATTATCAAAGTGGCACATGCATATTCATTTCCGACGGCTGTGGATGCCGGATCGTCCCGTTGGGTCTTCGCTCGAGTCCTTCCGTCATGCCGGGGGTGCGAGCAGCGAAGCGACCAAGCGGTTTCTTGGGAGCCAGCCCCTGACGGGAAATACCCCGGTGGGTACGGAGCCTTCCGAAGGAGAGAGCAACTTGGAGGTTAATATGAAAATGACTAAGAGCCTTGTCCTCGGCTCAGCGGCGGCTCTGTTCGCCATGGGCGGGGCACAGGCGGCTGATCTTCCCGTGAAGGCCAAAGCGGTCGAATACGTGAGGATCTGCTCCCTGTATGGTGCCGGATTCTTCTATATCCCGGGCACCGACACCTGTATCAAGCTCGGTGGTTATCTGCGCGTTGATACGACTTTCAACGGTGGCGTCTACGATGCTCCATTCTGGAGTGGTGACGGCGGTTATGAGCCCGGCACCGGCAATCGCTTCAACGATCGAATCAATTCTCGGGCGCGTATGGCCTTGCAGCTTGATACGCGCACTGCTACCGAATACGGCGTTGTCCGTACATTCGGCCAAGCTGATTTCCAGTTCAGCACTTATGGCGGCACCGTCGCCAATCAATCACTCAACGGCGCCGCTGTCTTAGGCCAGCTGAACAACGACACACCCGGCAACGGCAATGTCGCGGTCGAACTGGCCTTCGTCCAGTTTGCCGGCTTTACGTTCGGTAAATCCGCTTCGGCCTATGCCCTGCCGTGGAACGGTTATGGCGGTAACAACAATACGTCGTTCCTGATCGGCGGTCCCGACTATGTAACCGGCGTGTACAACGTCCAGTACACCGCACAGTTTGGCAACGGCGTGTCTGCCTCTATCGGACTCGATGAAGGCAAGGTGTTTAACCGCACCCAGCTCGGCAATCTGGATGTGTTTACGCTGCCGGCGATTTATCCAACCAACGGCGTGCAGACCGCAACTACTCTGTTTCAGGGTGGGTACGGATTGGGTGCTGCCGCAGGTTCAGTGGTCAACCGCTCGACCGGTTCGCCCGCCAATGGATATGGCGGACAGTTCGCGCCTGATATCGCGGCCAACATCAGGGTCGATCAGGCCTGGGGTATCTTCCAAATCTCCGGCATCGCACATTATATCAATGCGTCGTATAACTTCCTTGACAGTTCTACAGACGCGGGCGCGCAGTCGTTTTCAAGTCCGTATGGTGCCGGTGCCTATATCGTTTGCCCGGCAAACGGCATCATAAACACAGTGGCTGGACAGCCGTGCAGCTCCTTGACTACAGGTCACCCTGACGGCAAGTGGGGCGGAGCCGTGACTGCAGGTCTTCAGCTGAAGAAATTGCCGACGGGTGTTGGCGATGTTCTAAACATCGACAGTACGTTTGCCAAAGGCGACACCAAGGCTGTCATTTCGACCAGCGGCGCTTCTCCGACCTTCGCAATGTTCCGTGGTGTCAGCGGCCTCAATCCCAAGGTCGGGTACGGTTATGTCTCTGACGGCTTGTTCGGCAACGGCAACAGCTTGAACGGTCAGAACTCCGTCACCAATGGGATCCAGTTGACCACGGCCTACGGTTTCCGCGGCGGATTCATTCACAACTGGGATGCTTACTGGCAGAGCAGCGTGTTCGGAAGCGCATCATTCGTGCGTTACAATGATGTGGCAAAGAACGCGTATTGTGGTTCGGTCTCGGGCAATCCTTTGTTTGGTTGGGGCAATAGAGGTCCCAATCCCACCTCGACCTGCAATCCAGACTTCAACGTCTACCAGCTTGGTTTCAGGACCGGATGGACGCCCGTGAAAAATCTGACGTTCAGTGCTGAAGTTTTCTGGTCAATGCTTGACCAGAACTGGACCGGCACGACGCGACCGTTGTTTGGTGTGAACCCACCTTTCCTGGCCACGACGTACACTTTCGCGGACCAGCAAACAGTGTCCTTCAATGTTCGGGCTCAGCGGAACTTCTGATCTTATTGGTGTGACGATTTGAGAGGGTCCCGGCGGGAAACTGCCGGGACTTTTCGTTGTTGTGTGCATGCGAAAACACGATCACGGCTGCGCCTGAAGGCGAACCTCGCCGAAAGCGGCCCCTAAAATTATCTTTTGATTAGTAAATAAGGTAATTGAAAAACATATTAGAACCATGTATAAAGTCATCGTTGCTGACCGGTGTGGCCAGCCGCTTTTTCGAAGGAGAAGCTCTAACCAATCTTCTTTGTTACCTCCAAAAGCCTCCGGCAATGCCCTGCCGGAGGCTTTCCAATTTTCAGGGACGCAGATGCGGTTGCGTATTCGGGGAAGGCGCGGGCTCGATCGCGGCCTCCTCGGGCAATTTGTCGCCATGCACGGCAAGCGGCGTACCGATCCAGAGCGGATCGGCAAGATGATCCCTGCGCGGGTTCGTCGTGTTCGGATGGACCAGAATGCTCAATCTTCCATGGTTGAGCATCAGCCAGGGCACCAGTTCGGAAAATATCTCCGCGGCAAAGGCCACCTGAAACATGGCTTGATCGTGAGGTCCCACCTTGACGTCGTGCCAGCGTCCGAGGGTGACGGAGAAACGTTCACCAATCCAGCTGCGCAGCCGCTCGGCCTCCAGCCGCGTTGTCGCCGGATCGTAATAGATGTGAGCGTGGAAACTTGCGATCTCGCTGGTCGGCCGCGGGACCGGGCTGTCCGGTAAATCCGTCATTTCTGTTTCTCGTCGTCGGTGACCGGCGAAGTGATGACCAGAAATACCAGATCGACGAGGCCCGTATTCGAAATGGCATGCTCGACGCCCGGCGGCAGGAAAATGAAGTCGTGCTTGCGCACCACATGGTGTTTGCCTGCGATCTCCATCAACCCTTCGCCTTCGAGCACGTGGTAGACCTGCTCCTGCACATCATGCTTGTGCCTGATGACATAGGCCATCGGCTGATACATCGAAATCCGGTAATCGATGTAACGCGAGCCCGCCGTCTCCGGCATGACCAGCGGCTTTGACAGCGCGCCGCCAAAATGATTGGCAAATTCGCGCCAGGGCACTTCGGCGATGTTGCGGATGAAGGCGCTGCTATCTTCTGAAGCCATCGTCTTTTCCTCGCTTTTTAAGCTCAGCTTACCAGGGCTCCGCCATCGACGTAGACGATCGAACCCGTCGCAAAGCCGTTGGCCATGAAGCTCACGATCTGCCGCGCGATGTCCTCGCCGACGCCGACCCGGCCGACCGGGAGGGACGCGGCCGTATTGGCCAGCAGGTCGCGCCGCGCTTCTTCCGGCATGGCGGCGCGGATCGGCGTGTCGATGATGCCTGGCGAGATCGCATTGACGCGCACCGGCGCCAGTTCAAGCGCCAGCGCCCGCGCGAGCGACTCCAGCGCGCCATTGGCGGCGCTAATGATCGCCGAATTCGGCCGCGGCCGAATGCTCAGATAGCCGGAGACCAGGGTGAGCGATCCGCCGGGACTGATTTCCGCCGACCGCGCGACACGCCATGCGCCCCAAAACTTGCCCTCCATCGTGGAGCGCACATCTTCCATCGAAACCGTCTTGAACGGACCGGTGCGGAGCTGCGCCGCCGTCACCACAACATGGTCGACAGGTCCGCAGCTCTTGAACAGTCTTGCGACACTGTCGTCGCTAGTGACGTCGGCCGGTATCGCGATCGCGTTCAGCTTGTCGGCGACTGCATCGAGCCTGGCGACATTGCGGGAAGCGACGATGATATCGGCGCCTTCGCGCTTGGCCATTTCGGCGGTGGAAAGACCGATACCGGAGGAGCCGCCGACGACAACGACCTTCTTGCCTCTGAGCGACATGCTGTTTCCTTGGATTACGATGAGGCCGGCTGATAGCGGGTGCCGATGCCCGCCTTGCTTTGCCCGAGACCGGGAAGCTCCCAGACGCCGGCGCCGGTGGGATTGATATCGGCGGCGATATCAACATCGATCAGATACGGCTTGTTGGCATCGATGCCCTTGCGGATGGCCTCTCCGATATCGCCGGCGCGATCGACCCGCACGCCTTCGACGCCGCAGGCGCGCGCCATGGCGGCGAAATCCGGATTATAGCGTTCGCCCGTATTGGGATCGTGGAAGTCGGTGGCGAGCTCGCGGCCGCCGAGGTAACCGCGCTGCAGGCCGCGGATCGAGGCATAGGCGTAGTTGTTCCAGACCACCCAAACCACCGGCAGATTATATTCGACTGCCGTACCCAGCACGTTGGCGTGCATGAAGAACGCGCCGTCGCCGCACACCGACACGCAGGGACGCTCGGGTGCTGCGAATTTCGCCCCCATCACGCCGGCAACGCCAAACCCCATCGGGCCGAAGCCCATCGAGCCGATCAGCGAGTCCGGCCGCTTCGGCTTGCAGAAACTCAACAGCCAATTGTGGTGCACGCCGATGTCGCTGACCAAGATCGCATCTTCCGGCAAGGCCTTGTCGATCTCGAGCGCCGCGCGCTGCGGATTGACCGGCGTGGTGTCGTCGGAAAAGCCGGGCGCGACGAACCTGTCCCATTCCCTCCGATAGGTGTCGATCTGCGCCAGCCATTTCTTGCGGGCGTCGGCGCATTTGGCAAGATCGGCGCGGCGGTCGAGTTCGGCATGAACCTGCCGCAGGAACGTGCGCACATCGGCCATCAGGCCGAGCGCGACCGGATAGTTGCGGCCGATCTCGTCGGGATCGATATCGACATGAATGAGTTTGGTGGGCGGAATGGTGAAGGAATAGCCCGGGATCCATGAACTCGACGTGCGATCGTCGAAGCGCACACCGAGCGCCAGCAGGACGTCGGCCTGACGCGTCGCGTGGTTGGCCTGATAGTGTCCGGCACGCGCGACGAGACCGAGCGCCAGCGGATGGTTGCAGTCGATGGCGCCAAGGCCGCTCGCGGAGGCCGCGACCGGAATCTGCAGGCGTTCGGCGAGTTTCAGCAATTCCTCGGCAGCGCCACCATAGCGTACGCCCTGCCCGACCAGCATCACCGGCCGATCGGCACCGAGCAGCAGATCGACTGCCTTGACCACGCCTACGGGGTCGGCGCCGCAGCGGCTTGAGATATTGCCGTTCCAGGCATGCGCGTTCGGCGCTTCCTCGGCGGCCGACTCCATGAACACGTCAAAGGGAACGTCGAGCACCACCGGCCCCGGTCGGCCGGTCGTCATGGTCTTCCAGGCCTGCCGGACGGCGAGCGGCACCATCTCGCCGCGCGTCGGCTGAAACACTTTCTTGCAATAGGACCGCACCGTCGAGGGGAAGTCGGCCTGATAGTGCCGATACAATTCCTGAAACGCACCGCGATTAAACTGCGACGTCGGCACGTTGCCAGTCACCGCCATGAACGGCACCGAGTCGAGAAACGCATTGCCGAGCGAGATCGGCAGGTTGGCCGAGCCGGGTCCGCAGGAAGTAAAGGTGGCCGTCGGCCGCCCCGACACGCGGTAATAAACGTCGGCCATGAAGCCGGCGACGCTCTCGTGATGCACCGAAATGGTCTTGATGTCATCGGAGCGCTCGTACAGCGCGTCGATGAACTGGATATTGCCGTGGCCGCACAGGCCGAACACCTGCGGCACTTTCTCCTGGATCAGGTAGTCGACGATGACCTGGGCTCCGTTGAGCATATTGCGCGACATCGGATTACTCTCTCCCCGCTCAACGGTTTGCGTGCCGCCTCGGCTTGCGCGGCAGGCGAAACCCTATTTCTCATAATACTGTACGTCAATTGCTATCGTGGTATGCTAGGAACCGGGCCAGGACGGCCTGCTAGAGCTCGGCCCCCCATCGATATGGAGACTGATCCCGTGAAATCGCCCATCAAGCCGAAGACGAGCGACAAGCCGTCCGGTCCACGCAAGACGGCGATCGCGCGGCTGGTAGCGTCGAGCGAGCCCAATATCGATGACGAGGCTGAGGATCGGCAGCGCGGCGGCGTACAATCGCTCGGCCGCGCGTTTGCAATCCTCGAGGAAGTTGCGCGTCACCGCGAGGGCATTGGTCTTGCCGAACTGAGCAAGCTGGTGGGATTGCATAATTCCACCACCTTCCATCTCGCCAAAACGATGGTTTCGCTTGGCTATCTTAGGCAGGAGAGGGACTCCAAGCGTTACCGCGTCGGCCGGCCGTTGTTTGCGCTCGCCGCCAGCGCGCTCGACGAGATCGAGATGGTCAATCTCGCGACGCCGATCATGGAAGATCTGTCGCGACAAACCGGCGAGAGCAGCCATTTTGCGGTACGCATGGGCGATGCGGTGGTCGTGATCGCCCGCACCAGCGGCCCCGGCGCCTTTCAACTCACCGATCGTGTCGGCGTGGTACGCCCGGCGCATTGCACGGCGCTCGGCAAGATCATCTTGGCCGCGCTCCGCCCCGATCAGCTCAAGCGTTTTCTCGAACGCGTGGAACTGAAACCGTCGACCAAGAGGTCGATCACCGAACCGTCCGTGCTGCTGCGCGAGATCGCCGAGGTCAGGCGCAGCGCGATCGCCATCGACGACGGCGAATTCAATCCGGAAGTCCGCTGCGTCGCGGTGCCGGTCTACAATTTTACCGGTGACGTCGTCGGCGCGCTCGGTATTTCCGGCCCGGTTTGGCGCATGACCGACCAGATGCTGCAAAGCCGCGCCAAAACCGTGCAAGCGGCCGCCAGCCGCCTGTCTAACGAGTTCGGCGCCAAGGATTTGAGCAAGGACTTGAAAAAGGGCCTGGCGAAATCCCTCTGAAGCCCGCGGGATGGCCGGTCTGCGACGCATTTGGCGTTGACAGCGGGCTTCGCGTCCGGAAATGTTATCCAATAGTAAAAGAACGTCTCTCACATTGTCGCATACAAATTGGAGACGGGACGTCGCGACGCGCCCCTGGGAGGAGACCTCAAGATGATCCGTCACAGCCGACGTACATTGTTGAAAGTAGGCGCGGCATTCGCCGGCGCGTCCACGATCGGATTTCCATCGATCGTCCTCGGCCAGACCGAGAAGATTAGAATCGGCCACCTGACGCCGCTGACCGGCTTTCTCGGCGCGATCGGCAGCTATGCCCAATTGGGCGTGAAACTGGCGGCGGACGAGATCAATCAGGCCGGCGGAATCATGGGCCGGCAAATCGACTTGATCTCGGAAGACTCGGTCAATCCCGCGACCGCCTCGACCAAGGCCCAACGCATGATCGAGCAGGACGGCGCCATGGTCCTGCTTGGCGAAATCTCGTCGGCATCTTCACTCACCATCATGCAAGTCGCCGAACGCAACAAGAAGGTGTTCTTCTCGACTGGCGCCCGCTCCGACGCATTGCGTGGCAAGAGCTGCAACAGGTACACCTTCCACTGCGACATTCCGAACACGGTGATGGTCAATGCCGTCGGCACCGCTCTGCTGCAAAAGGGCATGGTGAAGGGCAAGAAGTTCTTCACGCTTACTGCGGACTACATTTTCGGCCACGATCTGCTCAAAGCGGCCAAGACCTTCTTCGACGCCAACAGCGCCAATCTGATCGGCGACGAACTGATTGCGACCGACGTCACCGACTTCAGCCCCTATTTGCTGAAGATCCGGCAAGCCAAACCGGACGTGGTCTGCTGCAACCTTGCGGGCAATCAGGTTACCAACTTGGTCAAGCAGTATGCGGAGTTTGGATTCTCCTACCCGCTCGTCGGCTTCAATCTCAACACCGGTGATGCTTGGGCGGCCGGCGAGGGTAATCTGAGCGGAACCTGGCCGACCGTCTGGTATCACACGCTCGACAATCCTGTCTCCAAAGCCTTTGTCGCGGCCTTTGCCAAGAAATACGACAAGCCCCCGGAAAATCACGCCTGGATCGATTACGTCTCGCTGAAACTCCTGGCGCAAGCGATCAACGAAATCAAATCGACCGACACCGAAGCGCTGATTGCGCATTTCGAAAAGCAGGCGCAGTTCGACATCATGAAGGCGCGCAAGGCCTATTTCCGCTCCTGGGACCATCAACTGGTCCAGGAGGCCTATCCGTTCACGGTGAAGCCAAAAGACCAGATGAAGGACAAGTGGGACATGCTTGTACTGGGGGACGCCGTGCCGGAGCCGAGCGCGCCGCTGGAGACGATCTACCCGACCAAAGCGCAGAACCCCTGCGAGATGAAGGCATAACGCGCCGCTTCGCGCGTGAGGTTCGTTGGCGTTAGCGGCGCCGGCACCGAAAGCCGGCGTCGCTTTTGTTAAGGCTCGCGGAACACACATGCAGATCGAGTTCCTGCTCGAACAGGTGGTGAATGGCCTCGTGCTCGGAGGCTACTATCTGCTGATCGCGCTCGGCCTGTCGCTGATCTTTAGTGTTGGCGGCATCGTGAACCTGGCACACGGCGCGTTCTACGCGCTCGGCGCCTATCTATCGGTCGAAATCACGAAATATCTGGGTTTTGGTCCGGCCGTGGCGCTGTCGCCGGTTGCCGTTGCGCTACTCGGCATCCTGTTCGAACGGTTCATCTTGCGCCGTTTCTACACCGCCGATCCGATCCTGAGCCTGCTCGTCACTTTCGGTCTTGCCATGGTCGCCGAACAGGCGATCCGGATGGTGTGGGGTGCGGCGCCATTGTCGGCATCGATCCCGCCGGCGTTTCGCGGCTCGGTCATCCTCGGCGATTTCCTGTTTTCGCGCTATCGCCTGCTCATTCTGGCCGTGGTCGCCGCGGTCCTGCTCGCCGTCTGGCTGCTGCTGCACAAGACCTCGTTCGGGCGCGTCGTGCGCGCCGGCATTCAAAGGCCCGATATGGTGGCAGCCCTCGGCATCCGGCTGCAGCCCTACATGACCGCAATCGTCATGCTCGGCGTCGGCATGGCTGCGCTCGGCGGCGCTTTCTTTGCGCCGATCGCCATCGTGCATCCCGCGATGGGGGCCGAGATCATCACGGTTGCCTTCGTCGTCGTGGTGATCGGCGGCTTGGGGAGTTTCTGGGGCGTCGTGATCGCCGCATTGCTGGTCGGCGTGGTGCGCGGCATCACCATTCATTTCGAGCCGGCCGCCGGCGAAGCATCGATCTACATCCTGATGTTTTTGGTGCTGCTGATACGCCCGCGCGGCCTGCTCGGCGAGCGCATCGAGAAGTTCGAATGAGGAACGCTTCGGTCGCCGCAAAGTACCGGCCGCTGCTGATTGCGACCCTTGCCGCGGTCGCACTGCCCTTCGTGCTCCGATTGCTCGGCCTTTCGTTCAGCACCGGCACCATGGTGGTGGCGTTTGCCATCGCGACCATGGGGCTCAATCTCTGTATCGGCTATACCGGGCTCGTATCCTTTGGTCACAGCACATGGTTCGGCATCGGCGCCTATGCTGCAGGGCTCATTCAGCTTCACTGGTTTCACGGCGAAATTTTTCTGCCGCTGCTGCTTTCGATGGTAGTGGTGGCGCTCGCCTCAGCGATCGTCGGCATCATCATCTTGCGGCGGCGCGGCGTGTATTTCTCGCTGCTGACGCTGGCATTGGCCGCGCTCACCTACACTACCGCATTTCGCTGGACCAGCGTGACCGGAGGAGAGGATGGCCTGGGTGGCTTGAAGCGTGGCAGCCTTGGGCCGTTCAGCCTCGATTCCGCGCTTGCCTACTACGTCATCGTCGCGGGAATCGGACTTTGCGTACTCTATTTCCTGCTGCGATTGGTGCGTTCGCCGTTCGGCCATGTGTTGGTGGCGATCCGGGAGAACCAGTTGCGCGCGACGTTTCAGGGTTATCCGGTCGAGCGCTACAAGCTCGGCGTTTTCGTGATTTCGGCTGTGGTGACGGGGCTCGCGGGCGCACTGTTCGCCTTTCAGAATTACCTGGTTTCGGCGGAAGCCGTGTCGGTGCCGTTTGCCGGTGAGCTCCTGGCGATGGTGGTGATCGGCGGCATGCGCAGCATGCTGGGACCCGCGCTCGGCGCGCTGTTCTTCATCCTGTTCCGCGAACTGTTTTCGATCTGGACACCCAACTGGCTGCTCTGGTTCGGACTGATCTTCGTCGGCTTCGTGATTTACTCGCCGGGTGGCCTGGTCGGCATCTGGGGCACACTTGCGCGGCGCTGGTGGCCCGCGCCGGAAGAATCGGCTGCCATGAGCACGCGTAAGATTTACAACGACTTGCCGCTGCCTTCTTTCCTGATGCCGGAGGGTCTTCAGGGAATGGTGCTAGAGGTTAAAGGCGTTTCAAAACATTTCGGCGGCATCCGCGCGGTCAACGACGCGAGCCTGCGAGTCGGTGCCGGCGAGATTCATGCGCTGATCGGTCCGAACGGCGCCGGAAAAACCACGCTGTTCAACCTGGTGTCGGGCCTGTTCCCGCCCGATGGCGGCACCATCCGCCTCAATGGCCGCGAGATGCAGGGCGTGCCTTCGGATCTAATCTGCCATCAGGGGCTCGCACGCTCGTTTCAGATCACCAATCTGTTCCGCGAGCTGTCGATCTACGAAAACTTGCGGCTTTCGTTGCAGGCGCAGCATGCGATGCGCTTCAACATCTGGCGCGATATCGACAGCTATCCGGATGTGCACGCCGAAGCCGCCGAACTGATCAAATTTCTCGGCCTCGAGGGTATCGAGGAGATCGAGGGCGGCGAGCTCTCTTATGGTGGACAGCGCCTGGTCGATCTCGGCATCGCGCTCGGCTCCAAGCCGCAGGTGCTGTTGCTCGACGAGCCGCTGGCAGGGCTCGCCGCCGCCGAGCGCGAGCGGGTGTCGAACCTTATCAAAAGCGTCGCCACCAACATTCCCGTGCTGATCGTCGAACACGACATCGATCGCGTGCTGGCCTTTTCGCAAACCGTCACCGTGATGAACCAGGGCGAAGTGCTGATGACCGGCACACCCGATGCGGTGCGCGCCGACCGCCGCGTACGGGAAATCTATACCGGCACCGGTGTGCGGGAGGCCGCGCACAGAAGCAGCGAAAAGACCGGCGCCGGTGCTGCGTCGATTTTGCGCTTCGAGCGCGTCAACACGTTCTACGGCAAAAGCCATATTCTGCACGACGCGACGCTGGACGTGCGCGACGGCGAGATCGTCGCCCTGTTGGGGCGCAACGGTGCCGGCAAATCGACGCTGTTGAAGACCCTGGCCGGACTGGTGCCGCTCGCCTCCGGCACCATCGAATATGAGGGTCACAATATCGCGGGGCTGCCCGCTCCGGATATCGCGCGGAGCGGCATCGGCTACGTGCCGCAGGGCCGCGGCCTGTTCGCAGGCATGACCGTGCGGGACAATCTCTCGCTCGGACGTCTGGCCCGCAAGACTGACGGCAGCAACGGCATGGTCTGGAGCGAAGATCGGATTCTGCACTATTTTCCGAGGCTGAAGGAGCGCATGAATGTCGCGGCGGATTATTTGTCCGGCGGCGAACAGCAGATGGTGGCGGTGGCGCGCGCCATGTCGGGCAATGTGAAATTGCTGCTGCTGGACGAGCCGTTCGAGGGCCTCGCGCCCGCCGTGATCCTCGAATTGTTCAAGGTGTTCGACCAGCTTCGCCGGCATACTTCCATCGTCATCGTCGAGCATAATCTCGACCTGGTGCTGGCGTTGGCCGACCGCGTATTCGTGCTAGAGCGGGGCGCGGTGTTTCATCAGGGGCCCGCGCCACCGTTGTTGACCGATCTCGAATACCGCAAAAAGATATTGTGGCTGTGACGAACCCCTGCGAGGCAGCGATATGATGAAACTTTCGGTCGCGATTGTGGGCGCGGGCATGGGTGGCCTCGCAACCGCCGGCGCGCTGCATCGGACGGGCATCGGTGTCAACGTCTACGAACAGGCTGCGAGATTTACCCGGCTCGGCGCCGGCATTCAGATCGGCTGTAACGCGATGAAGGTGTTGCGCGGGCTCGGCCTCGAATCCTTGATGCGCGCCAGCGCGTTTTATCCGCGCTCCTGGAACAACAGGGAGTACGACACCGGCGAAGTGCGCTTCGACATGATCTTCGGCGAGATGGCGGAGCAGCGATACGGCGCGCCGTATCTGCTCGGCCATCGCGGCGATCTTCATTCCGCGCTTGCAAGCGTGGTACCGCGTGAAAGGATCCATCTCGACCACCGCGTGGTGGATATCGACGAACGTCCCGATCGCAGCGTGACGCTGAGATTTGCGAATGGAAAATCGATCGAAGCAGACGCGGTCGTTGCGGCGGACGGCGTTCATTCCTTCGTCAAGGAGCGTTTGTTCGGCAAGGATGAGCCGAATTTCAGCGGCCGGATTGCCTACCGCACCGTATTTCCGGCGGCGCTGCTGAACGGATACGAGATCGGCGATTGCACCAAATGGTGGGGACCGGATCGCCACATCGTGATCTACTATGTCAAGCCGGACCGCAGCGAGGTCTACTTCGTCACCAGCCAGCCCGAGCCGGGATTTACGGTCGAGTCGTGGTCGGCCACCGGAGACGTCAGCGAGCTTTGCAAGGGTTTTGAGGATTTCCACCCCGAGGTGCGTCACGTGCTGGCCGCCTGCCCGTCGGTTCACAAATGGGCGCTGATCGACCGCGATCCGCAAACCCATTGGGGCCAGGGCAACATCACCCTGCTCGGTGACGCCTGCCATCCGATGACCCCCTATATGGCGCAAGGCGCGGCGATGGCGATCGAAGACGCCGCGACGCTTTCCCGCTGTTTGCAAGGCGTTGATCGCCACGGCGTCGCGGCCGCATTCCGCCGCTTTGAAGCGACCCGAAAAGAGCGGACATCGCGGGTCCAATTGAATTCGCGCACCAACACCTGGCTCAAGGAACGGACAGATCCGGACTGGGTCTATGGCTACGACGCCTGGAATGAGCCCCTCGCTGCGCTCGAGGCGCCGTGACATGGCGGCGGCGAAAAGCTTCACTTTGCGCGAATAAAAGCTCCCGAGGGGTGTTTTCCCAGTGGGCAGGACAGGTCACGGTCTTGGCCGGCGGCTGTCAGATTCGCGCGTCAATTGCATGACGCCGGTCACCCCTTCAATAACGCGAAGAATGCTGCATGACTCGCCGGAAAATGGACACACAATCACCTCCCCGTCTCAACCTTTCTGTCCAAAAACGTCGATAAACCGAAATCCAAGCTCAAGATTTATATGGGCGGCCGCAGTCCACAAACTGGAGCGGCAGGATAGCAAAGCGAGGCGTCGACAGGAGGTTAGTGATGAGTTCCCACGACCAAAACGATGCCGACAAGCAGTTTATGCATGCCTTGCCCTGGATGAGCGACCCACAGCACGAGGACGAGACGCGCCGTCTCCAAGAGGATGTCGCCAAGGCAGCCCAACGCCTTCGCGAATCTAGCCGGCTAGCGTCGCAGTCCCGTGCGCAAACTTCTCAACAGCGAACCGACATCGGTTTGCGGCTAACAGAGGCTCGCTCGAGCGAGGAACTAACAGAGGCTCGCTCGAGCGAGGAAGACGACGGCCTGGAGGAGATGGTCAGGAGGGTTTGGGCGCCCCTCAAACCCGACCTGATGCCGCCCCCACCACAAGAGGAAATGCGACTGCCGGGCATCGGATTGGTCGCCGGGCTCCTCGGCGCGGTCGGCGTGGCCGCCGCGGTTGCCCTGGTTATCGCGAATGTAGTGCAGATCCCGACGATCGCCGCTGCCCCTTCCAGCGACGAGGAGGCTGGAAGAAACCAGTCCTTTTCCGCCGCTGTCATTGGAAGGCTGCCTCAGATTGATGCGGCTCAAGCCAGCGTGCAACCAACCGAGGCGCCGTCGGCACCGACCGGACCGACCCTTGCATCCATTCAGACGAACGCCGCTCCGGTGGCAACGCCTCCTGCTGCAGCACCACCGACATTTCCCAAGGTCGGGCCTGCTCAGCCCGACACCATGACTCAACCGACAGCCGCAATCCCCGCACCCCGGGCGACGGTCTCGCTTACGCGTGATGAAATCGCGGCGTTGCTGAAGCGAGGTCAGGACCTGATCGCGGCGGGCGATATTGCCAGCGCGCGCCTGATGCTCAGGCATCTCGCGGAGGCCGGTGACGCACAGGCCTCTTTCATCCTGGCAGGCACGTTCGACGCCGCCGTGCTTGCGAAGCTGAGGGTTGTCGGCGCGCAGCCGGATCCCGAAAAGGCCCGCGCCTGGTATGCGAGGGCGGCCGAGCTGGGATCATTGGAGGCCAAGCAGCGTCTGCAATCGGCCATTCGCTAGGATCAATGGTTCCGATACTGCTGCAATAAACCCAATAAATTAAACGCAACAAATAATGTCGCACAACAGGGGGATATGATGCGAACCGTCGACATGCATTGGCACAAATTGGATAACGTGCCGTCCGCGAACATCGAGAGCCGTTGGCCGCGCAAGGTTGCGACGGGTGCGCTCAGGCTTGCCTTTATGGCAATCGCCATTTTGCTGGGCGCGGCCTCCAATTCAAGGGCTGCGGATGGTGAAATCCGGATCGGCAACACCATGCCCTATAGCGGCCCGGCTTCCGCTTACGGCGTCATCGGCAAAGTCATTGCCGCTTACTTCAACAAGGTCAATGACGAGGGCGGCATCAACGGCCGCAGGATCAATTTTATCTCCTATGACGACTCCTACAGCCCGCCGAAGACGGTCGAGCTGACGCGAAAGCTGGTGGAAGACGACAAGGTGCTGCTGATTTTCGCCGGCCTCGGCACCGCGACGAGCGCGGCGGTGCGGCCCTATCTGAACGCCAACAAAGTTCCGCAGCTATTTGTGGCATCGGGCGCCTCGATGTGGGACCAGCCGCGCGACTTCCCCTGGACGATGGGCTACCAGCCAAACTATCAGACCGAGGCCCACATCTACGCGCAGTATCTGCTGGAGAGCCATCCCAGCGGCGGCAAGATCGCAATCCTTTATCAGGACGATGCGTTCGGCAAGGATTACGTCAAAGGCCTCAAGGATGGGCTCGGGGGCAAAATCCCGATCATTGCCGAGGCGACGTACAAGATCGACGACGCCAATGTCAATCAGCAGATCGCTACGCTCAAAGCCTCCGGCGCCGACATCTTTTTTGACGTGACTACCCCCAAATTTGCCGCGATGGCGATCCGCAGAACCGCCGAGCTCGGCTGGAAAGCCGAGCACATCATATCCACGGTATCGTCTGCGGGCCTGCAAAATGCCGAAGGAATCCTGACGGCAGGATACGCCTGGGAGCCCGACGACCCGGTGGCAGCAAACGATCCGGCTTACCGTGACTGGTCCGCCTTCATGGATCGCTATGCTTCAAACGTCAGCAAGTCCAACGCCCTGACGGTGTACGGTTACATGATCGCCAACGTGATGGTCGAGGTCTTGAGAAAATGCGGTGACGACCTGTCCCGCGACAATTTGATGAAGCAGGCGACGTCCCTCAAGGGCCTGCGAATTCCAATGCTGGTCCCGGGCATCGTCGTCAACACCAGCGCGAGCGATCACGCGCCGCTCGAGCAGATGCAGATGATGCGGTTCACCGGTGGGCGATGGGAAAAGTTCGGGCCGGTACGCAGCGGTGTCGACCCCGGTACCGTCAGCGACTCGTTCAAGACCATTTTTCGCTACGGCGCCGCCAAGCGCGACCTTGCCAATCAGCTCAATGCCAACACCGTGACCCTGATGACAGGCTCGTTCGGCAGCACTTACGCCCAGATGGGCGCCGATATGGCATCGGCGCTGGACCAGGGTTCCGAATTACGCGTGCTGCCGATTCTGGGCCGCGGGTCGGTCCAGGCGGTCGCCGACATCCTGCTGCTGAGAGGGGTCGACGCCGGCATCGTCCGCAAGGACACGCTGGCCTATCTCGAACGCAAGGACTTCGCCAACAACATCCGCAATCAGTTCGTCTACGTCGCCAAGATGTTCAATGAGGAAGTGCATGTGCTGGCGCCGCAGTCGATCCGCAGCATGAGGGATCTCGACGGCAAGACGGTTGCGGTTGACCTGCCGGACGGCAGCACCTTCGTGACCTCGATCAATGTGTTCGAGCATCTCGGGATCAAGCCGCATCTGCTCTATATCGAGCCGCGGAGCGCGCTCGAAATGTTGCGCAAAGGCGATATCGACGCGATCATGGCCGTGGAAGGCAAGCCCTTGCAATGGCTCAGCCAGGTCAGCGACCCCAACCTGCATCTGGTGCCGGTCGAGTACGACAAGTCGTTGCGCGACGAGTACCTGCCGGCAGAGCTGTCGTCGCAGGACTATCCCAACCTGATATCAAGCTCCGCGCCGGTCGGCACCATCGCCGCCGAGGCGATCCTTGCGTCCTACAACTGGCAACAGGGCAGCGACCGCTATCGCCGCCTGGCCCTGCTGGTCGAACAGCTGTTCACCCACATCGCGCAGCTGCAGCGGCCGCCATATCATCCGAAGTGGCAGGAACTTGCGCCGCTGGCGCCGGTTGCCGGCTGGACCCGCTTCAACGCGGCGCAGCAGTGGGTCGACCGCAATACCCCCGTTGCCTCGGCCGCTACGGCTACAGCGGGAGCGGCTACCGCGGGAGCGCTGGGGTCGAATGCGCGCAGCCAGCAGCCGCAGGACGATCCAGTGCTGTATCAGCAATTTCTTGAATGGAGAGCAAACCAGATCAAGCGCCGTTGACCGAAGCGCAATGGTTTCATGCCAGGGCTTGCAAAAGCGATCGGGGGTTAAGCCTGAAGAAATCGGGAAACCTCGTCGACGAAGTCCTCATGATATTGAAACAGCGATCCATGCCCGGCGTCCGGATAGATGATCAATTTCGCGTCCGGCAAATGCTGCGCCAGAATGTAGGAGTTGATCGTCGGGATCATGATGTCGTGGCTGCCGTTGACGACGAGCACCGGCAGCTTGAGTTCCGCAAGGCGTCCATAGCGGTTGCCTTCAGGCGGAGTACCCCAAGCGATTAGAGCTGCGATCTGCGCCTGGGCGGCCTTTGGCGTCACCTGCGGCTCCCGCTCCGCGGTTCGCGCCGCAAGGCGCGACAGAAATGCCCGCGCGGCCGTCTGGCTGCGCTCGGACGGCGCAAAGAACACAATGGGCAGGCTTTCGGCGGCGCCAGCCGCCTTCGAAATCACGGCCCTCGCTTCGGGTGAGAAATGGGTCATCTCTTCGCCGCCTTGCGGCCCAGTGCCAACCAGGATCAGGCGGCGCACAAGGCCGGGACGATCAAGTGCAACCTGCTGCGCAATGTAGCCACCGATCGAGAAGCCAAGCAGATCGACCGTCTTCAATTTCAAAGCGTCCAGGAATGCTTCCACATGTCCCGCCATGGCTTCGATCGATTTCGGCGCCTCGCCGCCGGACAGACCGATGCCCGCGTTACTGAACAGGATCACCGGACGGCGCTTGGCCAGCGGGTCGACAACCGCTGGATCCCAGCTGTCCATGGTGCCTCGGAAATGCATCAGGAATACCAGGGGAATCCCGTCGCTTGCGCCAAATCGACGATAGGCGTAGCGAATGCCATTCGATTCAACGAATAAATTGGACGCCGTCTGCTGAGTTTCGTCCTTTGCCAGCGCGGGTAGCGGTGCCGCGCTGATCGCGACGGTAGCTGCAATGGTTTGCATGAGCGAGCGGCGCGAAAAATCCTTCATGATGTATCCTCCTATTGAAGGCCACGGACGGCCTTCAGCGCGATTTTCCTTGAACGAGGCTACGCTCGTCTCCCGTTCAGTGGGCGTGACCTGGACCCGGATGCGCCCCGACGGGAACGATGATGAGAGCAAAGGGCGTACCTTCGAGCGTAACGAAGGCCGGCCCGCCCTCGGCTTCACCGCCCGAGCCGAGATCGGCGTTGGTCAGGTAGGGCGCGTAGAACATCACATGAGGCGGGAAGTGTTCGGTGCCTCCCTTTTCGTCGGGCACGACGTTCTCCGTCGACAGCATGTAGGTGACGCCTGGCCGGGCCGTCGGCCGGACCAGGCCTTTGACCACCGCATCGGCCATGAAACGCTTGATCTCTTCGGGGCTCTTTCCCTGAGCGCGCAGTTCGGCGACCTTCAGCATGCGCGGGAGCAACGTGCGCGTCCCTTCTGCATCCACGCATTCGGGTTCCTGGCTGACGGGCATTGAGTGCTGGACCAGGGCCGTGAAACCATTCTGGCTATCTCGTACTTTGACGTAGCCGGACTTCTCGAGGACATAAACCGCCGCCTTGCTCGCCACCGATGGCGGACAGGCGCTGAGCGCCATGGCAATCTCCTTTTCCCGATCCATCAGCGGTGGCGTCTGGCTGGGAGCAGACGTCGACTGCGCCATGGCTGCACTCGCCATTATCGGCGCGAGCAGCCCCAACAAGCAGATGCCTTTCAACGACGGGATGATGCCGTAAGGTTGGTTTGTCATGAGACCTTGTCCTGCGGACGCCATTTTTTCGATCGAAGCGCGGTCGGTGCGAGCTTCGGTTGTCAAGGTCATTCGGCGGCGACGGCAGAATCGCGGTAACCGCTCGTTGCCTCCGAAGCTTGCGAACTCGACGGCGCTGTCGCCGAACGGGTCGATCTTCGCCTCAGTCGATCGAGCGCCAGGTAGACAACGGGCGTCGTATAGAGTGTCAGGAACTGCGAAACCAGGAGACCGCCAACCATTGCGTAGCCGAGCGGCTGGCGAATCTCGGCGCCCGTACCGTGCTCCAACGCCAGCGGAACGCCGCCGAGAAGCGCCGCCATGGTCGTCATCATGATCGGCCGAAAGCGCAGGAGCGCGGCCTGATAGATCGACTGCTCGGGGCT
>Ga0210409_10003069_pt1 | contig 19158 bp, 15 predicted proteins | sample IncBWH17MmetaG_FD_161649 | JGI IMG/M metagenome (GOLD analysis project Ga0210409, IMG submission 161649) | Forest soil microbial communities from Barre Woods Harvard Forest LTER site, Petersham, Massachusetts, United States - Inc-BW-H-17-M | ecosystem: Environmental > Terrestrial > Soil >... | reverse complement strand
CTCTGGTACCGCAGATTGTGGATGCGGTGGCGGTACCCGTCGTAGCAGCTGGAGGAATCGCGGATGCCCGCGGCATCGCTGCAGCTTTCGCGCTCGGTGCCGAAGGTGTGCAGATGGGGACGGTCTTTCTTGCCTGCGAAGAGTCTGGAGCAACCGCGTTGCACCGAGAGGCGATCCTGAGCCGAAAGGCGAGCCGAACTTCGCTTACACGTGGTTTCACAGGACGCCTGGCACGCGGCATTCACAATCAACTTCTGGAAGAGATGAACCAGCCCGGCGTCGCCGTTCTACCGTACCCGCTGCAGCGGGCCCTCATACGGAATCTCGCCGTGCCAGCGCAGCAGGCCGGACGGAGCGAATTCCTAGCCTTATGGGCCGGCCAGAGCGCTGGACTCGCCCACGCCCAATATCCAGACGTAGCAACGCTTCTGAAATCGCTCGTCAATGGAGTATCAAAAAAACTCGCCTGATCCTCGGACGGTCAACACCCACCGGGCTATGGAAAGTGAGCTTCTGCTAATGCGTGCAGACCTTCTGCACAATCGATAAGTATTGAGAAGTCAGCTTGTGGTTCGCAATGGATTCTCTAGACTGCTCCTGGATCACGGGCAAGCCAGAAGTAATCCACTTGCCCCAAAGGCTCTTTCCGGAGAAGTGCGGAGGTTGTGTTGCGTTACTTCGCGAATTTTGTAGTGGTTGCACAATAGTTGCACAACTGCTGCCGAGCAGGGGCATTTAGCACCAAAGTAGGGCATCCCACCCGAACGTAAGCTATTGATTCCGAACACCAGGCTGTGGAATCGGGAATTTGCTAAACCGTTGTAGGCGTCACGTGCCGGCGTCCACCCGCTGCTGCATGCCCTTCAAAGTGAGCATCTAGGATCGAACAAATTAGCCAGGTTTCCGTAGCCGACTTTGGATGTTTCATGCGGGTCGCGCATCGGAACGCTCCCGATTACGGTATCTTGGCCTATTCGAACTTTTGGCAAATTTTTGGCAAAACGGTTTTTTGATGACAAGTCCCCTGGAAGGGAACTATCCGTGCAGCGTATGTGAGCGAGGTCTCGCCCACGGCCAGAGTCCTCACGTCAGCGAATGCTTCCTGACCAAGTTCCCTCAGAACATGGCCGGGTGGCATCTGAAGGAAAAGGCGACAGCCGGCCAACGAAATAGACCCCGATGGCTGAATCAACTGGGTCGTTTTTGTGTGGTCAACCGAGTCAGGACAAGCATCAAACGAGTGAATCGCTTCGCCGGGAATTCTCTTATGGCAAACACCTACATGCCTCTGACAATTGACGAATATCTCCGAGAACGGCTGATGCCGGTGGAAGGAGTGATTCCGCGTGTGCAAGGAATCGAGATGTACGGCAATTCGATTCCCGCCGGAACGGTCGGCGGCGACCTGTTTGAGTACATAAACTTTCAGCAGCGTTACGACATAGATGCTCGCATTCAGCGAACGCTGAAGCTGTCAAAGGAGTATCTCGAGCCGCTCCCAGCAGGCGCGGGGCCGCGCAATTCGGTGGACGATCAGGTGCAATGGCTGAAATCAAGGCCGGGGTACAAGCCCGAAATGGAATCCGCGTACAGAGAGGCGCGAAGCTCGGAACAGGTGCGCGTCTCTGAAGACCTTCGTGAGTTGTACACCACGGCAGGCGTGCTACTAGTGGACGCTCAAGGACACGGAATCATTGCCGCGAAAATTGCGTCGACAGTCCATGACACGTTCCATGCTCTCATGCTTGCCGAACTCGATTATCGCGGGAAGACGACACCTGAGTTATTCGAGAGGATCAATCTGAGATTGGCGCAATCGGTCACTGCACGAAATGCTCTCGGCAGAAGCGAGAAAGAGAATGCCCAGGAGATCGCGACCATGCTTTACGGCGAGGTCCGCCCTTATGGCCACTTTCGATTCGTGAATTTCGGACATCCGCCCCCCTTGGTCTTCTCCGCGGAATATCGGAAGTTCATGGAGGTTCATGAGAAGCGTATGGTGCAATTTCTGCCGCTCGGTTTGCACATTCCGGAAGACGATCCCGATCGGAACAGGTATCGCTCACTGGACTCCCGCGAGGCCGATGTGAACTCCTCCAATGAGACCGAGCTCACGTTGCTGAGTCCCGGGGACATTTTCTTACTCTATACCGACGGGGTCTACGACGGCAGCGACAAAGAAGAGCGGCAGACACTTGAAGACGTGATGCGTGAGCAGTATCGCCAATCTGCAAAAGGAATCTGCAATGCGGTAATGGATTACGCAGTTAAGAGAGACGATCATCTGCGTCAGATCGGCGAGCAGGACCGTATTGATGACAAGACCGTGTTCATCATCAAGCGCAATTGATCGGGCCACACGGCCTTCCATCCTTAATATGTACGGGTACGCCGCGCTGGGCGACTTGGTTAGAATGTGGAAATTCGCATTTTCCCAGAAATAATTGATAAGAAGTGAGATACTCAGCGGATAGGACGGCAGGGCAGCGTTCTAACCAAGTGAACTACGCCCCCGCAAAGTGACCAAAATGACTCCCCGCTGCTTCCACAGCCTTGCAGTGTCTTGCACTAACTTGCACGTCCTTCGACATGACAGGGCACCATTCTCGACAATGCCTAATCGATGCTAGCCGTTCGGCCTTCACCCGAACGGTCTTAACGCCCTGAGTGTAGTGCCATCCGGCCAATCGTAAAGTTGGCAAATAGTTGTCAAATTGGTCTTTTGAGAGATATTCCCAGAAGGGGAAAAGTGAGAATAGCCGCGTATTTACTGGTGATTTGAATGGTGGGCCTGGGTGGACTTGAACCACCGACCTCGCCCTTATCAGGGGCTTTTATCGTGCTATATGCATAGTATCATGGTCATTCGGAAATTCAGCGTCCCTGCATCAACGTTTAGATGAGTAGGGTTTTCGCACGACAGCAACTTGGGACAGGCGCCATCAAGTCGGTGCATCCAGAACGTGGGAAGAGGAGGTTGCTGTGCTTCCGTACGAGCATCGGGTCAGCATTCAGACCCGAAAGGCTGTAGGAGCGCCTGCCTCGTGAGCAGGTGCGCTGGCGAACGAGTGGAAGTCGTTAGTTCAAATCGGGCCTTTGCACTAAACTGTTCTTTCTTTCGGCGACCTTCAAGTACTCCGCAATGCATTTTCGAATTTCACCTGAAGATTCCGGTCCTACTATTCAAACCGGAGCGCATCGACGAGATTGAGTTGGGACGCGCGCTGCGCTGGGTAGATACCTGATGCGATGCCGACGAACAGTGATGAACCTAGAGCCAGCACAATGCCGGTCGGCAAGATAGGGACGTTCCATCCGACGATTCTGCCAGCGATAAATGACAATGTGATTCCTGCTACTACGCCGATGCAGCCACCTGCAAGGCTCAAAAACGAAGACTCCATCAAGAACTGTGCCAAGATTGATCTTTGGCGAGCGCCAACGGCGCGGCGTACTCCAATCTCTCGTGTTCGTTCGGTTACGGCGACGAGCATGATGTTCATGATGCCGATTCCTCCGACAAATAGTGAAACCGCCGCGAGCGCGGTCAGTAAGACCGTAACGACGGAAGAGACCGACTCGGAAGTTTGGAGCAGCTCCAACTGCGTCTTGATCTCGAACGAGTTTCCCGGATGCCGGCCATCAAGAAGCGCCTTGACCTGCTGAACTACCGCGGGAATCTGACTGCTGTCACGCGCCGTGATCGCGATTAGTCGCAAGTCATTCGTGCCAAGAAGCCGTTTCTGCAATGCCGACAAAGGAATGAATATGCGGTCGTCGGTGCTCATTCCTGGTCCGAGACCGGGACCATCGCCTTTCGATCTGAGAATGCCGACGACCTCGAAATCAACTCCTGAGATGAGGATTCTTTTCCCGATGGGTTCTCGGTCTTGAAACAAATACTGTTCTACGGTAGCGCCAAGGACGGCAACTTTTGCCGCTGCCAGGTCATCTCGGTCTGAAACGAACCGGCCTTTGGCCAAGTCTGCGAGCCGCACACGTGCATAGGAGGAAGTCACTCCCATGACGAAATTGCTGGCAAGTTGGTTCGAGCCAAAGCTGACCGCGAACCTCGTTTCCTGCTGTGGAGATACTTCGACGACAGATGGGCAGTGCTCCAAGATTGCGCGTGCGTCTGTCAAGTACAGGGGGATGGGCTGACGACCAACGCTCGGCGGAGGTCCCGAATTGACGGCAACGAGGTTTGAGCCGAGCGAGGCAATCTGGTTTTCGATGGCTGATCGCGCTCCGGCACCAATACCCAGAGTAAGCATTACGGTGAGGACTCCAACGATAATGCCGAGCATGGTGAGCAATGCCCGCATTCTGTGTTTGTTGAGACTGTCGAAGGATTCCGAAAAGTAATCGAAAGGACGCATACACCTGTTCTCACGGACTCATTAAACGCTGGAGGAAGCCCTTCGCCTTCGGTCCGGGTATTGTCGAGACCTGCCGGTCTGACGGGCGAGCAGTTCTTTCAAATTGAAGATCGGAGGGATCGGGATTAGGTTTGAATGCCGCCTCGACTGGATTCACAGTATTGGAGCGCACGCTAGGCAAACTTACATTCAACACAACCCAATCACCTGGGTTGATGTTCCCTGTCACAGCAACCGCCGACGCAGTCTCGCCCAGGCACTGCACCAGTTTGGCTTTTGCGACTGCGCGGAGCGGCGTTTGCTCACCGTCGGGTTTGTGGCCTGAAATGTTCGGCGTCTGATTCTCGTGGCTGAGCGTGAAGACTGATGACTTTCCGTTAGCCCTGAGCACCGCGGTGGGTGGGACCAGGATCGTATCCTTTGCGACTGTCCGAAACAGCATGACATTTGTTGGCATTCCGATGCGGAATCGATGGTCTGCACGAGGGATGGAGATGACGACACGATAGGTTGTGACTCCATTCGTGACCGTTGGCTGAAGAGCGATGCTGCGCACGTTGCCCGAGAAAACCTCCGGCTGAAAAGCATCGATGGTGAAGTTGGCTTTTTGTCCGGTTAAGACTCCGCCCATATCCACTGCATTCACATCAGCATCGACCTCAAGGTCTCCCTCTTCTGCGACGGTCATCAGGGTGTTTGTCGGCTTGGAGACGGCGGCATTCGGTCCGAGACCCGCAACTGCGGTCGCGGAGCCAAGCATTTCTCCCACGTGCACGTAAACCGCGATCACGATTCCCTTGATTGGTGACCGGAGAGTGGCGCGCTTGATTTGTTCTTCGGCTTGAGCGATTCCTCCTTCGTCTGCTTTGGTCAGGTGTAGAAGCCCATCGTAGTTGGCGCGCGCACTGTCTAAATCGGCTTGCGCCAGCACTTGCGATTCTGCGAGGGCTTGAGAGCGCTTGAGGGAAGCCTGAGCGAGCAACAGACCGGCTTGGTCTTTCTGGAGCGTCTGCCGGGCCTGGGCAAGAGGAGGTTCGAGAAGGCTCAAGTCCATCGTCGCAACCGTTTGACCTGCCGCGACATGGTCTCCTTCCTTGACAAAGAGTCCGACAATTGGGCTTTGCGTGTCGTATTTGATGTCCACGGTTCGTCGCGCCTCTACGGTACCTGTGGCTGTGACAGCCGAAAGCAGATCCCCTTGTTGTGTTCGGACGATGGCGACATCCAGGATCGTTGAATCTGGATGCCAGAAGCGCCAAGAGCCGAGCGCAGCTACTGGGAGAACCAACAGTGCAAGAGCTATGCGACGCAGCGCCACGGAACGAACTCCGATCTTCATAGGTTGAGAGACAGATTGCCCCGGAGGTCGTTCAGCATCTGAGCGAACTGCGAGCGGTCCACTTCTCCGCGAGCGTAGCGCTCTCGAAGAATCCGCTCAGCCGACGGATTTCCTGCTGTGTCCTTGCCCCGGCTGCGAGCCTTAGACATCGTGAGGCCGAGCCCGACCACGCCTACGACAACGAACAAGACGAGAGCTAAAAATCGTGCCAGTTCGGCAAAAGACGGACTGAGGGCTGGCGACAAGGGAATGGGGCCGAAGGCTCCAAGCAGGACATACAGGAAGACAAGGCTCCCGAGCACGATGGGCAATTTCTTTGTTTGCATGGTCAGCACTCCTTTCTGCGTCATCGATGTTTCTGAGGCCGGAGCTCTTAAATAGCCAGCTCCCGCAGGAAGTCTCTATTGCCTGCTATTTCTAAGATCATCCATCGTTTGTTGAAATTCGGCCCCATTGATTTCGCCGCGGGCGTATCGCTCGCGAACGATTTCCTCTGCCGAGAGATTTCCGCCTCTCTTGGAAACGCCGCTCGATTGCGCCTTCAGGTTTTGCAGCATCTCGATATAGTGCGCTCGATCAATCTCGCCACGGGCGTACCGTTCTCTAAGAAGTTCCTCGGCGGACGAAGTAGTCCCGGCTGGAACCGCATTGGGCGCTGCCTGAACTTGAGCAGGCTGTGATGGTTTCTCATACTTCTTGTACAGATGCATACCTCCAATCGCTGCCGCGATCAGCAGTAGCAGCGTTACGATTTGATCTAAGAAAGGTCCTAATCCTAGTGGCATCGATCTCCTCCTTCTCGTTGGTTCAAGCTCATCGACCTTGTGTGAACAAGGCGCGTGCAGGTCGCACGCAAAGTTGATCAAAACATTTGTGAGAGCGAGTTCCAAACTGTTCGAAGCTGTTTAATGGCTTCCTCTCTAACGCGGCTGAAGCTTGTCCGCGACTGAAATGGAATTGCCCGTCGCCCGGTTCGTTATGGTCTCGGCCCCGACGAGTGCATTCCCTGTTGGGCCTTGACGGACCCATCCGCGTACTCGAATGCGGCTACCCACCTGCACAAGCTGAGTGACTTGGCCGCTCTGTTCGGGCGGAAAGTAGACGACACTCCCTTGGTCCAAAATCAGACCGTTCACGTCGCCAGCCGGGCCATAGTTGAAACTTCGAACCACACCTGTAATTGTTCTATCCGTGCCTGAAGTTGGCGGTGCGAAACCGGGCTGTACAGCCACAAGCGGAGGTGCAGACGGACGAGGCGGCGGGGCGGCTGCCGCATTCGGGTCTGGCGGCGGACCCACTGGTGGAGTTCCTGGCGCGGGTGGTGGTGGAGGCGTCGCGAAACTCACCGTGCCTCTCGTATTCAAGTTTGTGATCGTCGTCGCATCCACATGCGTATCACCTAACGGACCTGTGTGAATCCATCCGCTCGCCTGTATTCGTGTTCCGATAGGAGCAAGAGAGTTGAGTTGATTCGCTTGGTCGGGTGGGACGTGAATCTCAGCTCCTTGGTCCAAGATGACTCCGTTCACTTCTCCCGCTGGTCCATAGCTTGAGCTGCGAACAGTTCCTTGAATCGTTGTGGTTACTGCCGAGGTTTGACTTGGCGGTGGACCAGGCGGTCCAGGAGGTGGGGGTGGCGGTGCCCAGGCTGTTCTATCCGAACGTGGTCCGGGAGGAGGGGGTGGTGGAGGTGCAGGCGTCGAGTAGCCTGCTCCACCTGGGGGCGGTGGAGGCGGAGGCGCTTGCGCGATAGCTTGCGGTATCGCTGCAGCCGGTGCCATTGCGACCGGTCCTGGTCGGCAACTAGCCGACGAGAACCCGAATGTGACTGTGCTTGCCACGAGTAAAATGGTTTTCCAAGTCATCGTATTAAACCTCCCAACAAACTACGTCTCTGGAGAAATGCAACTGCCTCTCCAATCCACCCTTGATGCAAACAATTCTGCGAATGCACGTGTTTTGAGGGAGCTGTGAGAGACCCACAGCGTTGTGTGTGAAGGCCGAGCCATCTTTCTTGGGCGGAAACCGAACAGGAGTTTGTTCGCTTAGCGGACAGGAGTTCACCGGAACCTGTTGAAACGCCTACTCCTCGTATTGGCTAAGGTCGTGCTGTATCTCTACGGATCGTGACACTCGAAGCAGAATGACCGGAAAGAGATACAGTTCTCCCGACTTCAGGGCTTTGGAATCGGGATAGAAAAACGAAGGTAGAAAAGTGAGCACGAGACAACGAAAGGAAATTCTGTGAGCGATACCGCACAAGGAAAAGAAAAGCGGAGTTTGCGGTCGCTGGAATGGCTGAACTTTTTTCTCGCTGACGTGCAAACAGGACTTGGCCCTTTCTTGGCGGCCTATCTTGCTTCGAGCGGATGGAATCCCGGCCGCGTTGGTTATGCCCTGACCTTCGGCGGGTTGGTCGCGGTCGCGATGCAGACTCCAGCGGGAGCGGTGATCGACGCGGTGCATCGCAAAAGAACGCTGCTTGCAGTGAGTCTCGGTGTGCTGGTTGCTGGCGCGTTCCTCCTCATTTGGCGTCTCAGTCCGATGTCGGTATATTCCGCACAGTTTCTTATCGGTGGTGCAGGGCCATTTCTCGCGCCTACTGTTGCAGCGATCACACTCGGGATTGTTGGGGCCGGTGCTTTTGACAAGCAGTTTGGAAAAAATCAAGGATTCAATTCCGCTGGCAATGTGTTTACCGCACTGCTCGTCGCCTACGCGAGCTACAAATTTGGTTACCGGTCGATTTTTGTGATTGCTGCATTGCTCGCCATTCCCGCGATCTTGTCTTTGTTTGCCATTGATCCCACACAAATCGACTACGCCCGAGCGCGAGGAGCGACCGAAGAAAAAGGCAGAACGAAGGCCGAGGGACTGTCTTCGCTTCTCAAAGACCGTGTTCTTCTTTACTTCTTGGCCACGGCGTTCCTTTTTCATCTGGCGAACGCCGCGATGTTGCCGGAACTGGGCGAAATGCTATCGAAGAAGAATCTGAATGAAGCAGCCCCGTTTATGTCAGCGTGCATCATCGTGACGCAGCTTGTGATCGCGGTTACGGCGGCGTGGATTGGAAAAAGGGCTGCGGCGAAGGGGCGAAAACCCCTATTGCTCCTCGGCTTCGGTGTTCTTCCTATACGCGGAGTTCTTTATACCCTTACACATGCTGCCGGAGCGCTCATTGCGATTCAGACACTCGACGGGGTAGCGAACGCCATATTCGCGATAGTTTCGATTCTGGTAGTCAAAGACAGAACGCAAGGGACAGGCCGCTTTAACGTAGCTGCAGGATCGCTTGCGACTATGGTTGGTATCGGAGCTGCCACAAGTACAACAATCGGTGGGGTCCTGATTCAGCATCTTGGTTACCGAGCTTCGTTTCTTGGCTTGGCAGGGATTGCGCTGGTCGCCTTCGCGTTGCTGTGGTTCGCCGTCCCAGAAACCCTTTCTGATCCCGCCGCGAGCTCAACATGCGATCCCGAAATTAAATCCTCAACAGACAAGGAAGCTTTTCGCGCAATGACATCCATACGAGCAGAACTCCACGCGCCCAAACCAGCAGATCGAGCTGGCATTGTTTCCTGGGTTCATTTCGGTGATTTGCACATGACCACACGCCAGGAACAGAACTATCGCGACTTCCTTTCCCTCGTAGAAGAAGTGAACCGCGTCATGGCCGATTCACTCAACTTTGCCTATCTACCGGGGGATAACGCCGATCATGGAAAGGCCGAAGAATATGAACTCGCGCGCGAAGGACTCAATAGGCTCCGCCTGCCTTGGTTTGCGATTGTGGGAGATCACGACGTCCATTCGAAAAGACATCACAATTTCGTGCGCTCCATGATGCCGGAGCCTTTCTACCAATTCGAAGTCGGGTCCTATCGTTTCTTTGCGCTCGATGCCTTCGTGTCCGACGACCCCAAAGTGTTCGACATCTCCTCCGACCAACTGAATTGGCTGCAGCAAGAACTCGAACTCGCCAGTGCCATTCACAAGCGCAGCGTATTGTTTCTCCATTGCTACCCAAGTGAGCTTTGCAATTCTGCTTCGCCCCTCCGCGACCTCATTAAGAGATACGGCGTGGTTCTCGTTGACATGGGGCACACGCACTACAACGAGATCGCAAACGACGGTCGCACCTTGTACACGGCCACTCGCTCGACGGGACAAATCGAAGAGGGACGCGTCGGGCTCTCCGTCACCAATCTCGACAATGGCGTCGTGAGTTGGCGCTTCAAGTCGTTGGGAGAATGGCCGTTGGTCATGATCACCACGCCGGTAGACCAGAGATTAGCTACTACGCCCAGTAAGCCTCCGCTTCACCTGGCAGGCAAGAGGGTGATAGTCCGCGTAAAAGCGTGGAGCGATAAAAAGTTGCTCAGCGGGTTTGCCGCAATTGGTGACCAGCAAGTTGACCTTCAACAACTAGCGCGTTCCGCCATTTGGCAGGCGCATCTCGATTGCGAAGAACTCTCCGATGGAGTCTATTCGCTAACCGTCAACTTCACCGATGCGGGCGGCAAGATGGGCGAGGATGCCATCCGAGTGGTCGTCAATTCCTTGGGCCAATACAAAGCAGAGATTCGAGCGGGCCGGGACAAGGACAACGTGATCGGAGCCTGGCCGGAACGCGGAATCCTGGGGACCCAGTTGGGACCGAATAAGAACGGGAGAAAGTGGTAGATGTTATCTCCCGCGCTTGCCCATCTTCTGCTGTCGCTTATTGTTGGTCTCAGCATCGCGCTGATGCTCGTCCGTCCGCGCAACATCCCAGAAGTTTGCTGGATCGGGGGAGGCGTCGTCTTGTTGCTCCTCCTCCGGCTGGTGTCCTTGCCGCTTGCGGGTCGAGCTATCGCGAAGGCATTGGACGTCTGCCTTTTCCTTATCGGCATGATGTTACTGTCTGAGCTCGCTCGCGAGCATGGGGTCTTCGATTGGCTCTCGTCCGTTGCCGTGCGGAGTGCGAAGGGCTCCTGCTCAAGGCTGTTCGCGCTGGTCTACGCCGTAGGGACAGTCGTCACGATTTTTATGTCAAACGACGCGACGGCTGTAGTGCTGACGCCCGCCATTCTGACAGCAATTCGCAAGACCAAGGTCCAACCCCTCCCATACCTTTTCGTTTGTGCTTTTATCGCGAATGCAGCGTCGTTTGTCCTTCCGATTTCGAATCCGGCAAATCTGGTTGTCTTCCGTAACGGAATGCCTCCCTTGGGGCAATGGTTGCTGTCGTTCGGTGTTCCGTCTGTCCTCTCCGTAGTTTCGACGTTCGCGGTAATGCGCTGGATTTTCCGAAAGGAACTCTGCGCCGCCATCGAATGCGACGTAAAGGCTGAGCCGCTGCGAACTGACGGCAAGCTGGTACTTGTCGGGTTGGCCGCGATGGTGATTGTGCTCTTAACAGCATCATCTTTGGGCAAGGATTTGGGGTTGCCGACGTGCCTGGCCGCTCTGGTCATTACGGTCGTTGTCTCGATCAAGACACGAAGCAATCCGCTAGCGCTCGCTCGCGAGATCAGTTGGGGAACCCTGGCTCTCGTAGCCGGGCTTTTCGTGATGGTGGACGCGGTGGAGAGTATCGGTGCCATGCGGCAGACGCAGCAATGGCTCGCGTGGGCGCAGAAGCTAGGGCTGTGGGTGGGCACACTGATTATGGGCTTTGGTGTGGGCGTAGCGAACAATCTCGTCAACAATCTCCCGCTCGGCTTGATTGCGGGTAGCACGCTGCAGGCTGCACATGCCAAAGGATTCATTGCCAGCGCTGTTCTGGTCGGCGTCGATCTCGGACCGAACCTGTCGATTACAGGCTCGCTAGCAACGATCCTATGGCTCATCGCACTGCGAAAAGAAAAGCTTGATGTAAGTTTTTGGAGTTTTCTCAAGGTTGGCGCGGTGACGATGCCAATTGCTCTGTTGCTGTCATTGCTCGCGACGATCCTAATGCAAACGTTCTTTCGGACGTAGTAAGGCAGTTACTCCATACGGGACGCTGCGCAAGGAGGAAAGAGATGAACGCTAGCTGGATCATTCCTTTCATTATTCTGGGCGGAGCTCTGCAATCCTGCGGAGCGGCGATGAACGGTCAACTAAACAAGTCCCTGGTGAATCCGTGGCTTGCTTCGCTGGCGTCGTTTGCGCTCATCACTTTTTTCTTTGCCGGCGCGTTCCTTATGATGCCTCATCCATTGCCCACATCCAAAGACCTGGCCGCCATGCCATGGTGGGCGGTTATCGGCGGATTGGTTGGAGCAGTCCAAGTCTACGCAGGGCTCACTCTCGTCAACAAAGTGGGAGCGGGTCCGTTTGTAGGTTTCACCGTGACCGCTGCGCTCATCATGTCCTTGGTGATCGATCATTTCGGTTGGTTCAGGATGGATCATCATCCGCTAAACATGTGGAGGGTTCTTGGAGGACTCCTGTTGGTGGGCGGTGTTACGCTCATCGCGAAGTTCTGAAACCGGTTTCTCCGCGTGGTCTCAGCAACGCGAAGGTGGGCAGGATGTCTGAAAGTTGTGCTTGATTGCCAGCTTGCTTGTTCTGTCGAATTGACGGGATCATTCATGGGAACAGATGAAAAAGCGGAACTACTTTGCACACGCGATACCGGCTGCGAACGCATCAAGCGCATGCGTGGAGCGCCTGCGCTTTGGATTTTCGTTGTATTGCTAGTCTGGACTCTGAATTTCGCTGGGGCCGAATCGTTGTGGGCGCAACAAGGTCCACCTCCACCGCCCCCACCGCCGCACGGTCGTCCGGGGCCGCCGCGTCTGGACGCGCGCGCGATTGTCGATCACATTCAAAAAGTCCGGCGTCATCTTGAGGAGATCAAGCCGAATGATCAAGATCGTGAGATGTTGCTGGCCCTGGCGCGTCGCAATCTGGACCGGGCCGAAGAGAAAGCGCATGCGAACGATCTCTTCGTGGCGGACCGGCTGGTGACTGCGTCCGATGCCTTTGTGCGCGCCGCAGAACGCCCCCTGCACCTTGAGGAAGGTCCGAAAGCCCCGAAAGGTCCTCACCCCGACGCAGAGGAAATCGCCACTCACCTGCAACGGGTATATTTTCGCTTGCAGCAAGCGGACTATTTTGCTCAAGCGAGCGGCGACGAGAATGCGAAGCAGCTTCCGGGGCTGGCTCGCAAGTTCTACGAAAAGTCGCTCCAGGCTTACGATGAACAGAACTGGTTGGAGGCGGAAGAATGTGCAAGGTCAGCGGACGACACAATCCGGGGCCTGGAGAATCTGGCTCAGTCCGCTACGCCACTGCCTCCCCGTCCCAGATGAGAGTCGAGATGAACGGACATGAGTAGCTTCCTTCAGCGGCGCTTGCAATTGCAGTTGCTCCTGATCCTTGTTGCCGCTGTGTCGGTCGCCGCCCTCAGCGGGCTACTCATCTGGGACAGCATCCAAAATGCGGAAAACGCCGTGATCGCAGACATGAGCAGGCAATTGAGCGCCGCCCTCGGCGAACTAGGTCGCCAATATTCCGACCGGGTGAATTCGGATTCAATATGGCCCGCACTACCTGCTTCGACCCAAGATGTTTCCCTGCGAGCCGTTTCACAAGCGGTGTTGCGTTCGTACCCCGGTGTGGAAGGCGGGTATTACGTCGAGTCACAATTCGTCGGTTATTCCTTTCCCACGCACGACAATCCAGCCGCCAAGACCGACGTTCCCTCCGCGGAGCGGGCGGTAATCCAAGAGGTGGCAAATCAGGCAGTCTCGAACGGCAAAGCACAGCAACTGCTTCGCGGCGGCAATGAACTAGTTCTCATTGTGGCGACCACGGTGCCAGAACAGCGGGTGGTGGCTTGGACTATGCAGCGCCGTTCGCGCCAGCCCACAGGCGCGGGCCGGACGGTGCTGCTTGTTGGGCTTGTGATCGCCGCACTTCTGAGTGTCGCCGGAACATTACGGATGGGGATCGCGCTTCGTCGTGGAGTAGCGCGAATTCAGGATGGGCTGGCATCAATGGAAAAAGATTTTGCGTACCGGTTGCCGGCGGGCACGGATGAATTGGGTGAGATCAGCCGGTCGATCAATCGGATGGCGTTCGTGCGAGGAAAGCTGGAAGACGAACTCCGTCGCGAGGACCGGCTGCGGGCTATCGGTCGAACGGTTGCGGGGATCGCACATGAAATTCGCAATCCGTTGAACGGAATTCGCCTCTCCATGCAGCTCCTGGAGCAGCGACGGAAACGAGGTGCGATTCAGTCTGACGATCTTGCCCTGGTGATCGAGGAGGTCGACAGGATGGAGGCCCTCCTCGGTGATCTTCTCGCATTTCGGGAGACCAAGAAGGTGGTGTTGACCAATCAAAAGGTTCTTCCTGTCATCGAAAGATGTGTTCAGCTTGTCCAGCCTGCGAACGGTGGCTTGAAGAAACATATCGTCGTTGAAGTCCAGGGACGCGATTTACGCGCTTGTTTCGACTCGCAGCGGCTAACGCAGGCGCTGCTCAATCTTTTATTGAATGCGGTGGAAGCCGCTGGGGACCAAGGAACAGTCCGGGTAACGGTTCTCTACAGGAATAGGACGGTCGCAGTCGAGGTTCACGACTCGGGGCCGGGGTTGAGTCCAGAGCAGCAGCAGCATCTTTTCGAAGCTTTCTACACAACGAAGCCAACGGGCACCGGCTTGGGGCTGGCGGTTTCCCGAGAACTCGCAGAAGAAATGGGTGGAACTCTGAAATACAAAAATGAACAACCGGGAGCGACGTTCGTTCTTGAATTGACGGGGGTGAGCGATGCGTAAAGAGCGAATCCTTGTAGCTGAAGACGACCGGACGGCACGAGTGTCGCTCGCTGGTTTGCTGGAAGCGGAAGGATTCGAGGTTCTGACGGCTGAGAATGGCACGCAAGCCGAATCTTTGCTCTCAAACCAGGAACCGGATGTGGCGCTCCTAGACATTCGGATGCCAGGCGTGGACGGCCTGACGCTCCTGCGGCGTGCTCGGGAAGGCGGCTTCGATACAGCCCTCATCGTGATGACCGCTCACGGCGATAGCAACACGGCAATCGATGCGATGAAATCGGGTGCGTTTGACTACGTTTTGAAGCCACTCGATTTCCATCAGCTCCTGCCACAGATCGAACGAGCCATCGGTCACCGCCGTCTCGCGAAGGAGCTGAAAGCGCTCCGCAGCAACACAAAAGAAATTGCGCCTGCGATGGTGGGCCATAGTCCAGTCATGCAGCACGTCTACAAGCTGATCGGCCAGATCGCTGCCTCCGACGCGACCGTCCTGATTCGCGGCGAATCGGGAACCGGGAAAGAGCTCGTCGTGAACGCTGTCCATTTCAACAGCGCCCGCGCCAAAGGCCCTCTCGTCAAAGTAAATTGTGCGTCCATTCCTGACACATTGCTGGAGTCGGAACTATTCGGTCATGAGAAAGGCGCGTTTACAAATGCTGCCTCTCGGCGCATCGGTCGGTTCGAAGAAGCAACCGGAGGCACGCTGTTCCTGGATGAAGTTGGAGAACTGACCCCAGCGCTACAATCCAAGCTTCTGCGTGCTATCCAGGAACGGACGATTGAACGACTGGGCAGCAATGCGCTGATATCCGTGGACATTAGGCTCGTGACCGCGACTTCGAGGAATTTGGAGGAAGCAGTCCAGGAGGGTGAATTCCGAGAGGACTTGTACTACCGCCTGAATGTCGTGGCCATTCACCTGCCGCCGCTGAGAGACAGGCGCCAAGACATTCCCGCGCTGGTTCAGCACTTCCTTCACCGGGCAGGAAGAACGGCTTCGATTACTCCGGGCGCGCTTGCGATTCTGAGCAGCTACCATTGGCCGGGGAACGTACGTGAGCTCGAAAACACGATTGAACGTGCCATCGTGCTGGCGCGGGAAGGTATCGTAACCGAGGCCGAAATCGAATTGCGCGGGCCGAGCAAGGCAACCGACGCGGGTTGGGCCGCGCAGGCCCCGCTTGAGAAAGGCTGGGAAAGGAATATGGCCGAACTGGAAAAATCACTGATTGAACGGGCACTGTCCCAAGCGCAGGGAAACAAGAGCAAGGCGGCTGAATTGCTTGGGATCAACCGTAGGTTGCTCTATGAAAAATTGAAGCAATACGAAATCTAGACACCCTCATTTCAAAGTTGCGATGTTCAATTCACTAATGCTTCGCAGGTTCCATGATCCCGTTGCGGTAATCTCCGCGATTCCCATCACCGTTGTGGTACTCATCGGTTCGATCTTGTCGTACCGTTCGCATGCCCTCCTGCAACAAAATACGAATCTCGTAGTTCGTACCTATCAGATCATGGACACAACCCGAGATTTGCTTTTGGCCGCCGAAGATGCCGAGACAGGACAGCGCGGTTTCGTGATCACAGGGGATGACTCCTTTCTCAGCCCGTACATTCAAGCATCAGAGCGCACCATTCCCGAACGCCTCCGTGCTATGGAAACCATGCTGGGGGGCGATCCCGCGCAACTCGGGCGCGTAAGTGTCCTAAGCCAGCTGCTCGGAGAAAAGTTCGAGGAGCTGCGCCTAACGATCCAGGAACGCCGAGTGCACGGATTCGAAGCGAGCCGGATCATGGTCGAAAATCAATCGGGCAAGAAAATCATGGACGAGATCCGCGAATCGGTGTCCGAAATTGACCAAGCTGAACAAACGTTGCTTTCACAACGAACGCTGCAACTGAAGAGAAGCCAACGGCGAATTGTTGTTGTCGGTGTCGTTACGGCAATTCTATCAATTGCTATGCGCCTCCTTGTGGCTCTGTGGCGGCAGCGAATTCCCAAAAGCGGCTAAATCAATTCGGCGGGCGTCCCGCCCACTCGTGCGTGTGCGCCAGAGCTATCTTCCACGCCTCCCGTCCCGTTATGAAGCGGATACCGTAGCCGATCTGAAAGTAGCGCCCGTGTCGTGAGCGAGCACGTGCTGAAAGTACCCGTCCCCCGGAATTTTCCAACCCCCAAGAGCTGATATCTTTGTCCGACTTGCAGGTATATTGGCAGTTGCCGTGTTGTTGTAAGTTATTGTAAAACCTATTGATGCAGCGCTGTCACGGCAAATGCAGGTTGCCTAAGCTGCTAGATGAATCATCGGGAAGCGGAATGGCAGGACTAAACAATTCGGATGGTTGCAGGCCTCCGCAACCAGATAGTCTTTGCTATCAGGCTCTTCCGCGAACCCTACAACCATCCGAATTGATGTTGGAATCGCGTGAACTTTCTTGAACCGTCGTTCGTACCTCCGTTTTGATGGGAAAAGAACGGCCGAGGGGGTTCTATGTCTATGCTATTCGATGATCTTCGCTACGCTGTGCGGGGCCTATCCAAATCTCTCAGTTTCGCCGCGACCTCAATCCTCACATTGGCGCTAGGAATAGGAGCGGTAACAGCGGTATCCCACGATGGGAGTGGAACCCAAGACAGAAAAGAAGTTTGCAGAAGCAGTGAGACCCCTGAACGAAGTCGGTGGCCCAACCACAACCATTTCCCAGCAGTCTGCAAATTGGCAATCATCTTGCGATAAGCGCAAGAGGAATAGCATTTCACTCTGCGATGCAACCCGCATTATTCGGATGCAAGTGGTCTCCACTGTCGAATCCAGGAAGCAGTTGCGTGGGATGGCTCGGGTCCCGCAAGACCGCATCGAGATCGACCACACCATCGAATTCACCACTGCTACGAATCCAGTCGTTAACTTTTTGACGTACGGCTTCCCTCTCGGAATTATAAAAAGCAGCTACCAGCCCCCCGAAGGCGGAGTTCTCAAACGGTGGGTTTGTCGTCCCAATGACGCGAATACGCTTTCGATGGCCACGCGCGATGAGCTGACGATAGCCGGAGATGATGTCCTCCGCACTGATCTTTTCACTTCGAGGAGTGAACGGGAATGCCGGGAAAAGGATGTCATTGATGCCGAGACCTACGATGACGTACCTGACGCCCGCTTGAGCTAGCACGTCACGATCGAAGCGCGCCAGCCCGGCTTCGCCCAAGGCTGCTCCAAATGGGTTGTCAGCGCCTTTCGGGCTGTCATACAGCAGACGATTGCCGATGATGCCTTCATTCAGGACGCCAATTTCCGCCTTCCCGCCAGCGTCTTTCTGCAAACGCTCGGCAAGGACGTCAGGCCAACGTCCGTTTGTGTCCGCTGCGGTTCCGTCTCCGTCCGTGAGCGAAGAGCCAAACGCCACGATGGCTGCTGAGCCAGGCGAAGCTTCGACATCTACGCCGGTCAGGAAGGGCCACGACTGAATGGTCTGCGCTACAGGGAACTTTACGGCCGCTGTTGAGTCCCCTGTTTCGGGAGAGACATAGCTGGTCTGCTTCGCCATTTTGTGTGAAGTCTTGGCCTCAGTGCGCTGAGGAAGAAAAAGGCTGATCGCCAAATCCGACAGCGCGGGCACGTCCAACTCAACTGGATCGCTTATCACCATGGAGCCCGCAGCGACCGTCGTGGACGATTTCGCATGAAAGTTGAGCATCCGGTCGGAGCGTGGATCGATCTCCGCCTCGGCCGTCCGGCGAGCGATATGTGCGCCGCCGATCAGCAACGGCCCATCGCCGTAAGTGTTGGAGATCTTGATTCTGACCTTGGTCCCACCGGCGCTGGTATGCACGATGAGGCGCAGGCTTTGGTTCCGATAGGTCTGGAGTGACTTTGGCAGAAACGGCTGTGCGGCGGTGGCCCAAGTTCCAATCCACTGTTTGGCATCCCGATCTGCGTCAGCGCTTGAAGCAGTCCCTGAAGCGACAGAACTCAGATCGGTGGGCGCCGCTTCACCGGCCAAGAGCAATGCAGTCGCACAAATAATCCATACTTTGGAGTTCCACCGGTTGCAAACTGCCGTGGTTTGCTGGTCGTTCCTATTCATGGGTACTTCCCCTCCGTGACTTGTTGCCGTTGACAGTCGCGCGGGCCTCTTTATACCATAAGTCAGTCAACTGACTATAACGAATACAATGCCAAAAACGAAAGTAGACAGCCGAACCCGGCTGTTAAAAGCTGCTGAAAAGACCACCTACCTCAATGGGTTCGGCAGCACCTCGATTGCCGACATTGCGGAGGAGGCCGGGGTTCCGTTGGGCAACGTCTACTATTACTTCAAGACAAAGGATGAGATCGGCGGAGCCATCGTTGAGCTGCGCGTTTCTCGATTCAAGGAACTACTGCGGAAACTGGACGAGGCAGAATCCCCCCAGGAACGACTTTGCGGATTCGTGGACATCAAGATCAGAAACCGTGAAGCATTAGCGCGTGGGGGCTGCCCTGTCGGAACCTTGTGCTCCGAATTGCAAAAATGCGGCGGCGCGGCGGCAAGGAAATCAAGGGCCTTGTTCGCCGAAGCCCTGTCCTGGATGGAGACGCAATTCGACACACTTGGCAAAGGAGCGCATTCCCGCGGACTCGCCGTGCATCTTCTATCCGCAACCCAAGGCGTCTCGGTGCTCGCTCACACCTTCCATGACGCGACG
>Ga0210409_10003067_pt1 | contig 19163 bp, 18 predicted proteins | sample IncBWH17MmetaG_FD_161649 | JGI IMG/M metagenome (GOLD analysis project Ga0210409, IMG submission 161649) | Forest soil microbial communities from Barre Woods Harvard Forest LTER site, Petersham, Massachusetts, United States - Inc-BW-H-17-M | ecosystem: Environmental > Terrestrial > Soil >... | reverse complement strand
GACAGGGCAGGAAAAGATCGTCATCGGCCAGTCGGTGGAGCTGTCGGGTGAAGCCACCGGCAAGGAAAACATGGAGGGCGCGCTGGCCTATTTCGCGTGGGTCAACGCCCAGGGCGGCATCTATGGCCGCAAAATCGAACTGAAGTCTTATGACGACCAGCGCAAGCCGGAAACCACCAGGCTGAATACCGAGAAGCTGCTGAAAGAAGATAACGCGCTGGCGCTGTTCGGCTATCGCAGCACGCCGACGGTGGAAGCCGTGCTGCCGCTGCTGCTGAGCGAGAAGGCGCCGCTGATCGCGCCGTTTTCAGGCGGCCAGAGCCTGCACCAGCCGTTCAACCCCTATTTGTTCAATCTGCGCGCCAGCTACCAGGCGGAGACCGCGAAAATGATCGAGCTGTTCGGTTCGCTCGGCATCCGCAAGGTGGCGATCCTGTACCAGGACGACAGCTTCGGCAAGGATGGCCTGGCGGGCTTCCAGCGCAACCTGGCGGCGCATAAGCTGAGCGCGCTGGTGACTGCCAGCTACGACCGCAAGGATTTGAAGGTGGAACCGGCAGTCAGCGCGATTGCCGCCGCCAATCCGCAGGCAGTCCTGATGGCGTGCACGCCGTCAGCCTGCGCCGACTTCGTCAAGCAGATGCACAAGAAGGGTGCGCATCCAAGCTTCATGATGCTCTCCAACGTCAGTTCCGAGACCTTCTTTGAATCGCTGGGCGACGACGGCCGCGGGGTCAGCGTCATGCAGGTGATGCCTTACCCCAAAGACTTTGCCGCGGCCGCCACCCGCGAATTCCAGAGCGTGCTGAAGGGCATGGCCAAGCCGCCGCCCATTTCCTACTCGACGTTCGAGGGCTTCGTGGCGGCCAAGCTGCTGACCGAAGGCTTGCGCCGGGCCGGCCCCAACCCCACCAGGCCGAAGCTGATTGCCGCGCTGGAGACGATCCGCGACTACGACCTGGGCGGCGTCAGGGTGTCGTATTCACCGGACAATCACGACGGTTCGACATTTGTCGAAATGATCATGGTCGGCAAGCGCGGCGCCATTCTGCACTGATGCCGGCGGCTGCTCGGCAAGCCGCTTCAATCGGCGAAGCCGGCAGGATTCTGCGACTGCCAGCGCCAGGAATCGCTGCAGATCGACTCCAGGTTTTCCTTCGCACGCCAGCCTAGCAGTTCGGCCGCCAGGCCGGGATCCGCATAGCACGATGCAATATCGTCCGGACGGCGCGGCGCCATGTCGTAAGGCACCTGCTGGCCGCTGGCTTTTTCGTAGGCGGCAATCACTTCCAGCACGCTATAGCCGCGGCCGCTGCCGATATTCGCAGTCAGGCTCTGCTGTTTCTCCTGCAGATAATCGAGCGCCGCCAGGTGTGCCTTGGCGAGGTCGACCACATGGATATAGTCGCGCACGCCGGTGCCGTCGGCGGTCGGGTAATCGCCGCCGAATACAGGCAAACTGGTGCTGCGCCTGGCTGCGACCCGGGCGATATAGGGCATCAGGTTATCCGGATTGCCGCGCGAGTCTTCACCGATCAGGCCGCTCTTGTGCGCGCCTACCGGATTGAAATAGCGCAGATAGGCGATCTTCCAGCGCGGGTCCGACTGTTCCAGGTCGCGCAGTATCTGCTCGCCGATCAGTTTGGTCTGGCCATAAGGATTCGAGGCCGACAGGGGAAAGTGCTCCAGGATCGGCAGCGTGGCCGGATCGCCATACACCGATGCCGATGAACTGAAAACCATGTTCTGGACGCCGGCATCGCGCATCGCAGTACACAGCGTCAGCAAGCTGTTCAGGTTGTTGGCATAGTATTCGAGCGGCTTGGCAACGGATTCCCCGATCGATTTCAACGCGGCGAAATGGATGGTGGCGCCGATCCGGTAATCCTGGAACAAGCGTTCGGTACTGGCGCGGTCGCACAGATCCGCGTGCACGAAAAGCGGCGTCTTGCCGGTGATTTTCTTGATGCGGTCGAGCACCAGCGGGCTGCTGTTGGCCAGGTTGTCGACGCCGACCACCTGATGACCGGCCTCCAGCAGCTCAACCCAGGTATGGGAGCCGATATAGCCGGTCGCGCCGGTGAGCAAGATAGCTGCGTTCATATTGTCTTTAAGGCAAAGTAAAAATGGATCCAGGCACAGAGAGTAAGTAGTTTTTTGAATGCGGGCAATCGCGGCCTGCCGAAACGCGCGAAATAATCTTCCTGGCATCCCGCGGGCAATGCCAGTTAGTCAATTATTTGCCGTGCCAGCCGGCTGCGGCGGCAGAAAATCGGCTAAAGCGGGATATCCCCGCTGATCTGGCTCGCCGCCAGCAGCAAATGCAAAGCCCCTTTAGAATGCATGACAATCCGGATTTTTAGAAGGAAGCCGAGTGCAATCCATCATTTCAGTCAACAACCTGACCAAGACCTACGCATCTGGGCACAGTGCGTTAAAAGGCATCAACCTGGAGATACGGCGCGGCGAGATCTTCGCGCTGCTGGGGCCTAACGGCGCCGGCAAGACCACCCTGATCAACATCATCTGCGGCATCGTCAACCCCAGCCAGGGCCATGTCCTGGCGGATGGCCATGACGTCGTGCGTGACTACAAGGCGGCGCGCTCGCGCATCGGCCTGGTGCCGCAGGAACTTTCCACCGATGCCTTTGAAAGCGTGTGGGCCACGGTGACGTTCAGCCGCGGCCTGTTCGGCAAGGCCCCGCATCCGGCGCATATAGAGAAAATCTTGCGCGATTTGTCGTTGTGGGACAAGAAGGATGCCAAGATCCGTACCCTGTCCGGCGGCATGAAGCGGCGCGTGATGATCGCCAAGGCGCTCTCGCACGAGCCGCAGATCCTGTTCCTGGACGAGCCTACCGCCGGCGTCGACGTCGAGCTGCGGCGCGACATGTGGGAAATGGTCCGCGGCCTGCGCGAGAACGGCGTCACCATCATCCTGACTACCCACTATATCGAAGAAGCCGAGGAAATGGCCGACCGCATCGGCGTCATCCGCAAGGGCGAGATCATCCTGGTGGAAGACAAGGCGGTGCTGATGGCAAAGCTCGGCAAGAAGCAGCTGAAGCTGCACCTGCAGCGGCCGCTGTCCAGCATTCCCGATGGGCTAGGGGGCAACCAGCTGGAGCTTTCGGCCGACGGCAACGAGCTGATCTATACCTTTGACGCCCAAAGCGAGCAGACCGGCATCGCCGGCCTGCTGCGCCAGCTGAGCGAGCATGGCATCGATTTCAAGGACTTGCAGTCCAGCCAAAGCTCGCTGGAAGAAATTTTCGTCAACCTGGTGAAAGCATAAACATGAACCTGCACTCTATCCGCGCAATCTATATGTTCGAGATGGCGCGCACCGGGCGCACGCTGATGCAGAGCATCGCTTCGCCGGTGATTTCCACCGCCCTGTATTTCGTCGTGTTCGGCGCCGCCATCGGCTCGCACATGGTCAGCATCAACGGCGTCAGCTATGGCGCTTTCATCATTCCCGGCCTGATCATCATGTCGCTGATGACGCAAAGCACGGCGAATGCCTCGTTCGGCATCTATATGCCGAAATTTTCCGGCACTATCTATGAAGTCTTGTCCGCGCCTATCTCCAGCGTCGAAATCGTCGGCGGCTATGTCGGCGCCGCCGCCACCAAATCGGTGATCCTCGGCCTGCTGATCCTGGCCACGGCGCGGGTCTTCATTTCTTTCGAGATTGCGCATCCCTGGTGGATGATCGCCTTCCTGGTGCTGATCGCCGTCACCTTCAGCCTGTTCGGCTTCATCATCGGGATCTGGGCCGACGGCTTTGAAAAGCTGCAGCTGATTCCGCTGATGATCGTCACGCCGCTGTCCTTCCTGGGCGGCAGCTTCTATTCGATCAACATGCTGCCGCCGTTCTGGCAAAAGATTGCCTTGTTCAATCCGGTGGTGTACCTGATCAGCGGCTTCCGCTGGAGCTTCTACGGCGTTTCGGACGTCAACGTCCTGATCAGCGCCGGCATGGCGCTGGCCTTCCTGGCGCTGTGCATGGCGGCGCTGTGGTGGATCTTCAAGACCGGCTACCGCCTCAAGGGTTAAGAATCAAGAGTTAAGAAAATTGCCAGACGGATTCATGATGGGGTCATATTTGGGATACATAATCCCGACATTGCGTTACCCGGCCGTTACATAAGCCAGGGTTACGCACCCCACATGACGAACGCGCCATCCAAGGCGCGTTCTATTTTCCGGAGACTGTTTGATGATCAAGAATATTGGCAGGCCGGCCCTGGCCGCCATTGCCGCAATGACCGTGGCTGCCTGCGGCAGCAGTTCCACCCCTCTGACGCAGCAGACGCCTGAGGGCAGCGTACTCAAGATGGCGATCCTTGAAACCACCGATATCCATTCCAATGTGCTGGGCTATAACTACTACGCGCTGACGCCTGACGCTACCCTCGGCCTGGACCGCACGTCGACCCTGATCCAGGGTGCCCGTGCCGAAAACCCGAACAACGTGCTGTTCGACGACGGCGACGTCATCCAGGGCACTTTGCTGGGCGATTACCAGGCCCAGGCCACGCCGGTCGGCTGCAACGGCACGCTGGCGGTGCACAAGGCGATGAACGCCCTCAAGTACGATGGCGGCGGCATCGGCAACCACGAATTCAATTACGGCCTGGGATTCCTCAGCCAGATCACCAATTCCGATTTCGGCGTCACTGGCGTCGCCAAACCGGCAGGCACCTGCGGCGCACCGGCTTTCCCGCTGGTGCTGTCTAACGTCAACAGCGTCGCCAGCCAGAAGCCGATTTTCAATCCCTATGCAGTGATTCCCAAGCAGTTCGCGGCCACCACGCCGGATGGCAAGAGCATCCAGGTGCCGCTGAAAGTCGGCATTCTGGGCTTCGTGCCGCCGCAGATCATGGACTGGGACCAGAAAAACCTGGCCGGCAAGGTATATGTCAACGGCGTCCAGGAAAGCGCCAACCAGTACGTGCCGCAATTGCGCAGCGCCGGCGCCGATGTGGTGGTGGCGCTGTCGCATGGCGGCCTGGATGCCTCGCCTTACAGCCCGAAGATGGAAAACGGCAGCTTGTATCTCTCGACCACCGGCATCGATGCGCTGCTGGTCGGCCACTCGCACTTGATTTTCCCGGCCGCCAAGGAGGCCAAGGCGCCGGCGCTGGATGCCTCGCTGGCAGCCTTGCCGGCCAATATTGTCGACAGCAAGAACGGCTTCGTCAACAATGTGCCGACCGTGATGGCGCAGAGCTGGGGCCGGCGTCTCGGCATCATCCAGCTGACTTTGAAATTCACTGGCGGTAAATGGGTGATTCAGAAGCCGCTGACCACGGTCGAGGCGCGCGGCTTCAAATACACCGATGGCGTCACCAGCGTGGCGGCCGATCCTGCCATTGCGACGCTGGTCGACAGCGAGCACAAGGCGACCATCGCTTATGCCCAGCAACCGCTCGGCACCACCACTGACTTCGAAATGTCGTCTTACTTCTCGCTGGCAGGCGATGTCGGCGCGATCCAGATCGTCAACCAGGCGCAGATCGACTACGTCAAGAATTTCATCGCAAATTCTACCGACGCGACGCTCTCCAGCTACAAGAACATCCCGGTGATCTCTTGCAGCGCGCCGTTCAAGGCGGGCCGCAACGGCCCGTCGGATTTCACCGATGTCGCGCCGAATGCATCCAAGGCGAGTCCTTTCTCCCTGCAGGTGCGCAATCCGGGCGATCTCTACCTGTATAGCAACAACAATCTCCAGGCAGTGAAAATCAAGGGTTCCGACCTCAAGAACTGGCTGGAAACCTCGGCCTCGCAGTTCGGCAAGATCGATCCCAACGCCACTGCGGAGCAAGACCTGGTGCCGTCATACTCGACCATCTACAATTACGACGTGTTCTATGCCGAAGGCAATGCGATGCAATACCAGATCGACGTCACCCAGCCGGTCGGCAGCCGCATCGTCAACCTGGCTTACCAGGGCAAGCCGGTTGCCGCCAGCGATGACTTCATCGTCGCCACCAATGACTATCGCGCCGGTGGCGGCGGCAACTTCCCTGGCATCGACGGCAGCAAGACCATCATCAAGTCGCCCGATGCCAGCCAGGCCGTGGTCAGCAGCTATCTGCAAAAACTGGGCAAGGTCACGCAAGCGAATAACGGCAGCGGCCAGAGCTGGAGCTTTGTCAAGGTAGCCACCAAGGGACCGGTGATCCTGCGGTCGACCCCCGGCAAGCTGGCGGTGGCGCAAGCGCTCGGCCTTAGCCGCGTCGCTGCCGAGGGTGCGCTGGATCCCAGCGGTTTTTCCAAGTACGCGATTGATTTGAGTAAATAAGCTGAGTAAATAAGCGCGGCCGGCGAGGTCGGCCGACATGTCCGATCTACCAAGCCCCGTTACGCGGGGCTTGTCTTGTTTGATAAAGATGAAAACATATTCCCATCTGCCGGCGGCGCTGGTGTTCGGATTGCTGCTTGCCGCCTGCGGCGACCGGCCGCCGGCCATGCCGGGCAGCGCGCAGCTGGAAAGCCTGGGCGTGCTGGCCAGGCAGGGCCGGCAGGCATCTGCTGTCGATCAGTTGCAAGCCTGGGCAGAGCGTGGCTCGCCTATCGCCCAACGCGAACTGGCCCTGGCCTACGAAGACCAGGCAGCCAGCGAGAAGGATGCGGCTTTCTGGCTGATCAAGGCGGCCCGGGGCGGGGATAAAGAAGCTGCTTTTGTCCTCGCCGGCGCCTACTACAACGGCAAGCTGGGCCTCGGCAAAGATCCTGTGCTGGCAGCGCAATGGTATGGAAAGGCAGCGGCGCAGGATGACGAAAGAGCGGCCTTGATGCTGTCGCGAATGGCCAAGTACGGCGAAGGCATGCCGCAAGACGTGAAACAGTCCGTGGCATGGCTGCAGCAAGCCAGCGCCCACGGCAGCGCCCAAGCCATGTTCCTGCTTTCCAACGCCTATGCCTCAGGCGACGGCGTCGCCCAGGACCTGGCGCTGGCGCACAGCTGGCTGGAAAAATCCGCGCAGGGCGATTTTCCGCCGGCGCTGCAGTCGCTGGCGCTGGCCATGGATGGCAGCAGTCCAAATGCAGAGAAAAATCCTGAGCGTTCCTATCATTTGCTCAAGGAAGCGACTGAAGAACGGCGCATGCACTGGGACAAGGCGCAATAATTCAGCGCCTGCGGCAGGGTCCGCATGCCGCTAAACAAATCGACCGCTGCTGCCGATAACTATAAAAACGGCAGGGGACGGCATGGAACTATCAGCAGCAGGAGTCGCGATCGCGGTGGCCGTGATAATCATGGCCCTGAGCGGCTGTTATTACGTCTACAGGAAGAGACAGGGCGACAATGCCGCCCACCATGACGTCACCTCGATCACGCGCAGCCTGGTCAGCAGCAAGGCTGGCGCCGACCGCACCAGCGCACTGCTGCGGGCCTGCGGCGGTGACCGCAAGCAGGCGGAACGCCTGATCCGGCAAGAAAAACAGAAGGCGGCCGGCATCAGCCATGCCGAAGCCGTCCGCCGCGCCCTGCAGCGCCTGCTGGAAAACGGCTGACTCAATAAGCCAGCCAGAGCCTGTTTGCCTAGCTGCCGACAGCGGCCAGCGGCGCCGGCATGGTTTTCTGCTGGATGCTGTTAAGCCAGGCGGTCCAGAACGCAGCCGATGCATCTTCAAAGCCGGGGCCGAACTGTTCGGTGTCGGCGCGCAAGCGTGCGGGGTCGATATCCTGCGTATGGGCCAGTTCGTGCGCATGGCCGATCAGCCAGCGCTCGATCATGCGGATATCGAACTCGGGATGAAACTGCAAGGCCAGGCAGTTGCGGCCCCAGGCGAACGCCTGGTTGCGATAGCGGCCGCTGGCGGCAAGGTGCTTCGCGCCCTTGGGCAGGTCGAAAGTGTCGCCGTGCCAGTGCAGCATCCTGATCCCGGCGCCTATCAGTTTGCGGATATAAGGGCGCTCATCCGCATCTTCGCCTGCGCTCAAATGCTCCCAGCCGATTTCCTTGCCGGCCGTGCCCGGGTAGACCCGCGCATGCAGGGCCGCCGCCATCAGTTGCGCGCCTAGGCAAATGCCGAGCGTCGGCAGGTCTTCCAGCATGCGCGCGCGCAGCCACGCCACCTCGGTGTTCATATACGGGTAGGTCTTGAAATCGTAGACCGAGACCGGGCCGCCGAGCACGATCACCAGGTCTGGATTCAGCGGCGAGGTGGTGGCGAACGAAGCGACGCCGACCTCGAAATAGCTGACGTCGAAGCCGCGCTGGCTCAATAGGGGCGCCAGCTGCCCCAGGTCTTCAAATGAAACGTGCCTGAGCACGAGTGCGGTTTTCATGGCGCTTTCAGGCTTTCTTTAACATTTTTGCAAATGGCTCTTGTCCGGCGCTGCGGCGCTTTGCCGCAGCCGACGATGACAGATTCGCTATATTTTAGCGTATACAACGATGCCGTCATAGGGCGGACCGGAATCCGCAGGCACGGCGCCGGCGAGTTTGCGCACATCCCTGTCGCTTTGGCCTATCCGGCGTTCGCATCTTCTCTATATACCAAAGAATATAGCGAAGCCAGGATTTAGCGCCTATTCTTTCCTTGGCTTGCGGCGCAGTGGCGCTGGCCGGCCGCAAGCGTATCTTGGCAGGAAAACCATAATCAGCGTTTGCCCCTATGGGGAATTTGCAGCTTGCCTCATGGGCGCGCTATAAATTAACTTGGAGAATTGATGTCATATGTGCCTATTTCTATAGCAACCGGATCGCAATACCAGCAACGCCAGCAAGCTCAGCAACGTGAACAACACAGCGCGCCCGACATCAGCCCGCCGCGCGACAGCACCTTCCACCCGGAAGACTGGAAAATCCTCAGCAAATTCTGGTATCCCGTCGCCTTTTCCTCTGACCTGACCGACAAGCCGATCGCCGTGCGCCTGCTGGACGAGCGCCTGGTTGCCTACCGCGCCGAGGGCAGGGTGGTGATCGCCAAGGATATGTGCGCGCATCGCGGCGTGCCCCTGAGCCTGGGCTGGGTCGAGGGCGGAAACATCGTCTGCCCGTATCACGGACTGCGCTACGGGCCGGACGGCAAATGCCGCCATATCCCGTCGCAGCCCGACGGCCATATTTCCGAGCGCCTGAAGATCTGCATGTATCCGGCGCAAGAGCGCTACGGCCTGATCTGGACCTCGCTCGGCGGCGGCCACGAAGCCTTCCCGGAATTCCCGGCCTGGGATGATCCGGCTTTCCAGCAGATCCTGCCGCCGTCGATCGATATCGCCGCTTCTGCCGGACGGCAGGTCGAGGGCTTCATCGACGTCGCCCATTTCGCCTGGATCCATGAAGCGACCTTCGCCGACCGCAACAATCCCTTTGTGCCGCAATATGCCGCCGAGCGCACCGAGAGAGGCATGCACGCCGAATACATCAGCACGGTCAGCAATTTTCCCAAGCGCATGCAGCACCGCGCGCCGCTGGATTATCAGTGGCGCCGCGTGTTCAATATCGAACTGCCGTTTACCGCCAGCCTGACGGTCGATTTCCCCGAAGGCGGCGTGCTGTCGATCCTGAACGCCGCCAGTCCTGTATCGGCGCGCTCGACGCGCCTGTTCGTTCCGATCACGCGCAACTTCGACAAGGACCAGCCCTTGCAAGAGGTGTACGACTTCAACCGCCAGATTTTCGAAGAAGACCGAGCGATCGTGGAAACCCAGCGGCCCGACGACCTGCCGCTGGATAGGGGCGTCGAGGCGCATATCCTGGCTGACCGTTCTTCGGGCGCCTATCGCCGCGCCATGAGCCTGCTTGGCCTCGGCAGCGCCTATTCAGGCTAAGTCTCCCGCAACTCCGTGTAGGCAAGATCGCCGCCGGCGCCGTGCAGACGCCGTCTCTCATCGCCCTGGCCAGGTGCCGAGAGCGGCTGCATGGCGCCGCGGCAATCCGGATCACGGCAAGAACCAACGTTATATCGAAGAGAACAATATGCGCAAATGGGAATGTGTAGTGTGCGGCTTCCAGTACGACGAAGCCGAAGGCATGCCGGAGCACGGCATCGCGCCGGGGACCAGCTGGGAAGACGTCCCGGACACATGGTTCTGTCCTGACTGCGGCGTCGCCAAAGCAGAATTCGAGATGGCGCCGGTCTAGACAGTCCCATCGTCCCCCATCAACCAAGAGGTTTCATCATGGCACCAATCATCATCATCGGCAGCGGCATGGCCGGTTATACCGTGGCGCGCGAGTTCCGCAAGCTGAACCGGCAAACGCCGCTCACCATCGTCAGCCGCGATTGCGGCAGTTTTTATGCCAAGCCCATGCTGTCGAATGCTTTTCAACAGGGCAAAGACATGGCCGGGCTGGTCAATTTCACAGCACAGCAAATGGCCGAACAGCTGGATGCCACCATTCTCAGCCACATCGAAGTCGAAGCGATTGAACCGAATAGCCGCAGCATTACCGTGACCGGGCAGCGCCTGTCCTATAGTGCGCTGGTATTGGCTGTGGGAGCAGACCAGCGCCAGCTCAAGCTGGACGGCGACGGCGCCGCCGACGTCATGACGGTCAACGACCTGGCCGATTACGGCCGTTTCCGCCAGGCCCTGAACGGCATCCGCCGCGTCGCCATCCTCGGCGCCGGCCTGATCGGCTGCGAATTCGCCAACGACCTGGCCAACGCGCAGTTCGAGGTAGCGCTGGTCGATCCGGCCGCATGGCCGCTGAGCCGCCTGCTGCCGCAGCAGGCCGGGCAAGCCATGGCCAACGCCTTGGCCGGACTCGGGGTAGCGCTCCATCTGGGTAAGACGCCGCAGGCCATCACCCGGCGCGGCGCTGGCTACACCTTGCACATGGCGGACGGCGAAACCCTGGAGGTCGAACGGGTAGTGGCGGCGGTCGGACTGGCGCCACGGCTGGAACTGGCGCGCAAGGCCGGGCTGTTCGTCGACCGCGGAATCGTCACCAACGCCTGGCTCTACACCAGCGCGGAACAGGTGTATGCCTTGGGCGATTGCGCGGAAGTGGACGGTTTGCTGCTGCCGTACGTCATGCCGATCATGCAGGCAGCGCGGGCACTGGCCAAAACACTCAACGGCGAGCCGACCCGCGTGGTGTACCCCGCCATGCCGGTGGTGGTGAAAACGCCGGCGCTGCCGGCCGTGATCGTGCCGCCGCTGTTGTCGGACGGCCGCTGGGAACCGGCGGAAGCCTGGCGGGCAGAGGGCATCGTCACCGGCATGCGCGCGGTGTACACCAACCAGCAGGAAGAAGTATGCGGCTTTGCCTTGCTGGGCGACTGCGTCAAGGAAAAGGGCGTCATGCTGAAAACCCTGGAACCCTGGCGGCCTTGAAGCGGCGGCAGGCTGGCTACCAGTCGGCCAGGCCGTCTTTGGTGTTTTGTTCGGCCCTGGCCGCGCAGATGCGGTAGTCGCTTTCATCGAGGATGGAGAAGCCGGTGATGCGCATGGTTTCCAGGCTAGTGCGCAGTTCCGGCGCCTGGCAGCATACGCTTAGGGCCTGCCGTAGTTGCGCCAATACCGTTGCAGACGTGCCCAGCGCGGTAATCAGCGGCAGGCCGGGCATGGGTTCGGTAAAGCCGATGGCGGCAAGCCTGTCGAAAACGGCGGGTTCCTGCTGCCGCAGCAGGAAAGCGCTGACGCAATCGAGGGCGGCGATGTCGGCCGCGCCAGCGGCGACCATCTGCGCCGAGCGGCGATGCGCGCCGCTGAAGCGCACCTGGGAAAAGAAGCGGCCGTCGCGCGCCAGCGGCGCCACCGCGGTGCGCAATGCATGAAAGCCGGATTGCGAATGCCGTTCGTTGCAGACGGCGACGGTGTCGTGATACTCAGGCAAGGACGTGCGCCGCTCGTCTTTGCGTACCAGCAAGACGCTGCTGTAAGCACTCAGTTGGCAGCCGGGTACATCGAAATGAAACGCCCCGACCACCTGCATCTTGCCGCGCAGCAGGGTAGAAACCGGATAGCCGCACGCCTGGCTCAGCAGCAGATCGTGACGCTGCCAGTGCTCAGGCAAGTCGTCAGGCTGCGCCAGCTCCTGCGGCAGGCCGTCGATGCCTGCCTGCTGCAAGCTGGCGCGCAAGGCGGCCCAGAACGTTCGCAGGCTATCTGCCGGAAACGGATACATCGGCAGGGCGCAGATCATGCTTGCGCCTGCTCTTGCAAAGCCGCGCCGGAACGCGGCGTCCAGCGGCGCGCCAGCAATTCAAACAGCTGGTCGGCCACGATCGCCAGCAGGCCGACCAGCAGCGCACCCTGGATCACGTAGGCAGTATTGAAGCCGCTGAGGCCGACAATGATCGGCAAGCCCAGGGTTTTCGCGCCGACCGTCGAGGCTACCGCGGCGGTGCCGATATTGATCACGATCGAGGTGCGCACGCCTGCCAGTATCACCGGCGCCGCCAGCGGCAGTTCGACCCGCCACAGGATCTGGCGGCGGCTCATGCCGATCCCGCGCGCCACTTCCAGCACCGGCTGCGGGACGGAAGACAAGCCGGTGAGCGCGCCTTGCGCCACCGGCAGGATGCCGTACATCACCAGCGCGATCAGGGCCGGCGTTTCGCCAAAGCCGACCAGCGGCACGGCCACCGCCAGCACCGCCACCGGCGGAAACGACTGGCTGATGGCCAATACCGTTTCCAGCAGCGAGCGGAAGGCCTTGCCGGCCGGCCGCGTCACCAGCAAGCCGGCGCCGACGCCGCCCAGCACAGCAATGCCGCCTGAGATGGCGACTATGCGCAAATGCGCCAGCACCAGGGTGAGAAACGAGTCCTGCAGATAGATGGGACGTTCCAGCTCCGGAAACACAGTGTTGAACAGCGGTCCCGCCAGCGGCATGCCGAAGATCAGGCCGGCCAGCAACAGGCTGCTGATGACCAGCCCGCGATAGCGATGCACGAAGCTGCCTGGGCGTTTCATGTCCGCTCCGCCAGCAAATCGGCAAAATGCAGCACGCCGGCCGGCTGCCCGTGCTGATCGACTACCGGCAGGCTGTACACCTTGCGTGTGATGAAAGCGGACAGCGCCTCCCGCAGGGTGTCGTCGCTGCGCAGCGGCTCCCCCGGAATCGGCGCTTCGGCGCGCACCCGGGTGGCGATCTTGTCCAGCCCGAGCAGGCGTACGCCGACATCGCTCTGGCCGACGAAGTCGCGCACCAGTTCGCTGGCGGGCGCCAGCAGGAAATCGCGCGGCTGCCCCTGCTGGACGATGCGGCCATGGTCCAGCAGGATGATCCGTTCGCCCAGCGCCAGCGCTTCATCGATATCGTGGGTGACCAGGACGATGGTCTTGCCGGAACTGGCGTGGATACTGGCAAGCTCCTGCTGCAAGCTGCTGCGGGTGACCGGATCGAGCGCGCCGAACGGCTCATCCATCAGCAGCACTTCGGGATCGGCCGCCAGCGCGCGCGCCACGCCCACCCTTTGCTGCTGGCCGCCGGACAGCTGGTGCGGATAGCGGCCCCGGAAGGTGTCGGGCGCCAGGTGCAGCAGGGTCAACAGTTCGTCGACGCGCTGCCGGATGCGCGCCTTGGGCCAATTCAGCAGGGTCGGCACGGCGCCGATGTTCTGTTCCACGGTCCAGTGCGGAAACAGGCCGACCGACTGGATCGCATAACCGATGCGGCGCCGCAGCTGTTCCGGCGAATAGCCGGCGATATCGTTGCCCAGCAGGCGGATATTGCCGCTGTCCGGCTCGAGCAGGCGATTGAACAGCTTCAGCAGGGTCGACTTGCCGGAACCTGAGCTGCCGATCAGCACCGCCAGCTCGCCGGCCTTGATGCTCAGCGAGACGTCGCTGAGCGCGGGGCGGTCGTCGAACGACTTGCTGATATTCTCGATTTCAATCATTGATTTTCCTGAATTTTCCTGGTGAGCAATGCAATCGCCACCTTGAACGCGGCATCGACGCAGATCGCCAGCAGCACCACCGGGATCACCCCCAGCAGCACCAGGTCCAGCGCACTGCTGGCCATGCCCTGGAACATCAGGGTGCCGAAGCCGCCGGCGCCGATCAGCGCGGCCACTTCCACCAGCCCTACGGCCTGCACGGTGGTGACCCGTACGCCGTTAAGGAATACCGGCAGCGCCAGCGGCAGTTCGACCTGGAAAAAGATCTGCGAGGCAGACATGCCGATGCCGCGCGCCGCTTCGCGTACCGCGGCGGGCACCTGCTCCAGTCCCGCCACGGCGCTGCGGGTCATCGGCAGCAGCGAGTAGAGTATCAGCGCCAGCAAGGCCGGCGCCATGCCGATGCCGCTGATGCCGCTGCGCGGCAGCAGCAGGCCAAGCAGGGTCAGGGGACCGATCAGCAAGCCGAACAAGGCAATCGAGGGAATCGTCTGGATCACGTTCAGCAGCGGAAACAGCAGCTTGCGCAGGCGCTGGCCGCGGAAGGCCAGGGCGCCGCAACTGGTGCCGATAACCACCGCAGGCAATACCGAAAACAGCACCAGCTGCAGATGCCGCAGCAGCGCCTGGTCGAAGCTGTCCAGATGGTTGTGATACTCCTTCAGCAGCGACAGGCTGTCCGGCTGGCCGCTCAGCAGCAGCCCGAGTGCCGGCAATGAGGCTAGCGCCACCACCGCGACCTGGATCGGGACGGAGAGCTGCAGGCCGCGCAAGGCCTCGGCCAGCTGCAGCCAGGCGACCAGCGCCAGCAGCCAGAATGCGCCGCCGAACGAAACGCGCGCCAGCGAGCCTTCGGCACCGCTGCGTACAGCGGCTTCCTGCCCGGCCAGCGCCAGCAAGCCGCAGCTCAGCAGGGCAGCCGCGACTATCAGCAATAGCCGGCTGACACGACTCGGACGCAGCCACGGCGCGGTTAGCAGCGGCAAGGCTGGGATCGCCAGCAGCCAGTATGAGCTGGCGTGGCCGAACAATTCGTACAGAGAGATGCCATGACCGCTGAGCAGCCGGTTCGGAGCAAACGTGAGCAGCGGCAAGCCGGCGGCGGCGAGGACGGCCACCGCCAGCAGCAGCAGGTGTACCGGATTTTGCAGTCTGATCGAGAGCGGAGCCAGTGCGCCGGACCGCTGCGGCGGGGTCACCAGGCGCTCTGCCGTCATTTAATAAAGCCTTTGCTGCGCAGATAGTCGGCGGCGACCTTGCGCGCGTCGCGGCCTTCGATGGCGATGCCGGCGTTGAGTTTTTGCAGGGTCACGCTATCCAGCGAGTTGAATACCGGCTGCAGCAAGGCGGCAATCCTGGGTTCCCTGGCCAGCGCGTCGCTGCGGATTACCGGCGCCGGCGCGTAGACCGGCTGCACTGACTTGACGTCATCCAGCGTCACGAGGCCGAGGGCCGCCACCGCACCGTCGGTGCCGTACACCATGGCGGCGTTGACGCCGGAGGTCTGTTCCGCGGCGGCCTTGATGGTGGCGGCAGTGTCGCCGCCGGCCAGGGTCAGCAGCTGGTCCTGTTTCAGCTTGAAGCCGTAAGCGCCTTCAAACGCCGGCAAGGCGTCCGGGCGCTCGATGAATTCGGCCGAGGCAGCCAGCTTGATCTTGCCGCCCTGGCTGATCCAACGGCCGAGGTCGGTCATGGTCTTGAGCTTGTTGGCTTGGGCGATTTCCTGGCGGATTGCGATCAGCCAGGTGTTGTTGGCCGGCGAGGGCGTCAGCCATATCACGTGGTTCTTGTCGGCATCCAGCTTTTTCACCAGCTGATAGCCGGCGCTAGCGTTTTTCCAGGCCGGGTTGCTGCCGTCGGCAAAGAAGAAGGCGCCGTTGCCGGTGTATTCCGGATAGATATCGATGCCGCCGGCCAGCAGTGCGCCGCGCACCACCTTGGTGGTGCCGAGCTGCTGCCGGTTGACGGTCTTGATACCGTTGGCTTCCAGCACCAGCTGGATGACGTTGCCGAGCAATGCGCCTTCGGTATCGATCTTGGAGCCTACGCGGATCGGCTCGGCCGCCTGCGCAATGGAAGTGAACAGAGTAAAGAAGAATAGGATGGTCAGCTGGCGGAGAGAAAGATTCATGTGGACGTCAAGGTTGTCATACTGGCTCAGGCAAAAGGATGAACATCGGTAATCACAGGGGTGCTGCGATAGCGCCACAGCAGGCGGAGATAACCGCGTTCCACGAACCCATCCGACCGCTCCAGGTAGTTCTCGCGCTTGGCCAGGTAGGCCAGCCGCAGATGGAACCATGGCAGTCCGGGATGAAGGTGATGTACCAAATGATAATTCAGATTCAGGAATAAGAGGCGCCAAGGCCAGGCAGCTTCGTTTATGACCGAGCGCCCATGCTCGGATTCTACCGCCCGGTGCTCGAACAGGGAGCGCACCATGGTCAGGCTCAGCGCCGGATAGGCGATCGCCAATATGTAATACAGGGGCGATATTCCGGCACGCTGCAGCAGGGCCAGCATGCCGGCCAGCAGCACAGCGTGGCCACCCCAGGCCCGCAGGGTTTTGCGGTCGCGCGTCTGCCATGCCGTGCGAACCGTGTGCGACCAGGCGAGCGCCGGACCGATCAGCAGGCGGCCGCCGGAAGTGTTGCGGAAGCGGCGCAAGCGCGCACCGTTGGCGCCGGCGTCTGCCTTGGATACGTAGTAGGTTTCCGGATCGATGCCGGGCAGGGTCAGGGTCTCGCTATTGTGGTGCGCAAGGTGGCTGTCGCGATAGACCGTATAGGGATACCACACGGCCAGCGGCAATTGGCCGAACAGGGCGTTGAAACGGGCGTTGCGGGTAGGGTGGCCGTGTATCAGCTCATGCTGCAGCGACATGTACCAGGCGCTCAGCACAATCAGCAAAGGCGTTCCCAGCCACGGTCCCAGCGCCTGCCAATGCAGCACGCAAGCCAGCCAGCCGCCGTAGATGGCGGCGATCAGGCCCCAGGTCGGCAATTCCAGGCGCGACCACCAGCCCGCTTTCGCGATATGGAAGCGCTGTTCCTCGGTCCGGCGGTCGAAAGACGGGATTGAGGGCGTGCGGGATGTAGATGGCATGGGCGGCTCTCAATTGATTTTCCGCCAATATATAGCGCGCCTCAGTGCTAACTGAACGAATCATTTTGAGCATCCATATGCGAATCCTGGCGCTACGTAAAAACCGCTGACTGCACATCGGGATTCCTTTTCCGAGGGATGGGCCGCGCAGTCGACAGTTTGTATAAAAGAAATTTATAGTTGTATTTTTACCACTCATTATTGCCATCAGACAAAACCTTGAAAGCATGCAAGAATGGCATCGCTCGGCAGTGGGAGCTGCCAGCGTGGATTTATTCAAACAAGGGGAATTGGATGCTTGATTTACAAAAGAAGAGTTTCATCAAGTTGGGTTTGATTGGATTTGGCCTGTTGATAGTAGTGCTGTGGGTGTGGCCATTCGGTTCGGTGCCGACCGGTAACCGCGGCGTGGTGACCTCGTTCGGCAAGATCGTCGGTATCGAGAATGAAGGGCTGGTGATCCTGCCGCCGTGGAAGAAACTGACCATCTTCAGCATCCGCGCCGAACGGGCCGACGTCGAAGACGCCGAGGGCAGCACTTCGGATACCCAGCCGGTCAAGGTCAGCATGACGGTGCGCTACTCGATTTCCACCAACAGCGTCGCCGAGGTGTATGAAAAATACAGCCATGACGGCGATCTCTCCTCTTACGTGCAGACCGCGACCCAGGAAGTATTCAAGGCCGTCACCGCGAAGTACAGCGCGCCGGACCTGATCGCCCGCCGTTCGCAGGTGAGCGTGGATATCAGCACGGCCTTGCGCGACAAGCTGAAAATCTACGGCGCCCAGGTGATCGGCATCGATATGCGGACTTTCTCCTTCTCGCCGTCCTATATGGCGGCGATCAACGAGAAAGTCACTCAGGAACAGCTGCGCCTCGGCGCGGAAAACAAGCTGAAGACTGTCGAGGCGGAGCAAAAGCAGAAGGTGGCGGTAGCGGAAGCCGAAGCGCAGGCGATGCGCGCCAGCGCTGACGGTGAAGCTTACTCCCAGTTGAAGATCGCCACCGCGCAGGCGGACGCGCTGAAGATCCAGAACGCGGCGCTGGCGCAAAACAAGGATGTGCTGGAGCTGCGCCGGATCGAGGTCGACATGGTCAGGGCCAAGCAATGGAAGGGCGACGTGCCGACCACGATGTACGGTTCGGCGCCGATTCCGTTCGTGACCAGCAAATAAGGCTGCCGATTGCTTGCTATCCGGGCTGCCGCAGTATTTGCGCAATGCGCTGCTGCAGAACCGGAATCAGCGCGCTTTCAAACCAGGGATTGCGGTTGATCCATAAATTGTTGCGCGGACTGGGATGGGGCAGCACGATGATGTCCGACGCCTGGTTTGGCCAGTCCTGGACCGCCTCCGTCAGGCTGGCGTAGCGGCCGGGAAAGTAGTGCGCCAGCGCATACTGCCCGATCACCAGGGTCAGCGCGATATGCGGCAGCTGCGCCATGATCCTGGACCGCCATTGCGGCGCGCATTCGGGGCGTGGCGGCAGGTCGCCCGCTTTGCCTGTGCCGGGATAGCAAAATCCCATAGGCAGGATCGCCAGCGCCTTTTCGTCGTAGAAGGTCTCCCGCCCGACGCCAAGCCAGGCGCGCAGTCTGTCGCCGCTGGCGTCGTCGAACGGAATGCCGGACAGATGGACTTTCTTGCCGGGCGCCTGGCCGGCGATCAGGATGCGCGCCTGTGGATCGGCCTGCAGCACCGGACGCGGGCCGAGCGGCAAGAGGCCGGCGCAGACCTGGCAGCCATGGATTTCCTTCAGCAAGGAGCGGAATGCACGGGTATTCATGGAAGTTATTCTATCCCAGCGGACCTTGGCCGCAAGCGCCGATAGCGATCAATGCGCGCTGGTGCGAGCCATTGGCTGTGCAATGCCGGCGTGCAGGTCTCCTTTTGTTAATATGTCGCTAGTGACTTAATCAGACAAGGAAGCCAGGACAATGGAATTCAGACATGCAACAGAGAAGGACCTGGCGTCGGTTGTGCGCCTGCTGGCCGACGATGCGCTGGGAGCCAAGCGCGAACGTTACGAACAACCCTTGCCGCAGGCTTATGTCGACGCTTTTGCGGCGATCCAGAAGCAGCACGGCAATTGCATTCTGCTGGCGCTTGAAAATGCGGAAGTGATCGGCTGCCTGCAGCTCACCTTGATACCCGGGCTGGCGCGGCTCGGCATGACCCGGGCGCAGATCGAAGGCGTACGCGTCTCCGCGGCGCACCGCGGCAAAGGGATAGGCGAG
>Ga0210409_10003065_pt1 | contig 19167 bp, 21 predicted proteins | sample IncBWH17MmetaG_FD_161649 | JGI IMG/M metagenome (GOLD analysis project Ga0210409, IMG submission 161649) | Forest soil microbial communities from Barre Woods Harvard Forest LTER site, Petersham, Massachusetts, United States - Inc-BW-H-17-M | ecosystem: Environmental > Terrestrial > Soil >... | reverse complement strand
CGAATCTATGTATTGGCATATGCGATTGGCGCGTGCTGGTGCCAGGCCCCCGCGATTCGTGGGCGGATCCACTGAGAGTGGCAGGTGTGCGAGCATGCCAAATCGCGGTCGTGAGTGAAGCAGGGCGTCCGTCGGAGAACACAAGTCACTCATCCCACAAGCTGGGGGAGTGATCAAGGTATTCCATGGCTCATCAGTTCCTGTCCGAAGCAGACGAGTCGCCACATCTTGCATCCGCTTGCAACGAAAGATCGAGGAATCGTACTCGAAGATCGTCGTCAGAGCCACGCCCCGATTCAGCACTTCGTCATTGAGATTGAAGAGCCGGCGAGCGATATGGTCTGCGCCTAAAATTCGTTGATCATTGTCCACCGCGAGCAGAACCGCTACATCATTCCCCCCGCAGGGAGCGGCTGCAATGTTCCAAGTATGCCGGAAATACTCGCGGAAAATACGCTCCTCGATGCCACGGGCGGACACCTTTGTTGCAGCCATGGCCAAAGAGAGGATCTGCTCTGTGGTTTGCGGATTCATCGATGAGGTGTCGAGCACCCCAGCCAATCGACCAAGGGGGTCGAAAATCGGGACACCCGCACAGCTCAAGTTGGAATGGCGCGTGCGAAAATGCTGGCCTCGAAGTACCGTCGTGGCTCGTTGGTCAGTGATGCACGTCCCGATTCCGTTGGTGCCTTCGATTTGCTCCGACCAGACTCCGCCCAGCCAGATTCCCCAATATTTGAAAGCCTGTGCCAATGATTCATCCCCGCGGTGGTGAATGGCAACTCCATCCCTGTCGCATAACAGAACCACATACTGTTGCCGTCCGACGATTGCGTATAGGCGATCGAGTTCCTCCTGGGCGTGCAAAATGAGATTGCGCAAGGGCTCGCGGGAGTCTCTTAGTTCCTTCTCCGTGATGATGTGCGGTGCCGCCTGAAATTCCGGATCGAGGTGATGTGCGGCTAGACAACGCCGCCAGGAGGTAGCTACCTCCTCGACCCCAGGGACCAGCGCGCCCTTGCGGGAAACAAGGTCGGTGCAATCGACGTGAGACGGACCATCGATTGAAAGTCGCGTACGGTTTTTGTTTGCAGCAGCCAACCCAGTTTTCCCCAAGGGCCGATCAGTCAAGTTTGGCTATGACACAGCGCCTTCACAGCCTCGTGAGCCACCTTGTAAACTTACTCCGATGTGTGGCGGTTGCTACCGAACTCAGATTCGACGGCGTCGCCATGCCATGTACTTCCGCTCCCTCCTTTTGGAGTTCTGCGACTGCGTTAAAAGAGGTGAGCAATGATCGCAAGAATCCCATCGGAGTACAGCAAGGTGATGAGCTTTGAAATTCCTTATCGAGCTGCCCTTCTTGTACGCACAAAATTTTAGAGCTGAGCATCTTCCCGTCCTATGGTCTCGGGTGCCACACCGCGCGCGTCTATTTCCTCCTGATCGACCGGTCGCGAGATCCCCATCCTTCTCATCTTGGCCAGCAGCGTGGTTCGTTTCAGTCCCAGTTTCGCCGCTGCGCCGCGCGGTCCCCCAACGATCCAGCCGGCCTGTGCAAGTGTTTGCAAAATCAAAGCGCGATCCGAGTCTTCCAAGGTCTTCGACGGATGGAAAGCTTGCGCTTTATGTAGCGGGTTTGGGAGCTCACCGTTCTGCGAAACGATAACCGCACGTTCCACTAGGTTTTGCAATTCGCGTATGTTGCCGGGCCAGGAATAGCACTGGAAAGCAGCCATGGTTTCTGGAGGAATGTGCTCCACCTGTTTTTTCATACGGCGGCTAAACATCTTCACAAAATGGTTTACAAGAGCAGGAATATCTTCGCGGCGCTCTCGCAGCGGGGGCAGAACAATTGGGAAGACGTTCAAGCGATAGTAGAGATCGCGGCGGAATTGACCTCGAGCCGACATCTTGGACAGATCCCGATTGGTTGCAGCTACCAGCCGAACGTCTACTTGATGAGTGCGACCGCTTCCTAATCGCTCGAACTGCTGTTCTTGCAGCACACGCAGCAACTTGGGCTGCAATGCAGGGGGAATATCCCCTACTTCGTCCAAAAACAGCGTGCCTTTGTCAGCCATTTCGAAGCGTCCGATCTTCTGCGCGATGGCTCCGGTAAAGGCGCCCTTTTCATGACCGAACAACTCACTTTCTAGAAGATCCAGCGGAATGGCCGCACAGTTCAGCTTGATAAAGGCGCGTCCGAAGCGCTCACTAGCGTTGTGAATGGCATGTGCGATGAGTTCCTTGCCGGTACCGGTTTCCCCCTCGATGAGGACAGTCGAGTTGGTTTGAGCAACCTGCTCCACCTGGTGGAGAACAGATTCGAGGGCCGCGCTATTGCCGATGATCCGATCGAATCTACGTTCGGCCTGATCCCCCGCAGCGTACGTAACTGTTGTATAATCTGGCACAAGATACTCCTTCCCAGGCACCGCATTCGATTGCTACAACCTGTTTGCTCACATATCAAGTGCGGCTCGGACCGTTTTGAGCAACAATTGATGATCGAACGGTTTTGCAAGGAACTCGACTGCACCCTCTCTCATCGCTTGAATCCGCATCCTGGCTTCTCCGTAAGCGGTAATGAAGATGATCGGGATATCGCATTCCTCTTCTTTAAGCCTGGCCTGTAATTCCAGACCCGACATCTTCGGCATACTTATGTCAGTTATCAGGCACGCGGCTTGACGGTGCAAACCAGATGCGAGGAAGTCTTCCGCGGAGCCGAAGCACCGCGCGACCAGTCCAGCCGCTTCCATCAGGTCGCGCAGTGAATCTTGCGTGGCCTCGTCGTCATCAATGATCGCAATCAACTTGGTCATTTCGCGAGCTCGCTCAGCTCGCAGTTGGTTTCCATATCACTTGCCACTCCTTCACGCACGGAGACATCATCGTCCACCACGTAAACAAGACCTCTGGTGTTGCTCATGACTAGTTGCTCCTTCTTCACCCTCTCGCTTTGGGATCAGAAATCCCCGCCAGGAGAAGCCCTTGTAAGAAGGTTCCTTTCGGTTGCCTGACACCGGTACAGACATCATGGCCCATTGTTTTGTTGGATAGCTAAGTGTACGGCATTGAGTAAAGCTTCGCGGCGTACTGGCTTGCGGAGAAAATCCACTGCGCCGCCCTTCATTGCGTGCTGGCGCGTGGCGTCATCATCGCGGGCTGTCATGAAGACCACTGGAGTTCGGTGATTCGAATCGGTGGTGGTCAGCTGCCTCTGGAGTTCGAGTCCGCTTATTCCCGGCAAGCCTACGTCGAGAATGAGACATGCTATGTCGTCGCGATGAGCGAGCGATAGGAATTCCTCGGCTGAGGCAAAGGCTTGGGTCGCGAAGCCAGCGGACCTCAGCAGGCTTATCAGGCCCTCACGCACTAAAGGGTCGTCATCGACGATTGAGATCAAGCAGGCTGCGGTGTGCATTCCCATTTCACTATCCCAAGCTCTTGCCTTAGAAGTTTCAATCCGGGAGTGATGCTAGCAGCTAAAAAACTGGAAGGGTATCCTGCTTTGGGAGGAGTCGACTACCCTCGTTGAGGGACGTCCCGAAGTCTGTCAGTGATATGGACCAATTCGGCCAAAGACCCTGCGCGCATCTTTTCCATTACATGCGCGCGGTGGGTCTTTACGGTCAATTCGCTGATGCCGAGCTCGGCAGCGATCTGTTTGTTGAGCAGGCCGGTGACAATCATACCAAGAACCTCCCGCTCCCTAGGGCTCAGCGTGTCAAAGCAATTCCGAAGTTCTGCTATTTCCGCCCGCTCCAGGCGAGCGGCGCGGTCGCGGGCGATCGCTCCCTGAACCGCCTCCAGCAAATTCTGGCCACGGAAAGGCTTGGTCAGAAATTCCACCGCGCCTGCCTTCATGGCTTCTACGGTCATGGGAATGTCGCCATGGCCGGTGATGAAGATGATGGGAATATGGATGTCCGATTCGCGCAGTTTGCGCTGGAGATCCAATCCGCTGAGGTCCGGAAGCCGAACGTCCAGAACCAAGCAAGCTGGCGCATCCGGCCGTGTACTACGAAGAAAGTCCAGGGCAGACCCGAATGTTAACACTCGAAGCCCCACCGATCCGATGAGGCTTCGGACTCCATTACGGATTAGTGGATCGTCATCGACCACAAAGACCGTGGGAGTATCATGCTGCATTGCTTTCGATATCCGCTGGCAACGTGCATTGAAAGGTCGTACCGCGAGGAGTGTTCGGTTCGGCCCACAAGCGTCCACCATGCGCCTCGATAATGGAGCGGCTGATAGCTAACCCCATGCCTGTCCCCTGCAGTTTCGTCGTGTAGAACGGTTCAAAAATCTTGCCGATGACCTGTGGGTCTATTCCGGCGCCAGAGTCTGCGACGTCAACAACTATTTGATTCGGCTCATGTCTTGCCGACCGTATCCGTAACTGCAGTGCCCGGTCTTGGACACCGCTCATGGCCTCTATCCCGTTTTTCACCAGATTGAGCACCACTTGCTGTAGCTGAACGCGATCACCAAGCACGGGCGGCAACTGGGGGCCGAGTTCCGTTTGCACGGAGACGTTGTTCCCCAACAGATCACTCCGGATCAGGCCGAGAGTCTCTTCGATCACTTCGTTGATGTTCACTCTCAGTCTTACCGGAGCAACCTTCTTGAAGAGGGCCTGGATTCGGCGGATGATATCGCTCGCCCGAGTTGCTGCCTCAATCGTGCGATCTGCCGCGGCACGCGCCTCATCAAGATTTGGTGGCTGGCTTGAGAGCCAAGCCAGGCAAGCATCACTGTTGGTGACGGCGCCGGCGAGTGGCTGCCTGAGTTCGTGGGCAATCGAGGCGGACAGCTCGCCCATCGCCGTCAGCCGGGTGACGCGCGCGAGTTCCGCCTGCGCCTCTCGCAACGCTTCCGAGGCCCTCATCAGTTCGCTGGTCCGTTCGACGACGCGTCGTTCGAGTTCCTCATTGTGGCCCTTGAGTTCGGCTTTGGCTCGCTTGAGTGTGGCGGTCTCAAGAACGTCCCAATTGCCGTGTCGCCTTGCGAGCACAAACTGGTGTGTACGCACCACGTCCAGGATTTGAGGAGCGCCGCACGCCGCAAGTGGGTACGTGCACAGCACGGCGAGGCGCTGATTCCCGATAACCTCATTGAGACCATCTTCATAATCACAAAAATGCGTCCATTCCTTCTTGGAGAGCCAAGTCGTATCCCCAGTTATTCTCATGCCCGGGTAACCTCGGGCCGATAGGCTAGCGAGTTTTTCATACCAACTGGCAGTCAATCTTTTGCCGTCAAATACGCCGCCCGGCAGAAACCAGTCCCGGGCTGGCACGATTTCTAAACGGGAACCCGCGAAGTATCGATCAAGGTCAGGAATCGCATTTTTTAGCGCGGCCCTGGCGTCATCGATCGTCAGGGGTTCGGCAACGATCCAGAGACAATACTCATCTCTTTCCAAACCCGACTTGCAATACGAAATCAACGTGTCGAGAAGATCCTGTTTCGTTTCATAGAAAAGACAGAAGTGGGCACCCCAGGCCGCCACGTCGCCAACGACGTCGACAGTGGACTTTCGTGTTTCGGTTTCCATAACTCACCTCCCAGTCTTGAACGCGAATTCAAACGCTATCGTGTACTTTCGGATTCAGCGAGCCCGTACCTGTCGGGCTCGCCGTTTGCAAGTACGAGGCCGACGAATCACATCCAGTTACCTTCTTTCCTGTCAAAGAGCGAGCCCCGCACGGCTAGATCTTCTTGCTTGGGACAGGAGGAGATTTGCGGCGAAGAATCGCCCGTGGGCAGGTCGGCAATAAGAAAACTCACCCGCGCCATGGGTGTGCCTCGTGAGGATTGCGCAGACTTGAAGTCTTGAGAGTACGGGTCTAGCACAGGCATATCAGGTTTGTCAAACCCATAACGATTTGTAGCGGAATTAGGCCGGAACTCATCCGCCGAGGTGTGAGCCGGACGTGCCCACAGAGCGAAACATCGCTGCACCGCACACGGCGGAGATTGCGGTCGCAAGCCACAGGGCCGCTGAGATCGAGTAATGTATGACGATTGCACCCAACGCCGCCCCCAAAAACATTGCGGCGACCGCCGCAACCCTTCTCGCCAATCTCGGGTTGCTCCCGTTCGCGAGCGCAGAGTCCGCGCCGATGCCGGTGATCGTTAATGTCAGGACCGTTGTCGTCAGATCCGGGATTGCCAGTTTCCGGACAGCGGCATTCCGTGTGCCCATCGCCAGCGCCGTCAATGCGATCAGAGCAAACGGTTGAAAAGAATGTTCCAGCAAATCGCCACGGTATCCGCTGCTGCAAAACGACGCAGCCAACAGAAAAGCCACCTCCAGGAGGAACGCTTGTGCCGCAAATCGAATCTGTGAATCGGGGCTCGCCCGGGCCATGACCCGTCCACCGAGTATCGCCCCTACCAGAAAAGCCAAGAGTGCGGTTAACGAGCGTGCGATGGACAGTCCGGATACGTGCGCCGTTGCGAACGCGAGAAGCACGATATTCCCCGTCATGTTCGCAGTGAAGACGCGCCCGAGCGACAAAAAACTGACGGCGTCCACTAGGCCGGTGACCGCCGTCATTCCGAGCAGGGCGTAAGGTATAACCTTTTCAGTAGTTGGACTGCTCGCCATAAACAATTAGCCGACCGAGTACATTGCGATTGCTCATTGCCGGCCTCTCCTCTCAAAACGGATGTACCGTCCAGGATCGCTCCCTAGAACTTATAGCCGGCCCACATTGCCCAGTCTCGATCATGCAGCTTTTGCATTTGCTGCTGTTTTGCAGAAGGCAAACAAATCTGCGTTGATCTGTTCGGGATTCGTGGTGCACATGCCGTGCGGCAGTCCCGGATAGATCTTCAACGTTGACCTCTTCACCAGTTTGGCCGAGAGAACGGCTGCGTCTGCAAAGGGTACGATCTGATCGTCGTCCCCGTGCAGGATCAACGTCGGAACGTCGATCTTCTTCAAGTCTTCGGTGAAATCGGTTTCTGAAAACGCCTTGACGCAGTCATAATGGGCCTTGATACCTCCCATCATGCCCTGCAGCCACCAGCGCTCCCGGACGCCCTCCGAAACCGTCGCGCCAGGGCGGTTATAACCATAGAACGGAAGCGTGAGGTCCTTGTAGAACTGCGCCCTGTTGGTCGCAACTGCGACTCGAATAGCGTCAAATGCTTCAATCGGTGTGCCTCCCGGATTCGCGGCCGTTTTTAACATCAGGGGCGGTACGGCGCCGATCAGGACAGCGGCGGCGACGCGTTTCGTACCATGGCGACCGATGTAGCGCGCGACTTCGCCCCCTCCTGTTGAATGGCCGACGTGAATCGCATTCTTCAGGTCGAGTTTCTCAGTCAACTGCGCGAGATCGTCCGCATAGGTATCCATGTCATTGCCGTCCCAAGTCTGCGTGGAGCGGCCGTGACCTCGCCGGTCGTGTGCGATGACGCGATAACCCTGCTGACCGAAGAACAGCATCTGTGCGTCCCAGTCGTCCGCGGATAGCGGCCAGCCGTGTGAGAAAACGATAGGCTGTCCTTTTCCCCAGTCTTTGTAGCAAATCTGAGTTCCGTCTTTCGTTGTGATGTTACCCATAGATACTTCTCCTTTGTTCGATTTATCAGACTTCGAATCGAAAACTTCAGATTTGGCGGTTGTTGACGAGTCGAGGCGCGCCGTCGCAAGCACGCCATTCCGCCGATGAGCACACTACGTCGGCTGACTTTATGGTTATAAAGTACATTGCGATTACTCATTGCCCCCCAACTTCTCAAAATGGTTAACCGTTCCACGATCGCCCACTAGAACTTGTAGCCGGCCCACAATGCCCAGTAATTGAGGTTGCGGCCTGGTGGCTGGCTCTCCTTAACAAACTTCCCCGCGTAGAAAATTCCGTAGTCGGCTTGAAACCAGAGGTGACGATTCGCTTGCCAGCGCACCTCCGTGCCTGGACGATGCCCGACGAAACGAGCGTTGCTCTTTCCTGCAGGAATAATCAGAAATCCGGGAACGGAATACACTCCGTCACGTAAACTCTCCCGCCACTGAAATATCCAATCAGCGGACGCTGTCACACCGTGCGGCAACGTCGTTTCAACGCGAGGGTGTACGTCGATAAAGTTGATGGGACCAGGGCCTGTCGTGGCAATGACACCAAAATAGTTGCCCTTCGGAAACAACGGATTAAAGGTACCGAGAGTATTCGTCCTAGGATCATCGCCGCTGGAGATGTCTGCCTTGGCGCTGAATCGTGGTTTCAGCGGAAGGGTCGGGAACCGGTAACCGGTTTCCGATGCCACAGTCCATGCCCGGATATTTGCGGAACCGAAGCTGCCAAACTGCCAAAGAGCTTCATAGTCGAAATCCCAGCCCGGCCTCGTTTGAGCAATGGGACGAGACAGACGGGCACCGATGCTGTGACGCTCTTCGTTGGCAACGCCTCGGTTGAATCCGGCTGCCTTTCGATCGAGACCAAGATAGTAGACATCCAACGTGGTGTTCTTTATTAGAGGCCGGACACCGTACACTCCCCAGAATCCGACAGAATGATTCGGAACGTTATCAAAGAAACCCGGCTTGTCCAGGTCCGGTCGCATGGCGAAGCCGTCGATCTGCCAAGCGCCAATGCCGGTCTTTACCTTGAATCCGTCAAAACTCAAGCGGACATTTGGGCCCTCCCGCACATCGATCAGGCGACCAGAACCGTATTCCATCTCCTGTCTGCCGGCCCTGAACTTGATCCAGTTCCGATCATCTCCCGTTCCGACTTCGAAAAATGCGGCCTGGAAATCCAGCTTCTTCTCGTCGATTGGCCTCGGGCCGCCAATGCGGTAAGAATTCAATCCGCTTTTTAGCTCCACGAACGAGCGAACGTGCTTGCCGTAGTGAACGTCAAAATAAAACATGTACCGTTCGTTGAAATAGCCGTTCATGAACGGCTGTTGGCCCCAATTATCGTTTCCAATCTGTTCCCAAATCTCGCGAGCTTCGCCGCCCATGGATAGGAACCAGTCATTCCGGTCTGATCGCAACGAGATGTATTTGATGGGGTCCCAAAAATCCTGCCGTTTCGCTGGATCGGCGAGAAAACTCCAGTTGTCGTCCTCGCGAAGCAAGTGGTAGGTTCGTGCTGGGGGCGGGGACTCGTCAATCGGAATCGATTGGCCCTGCGAGAGCAGCGCGCTCACAGAAGACAGCAGAATCAATATCATGACGGTTCGCAACTCTGTCTTCCTCGTCATAAAGTGTGTGATTCGGCCTTCGTCGGTTTGAGATTCCTATTCTCCATCGACAGAGAATGCTAGTAAGACGTTGCCTCCGATCATTGGAGATCGAGAGTAGCCCGCGCATGCGTACACGAAGCCGCCTGCGATGCTCGGGCCAGTGCCGGTTATCGAGCCACCGCGCGCTTTCACTTGATTCACTGTCACAAAATCCCGCAGGGTATCAAAGTCCCAAATGATGCGGCCATCGGCGCTAGCATAAGCGCGCAAGTGACCGTCCAGCGATCCCGCGAAGACCGCGCCCTGTATCACGCTCGTCGCACCCGGTTGAGCAGCGCTGCATCCTTTCGTCTCTAGGCAGGCTGGCTTCGGCGCTGGCGTGGTCCAGAGTTTCTTGCCGGTCTTAATTTCGACCGCCACGACTCCCCCGCCAGACTGGGGGTTCTCCGGATTCCAGTCAGAGATGGAGAAGTACGCGGCTTTGTCGTCGCTTGAGCCACCCCAGATCACACCGCCCAGCGGGCCGCCTTCGCTGACGCGTGTTTGCCAGAGCAACTTGCCCTGATGATCCGGATCGAGCCCGAATACAATTCCTGACTTTGCGGCCACGACGAGAATCCGCTCACCACCGCTAAGAGACTTGAGGATCGGCGATGACCCTATGTCGAGGTTATGTCCAGGGTTCTCCGGGCAGTTGAGCTTGGCCTCAGTGGTACACGCAGAATTGTAGACATCGCCTTCTATGAACTGCTGCGACCAGAGTGTTTTCCCGGTGCCGATGTCGAAGGCGAACAGCGCGTCACTGGTTTTGGTGGCGGGGTGCGTGTAGTTAACGCCGGTACCGAAGTAGATCGCATGCTTCCGCAAATCGATGGTGGGGGTGGACCATATGGCTGCGCCAGAAGGTCCCCACACCTCGGTTCCCTTCGCCGTTTTACCCGTCATTTTGGCCACATCGGAGATGGTGTAGCTCTTCCAAATCTGCTTTCCGGTTTTCGCCTCCAGTTCGACCAAGCTGCCGCGGAATTTGCAGCACACGAAATTCGGGTCCCCTGCGGCGACCTCTTCGCCCCCTCCGGACACCGGTACGTACAGCAGATCGCCAACCAGCTTGGGACTTCCAGTGATTGACGCTGACGGGTGGTTTTCGACGTGTACAGTCCACAGCGGGGCACCAGTCTGCGCGTTCACAGCATGCATCCAAGCGTGCAAATCGCCGATATACGCAGTGTTGCCGTCAGGCGAGATGATGGTTCCCGTTCGGACGCCGCCCATTGCTTTATACGTCCAGTAAATGCAGCCGCTGATCGCGTTGAGCGCATATACCGTACCGTCGGCGCTTCCGATGTAGAGCCACCCCCCGACCACCGTCGGCGTACCGAACGACGTTGTGACGCCCGGAAATCCGAATGCCCACTTCAACTTGAGCTTTGGCACATCGGCGGGTACGATTCCTGCAGATTTTGCGGGCTGAAAGCGGCTGTTCTCCATGTCAACGCTGTAGCCGTTCCAACTCGGCGAGTTTCCCAAAGTAGTAGAAGCAGTGCAATAAGCGGATTGCGGAATCGATTCGGTCTCGCCGGCCCGACGTGTATTCGAATCGTCGGCGGAATAGGACTTCAAAGGCCCAACAAAGGCTGCTAATAATATTCCACCTATCAGCGGCAGTATCTGATTCTTGTGACGGTTAATCATCTCCCCCCCAACAACGCCAGTGTGAAAATAGCGAAAACCCGCATTAATCGTGGTCCCAAGCCGTAGGTTTCAAAACTTTCAGCGACCTTCATGACCGGCAGACAGCCTCTCCTTGCCGGCAACAGAGTGAATCTCGGCGACATAGCCACCGGGGAACTGCACGATCGCGGCGCTGCGATCCTTCGTTGCATAGGGAGCGACAAGAACGCTGACTCCAGCGGCTTTTCCTTTCGCGAGTGTCTCCTCCAGGTTTGTCACTTCATAACCCGTCATCTCACGCCCGTACGGATAAGGAAGATGGCCGTCCGTCACGAACACAGTCAGCTTTCCGAAAGTGGATTCCACGCGGATTCGACGGTAAGTATCCGTCGGCCGACCGATTTCGACGCCCGGTGCACGAGCATCGTCGGATATGATTTTCCCGTGGGAGAAGGCCACAAAACTTCTCGTGAACGAGTCGGCGCGATCCGCAGAGACGTAGACGCGGTTTTCCGGAACTGTCTCAAGCACCTTGTAGGATGGGGCAGCCGTATGCCAATACAGCTGCGTGTTGACGCCGCCAGGCCACTGAATGATTGCGTCTGTGCCAATCGGATCGTTGAAGACAGCAACCAAAACGTCTGCACCAGTTGCTTTGGCAGCGCGGACCGCTTCGCCCATGTCAGTGACCAGATAGCCTGTGCGCTCCAAACCAAACGGATAAGGGATCGGCGTCTTGAAGCCGAAAACCGATACCGAGCCCACGGGTGTGAGGACCAGCTGCGACATAGTGCTGCTCTGGGTCGGAGTTACTGTGAAGACTCCCTGCTTGGTCTTTGTGCCGCCAAATGTTGCAAGCAAGCTCGCGACGAAGCGATCAAAGTCCTCCGGAGCCACGTAGACATGTGTAGTGTCGTACTGTGGCCCTACAGCCACGCTTACGGTTTCGGCTGTCTGCGCACTTTGGGCAAAAGCACTGACGTGAAGAGATCCAACCGCGAGACCAAGCGTCAGAACTAGCGCTATGCATGTTCCATCGATAATTTTGTTGAAGCGCATTTGTCTCCTCCTAGAGTGACAATCATTTAATTTGCTCTACAACCTTGGGCGCTGAGACTGCTAAGGCGTTTCGGACGGATGCCGCCGAATCGTAGCGCTCGCCGACAAGGCAGACGGCCGCAGCACGCGGAACGTCGACCTTCTTGGTTTGCATCCATATCCCCAACTGTTCGCCCAGCACCATTCCTAGCAGGCCGAGCAACGCTACGATAGGCGGCGCTGGACTCTTGACTCGAATGAGCCCGTAAAGAACACCCACACCGAGACCAACTACAAAAGATAAGAACAACACCTTCATCTCCATCCCTCCTCCATCGCCCGAATTAGAATGCAAAGCAGTCGCAACCTAACCCCCAAAGGCCGAGGTCGCCCAGCACTTGCAAGTGCGATTTCGCCCGGCCAGGTGCGGAGTTCTCAACATGCGAACAGGAAGCGGAATGGGACGCGCCAACAGCCTCGTGCGCTCCCTTTGCATAACCTCCATATTCTTTGACAGGAGACCAGCTTGGACTCACGGGTAATGCCGGCGGCGCGAGTTTTGAGAATTCTTCGGTGGCATAAACGATCTTCCCACCTACAATGGTGAGCACGGATTCGAGCTGCTTGATCTCCTCATCCGGAATCGAGAAATAATCCGCGGAAAGAACGGCCAAGTCCGCCAGTTGCCCAGGAGCAAGCGCTCCCTTCTTACCATCTTCGGTTGAGAACCAACTGCTGCCCATCGTGTAGAGCTTGAGTGCCTCCTCCCGATCGAGCCGATTTTCTTCCGGATACAGGCGAAAACCACCTATGGTCTTGCCAGTACTAAGCCAATACAGGGAAAGGTATGGGTTGTAGCTTGAGACGCGCGTTGCGTCTGTGCCAGCCCCGACCGGAACGCCGATCTCGAGCATTCTCCGAATGGGCGGTGTGCGTTTGGCTTGCTGCGCCCCGTATCGCTCGACAAAATACTCGCCTTGGAAGGCCATGCGGTTCTGCACCGCGATACCTCCCCCCAGCGCCTTCACACGCTCGATATTGCGATCGCTGATCGTTTCGCAGTGATCGAAGAACCAGTGCAGGCCGTCAAACGGAATCTCTCGATTGACTTCTTCATAAACGTTCAATGCTCGCTCGATCGTCTCGTTGTATGTCGTATGTATGCGAAATGGCCAGCGATTCTCTACGAGATGCCGGATCACAGCCTTCAGCTCGCTTTCCATGACCGGGAGCATGTCCGGCCGCGGGACAAGAAAGTCCTCGAAATCTGCGGCGGAAAAAACCAGCATTTCCCCTGCGCCGTTCATCCGATAGAAATCGTCGCCGTCCCCGTGCTTTGTCATTTTGGTCCAGCTCTGGAAGTCGGCCAGTTCCTGTTTTGGTTTCTGCGTGAAGAGGTTGTAAGCAAGCCGGAGGGATAGTTCTCCATTTCGGTGCAGTTCGTTCACAACGGCGTAGTCATCGGGATAATTTTGAAAACCGCCGCCCGCATCGATGACACTGGTGATTCCAAACCGGTTCAGTTCGCGGAAGAACTGCCGTGAAGAATTAAACTGATCCTCGCGCGAGAGTTTCGGCCCCTTGGCCAGGGTAGAGTAGAGGATATTTGCGTTCGGCTTCGCGATAAGAAGACCTGTGGGGTTCCCGTGACGGTCGCGTTGAACCTCACCAGCCGGAAAATCCGGGGCGTTCTTGTCATAGCCCACCGCACGAAGCGCCGCTCCGTTCAACAGCGCTCTGTCGTACAAGTGCATCACGAAGACCGGTGTGTCTGGCGCGACTGCGTTGATCTCGTCGAGCGTTGGCATCCGGCCCTCGGCGAACTGAAACTCTGTCCACCCGCCGATGACTCGGACCCACTGCGGGGCAGGCGTCCGCGCCGCCTGCTCTTTCAGCATGCGCAGAGCGTCGGCGAGCGAAGGTACACCATCCCAGCGCAACTCAAGGTTGTAGTTGAGCCCGCCGCGAATCGGATGCATATGAGAATCATTTAGGCCAGGAATGACGGTGCGCCCCCGACCGTCGATAACGCGGGTCGCCGGCCCGCGCAGACGCAGAATTTTGTCATTTCCACCGGTGGCAGTCACTTTTCCATCAGAAATAGCGATCGCCTCGACAAACGAGGGCACCTCATTCGTGGCGACCTTGGCGTTGTGCAAGATGATTTCAGCAGACACGGTAATCTCCCTTTCAGGTTTTTCCAAATGGATTGAAAAGGGCGGAGAAGACTCCGCCCGTTGACTTTTTACTTGTGAGCTCCAGCCAGCTCAGGAACTGCGTACTCAGGAAATTTCGTGGGCGGCGCGCCGTGTACCATTGTGTACACGTACTCGACTCCGATCCCATACGCTCCGTAGTGGTTCTTCACAATGTCCATCACGGCGTCGTAAGTTTCCTTGTGAGCCCAGTCGCGCTGCCACTCCAGCATGGTTGAAAGTGACGTCACCGGTTTTGCTCCCGCCTGGATTACTCGCTTCATCGCGTTGTCATGAGCGAGTTGGCTCACGTCACCGCAGCAATCTTCCACAACGTAGACTTCGTAGCCGTCGTGGATCGCCTGTACCGTCGGAAGCGCCACGCAGGTCTCTGTCCACAGCCCGGCCAGCACGATCTTTTTGCGTCCTGTCTTTTCAATGGCCGCCACGAAGTTTTTGTCGTCCCAGGAGTTCATCGATGAACGCTCGATAGGCTCCTGACCCGGAAATACAGCTCGGAGTTGCGGCCACATGTTCCCGCTGAAAGACTTCGTCTCGACCGTGGTCAAAATCACAGGTACATCGAACACCCTTGCGGCTTTTCCGAATGCCACGGTGTTGTTGATGATTCCTTGGCGATCGAAATTACTTGTTCCAAACAGCATTTGGCCTTGATGGTCGATCAGCGCCACGACGCAATTGTCCGGAGTCAAGAGTCCCTTCTCACTAAGCTTGGGACGATTTCCGTTTGATGAATAACTCATTCATTTCTCCTTTTTGTACTGGCGATACCAGCAGCCCTAAGTTGATCGCGAGGCTCGCGACCGGAGCGAGAGTTGCGGAGTAATTGGTTTGGCAACGTTACTTCACTGCTAGGTTGGGCGGTGGTTTGCGCATCCAACGTGGCCGACATTTACTCTGCACCTTCGCTCACGAACATTGCGTTTGCACGAGGAAGGCCAAAATGGAACGGTCGCTCTAACGCGCAATTCTCGCGAGATACGAGGGTGCGAAGCCGCAGATCACCGTGAGTCAAGCGTGAAGAAGTGTCATGTCATGAGTCGTGTCGTGAGACGACGCGTGACATCAGACACCTAAAGTCGGTTTCAAGACGAGCAACCAACAATACGTCCTGGCGCACCGGAGCGAATGGCGAGTAAATCCGATTTCCATTTTCAATCGAACGTGATGGCAGATGAATTGCTTAGTTACTTGGCGACGAGGCAAGGAACAACAGTGAACCGCCAGCGTGAAGTTCGAGCGGAAATCCCGTGGATGGCAGAGTGAGCATGACCTCCTCTTCGGTGTGTGCTCAATAACGACTCGCAATCAAACCGGCGGTCTGAAAGTCGAGGGAACTGATGAAGACAAGTAAGGTGTTGCGTCGAGTCTACGATGTGACAGCAACACTCATAGGAGTGCTCTTCTTCTTCATCATTGTTGGAGTGTTCGGTTTGCCGTCGGCGATTGCCGGGCTGGCCCTATTCGTACTCGCTGCTGTTGTTGTCTGCCGCGTATTCCCCACCGAGGGTGCGAGATCATGAAACTCGATCCTTCCGTTCTCGCCAGAATTCAATTTGCCTTTACGGTGAGCTTTCACATTATTTTTCCGACCATGTCCATCGGGCTTGCTTCCTTCTTAGCAGTGACGGAAGCGCTCTGGCTGAAAACCAAGAACCCCACATACCTCCAGATCTATCGCTTCTGGCTCAACATTTTCGCTATGGGCTTCGGGATTGGTGTTGTCACCGGCATTGTGCTTTCGTTCGAGTTTGGCCTCGGATTCGCTCGCTTCGCGCAGATCGCCGGACCAGCCATTGGTCCCCTGATCGCACTAGAGGTCTTGACCGCCTTTTTCCTAGAGGCAGGCTTTTTGGGAATCATGCTCTTTGGTCTTCATCGCGTCGGCCCGAAGCTGCACTTTTTCGCAACTTGCATGGTGGCGGTCGGTACGCTTATATCGGCTTCGTGGATTCTTTCCGCGAACAGTTGGATGCAGACACCGGCTGGAGTCGCAGTTCATGATGGCCAATTGACCGTCGTGAACTGGCTCCACGTATTGATGAACCCGTCCTGGCCCTACCGACTGCCGCACATGTTGACAGCCGCTTACCTAACGGCATCATTCATGGTCGCTGGAGTAGGTGCTTGGTATCTGCTGCAGGGCAAGCACCTGGATTTTGCGCGGAGGACTGTCGCTTTGGGAACCGCCTTTGCGACGGTGTTGATAGCCGGACAGGTTTTCATCGGAGACATGGTCTACGGCACGATGCTCAAATACCAACCCTCAAAAATGCAGGCGGCCGAGGGCTTCTGGGAAAAGCAATCGCAGTCACCCGCACCGTATTACTGGTTCATAATCCCGGACCAAAAGAATCAGCGAAATCGGTTCACGCTGGGAACACCCCATCTCGGAAGTATTTGGTTGACCCACAGCCTCAATGGACGTGTCGAAGGTCTGAAAAACACACCACGCGAGCTCCAGCCCAGAATGGCAATGGTGTTCTATGCATTTCGAATCATGTACTGTTTGGCGATGCTCATGTTTGCCATGGGAGTTGCTTCACTTTGGTTGCGATTCCGCGGGACGCTCTTCAATTCTCGATGGTTTCTCTGGATGTTGGTTTTCATGACCCCATCCGGAATTATTGCGACATTGGCGGGGTGGTATGTTGCAGAGACTGGACGACAACCATGGGTCATCTATGGCATCCTGAAAACTGTCGACGCAGTATCTCCTGTTCCTTCGCAAGCACTCCTGTCGACTCTGATCGCGTTCGTCTGCGTTTACGCCGTCTTCATTACTGCCTTCCTGATCTTTACATTCCGCATTATTCGCCGCGGGCCTGTGGAGGCTCCTGTTTACGCCGAAGCGTCTGGTTCTATAAAGAACGCATTCCGGCCGCACGTGCTAGACAGTCCGAAACGATTGGCGGATAGCCAGTTCTCGTAAAGGAGTTGAAAGAAATGGATCTCCCACTGCTGTCGGCTTTCTTCCTGGCGTTCACACTTACGCTCTACGTGATCCTGGACGGCTTTGATTTGGGAGTAGGGATCTTGCTCCTATTCCAGCCAGAGAAGGCGGCTCGTGACCATATGGTGGACTCGATTACACCAACCTGGGATGGCAACGAGACTTGGATCATCATGGCCGGCGTAACACTGCTTGCTGCATTTCCGATTGCATATTCGATTTTGTTGCCAGCCTTCTATCTTCCCGTGATACTCATGCTGCTCGCGCTGGGATTTCGAGGCGTCTCATTCGAGTTCCGCGCGCAGTCAAAAGAGCATCGTCGTGCGTGGGACGTTGCATTCGGAGTTGGCTCGCTAGTGGCTGCATTGATGCAGGGACTCATTGTGGGCGGCCTCATGCAGGGCGTGACCGTACAGAACCGGCATTTCGCAGGAAGCGTTCTAGATATCTTTCGTCCTCTACCCATCATCAGTGGCGTCACCCTTCTGCTCGGCTATGCCGTACTTGGAGCGGGATGGCTCAAATTGAAATCAAATGTATCGCTGCAACACTTTGCGAGTCGCTCCCGTCGTGTTTCTGCGCCAGCAATTGCTGTTTTCTTTGGCATAGCTTGCATCTATGCGGCCAGAATCCAGCCAGGCATTCGTTCACAGTGGGCGTCACATGGGATCGCCCTTGCTTGCCTTGTTGGGTTATTTGGTATTGCGGCAGGAACGTTAACCGTACTCCCCGAAAAGAGTAGGCCCGCGCTGCCATTCTTCCTCGGCCTATTGCTCTTTGTTGCGGGTATCTCGGGAATAGCTCTCATTGTATTTCCAGAGATCGTGCCATTCAGTGTGTCACTTTGGGATGCATCGTCATCCTCGACCAGCCAACGATTGGTGATGATCGGAGCCGCTTGCGTCACTCCGGTAGTGCTCGCGTATTCCGCATTTGCTTATTGGATTTTCCGGGGCAAAACACCTGAGAACGGATGGGAAGCATGAGGACTCAGAGGCGCCAACTTCTGTGGTTCTGTGCAATCTATGGATTGTCCCTGGCAACTTTCGCTCTTTTCGCGATGCTCGTTCGAATCGTACTGAGATGGACAACTTGAATGACTGCTAGTCCTAGCCGGAGAAATGGGATCCCACAAGAGCCGTGTTTCTGCTCTGCCGGCGAGACGGCTTTGTTCAAACACTCCGTTCCTCCTAGTGAGGAAAGCTAAAAGGATTCTCCTACTAGTCCTTCGCTTTTCTTCCAGAGCGCCTCAGCCTTGTTCGGATCGAGCGCATATCCGCGTACTCCTTCGCTGCTCGCGGTGATAGGAACGTCTTCTGGCACGATTTTACCGACGTGGCAGTTCTCGCAGTAGTGTCCACCGATCTCGTCAGCGGGAGCAACCACTGCGGTCCACACCGAAGTTGCGGCTCCTTGAGGAATGGTCTTCAGCTGGAAGGGCGCCTTACCCTCTGCCGCGAGTTGCTGGTTCATCTGTTCGATTGTCTTTCTAACAAGGCTCGGATCCAAGTGTCGATCCAGCTCGGTCTGAATGCCTCCTGGATGTACAGCAGCAGCGCGCACGCCACGGTCTCGGTGCCGTTTGTCGAAGGCCACTGCGAAGAGGACGTTCGCCGTCTTGGACCTCCCATACGCAACGAAGGGCTCATAGGGCGTCCACTCAAAGTTGGGATCCACGAGGTCCACACTGGAGAAGCGGTGACCCGCAGAAGACAGGTTGATCAGCCGCCCACCTGCACGGATAAGAGAAGCAATCCGGTTGACCAGTACAAAGTGGCCCAGGTGATTGGTGCCGAACTGCGTCTCGAAGCCGTCAGCCGTACGGCCAAAGGGGGTGGCCATCACACCCGCGTTGGCGATAACAACGTCGAACGGTTCGCCCCTTTCCAAGAGGTGATCAGCGCAGTCTCGCACGCTTTTAAGGTTAGCCAGGTCGAGCTCAATTAATTCGAAGCTCCCGCCTTTGGCCGCACTTTCCTTTCGCACTGATGCAGTCGCCGCTTCGGCCTTCTTCAAATCCCTTGCCGCGCCAACGACCTGCGCACCATGTGCTGCAAGCGAGCGCGCAGT
>Ga0210409_10003064_pt1 | contig 19182 bp, 18 predicted proteins | sample IncBWH17MmetaG_FD_161649 | JGI IMG/M metagenome (GOLD analysis project Ga0210409, IMG submission 161649) | Forest soil microbial communities from Barre Woods Harvard Forest LTER site, Petersham, Massachusetts, United States - Inc-BW-H-17-M | ecosystem: Environmental > Terrestrial > Soil >... | reverse complement strand
ATGACCGACGAAGCCCGTGCCGGCCTCGAAACCATGGTGCGCACCTCCAACGGTTTCGAAATCGCCGAAACCGATCTCCTCCTCCGCGGCCCCGGCGAATTTTTCGGCACCCGCCAGGCCGGCAATCTGGGCTTCCACATCGCCAACCCGCTGCGCGATAAAGAACTCCTCGAACTCGCCCGCCGCGAAGCTTTCGCCCTCGGCGCCGATTCCGCCCAGCACGAAACCATGCAGCACCTCCTCCGCCAACTCCCCCCCGAATGGCAGCGCCGCTACCACCTCGCCCGCATCGGCTAACGAGTCAGCGAAATTTCTAGCTGTCCGAGTCCCAGGCTCGGTGGCGAAGCTATCGTAACGAGTTGCCCATACCTGTACCTCGGTAATCTGGACAGCCACCGACTAATCGTTAAGTCTGGAGAAGGAGTCGTTCCGTTTTCTTCGAGGTCCCATCGCAATGCGCATCTCCAGCACAAAAGCGTCCACGGATTTGTCTGCTTGGCGCGTGATCTTTGCTTTGGCGATTTCCCTTGCCACCATTCTGCTTCTCCCTGCGAGTCGAGTATTTGCGGTGCCGCAATCTGGGGATGCGCCTAGCCTGCTGGTAACACCCAGCACCGTAGTACTGCTTGTCGGTGAGAATGCCTTCCTCTCGGCGATAGATGAAACTGGCCGTCCTGTTTCAAACGTACACTGGTCGATCAACCCTTCGGTTGCCGATTTGAACGAAGAAAATGGGGACGTTCTTGTTCAGGGCAAGCGATCAGGTCGCGCTGTCCTTACTGCTACGGCCAACAATCAAACCGCCACGGCCGTCGTCTCTGTTGTCACGGGCAACAAACTTCCGCCAGCCACCGTGCGTTGGTCTCTTAAGCCGACGCCTGGTTTCGAGACTCTTCTCGTCATGCAGGCCGTTCCGACGGGCGGCGGCCCCGCGTTTTATTCCATTGAATGGACCAAGTCTTCAACGGCGATTGTACGGGCTCTCCGCGATTCCGGTCAGCAGATGTGGATGACGCGTCTCTCTTCCAGCGCGAGTCCATTGACTCTGAAGCACTCGCTGCCAACTCCGGGCCAAGTTTTTCAGAATGAGGCGCTCGTTAGCGACCATTCGCTGTTCATCATTGGCGAGAAAACTGGCTTTGCCCAAAACAATGCCACCGATCCCACTTTTTACGGCCTTCCCATGGACGGCAAGAGTATTTTGCTCCGAGCATCGGGCGAGAATTCTGGCGGGATAATCCTCCTCGAACGTGGGCGCTTTCGAGATTCTCTGGTTGACCTTAACCCGACGGACGGAAGCGAATTGTGGCGCTATCGTTCGGAAGGGCGTTTGGCTAAGAACTGGACCGCAAATGGCCACGGCGATGTTGGTATCGTCGAGGAGTTAGCCAATCCTGCGTCTTCCGCACTTCTGATTATCAATGCCAAAACGGGCCAAGTGCGATTTCGGATAGCGTTTCCCGTTTCATCCAGCACCATTGACGGGTACCGGTGCATAGATCCGCAGCGCAATATTCTGAAAAGTTTCAGCCCATCACTTTCGGGTTCGGTTTTTACGTCCAACGACGACAACATATATGTCCAGGTGGAGACTCATGTCGAGTCTCTACTAGTAGAAGCATGCAAAAACAAACAGTATTCGTTTGACGACACCCTTACGCTGCTCAGCGTAACTCCCGACGGTGAGACCGTCTGGAGAACATTTCAGCACATCCATGCCGATGGCAAGGGGAGCATGGTAGCGCAGCCTCGTGTGTTTGCAGGAGAGTCGATTCCAGACGGCTTTGGGGGCGTTCTGGCAGCCTGGACTTACCTTTCGCCCGACAATAGCGGCGGTCAAATACGCAGCGAAGCGCGCCTGAGCCGAATGAGTCCTTCTGGCCAGAGGGATTTCACGCTCCCGATGCCGTATTGGACCAAAGGCCTAAATTCACTTTTTGATGCAAACATGATTCTCGGAGAAGGAAATTTCCTGTACGCGATCAACGGGCCGCAGCTTTTGCGATTCGATACACAAGCAGGTGAAGTGAACTGGATTCGACACCCGCCGACCGGGGAAGTGAAGTTACATCTTGCCACGGCGGGAGGAGGTCTGCTGATTTCCAATTCCGGCCGTCTGGTTTATTTTGATGCGAAGGGAGATGGCGCGCCAATGGCCTGGACCGTGGCGGTAAGCAATCCCGAGGACATCGGTTTAGTACAAACAGATCCGTTCGAGCAAGCATCCATTGAGCCACTGCAATTGCGAATCGTACAATTTTGTTGGGCGGGAAACTTCATCGCCGTCGAAGACGGCGCTCCGTTCGGTCACGGAACGCTGCTGCACTTCACAGCGCAATGACCAAAGCTGACGAATACATACCGAATCGGCCGCGTTCATTTGCCCGACCCCTGACCTCGCCCGCATCGGCTGAAGCCGCTGGCGGTGAGCCACAAAATGAAAATCCCGGCCCCCAAATTTTCATTCCGGAGGCCGGGACTTGCTTTTCTTCCAGCCCAATCAGCTCACTTCTGCCGCTTCCCGTACCGCTCCACCGATAGCTGGATCAGTCATGCTGTGCCTTCCGGTTTCCACGTGTCCGGCCAGTTGCCGCTGGAAGCTGCCATCGGACTCCACGCTTGCCGTGAAGTCATACCAGCCGAACGATTTGTGCAAGTCTCCCACATACGAAATGCCGTCGTGCGGGTGTACGTGGTGCGTATGCGTCTTCCCGCAATACGCGTCATGGATGCTCACTTCCTCCGTGCGGGAGCCGTGGTTGCGAATCACCAGCGCGATGCCTTCCCATTCCTTTTCATAAATCGCATCCACGGTGATCTTCGCGCTGCCCCGCCCGAAGCTGCCCACAAAAGTGCGCAGGAAGCCGTTTGGCCCGTACACCGAGTAGTCGTACGACCTAGCCCCGCTGGTTCCGAGCGTGTCCGAAGCCTCATCCCCTGCGCCCAAGGTGTACGTCCATGGCCCGCTCTTGCCGTCGCCGGAGCGCACGTGAAACACCGCTCCCGCCTTGCCGGTATTGCGGAAGTGAAATTCGAAGCCCCCTTCCGACGCCTCGACTTCCCCGTGGACGTGCAGCTCATAGGGCAACGCGCGCGCCGGACGTGTCCCGGGTTCCTGCTCCGGCAGCGACTGGTTCGTCGGTGGCGTCGGCACGTAATCCGGATACCGGTTTTGGTTCGTTGGTTGATACGAGGAAGTGTCCGGCAACTCAACGACCTTGCTGTTCGGCGACTCGAAGTTGAGCGCCGAAGTTAGGTCGCCTGTCACCGTGCGCCGCCATTCCGTTATGTTCGGTTCCATCACGCCGAACCGCCGCTCAACGAAACGAATCAGCGACGTGTGATCGAACACTTGCGAGTTCACCCATCCGCCTTTGCTCCAGGGTGAAATCACGATCATCGGCACGCGCACCCCAAGCCCGTACGGTCCGGGCGTGAAGCTGGACGCCGGGTACGCGGACGAGCCGTTAAACAATTCATTGGTCGTGCCTACGGTCGAGATGCCCTGCGCTCGCGACATCGGCGGAGTAGGCGGCACCATGTGGTCGAAGAAGCCATCGTTCTCGTCGTACATGAGGAAAAAGACTGTCTTGCTCCAAACCTCGGGATTCGCCGTCAGCGCATCCAGCATCTGCGAGGTATACCACGCTCCAAAGTTCGCCGGCCAGTTCCCGTGCTCCGTGTACGCTTCCGGCGCCACAATCCACGACACTTGCGGCAGCTGATTGCCCAGCACGTCCTGGCGGATGATGTCGAACAACGTTCCGTTCTGCGGGATGTTGGTTCCGGTCCTTGCATTCTGCGCAAGCGTGCTGTTGTCCGGCGCATTCTGGTATTGGAAGAAGTACAAGAGCGAATTGTCCCCGTAGTTGCCAATATAAGCATTACTCCCCCATCCCCAAAAATGAGCCGCGTCGAGGCCGGCGCCCGCGTCTTGATAGATCTTCCAGGAGATTCCGGCTTGGTCCAGCCGTTCCGGGTAAGTCGACCACCCATAACCCAATTCGGCGTTGTCGATCACCGGGCCGCCCCCGCTTCCGTCGTTGCCCACCCAGCCCGTCCACATGTGATACCGGTTCGGGTCCGTCGGTCCCAGTAGTGAGCAGTGGTACGCATCGCAAACCGTGAACGCGTCGGCCAGCGCGTAGTGAAAGGGAATATCGTTGCGCGTCAGGTGCGCCATCGACGTCGTGCCCTTGTGCGGCACCCACAGATCATACGTCCCGCCATTCCACGCCGCGTGCGTCCCGGTCCAGTCGTGCGGCGTGTCCTCCAGGAACTTCAAGCCCAGGTTGCTGGCATCCGGACGGAAGGGCAGCACGAACCCGTCCGGATTGCTCGCGTCCGGCTGGTGGAATACGCTCTTGCCCGTGGGCAGCTTGACCGCTCGCGGGTCTCTGAAGCCGCGCACGCCGCGCAGCGTTCCGAAATAGTGATCGAACGCGCGGTTCTCCTGCATCAGGATGACCACGTGCTCCACGTCATGGATGGACCCGGTCCGGTCGTTCGCCGGAATTGCCACAGCGCGGCTGATGGAAGGAAAAGCGGCCGACGCTGCGGCGGTGCCTGCAAGCTTTAAAAAGTCGCGACGATTTGTGCTCATGCGGAATTTCACCTCTCCGGATTACCTGTTGCGGCAATCGCGTGCGGCAGCTTAGTCGCCGCTTATTGCTCCTGCATGAGATTTTAGTTTCGCTTGGGTGACTTGCTGTTCATCCGGGAGAAACAATTAAGGAGGGAGTTGCGAGCCACACGACTTGGCTGAGACGCTTGTAGGCACGGACGGAAATAAGGGTATCGCTTGCACTCGTCAGCCGATTAAGCGCAACAAACCTCTCGCTGAGTCGGGCTACACTTCGACGCCCTGCTCTCTCAGGAACACGGCCAGCCGGCTCACCGGTAGCGCCGTTATAAAGTTGTAGCTGCCAGAGACGGAGTCGGCAAACCGCAGGACGCCGTCACCCTCGAATGCGCCCGCAAACCTCAACACGGGGTATCTGCTCACATAGTCTCGGATTTCGCGCTCGACCAGCAGGCGAAATCGAATCTCCGAGGTTTCCACCGTCGACAACATTTTTCGCGTATCCGAACGGAGTACCGTCAGCGACGTCACGAACTGAAAAGCGCTGCCCGAAAGTTCACGGAGAAACTCGACCGCTTCTTCCATGCCCCGCGGCTTCTCAAGAATTTTTCTATCTTTCAAGACCACCGCGTCACCTGAAACCACCACCGCGTCCTGAACGTCGCTCGCCACTTTCCAGGCTTTCGCTTCCGCGAGCTTTTTCGTCAGCGCGGCTGGATCCGCGTCTCTAATCGACTTTTCGTCGATCGCGCTTGGACGCACTTCGTATTTGAGCCCGAGAATATCCAGAGCTCGCTTTCGCGATTGTGATTCGGAGGCAAGCACAACTCTCATCAGGGGTCACCTCTCGCGCCGACTAGCGCGTCGTCAACGAGTGCTGGGAATCTCCTTAGCGCCTAATAGTCTACTCCCGGCGGCGCGGGCTACTCCCCAGTTCCTATCGCGTTGAGAGGTTAACTTCGGGAAAATGAATATTCAGCTTGTAGCAAATAAACAGAAGCAGCATCGCGCCCAGTGTGGATAAAATGAGGCCGGCGGGATGATATCGTTCGTTTGTCGGGCGCGAAAACATGTGCGTAACGGCTCCGCCGAGGATGCCTCCGATGATGCCGAGCACCGCCGTCCAGAAGAGCGTCATGTGCACGTGCATCACCGATTTCGCGATCACGCCCGAGATTAGCCCGATCAGAACATACCAGAGTAAGTGAAACATGCTTTTTCCTCCCTCGTTTGTCTCAGAACGTCATCGCCGGAATCTACACTCGCAGCTTAAAAACAGGCGGACGAACAGAGACGGGCAGACGATCAAAGACGGGTCGACGATCAAAAACGAGCCGATGCCTTCGATTTCAATTGATTTTCCTTTGAGGTGCCGTTCGACTCCGAGCGCCGCCACCACAGATAATCGCACGCAGCGAGGATGGTACCCATGGTCCAACGGTTGGCGCTGTTCGAATTGGCACAGTAATCAAAAAACGTCGAGTGCGGGAAAGAAGTGTAGGGAGTTAACTGGGATTCGACTCTTCAACCGATTCGGTCTCCAAGTCCTGATGCGTGCAGCCATCTTTGTCTCAACGGCTTACGCTCAGCTGACATTCGCTGATAGATCACTCGAATGGCCGATAAAAAGTGCCATCAATATTAGGCGGTCTCCAGCCTTGAACTTTTTTAGCAGACTACTGACGTGAAATTTTATCGTACTCGCGGAAACCCCTATGTCGTTGGCGATTTCCTTATTCGCCAAACCAGCCAGGACGCCTTTTAAAACCCGGCACTCACAGCGCGTAAGTTTTATGTTGTCTAACTTGGATTGATGGACGACTGCTTCCATCATTATCGGAACGCGGATTATAGTCGGAACTTCAATGACCAATTGTTTGTTCTCAAATTTAAATTTTCCACTAATCATTTCCTCACCGTTCCTGGATTCGTAAAGTTGGCGGGAGCGGGAGGCGACTGCGCCGGGGTCCCGGTCGTTGCTGAATGACACTTCCTCTGGGTCAAGCGCTGCTCACACTGAGGGAAGAATATATCTCTGGAGGTGGTTCAATTCTGTCTTGTATTACACTCTAAATATTAAATCAGCATTAAATAAAGACAACTAATGTACTGCACCATTTTGAAACAGTTCCGATTCGAAGTAACGCAGATGAGGAAACGACGGCCATTTTGCATACTTCGGACAGATTCGCTGCCCGGCCTCTTTGTTCCTTGACTAAAAACCAGGAACTGACAACTAATATCTTCACTCATGCGCGTCATCGCCGGAACCTACCGCAGCCGCGTCTTGAAGAGCCTCAAGGGCCTCGCGCTGAGGCCCACCAGCGACCGCCTGCGCGAAACGCTCTTCAATATTCTGGCCCCCAACATTGCTGGCTCTCGCTTTGTCGATCTTTTCGCGGGAACCGGTGCCATCGGCATCGAAGCCCTCAGCCGCGGCGCTGCCGAAGTCGTCTTCATCGAAAATCACGCCCCCGCCGCTACCCTGGTTCGCCGCAATCTCGAATCCTTAGGTATCAGCACCGGTGTCACGGTCCTTGTTGCAGACGCTCTTCGCGGACTCGCCATGCTGGCGGCTCGCAAAAACACCGGTGCCCCCCGATACGATCACATTTTTCTCGACCCGCCTTACGCGGCTGCCGAAGACTATTCCCGCGTGCTAGAATTCCTGGGTTCCGCGGATCTTCTCGCACCGGGCGGCGTGGTCGTTGCCGAACACCGCCGCAACTTCGATTTACCCGAAGAACCTGGCGCCCTGAAGAAGTTCCGCGTCCGCCGACAGGGTGACGCTGCCCTGAGCTTTTACCGCTGCCAAGGCGAAGCTGGCGGCGAATCGAGCAGCTAGGGCGACTCGGCCAAGTAAACCCCCGCAAGCCGAGTTTCATCTATCATGAGGTGCCTGAGCGTCTTGTTCTGTAGTGGTCGGGCGAAATTTATCCCGACCGGGTCGAGAGACCTGTTAGAGTGCCTGCCCCGCGCCAGGCACGCATCTTGCTATAATCGAGAGGCCAATGTCTTTGAACCGGGTCTTCCAGGCATCCGATCTCTTGGGACCGGCCATCCGGCCCACCGCTCCCGTACGTCCAAAAGCGGTGAAGCCGCCGAAACTGGATGTCGCCTGGGGCTCTTTCCACCAAGGCATTGGAAGCAGTATCCGCGCCGTCTTCAGCCGTTCAAGGGTCCCCAAGAATTTTCTAAGCGCGGGCTCAGGATTCTTCAAAGAGTGCTGGATCGAACGCCGCATCCCCCGCCGCGCCCTGGTAGCCGCCGCCCTGTGGCACTTCGTCTTTGTCCTGATGCCGTTTCCCCAGCTTCCCGCCGCGCCACTCCACTCTTCTCAATTCGATAACACCGAGCTCACCTGGTCCGGCCCCATCACCGATTTTCCACTGGTGGACATAAAAGCTCCGAAGGCCAAGCCCAGCCCCCGTGGCGAGCCGGAAAAACCCCTTCTTCCCGAAGGCGCCGACGCCTTCCATCCGCGCCAGCGCATCTTCACCGCTCCCGTGCGCCCGACCCATCCGCGCCAAACTTTGATCAATTCCGCCGCTCCCCTCGAGCCGCCGAAGATTCTTCCCAACCTCCCCAATATGGTCCAATTCCAACAGACCGCTGGCCCCGCGCGCCCGCGCTTGGAAATCAGCGAGCAAACCCTCTCCAAGCTGCGCCCCCGCGAGCTTCGCAAAGTTAAACTTACGTCCGAACCCGCCCCCGATCTCCCAACGCTCGACCAAAAACTAGGGGACATCGCTCCGTCCATGTTGCCAAACGCCCCTGCGCGGCCCAAATTGGAACTCAATGCAGGTGCAGCCCCGCGCCTTGCGCCGCGAGCGCAAACGGGTGACGCGGAACCCGCCCCGGAAGTAGCCTCCGCCCAATCTGGCGTCGAAAATGGAAATGCCACAACCTTTATCGCGCTATCCGCCACACCCGGTCCGCCCGCACCTGTTGTCCCGCCACAAGGGAATCTGGCCGCCCGCGTCTCCATTTCACCCGAAGGCAAACAACCAGGCGTCCCCGGCGGCTCACCAAATGGAACGCCCAGAGCAAACGGCGGCACAGGCGGCGGACAAGGCAGCAGTGGGGGAACCGCAACTGGCAACGGCAACGGAAAAAATGGCATGGACGTGAGTATCACCGGTGGGCATCCGCCTGCAAACAACGGAGTTTCCGGCTCGAGTGGACCCCTGAAGCTGAACGCACCCGCCGCGCACGCCGCGATCCTCAAGCCCGATCCGCACACCAAGCTCGACGACGCTCCCGAGCGAATCGGCCCTCCCAATTTCGCCGCCCTGCCACCCAGCGCGCAGCCCGAACAGATCTTCGCATCCAAAAAAATCTACAAGATGCTTGTCAACATGCCCAACCTCAATAGCGCCACCGGAAGTTGGATTCTGAATTTCTCCGAGCTGCACACCGGCTCGGAAGGTCCCCGCCAGGCTTCCCCGGACGTTTCCGCTCCTGGTCTACTGAGGAAAGTCGATCCGAAGTATCCACCTACCTTAATTAAGGAGCATGTCGAAGGCGAAGTCGTTCTTTACGCCGTAATTCGCAGCGACGGCTCGGTGGATAGTATTCAATTGGTCCGCGGCATCGACGAACAGCTCGACGCCAACGCCATGCAAGCCCTCAGCCAGTGGAAGTTTCACCCCGCCACCAAACAAGGCGCCCCCGTCGACCTCGAAGCCATCGTCCACATCCCCTTCCACGCTCCGCCCGACCGTTAAATCTCGCTCTTTAGTCAGAATCAATCAATTACAAAATGCAAATTTTCGTAATCCCTTGTCTTTGGTATTCATGCAAATTGGTGGGAGTGCCCTCCGGCCCCCATCGAGCCAAGACGGCGAATGGAGATCATCCAACGTCTACGAACGCCCTTCGGCCAGCTTCACCAAAGCGTACAGCGCATGGTTCACAGGAGTCGGGACCCCCAGTTCAGCGCCGCGCCGGGAAACATATCCATTCAGCGAATCAATCTCGGTGCGCTTGCCCCGGTTCATATCTTGTCCGGTCGAAGAAAGCGCTTCCGCCATCTGCGTGGCGATCTTAAGCGCTCCTGCCAGCGCCGCCCGAGGGTCTTCCAAACCTGGAGGATGAATCCCCGCGGCCCGCGCGACCGCCAGGACTTCATAAACCGCAGTCTCGACCACTTTCCAAGCGTCCGGGCTGGACGCGATTAATCCATACTTTGCGCGGCCCAGCGCGGACACCGCGTTCAGCGCGCAATTCCACACCAGCTTGGTCCAGAGTTCGCCCTCGATATTTTCCGAAATGCGGCAAGGCACGCCGGAGCGCGAAAAAAGTGCCGCGATGCGCTTGGTCTTTTCGTTCTCCGGCCCGACGACCAGATCGCCCCGCCCCACATGCTTTACCCGCCCGGGTTCCGGCACCGAAGCCGCAACGTACACGACGGCGGGCAAAGCATCGATCGCCGCCGCGGCGCGAATCTGCTCCACGTTGTCCACGCCATTCTGCATGCTGAGGACCATCGCGCCGGGCGCCAGTAGCCGAAGCAGAGCCCGCGCCGTCGCCGCGTTGTCCGTGGTCTTCACACAAAAGAGGACAATCTCCGCGCCGCGCACTGTGTTGAGTTCGGTGGACGCTTCAACTCGCACGCTCTCCTGAAATTGCAACGTGTCGAGGAAAAGTCCGTTATTCTTTACCGCTTCGACAAAAGCCGCACGTCCGATCATCACTACCGGCGCGCCTGCTCGCGCCAGCAGCCCGCCGAAGTAACCGCCCACGGCGCCCGCACCAACGACCGCAATTTTCGGCCAGCTTTCTGGCTGGCTCACGGAGTAACCACACTGATGAGCCGGTCGATATCCCGTTCGGTGTTATACAAATAAGGCGAAACGCGAATGTTTCCTTCGCGCAAGCTGACCACAACATTCTCTTTCCGCAGATGTTGATAATGTTCCGCCGTTTTTTCCGGGCTGCGTGCCGCAAAACATCCATAAGTGCCGCGCCGCGCCGCATCCAGCGGGCTCGCGATCACAAAACGATCTTTTGGCAATCTCTCGAACATCAGTTCAATCAATTTCCGGTTGTGCGCCGCGACCAGTTCCGGCCCCACGCGCACCACAAAATCCACGGAAGCGTCCATCGCCACCAGATTAAAATTGAAATAACTGGCCGCTTCCGGCGAATCCCACCGCTTCGCGTTTGCCTCCGGTTTTGCGTCCTCAAAATTCAAAGCCGCGAAGTTATCCGAGCCCGCCACCGCCATCCAATAAAACGGCCCCGGCCGCATCATTCCAAGATGTTCCCTCTTCGCCCAGAAAAAGCCCGTTCCGAAAGGACCCAGCAGCCATTTGTATCCGGCGGAGACAATAAAATCCGCCCCGAGTTGATGGACGTCCATTGGTATCGCGCCGCAGGACTGGCTGGCATCCAGCAAAAGCAACGCGCCCTGCTTGTGGCAAGCGTCCGCAACGCGCCGAACATCGAGCAGTGAGCCGTCGTCGTACCGCACCATGCTCACCGAAACAACTCGGGTGCGCGGGGTCATCGCCGCAATCAGATCGTCCGCGGTGATAAACCGCTCGCGCGGCGCGACAACTTTCAACGTTACTCTCTCGCGTTCTTCCATCGGTCTCCACGTTGCATATTGCAGCGGAAACTCGCCCTTCGCGGTAACAACCTCGTCGCCCGGCTTCCACCTCAGCGAGTACGCCACCGCCGCCACCCCCGCGGTCGCTCCGGTCGTTATCGCAATCTCTTCGGGTTTTGCGCTGATCAGTCTTGCGATGGATGCGCGGATGCGGTTGGGCACTTCAAAAAAAGTGTCATCTGCCTTCTGGTAGGGATTCTTCTTTGCATCAAGTGCGGACTGCACGGCGCGAATCGATACTTTCGGCATTGGCGATTGGCTGGCTAAATTCAAATACGTAGCGTCTTCAATTTCGAACCATTCCTGACGCCAGTCGGTTTGAGCAGAGATTGCTGTGGTGGTCACGGGCAGCTCCTTTGCGGAGATTTCAAGAAGTTAGAATCTCGCACGCAAGCCGGGATGCAACGTCCAATTTGGGCAGTCCGGCACGGTTCCGCTGGCACCTGGCTCTTGCTAGAAATGGCCGCGAAGTTCGCGAAACGCCGGGAGAATCACTAATTTTCCAGATCCGGCCATCACCGGTTCGTGCTCCAGAGTCCAGGTATGCTGGTGAGGGATGTACACGGCGTTGAGGCCGATCTTCATCGCCGGATTGATGTCGCTGCGCGGGCTGTTGCCGATCATCCAGCCATGGGTCTTCACGATCTTGTGCTTGCGAACCAGTCCGCCATAAGTTTCCGGATCTTTTTCCGGAACGATTTCAATAAATTCGAAAAATCCCTGCAGTCCGGATCGTTCGACCTTCGCAGCCTGCTCCGCGGGCTCGCCCTTCGTGAATAAAATCAGTCGATGCCGCTCCGTGAGATACGCCAGTGTTTCCGGGACTCCGTCCAGAATTTTCGGCGGCGTCCGCTCCAAATCAATGACGCGGCTATGAATCAGCGCCAGAGTCTCGCGCTTCGCCATCTGGTCCGCAAGTTTTATGTAAGTCTCTTCAAGCGACCGCCCAAAGCTGCGCACGCCGTAGCCGTATTGTCGGATATTCTTGCGTTCCGTTTCATTCAGGATGTGGCGAATGTAAGTGCGGGTGTATCCGTACGGCTCGACGATGGTGATAAAATCCTCGATCAGCTTTTCGAAGAATACGTTGTTTTCCCAGAGTGTGTCGTCCGCATCAATCAGCAGTGTATGGCGTCGCATCGAACTTGGCGATCGGCGGCGCTCACGCCGCAAACCGTTTTTTCCCCCCAGCCTCTTTCCCCAATGTCCTCAGTCTAGCAGCCGCAGGGCATCTTCGGCGATGGCCGCGGCGGCGTCCGGCCGGCCAAGGCTCTTCGCTGTCTCCTGCATTCTTGCCAATCTTGCAGAATCATCCAGCAGCGACGCAATTTTCCACGCCGCCGCCGGCAAATTGTTGCAGCGGATCGCCGCTCCGGCCTCCAGCAAATGATCAGCATTGCGTTCTTCCTGTCCCGGAATCGGCTCAATCAAAGCCATCGGCAAAGCTCGCGCGAGAGATTCCGAGGTCGTCAGCCCGCCAGCTTTGCCGACCATCAAATCTGCCGCCGCCATATATTTGTCCATCTCGGTCGTGAATCCGACGGGGCAAAGACGGGGCGAGCCTGAAGATAAATTGCCGGCATCTTTCGCCAATTCTTCCAGCCGCTTGCGCGTCTTTTCGGATTTTCCGGCAATCGCGGCGATCTGCCATGGCCGCTGCAGCGCCAGCAAATCTTTAACCAACTGCTCGACGGGACCGATGCCGTAACCGCCCGCCGAAATGAGAAGCACCGTTGCCTTAGAATCGAGTCCCAAATGTTTACGCGCCTCAGATCGATTTACCGTCGACGCGAACCGGGGATCAATCGGAATGCCCGTCACGCGCAGCTTTTCCCGCGGCACGCCGATGCGCGCCAGATATTCAGCGGCTTCCTCGATGGCCACGTAGTAGCGGTCCACCGTGCGGCAAAGCCACATGGCATGCACGTCGTAGTCCGTGACGACAATGGCGTTACGCGCGTGCAACTTTTTCTTGGCAATCAGCCAGGCGATGATTTCCGCCGGCAGGAAATGGGTTGCCACGCAAAGATCGGGCTGAGCGCGTTTCAACATGCGAATCATCGGACCGGTGTTCAGCCGGTCCAACGCGAGCCGACGCCGCGGATGCAGCCACGGCTGGTCCGTTCGTTCGTAAAGTAAGCCCATCAACTCCGGCGCGCGCCGAACCATGGAAATATAAGCTTTGTCATAAACGCGCTGGAAAAACTTGCTGACGTATTGCAGGGCATCGATGTGTTCTACCGCGCAATCGCCCCGCGCGAGAAAGGCCTTTTCGAGAGCTTGGGCGGCGCGAACGTGTCCGGCGCCGGAAGTTGCGGAGAGCAACAATACGCGAGGCTTCGTTTTCATTCGAATGAATTTCCCGAAGAGGCAGGTGGCATCACGCCGACTTCCGCTGGCCCGCAGCGATTTTTTCCAGGATTCCCCGTCCGACTTTTTGTAGCTCACCGAAGCGCGTCAGGTAATCTTGAAAATCGTGGTTGAGGAGCTGCGCTTCCTGCGGGCCCAGCTTCGTCCTCAGAATCATGTCGCGCAGCCTCACGGGATGCGGAAGCAGCGCTTCTTCCTGCAATTCCTCGAGAGCGATCTTGGCGTCGTAGTGGTACATGGCTTCCCCCAGCGGAAAACGCTTCCACAGTATTGTACTCAGTTACGGGAGTGAATGGGGGAGATGCGGGAAAAGGGGGTAGTGGGTCAGCTTGAAATCCAACCAGCTTTTACAAGCATTTCGAGGGCAACCTTGGTCAACGAACGATTCTCGTTGATGACGGTGAAGTCTTCTAATCGCGCACGGTCAAGGATGACGTTCAATTTCGCGACGCGAGCAACATACTTTCGCCGCGATACACCTGATTCACGCACCTTGACGCGATGCCGCATCGCTTCGATGCCGGCAGTGAGACGACAGACGACCGTGTGTTTGGCTGAAACAACACTACGACAGAGTTCAAGTTCGGCGCGGTCTTCCACCGCACGCGCCAGCAGCAACCGGCGTACTCCGAAGGAGGCATAGTTTTTGCAGACACACTGAAGATTGCCGTACATCACGGCATCGCTGCAAGCCGCGGATGCAAGATGGGCGAGACCGATCGCGTCCAAGTCGATCGCCGCGTGAGCAATGTGGCGCAGCGCAAGGATATCCGACGCTTCACCCAGAACCGTCGTCTTGCCTGCCCCCATCGTACCCGTAATGATAAGCAATGATTCCGTAGCCGCTCCATTGCTGTTCAATCGTGCCACGGGTTAGAGCGTTTGCGACAGGGCAACGCTCAAACTGACCCGTGAAAGCGGGGAGAATCCTACGCAGCGTTCGCCGTGGCGGGGATGAATTCGTAGCGCGCGATTTTTGCGGCAATGCCCACGCGGCCGTTCTCGGTGGGCTCGATGCGCACAACTTCGCCGAGGCAGCGGATATTTACGTCGCCCGACTGCGTGGCTTGCTGGGGAAGAGTGATGACGAATTCGATCTCGCTGCCAACATCGAAATTGGCATCCGTGAGAAAGTAAAGCCCGCGGTAGCTGACATCCCGCGTGTGCGCGTCCAGTTCGTGCCCTTTTGCTTCCCGCGGCAAAACCCGCATGGGAAGACTCATCGTGAATCGCCGCGCTTCGCGGCGGTCCGCTCCAACTCCCATCAATACCCCCTGGGGCTGTAGAACTGCGGCAAAGCTAACATCGGCGCAGAGAAACTGCAACGCGAAAATCAGGGAATTATGTCCTAGTACGAGGTCCTGGCAGTTTCAATACGTGCGCAAGCCGCGCCGCCCCAATCTAGGCCCACCGGCAGTACTGTTACCCGTATGGAGCGCCGCCAGCACCGCCGCGTGCGTATGCGCCTTCCCGTGCGCTTTCGCTGGACTACGCCGTTCGGCCAAAAAATCGAATTAGCAGAAACCATCGACGTCTCGCGCAGCGGTCTGCTGGTTTCTTCCAAAGAGTCCCATACTCCGGGGGTAATCGTGTGGGTTACGTTTCCTTATGATGCTTCGACCTCCGATGGCCAGCCGGAGGTCCTCGCTCGCGTCGCCCGCTGCCAGGAAGTGCTGGAAGTCATTCGCGCCACCAACGCGCGGGAGAAATCTCAAACCGAAAGCCAATCGACGCGGGAGCTTCCCGCAAAACTCGACCAGCTCGCGCGCGCGATCGGCATCGCCGATGCACCTGCGACTTTTGCCATGGCGATTCATTTTGAGGAGCACCATCGCGGTGATTCCAACGGCAATACCCGTCGCAGCGAGCCGGAACGGCGCGGCAGCGTACGCAAGGCCCTCGCGATTCCGGTCCAGGTGCGTCCAGAAAGAATCCCCTGGTTTGAAGAGGCCATGACCATCGATATTTCGGCAAAAGGCATGCGCTTTCGCAGTCACCGCGAATACGCACTCGGCGACCACTTGAAAATCGCATTTGCAGATGCGGCTTCCGCACCTTGGCATGGCGCCGCCGAATTTCCTTCCGAAGTTGTGCGCGTCGCTCCCGTGCCCGGCAGCGCTGCCCTCGACGTCACCGTGTGCCGTGTAAAATAAACGAGGCGAAAAACAACAGACGCGTTCGGTGTTATTCCCTCGATGCGCTACACTTCAAATTTATCCTTAGCCCGTCGATGACCATTACCCACGAGTCACGCAATTTCTTTCTGGAAGGGCCTGCCGGGCGCCTCGAAGCGATTTTCTGGAAGCCGGCGGGGAAGGCGCGGCCGCGGCTCGCTGCGGTTGTCTGCCATCCGCATCCGCTTTTTGGCGGCACGCTGCACAACAAGGTGGTTTACCAGACGGCAAAAGCATTGGATGCTCTGGGAATTCCTGTTTTGCGATTTAATTTTCGCGGCGCAGGACTCAGCGCCGGCGTACACGATCGCGGCGCGGGCGAGCAAGGCGACGTTCGCGCGGCTTTGGATTTTCTTGCTGCGGAATTTCCTGGCGTACCGTTGTTGCTTGCGGGATTCAGTTTCGGGGCTTGGGTCGGCATGCGCGCGGGCTGCGGGGACCCGCGGGTTTCTCATCTCATAGGTTTGGGGATTCCAGTCAACAGCACTGATTTTTCATTCCTGCGCCAGTGCGACAAACCGAAGCTATTTGTTCATGGAAGCAACGACGAACACGGCGCCATCGAAAAAGTCAGGGCGCTCGTCCCCACCCTCCCGGGCGGCAACCGCCTTGTTGTTGTCGAAGGTGTCAATCATTTCTTCGCCGGCAAACTCGATCAGCTAGGCCGTGCGCTCAACGCCTGGTTTACCGACGAGGTTTTCCGTCTCCGCCATTGATGCAGCTGAATTTTCTTCTGCTCTGCGATCTCTGTGGTAAATCTTTTCCTCAAGCCCCTTCGCCGCGCGAAAAAAGTTTCGCGAAGTCGTCAGCCGTTGCCGGAGCAACGCTTACCAGGCGCGTGTTGGCTTTCACGTGTTCCACGCGCGACATTCCCACCAGCGCCGTCGTGATCCCTGGCGAGGACCGCACGAACTGCAGCGCCCTTTCCGCGTCGCTGGCCAAACCAAGCGCATCCGCGACAAATCCCGGCAGATTCTTTGCCACCTGGCCTTGCAGCAGGGAAGCGCTGGCAATCAACGTAATGTCCAGTTCGCTCGCTGCTTCCATCACCGTTCGATTGTGGCCTCGCAGCGCTTGATTGCCCAAGGTCAGCGCTTCGGTCATCCCCAGATTAAACGGCAGCTGCACAAAACGAAAATGATGCCTGCCTCCGGCGATTTCCTGCGCCACTTGCGCGAGTTCGCCAAGCTGCATGGCGTCCCGTACTCGGGCATCTTGCCGGAAGCCGTTCCAAGTGGCCATGCCGTAATACTGAATCTCGCCAGCCTCAACGGCGGATTCGAGAAATGTAAACGCCTCGCGGACGCGGTTCAGAAACTCTTCTCTCGAAACTTCCGAGAGCTGCGTCTCCGGATTGTGCAGGTAGTAGACGTCCACGCATTCCACGCCGAGATTTTTCAGGCTGCGGCCGAGCTGGTTTTTTAGAAACTTGGGCGTCATGCAATGGCTGCCGGCCGCGATATCCTTCGCGGTGAAAACTCCCGACTGAATGTACTCGCGGAAGAAATATTCGTTCGGGTCGGCAGGCATGCCTCCGTCGGGGGTCAGGTATCCGCCTTTTGTGCACACTACGATTTCTTCGCGTTCGAATCCGCGCCCGGCAAGTTGCTTGATGGCCACGCCGAGGCTTCGCTCGCTGCGTTGAAATCTGTAATTGATGGCGGCGTCCATCACGTTGATGCCGTTTTCCAGCGCCGCGACGGCCGCCGCTGTGTAACCTTCGTCCGTTCTTGCGTCCGGCTGGCCAAGGTACGTGCCGATCCCCAGGGAAGAAAGCACCAGCCGTTGCGTTTCTCGAAAATGACCTTCTGCGGCGCGGTCCGCAAACTTCTGGGCGTACCGTGTTGTGGCTTCTTTGGTTGCGGATTTGCTCATGACCCTCCTTCGGGCGGTTGCGCCTGTCCGGGTTGCGGATTGGAATCAGCTTCGCTGGTCTTCGGCGCAAGAAGCCGCGAGCAGGCTCGGAGAATCCTACGATACGGCCAGTCTTTTTCGCGGAAGAAAATTTCGCCTTCTCGTGGATTGCTGTAAAACCAGCGTGCCACTAGCCAGAGGTGTTCGCCGAGATCGCCGTTGGTTCTTGCGGGCTGCGCTTCGAATTGCTCGCGAAAAAGTTGTTCCGCAGAGCGCGGCTGGCTGGCAATCTCCGCGAAGCGCAGGAAGAACGGCTCCGCCAATCGTCCGCCATTTACGCGATAGACGCCAATGGTTTGCTCTTCCGCGGCCGGCTGGAGAATCACCGCGTCCAAGTCCTCAATCCGTCGTGTGAGTTCGGGCCTGCCGCGCAAGACTTCGTCGAGTTTCTCCACTTTTTTGTGCAGCGCGGCGGCGCGTTCGAAATCCAATTGTTCGCTGGCTTTCTCGCGCTCTTCCTCGATCGTGGAACGCATCGAGCCTCCGCTCGTTTCGAGGAACTGTACAAGCTTTTGTACTTCTACGTCGTAATCTTCTTTCGAGCAGCCTGCGAAGCACGGCGCTAGACACATTTTCATTTCGGAGTAGATGCAGCCTGGAAACGTGGGATCGCGCCGGATTTTGATTTGGCAGCGCCGCACCTTGAATAGGTCGAGGATGCGTTCAGCAAATGCTTGCGCGAAACGCCTCGAAGGAAATGGGCCGTAATACGCGCCGCCGGTGGGCATGCCGGCTTCATCAACGGGAATCCGGCGGGTCACGTAGCAGCGGGGATAGGCATTGCGCAGATTCACTTTGAGGACGGCGGCCGGTCGCAAACGCATCAGGTCACGATAGCGTTTGGGAAACAACTGTTTTGCGTGCTGGTAGTAGGTGAGTGTTTGTTCGAAGGGCGAGCCGGTGAGGCGGTAGCGAATGCCGCGCGCAAAATCGCTCAGATTCAGGCGTTTGCTTGCCGGGTCGACAGGGCCGAGCAGGCGATGCAATCGCCGCTGCAAGTTTTGCGTGCGAATCAAAAATGGCTCGGCGTTTTCTTCGCGCGGCTCGATCAGGCAGACGGTAGGCTTCGGCGGGAGGGCCGGGAAGAAGTCCTCCTCCGCACGGGCCGCGTCAAATTCGAGTCCGCAGTCAAGTGCAAGCATTCTGCTAGAATACAATTCTTTTCGAGAATGTCGGCGGTCAGAGTGCCAATCCTTGGGTTTCTGATTTAGCTGTGAGATTTTTCCAGGACGAACCGGAGGCCGGACGCCAGGAGGAGAACAACGCCTGCGGCCGCCCAGACAAACTCAGGAACCATGAGAGCAAGAATCCAGCCATGGGTATTCATTCGTCCCTCAAGAGAAATGGCCCGCCAGAATGCTGCGGCGATCGCAAGGCAAACAGTGCCTGTCCTTGCAGCGCTAACCAAAACGAGTCTGCGAGAGCCGTAGATTGCGCCAATCGCAACCCCTACAGAAGAAATCGCAAGCAATGACATCCCTAGAATCAAAATCCGCTCACTGGCGCAGTTTTGGATCGCGCCGCCAGAC
>Ga0210409_10003063_pt1 | contig 19184 bp, 10 predicted proteins | sample IncBWH17MmetaG_FD_161649 | JGI IMG/M metagenome (GOLD analysis project Ga0210409, IMG submission 161649) | Forest soil microbial communities from Barre Woods Harvard Forest LTER site, Petersham, Massachusetts, United States - Inc-BW-H-17-M | ecosystem: Environmental > Terrestrial > Soil >... | reverse complement strand
CAGGCGTGCGCACCAAAAGCTGAATGCCGGTCATTCTCACGTTTGCGAACCCACGCGCCTTCACCATGAGTTCATAGGCTGCGGGTGGCAACTCGAGAAATTGGTACTCACCCTGAGAGCCTGTCGTGGCGTTGCGCGACAAACCGGTAGCCGGATCGCTGAGGGTAACTGTAGCGCCAACCACCACGGCACCGTTCGAATCGGAGACAGTGCCGCGCAAGGAAGTCGTCGCAGATTGTGCAACGGTTAGCGCAGTGAGCGCGATGACAGGACCAATGAAAACAGCCAGTTGCCACGAGCGAGAACGCATGGAAATCCCCCTTCGCCGCCAATGCGGCCTTATTCCAATTACGTTTGCCCAGGAACTGAGACCACGAGAAACCCTGGGGACCCTTGATGGGGCGCTATTGTGCTCCCGCGGCACGGAAGCATTCAAGGTGAATTTGCAGGTGAAACGATTGAATTCGGGCAAACACGATTTGGGCGGTTATGTGACCAAGGGACAAAGTGGCGGGTGAAAACAAAAGGGGCGGATTTCTCCGCCCCTCGATCGAACTCCGCGCCAGCTAGAACGAATAGCGCGCGGTAATCTGCATAACCCGCGGCTGGCCTTGAATACTGATGAAGTTGGAGAAGTTACTCGGCGGCTGGTTCAGGTTTGGATCTAAGGGAACTCCGAATCCGCTACGACTGGGATCGAACGCGCCCATCTTCTGCGTGTTGGTTACGTTAAACACTTCCCAGCGGAACTGCAGCTCGTGACTCTCAGGAATTCTGGCCGAGAGCCCATTGAGGTGGAATGTTTTCCCGATGCCCATGTCGAGAACAATGTATCCAGGCACGCGGAAGACGTTTCGCTCGCCGGTTTCTCCGGGGTAGGCGTTGCGGAAATGCTGGAACGCGTATGTTGTATTGCAGCCGAACAACTTCGGCGTGCCCATCGGATCCCTGGTTGGACATGCGTTGAAGTCCGCGGTCCGGGTTGCGTTGCTTTGGACTTCCCAGTTCGTGGCCCAGCGGGCGTCGTCGAAGACGCCGGTAGTGCCGTTGTAGAAGCCGACCGGCATGCCGGTGTTGAAGCGGAAGATGCCGGTCAACTGCCAGCCGCCAATGATGCCGTTCGCCACTTTGCCGGTATTTGCCAGCAGGGACTTCCCGGCACCAATCGGAAGCAGCCAAACAGTATTGACGTTGATCTGGTGCCTGGAGTCGAAGTCGGAGTTGGAATACATGTCATGCTGTCGGAAGGGATTGAGGATGAAAGACTCTCCGTTGTATCCGCCACCGGTTTGCAGACCGGAAGAATCATCCAGCGAATGGGACCAGGTGTAGTTGAAATCCGCAGTCAGGCTGCTGGTTCGAATCTTGTACGAAGCCGCAAGTCCATGGTAGTTGGAGTTGCCAATGCTGCCCCATGCACTCAGAGCTCCATACTGGGGTTGGTAGAAGGCATTCGCTCCCAGAGTCGAGATGCCGTCAATGATCGCCTGCGTAGTTGTGTAGTCGCCACCGACGTCGTTGATCAGCTGGTAGATGGCCTGAGTCGACGTAAACGACGGATCGTATCCAAGGTTGCCCGCCGCTCCTGGAAACAGGTTCTCGAAATAGGGAATGGATGCGATGGAACTGGTGGCCACTCCTTGACTTCTCTGCTTGGCCAGCATGGTCCCGGCTGTGTACCAGTCCATTTTGGATTGGGGATCCACTAAGTCGATGGGCTGCATGATGTCGCGCTGCGCCAACAGATGACGCCCCATACGCCCGAGATAGCTGATCTGGAGCATCGTATTCCTGGCCATCTGGCGTTCGAAGGTCGCGCTCCAGGAATAGCTCTTGGGAGTGACGAGATTCTGATCAAGGGAGGACTCGATTCTCAGAGAATTGTCGCCCGGCTGTGTCTGCGGGAACGAAATGGACTGCACCACCGGAGGAGCCGGCATTACACCTCGAATCGGTTGATCGATGCCGGTGAAGAGCGGACCGAGGTTCACTCCCCCCGTACAATGCCCGGCACTTCCAAAATAGGCTGAGTTTGGATCCTGGTAGGGCGAACAACCCACATCGTAGGTATTCGGCCCCACTGTAAACGACGATCCAAAGCCTAGAGTGTTGCGTACGTCGAAGAAGGTGGCCAACGCCTGGCCGAAGTAGTCGCCGTTGATCGCGAAACCTCCTCGAATGACTGACTGGTTGTTTTCGCCGAAGACTCGCGACAGAAGGCCAGAACTGAAATTCGGCGACCACGACACACCGACGCGCGGCTGGAAATCCGTCTTGTCCCAGTTGTACATCGGCGATTTCCCGTTGGCTGGTCCAGACAGGTTGACGTTGATGGGGTTGGTATAATCGATTCCCTGCTTCGCATTTTGCTCCCGCAACTGCAGGTACGCACCAAGGGGGACGTCCGGTTTTGTCTCGAAACCGGAGACCTCATAAATCGGCCGTGCCAAGCCATAACGAAGACCCAGGGTAATGGTCAGGTTCTTTTTTGCCTTCCATGTGTCTTGAACGTACCCTTCATAATCCTGGCCGGCGAAGTTGCGAGTAGTGGGCGTTCCTGGAGGTGTTAGCTGCAAGTCATGGCCGTAAGTGTAATCGGCCGTGTACTGGGTAAACCGGCCAATCAACGCCGTCATCGCGTTCTCGGCACTCGATCCATCCCCGGTGAAAAGGGCGAACCCGTCGTTGGCTAAAACGTAATTGCTTAAGGGTGCGCGCAGCAGGTTAGTGAGGTAGTACGAAGGATTCGTGATCGCCTGGTCGTAGGCATTGGAATAACTGGTGCGTATGTTGTTGCTCTTGGAAACGTTTACCCCGAACTGAATGGTGTGGTTACCCTTGACCCAACTCAAATCGTCAACCCAGTTCTGCACCGGAGTCACGCGCGACAAAGAATACAGCTCATTTGTGGGGTAGTAGACGAATCGAAAATCGATGTCGTTGTGGAACAGATCGCCACCCTTGGTGAACGACTGGCGGGTATAGCCATAGGTGAATTTGTTGACCAGATTGTTGTGAATCGTCCACGTGTGACCAACCGCAAAGCCCCATGGATGATCCCACTCGTCGGGGGCCGGGGTGTCCGGATAGGCAGGAACCCCGCCCCATTTGTCATAGATCACATTGGTGCGGGCGAAGATGGTTTGATGGCTGGTGAGGTTGAAGTCCAGGCGCGCCGAGTGCGAGTGCAAGCGAACGGGGGTACTGGCGTTGAATCGGAATCCCCCGACGTTCATGCCGTCCCCAATGGTGTTGTCGTTGGCAGGATACTTTGCCGCTGCCGCCGCTAACGTGTCGAGGCCGGCCTGGTTAAGGCCCTGAATATCCGGGAAAATCGTACTTAACTGGGTAGCGTCAAGCGTCACAATCGAACCTGGACTGCTGCATGCCGCGTCGGCGCAAAGGTGGAATTTCAAAAGGCCTTGTCCCATACTGGGGAAGGGAACCGGGGAGCCATTCGCCGCCAGGACGGGGGTTTGGCTGGCATCAGTGCGCCCTTCATAGCTGTAGAAGAAGAACATCCGATCCCTCACCACCGGACCACCGACTGCACCACCGAAGGTGTTGCGAATCAGCGCCGGGCGAGGAACGTCGGCGTGGTTGTTGAACCAGTCATTGGCGGTAAAGATGGTGTTGCGGTTGGATTCAAAGGCTGCGCCATGCCAGGCGTTCGAACCGGACTTGGTCACCAGCGCGATCTGCGCGCCGGACGACCTTCCGCCGCCGGCTCCTGAGTTGAGGGTTGCAACGCGGAATTCTTCGATGGCCTCGGAGTTCAGCCGGAGCACGGGCCCTTTCTCGGCGTTCGGGACGGTGCTGTCGGTCTGGGCCGGCCCAATCGCGTTGCTGTAGGCTTCGTTGATGTCCACGCCGTCGAGGGTGACGTTCGACTGGTCAGCACGGCCACCGGCGACATAGCCCTCTTTTGTGACTCCGGGCTGCAGCGTAAGCAGCGACAACACGTTGCGGGCTTCCAGCGGCAACTGTGTAATCTGCTGCGAAATGAAGTTGTTTCCCAGACTCCCGTCCTGGGTATCGACCATCACCTGGCTGGATTCGGCATTGACAGTGACTTCTTCGGTGATCGCACCCACCAGCATAGTGACGTCGATCGTGTTCGCTTTAGCGATAAGTACATGGATGCTTTGCAGCGTCTGCTTACGGAAACCGGTAGCCTGCACTTCCAGCTTGTAGTCTCCGGGAGTGAGTAGGTCGAACGAGTAGTGGCCTTCCGGGCTGGTCTTCTGCGTGCGGGTCGTCGCGGTCGCGGCATTTGTGAGGATGACCGTTGCATTGGCAATGACGTTACCTTGTTGATCCTTAACAACGCCGCTAAGAGACGTATTGCTGGTCTGAGCAAACGCAACGCTGCCCAGGACAAGGAACAGACAGACCACTCGCATAAATCCGGAAAAACGGTGACTCTGCACCGCGATTAAAGTCATACATCCCCCCTTGCGCCGCAAAGGCGGCCCCTTCCAATTACGTTTGCCCAGGTATTTGAGACCACGAGATCCTGGGGACGCCTGATGGGGCGCTATTGTGCGCCTGCAACACAGAAATGTTCAAGCTGTATTTGTTGTGTGAAACGATTGAATGCTGGCGGAATCGCAGCACGCTGGCAATTTGACCGTAGGATAGTTTTCAGGAGTTCGAAAACGGGAAGTGAATGCCAGTCTATGCAGTCGTTTTCTGATGGAGGCTAGAAAGACAATGAATCCTCCTGGGCGGAAAATTTCGAGGCTGCGAATCCCTGATCAATCGGACCCAAAAAAGGGATTTTGTCCTCCCGAGTGGCTCATTGCGCTTTCCCGTCAACCGCGATCGAGCGTATTACCGCCCCTTCCTGCGGCTAGAACTCGTACCGCAATGCGAACTGCATGACTCGCGGGTTCGTGAGCAAGCCGCTGAAAGTTCCGAATGAGCCCGCCTGATCGATGTTATTAGTCACGGAGTTCACATCGAATTCAGGATGGTTCAACACATTGAATACCTCCCAGCGGAATTTCAACAGATGCGCTTCGGAGTAAGGCATGGTCCAGGTTTTACTTAGAGCCGCGTCCAGACCCGCGTAGCCAGGCCCACGAACCTGGCTGCGTCCTCCGGCTTCGCCGGGGAAATCATGGCGAAATGCGCCGATCCCGGTCGGACCGTTCGGATCAGGAAACAGGTTCGGCACCTGATTCGGGAATGCACTGCTCTGCTTGGTCACTCCTGTCTTCGCGGGACCGATCTGCGTGGCCGCGCCGCCCAGTTGCCAGTTCGTGGGCCAGGTGCCGCCGTTGCCGATGGTCAAGGGGAATCCGCTGGTCCAGCGGGCAAGGCCGGAAAGCTGCCAGCCGCCAATGAAGGCATTGGTAAAGCCGTTTGCATTCCGGGCCAAGAGCTTTCCCTTGCCGAAAGGCAACTCGAAGATGAAGTTGCTGTTCAGTTGATGAGTCGTGTCGAAGTCCGAGATGCCGCGCTGCTGGTTCGGGTCCCAGGAGTTGATGATGTTTCCGCTGATGCCGCCTCCTACGCCGTTCCAAGGCTGTACCCGCTCAGCGGATGATGAAAGATCGATAGACTTTCCGTAGGTGTAATTGACGTCAAACTGCACGCCGTGCGACATGCGCTTGCGCAACGTTACCTGCAAGGCGTTGTAGTTCGCATCTCCGATCGAGCGCCACGCGTACAGCGAGTGGAACTGACTATTGAAATACGCGTTCGGGCCAAGGACTGTTGCATAGTGATTGAGCGAACATGGATTGCCATTGGAATAGGTGCAATTTGCCAATCCAGCTTGCATGCCGGCGATACCGGCCACGCCCAACGAATTGAAATCGGACCCGGCATAGTCAATGGCGGAGAGAGCGGTGGTTTCGTTAAAGGTGTAACAATTGTACAAATCGTAGGCTGCCTGCAGGGGATCGGTTGTGAACGCATAAGGACCGTTCCCACTCACGTTCCCTGTGCAGGAAAGATTGTATTGGTCACCGGGCTGCAAGGGCGCAATCATATTCTGCCAGTATGCAGCGGTGGGGCCGACCAATGCAGGCGTAATCGAACTCGTTGGAGTACCTTGCGCTGACAACTCGGAAAAGCGGCGAGCCGCTGAAAAATAGTTGACCTTTGATGTCTTGTCCACGAGATCCAGCGGCATGGCCAAATCTTCCTGAGCCAGTAAGCGGTGCGAAAGGCGTCCTACGTAAGAAACTTCCAGACTCAAGCCATTCGCTAACTCGCGACCGACAGACAGATCAAGCGTGTACGAATAGGGCGTCTTGAGGTGGTCATCCAAGCCCCAGAAGATTCCGAGACCGGTACCCGAGGACGGCGGAGTATAAGGAAAGCCCCCTTGCGGTGTCGGTGGCGCAAAGGGAGTTACGCCATCGAACAACGTCGTCGGGACGGACGTTAGGCTGGTGAGCCGGGGAGCGTTACTGGCGGTCGGCAGTACGGAGTTGGTGAGATTGGTGGAAAGCCCAAACGATCCGTTCTGATCGAAGGATGAAAGCAATCCGGGCCCGATGTGATCGTAGGCCATTCCGAACCCGCCACGGATGACGGTCTTGTCGCCTTCACCGACTAGGCGGCGCAACCAACCACCGTCCGGGCGCGGCGTGTAGGCGAAAGAAATCTTCGGAGCAAAGTTGTGATAGTCCCAGCCGTAGTAGCCCATCTTTCCGTTCGCCGGGCCTGCCAGGTTAAAAGACACCACGGGGTCCTGGTTTGAGCCAATCCCATTTCGCATGTTCTGCTCTCTCTGCTTGAACCACTGCGCCATGCTTACAGTCGGAGTCACCTCCGTGGCGGTTGTTTCCCAGGGTGGAGAGAACAACGAGTAACGCAGGCCGAGATTGACGGTGAAATTGGGCTTCACCTTATAAGAGTCCTGAATGTAGAACTCGTATTCGTCGGCGCCCCAATGCCTGGGAACCGGCGCACCTTGGGGTAAGGCGGTACCCGTCTTGTCGAAGTTGAAGAAGGCGTTGTACTGGGTAACCATGCCGAGCAACGCGATGGCAGGGTAGTCGTACTGATTGTTGAAATCATTACTCACCGCGGGGAAGCCGCTGTTCGCGGGATCGAAGGGGCTGGGAGTGTTGGCAAATCCCGCGGTGTCAAGCGCCGAGACGTTGGTGACGCCATTCGGGAATGAGTTGATGAAGTTGTTGCGCGGGCTGCGGATGAATCGCAGATTGGTTCCGAACTGCAAGGTGTGTTTACCTTTGACCCAGGAGAGGTCGTCGACGAGATTTTCGACGATGGAGCGAAAATCCTGGCCGCGGGTAACCGCCAGGCTGGAATCGATGGGAGTGCTGTTGTCATTCAGTCCGCGGAAGAAGATCACCGGAGTCGAATCGTTATTGCCGGGCTGTCCCCAACTCTGGCGTGTGTATCCCCAGTGGAAGTTGTTTAGCAACGTGGGCCGGAGAGTTGCAGTGTAGCCGACCGTGAATCCCTTGCTGTAATCCGCCAAGCTGGTCAGAGGGGCGCCGCCAGGAAGATAGGGCGCACCTGCTTGCACATCATTGCGCAGAGCGCCGCGCCAGAACAGGTTGTGGTTGCCGTTTTGCGTGAGTTTGTAGTCGACGCGGGCGATGTACCAGTTTTTGTTCGTCGGGATGGGTCCGCGGAAGCGATAACCCAGGAAATTGAATGCGTCGCCCTGCGAGTTGTCGTTGGCATGCGGGAAGGATTGCAAATAGCTTGAACTGCCGCAGCAGATAACCGGATCGGGACCGATTCCGTGGGGATCCATGCTTGCCAGGTCATTTGCAGTGAGCCCAAAGATTCCGGCGGGAATGTTATATAGAGTTCCGCTTACGCCGGCCACTTGAGCGGCCGGACATTGCGATGCGTTAGCGCACTGGTACTGGACAATCCCATCGCGAAACGCGTCGCTGGGCACAATGCGGACATCACTTTCCTCTTCGCGTTGGCGAGCGGCTTCATAATTGGCGAAGAAGTACAAACGGTTCTTGAGAATCGGCCCGCCGACTGATCCGCCGAAGATGTTGCGAATCAATTTAGGGGGCAGATTCTCGGCGCCACTTTGGATCTGGGCCGACTTCACAAAATAGTCGTTGGCGCTGGTGTAGGTATTGCGGAGATATTCGTAGAGCGAACCGTGAAAGTTGTTGGTGCCGCTCTTTGTAACCAGAGAAACCTGGGCGCCCGAAGAACGGCCCGCGTCGGCCCCGTAATTGGTTGTGGTTACTCGGAATTCCTGCATCGAATCGAGAGTGACCGGGAGTACCGACGAGAAGGCGTAGCCGTTGACCTGGTCGTTCACATCCACGCCGTCAAGGGTGATGTTCGTCTGGTCGCTGTGAGCGCCGTTAACGGCACCATTACGAGTGTCGTTGGTCTGCGCATTCAAGCTTTCGCGGTGTCCGAAGTAGGTAACACCGGCCTGCAATGTCAGCAGGTCGGGGACGTTGCGTCCCTCCAGGGGCAGCTGCTTGACCTGAATTTCATTGAAGGCGTTACCGATCGAGGCGTCGGTCGTGTTAATCGCGGCGGCTTCGGCACTTACCTCGACGGTCTCTGTTGAGGTTCCGATAGACAATTTCACGTTAACCGTCGCGGGAGTATCAACGAGCAGTTGCAATTGCTTCTGCTGATACTTGCTGAAGCCGGTCATTTCGACGGTCAACTCGTAGGTACCTGGTTGAAGCTGCAGGAACTCGTAGCTGCCGGTGTCGCTGCTCGTTGCAGTGCGCTGGATACCACGATCGGAACTCGTCAACGTGACCATGGCGTGTGCAATGGCGGCGCCGCTTGAGTCGGTCACTGTTCCGCGCAAAGAGGTCGATCCCGTCTGAGCCACTGAATTGCTGCCGAATGCCATTAACATCCCAACCACAATTGCGACTACACGTATGCGACACCGCATCGAGGTCTCCTTCACTTGCAAGGGCATAACAACTGAGTTTTTGTTTACCCGCAACCCTGGGATGGGCAGAAACGACCTTGCATCTAATTGTCGAGAAAGAGCAACTGCAGGACCAAGATGCGTGATCGAATTTTCAGCGCGTTACGTTCGGCGGGGATGAGCAACGTACAGGTTTTCACATTTTCACATACGGAGAGTCATACCCCCAGGCCTCTCATCGCTACATAACAACGAACACATTGAGATAGACACAAGGGAACTGACACGCACGCCAGAATGTTCTTCCTCTCTAATTCACGTTCCGATGAAAAAAGGCCGACGCGGCGAGAATCACCGCGGGAAAGCACTCCAGCGTGTAGCGAGGCTCGGGATTTTCGAGACTCCCGAGAAACAGAGAGCGCAGCACGGCAAACACGAGAAGCATCCCGATCCCAAACGCTGCGCGGCCGCGCACGAAGCCGGTCAATCCCATCACTACATAGGCTAGGTTAATCACGCCAAAGGCGAGGCTGAGTGCCAGCCAGCGGTGGTCATCATTGAATTCCCACCAGCGCGGGTCGGATGGAAACAATTCGGTTCGCGGGCGCAGCCACATATCAGCGATGCGAAGCGCCGGGAGCCACACGTAATAGCGGAGAGGAGCAGCGTGGATGCGCTCCTCCGCCAGCGCGGCGAAGTGCGTGTCGATCTCCGGAGTCATGTCGTGGCTGGTGTTGTACAGGAAGAAGAGGTCGGTGGTCTGCTTCCGTTGCTCGGAGGAATCGAAGGCGCGATGCGGAAGCCGGCTGAAATCGATGTCAGAGCCGGGGACCGGCCAGTAGATCTCCTGCACTGAAACGTAATCGGCCATCCATGTTTTTACCCAGCGGTTGAAACCCGGCATTAAAGGTTCGTCGGAATCGTTGGCATACCGTGGAGCAAGAGGTTGAAAGCGGTGAAGGGTGTGGAGGTTCCGCACGGTCCACGGAATCAGAGGCGCAAGAGCGCCACTTGCTACGAGTACGCCGGCCAGAATGATTCGGGACGTTGTAAATTCCCGCTCCGTGGAATCCGTCGCTCGGCGGAGAGCCTTCAACAGCAGCCACAACAGATATGCGCCGATGGACGCTAACAAAATGCCGCCGTCGGGCCTGAGCAGAATGGCTCCTCCAATGGCCAATCCGCAACCAAGCCATGGCAGGCGTGATCCGGCGGATGCTTCGCCAATCTTCAGGCCACGAAATGCGAGATCAAAGGCCAGGGCGGTAAAGAATATCTCGAGCGTCTCGGTCAACGCAGCGGCGGCATAATTCGCAAGGAAGGGGCAAATAGCGGCGAGCAGGAACGCGGCTCTCGCGGCGCGTTCGGAAAACAGGCGACGAGCCATGTCGGCAATCAGGAAACAGGTCGCGAGATCGAACAGCACCTGCACGAGCAGGACAGCTCGGAAGTTGTCGCTGCCGAACAATCGGAAGATCGCGGCCAGGAACGCGGGATAACCGGGCAGGCGCGAGAGCGTCGGCATGATTGCGCCCGAATTCGTGATCCCGTAAATACCGTGCTGCAGCCAGTTTTTGGCGATGTCGGCGTACAAACGAGAGTCATCGACCACGCCCGGAGCACGGAAGACCAGAAAGAGGCGGAAGGCCAATCCCACCAGGGTGATCCCGATGAAAAACCGCGCGTGCTTACGGATCATTTCGCGCATCAGCGCCCCGCTGCGCATCATAGCGCGTCGGGGCTACCCCGGCGGAGGGAAACTGCATCTTATGACTCTGAGCAGCTACTCACCCTGCCTTTCCGAGAATTGACCGTGTGCCTGCAGCAGCATACGATGAAAACCGTCTCTCATGGCTGAACCTGTCTTTTATGATCCGCGCCGGGCCCGCTGGAAACGGCTGCGCCGTCTCTTTGACGTCACGGCTGTTCTGGTTTCGGCGCTTCTCATTTTCTTCGTCTATAGCGCGCTGCGTGACGAGCCCTTACCCGAACTTCTGTTTTTCCCGCAGAAGCGTCCTTTAAGAGCACTCAAGGAAACGGATAAAGAGAAAGCCAAAGAGCGGGCCAAGAAAGCTGCTGCCCGGTCGCACCGCAAAACCAAGCTGGCCGCCTCGCAAGTCAAACTGAATCAGGAAGAAGGAATCCGCGCCGCTTTTTATGTCCCATGGGATGCCGCGAGTTTTTCGTCGCTTCGTTCGTACGCTCACCAGATCGACATGCTGTTTCCCGACTGGCTGCATATCTTCACGCCAGATGGCCGCCTGCAGGGAGTCGACGACCAGACCAACAAGTATTTCGATGTAGTGCAAGGGAACAGCGTGCTGCCGGTCGATGACAAGGTCATGCCGTTTTTGAAGACGGAAGTGCCCGGCATGGAAGTCTTCCCTATGGTCAACAACTCCGATGGCGCGAACTGGGTGGACGTATCGGAGTTCCTGAACAATGCCGATGCGCGTGCGCTTTTCCGGAAACAAGCGGGACAGTTTCTGTCGTCAGGGCACTTCCGGGGATTGATGATTGATTTCGAGGCCTTCCCGCCCAGCGGCCAGCCTGGGTATGTCGCGTTGCTGCGGGAATTGTCCGCCGATCTTCATGCGCGCGGCCTGAAACTGTACGTCGCCGTGCCGCCTCACAACGAAGAATTCGACTACCCGTCGATCGCGAACGCAGCGGACGGCGTCATTCTGATGAACTATGACGAACATTATCCGGGAGCGGCATCCGGACCCGTGTCCTCGCAGGACTGGTTCGAACAGAACCTGAAATACGCAACAGGGGTGATTCCGAAGGAAAAAGTCATCTGCGCGATCGCAAACTACGGTTATGACTGGGTGCAGAAGCCGAAAAAGGGGACCTTGCCGCCTGAAATTCACGACAGCACGGTCAGCGTGCAGGATGCCTGGCTGGCTGCGCGGGACTCGGACGAGGACGTCAATTTCGATGACGATGCGATGAATCCTCACTTCAGCTATCTCGACGAACGCAACCTGCGACACGACATCTGGTTTGTCGACGCGGTGACAGCGTTGAATCAGATGCGAGCTGCGCAGTCGATGGGGATCAAGACATTTGCGTTGTGGCGACTGGGCAGCGAGGACCGTTCGCTGTGGCGAGTGTGGGATATGCCGGGCGACACCGGGGCACCCGACAAACTGCGTGACGTTCCCCCGGGTGCCGAGGTCGACATGGAGGGCCAGGGCGAGATTCTTCGCATTGAAGATAAGCCCGCTCACGGCACGCGCGACATCAGCGTGGACGCGAACAGCAAGATGATTGACGACGAAGTGTTTCAGACCTTGCCGGAACCGTATCGCGTAGCGCGCTATGGCTACTCGCCGAACAAGGTCGTGATCACATTTGATGATGGCCCTGACCCGGAGTGGACTCCGAAGATTCTCGACGTTCTTAAGGAGAAGCACGCGACGGCGACCTTCTTTCTGATTGGAATTCAGGCCGACAAGTTCTCAGGTCTGGCGAAGCGGATTAGAGACGAAGGCAGCACGATCGGGAACCACACGTTCACGCATCCTGACGTCACGAACATGTCGACTCCGCTCATCAAGGCGGAATTGAATCTCACGGAGCGGCTGTTCGCCAGCATGTTAGGGGTGCGGACCACGCTGATGCGGCCTCCCTATGCCATCGACGAAGAACCGGACACGGCCGACCAGGTTCGCCCGCTCGAGATTCCGCAGGAGATGGGCTACATCACGGTGGGCAACCGGATCGACCCCAACGACTGGAGCGAGAATCCGCGTCATACCGCCGAGCAGATCACTGACTACGTGCTTTCGCACCTGCCGCCTTGCCGGGTGGAGGATCTGCGCTGCGGCAATATCGTGCTGCTGCACGATGGTGGCGGCGATCGCTCTGAGACGGTGCGCGCTCTGCCCATGATCATTGACGGTGTGCGCGCCCGAGGGTACGAGATCGCGCCAGTCTACGAACTGCTGAACATGAAGATCACTGACGTGATGGCTCCGCTGCCTCGTGGCGAGCGATGGGCGGCGCGGCTGGATCGGTTGGGCTTCTGGCTGTTCGACGTCGGCGTCGTCGGGATCACCTGGATATTCCTGATCGGCGACCTGCTGATGACTGGGCGCCTTATCTTTATTGGCGCCGCAGCAGTGTACGACCGGGTCCACGAAAAGATCTTTGGCAAGCCCACTCAGGTTGCGTCCTACAAGCCGAAAGTCGCGGTGCTGATTCCCGCCTATAACGAAGAGAAAGTTATTGAGCGCACGGTGCGCGCGGCTCTGAATTCGAATTACCCGAACCTGCGAGTGATCGTGATCGATGATGGGTCAAAGGATCGAACTTTGGAGGTGGCGCGCAATGCCTTCAAAGCGGAAGCAGCATCGGGCAAGGTGCTGATTCTCGGCAAGCGCAATTCCGGCAAAGCCGAAGCGCTGAATTACGGCATCGAGCACATTGGCGACGCAGAGCTGTTTGTGGGTATCGACGCCGATACGATCATCGCTCCTGACGCAATCTCGAGACTCGTTCCCCACTTCATCAATCCGAGAGTTGGAGCGATTGCGGGGAATGCCAAGGTGGGCAACCGAGTCAACGTCTGGACGCGGTGGCAAGCGCTGGAATATATCACCAGCCAGAACTTTGAACGGCGCGCGCTCGACGTCCTGGGAGCGGTCAGCGTCGTGCCCGGTGCAATTGGGGCATGGCGTGTGTCGGCCGTGCGCGAAGCTGGTGGCTATCACATTGACACAGTTGCGGAAGATGCAGATCTGACCATGGCGCTGCTGCGCCGAGGTTACCGCGTCGAGTACGAAGACATGGCTCTCGCCTATACCGAGGCGCCGACGAATGCGAATGGCTTGATGCGCCAGCGGTTCCGCTGGTCGTTTGGAATTCTGCAGGCAGTGTACAAGCATCGCGGCGTCTTCGCGCGCAAGGGTGCGCTGGGTTGGGTCGCGCTGCCAAATATCGTCATCTTCCAGATTCTTTTGCCGCTAGTGTCGCCGCTCATCGATATCATGTTCGCGGTCGGTACCATCTGGTACTTCATCCAGAAACACTTCCACCCCGATTCCACCGATCCAGCCAGCTTCCACAAACTCGTGCTGTTCTTCTTTGCGTTCCTGGTGATTGACTTCTTTGCCTCGGCGATTGCTTTTGCTCTTGAGCGCCGTCGCCCCGATGACAAGGAAGACCCCTGGCTACTCAGTCAGGTCTGGCTCCAGCGCTTTGCCTATCGCCAGTTGTTTTCGATTGTGCTGTTCAAGACGCTGAAGCGCGCGCTAGAAGGTCGCAAGTTCGCCTGGGACAAGCTGGAACGCACGGCGGCGGTGAAGTACGTGCCAGCCGAGACTCACGATTCTGTGAACGTGCCCTAGCCACAACTCTAGCTCCCCTCATGAGCACTAACTTAAGTAGGATTCCTTCCGGTTAGCCGGCGATCCGGGAGCTCTCTCGCGCGAATCGCGAGGCCACAATCGTTACCTTAAGGGATAGCGCGTTTATCAGGGCTGCAAACCGACGAGGGAAAGCCTCGAGCTGTCAGCTTTTAATTTTCACTTCTTGGGGCTCTCTTCTAGGTCTTTGTAGATGACATGTCCTTCGTGAGCGCACCCCTTCTGTTCTCCTAGCGAGAGAGGTATCACTTTCTCGTTTGCCAGCACAGAGTCGCACCGCATGTAATTCTCAAACCCGGGCGCTGAAAATACGAACACCACGCTGACGGTCTCGGTCCCCGCGTTCTTTACACTTACCCAGGTATTCGCCGGAATGAACACCGTTCCCCCTGCGTGCAGATCGCGTTCCAGGTCTCCAAGGTGAATGTGAACGATTCCTTTTTCGATATATACAATTTCATCCTGCCCGAGGTGCTTGTGTGTTGGAAATTCGTCTCCGGGAGCCATGTCCTCGGTTCCCATAACGAGTTGCTGAGAACCGTTGTTCTTTTGGCTGACCTTCAGCATGAAGTCTCCAGGAGGAGGTTCTCGCCAAATCCGCCTCTCACCCTCATCTTTCTCCAGCAGGAGCGGTTTAGGAGCAGCCTGGGACGTGGTTACGGAACTGGATTGTGCTGATCGAGTTTGAGAGACGCAAACCGCAACGAGCAGCGCAACCATTGTCGCAACTGTTGTCCTAACTGAATTTAAGTTCATCGCACATCCCCTTTTCGGGAGTCGGGCGACCCGATGGTACCACTGTCCCTATACCGGTACGTCGTCGAATTGCGCCCGAGAGCTGGGTAAACTCCGAAGCGATGGCGCATTAAGTAGCGCTTATGTTTTACAAGCGCTAAACGTAAGCAGGACAAATTGGAAGTGGACCGCCCTAATCCGTTTCCGGCAGCGACCGACTTTGGCCGCGTTTGGCTGTTGACGCCCTGCGTTCCACGCCCCTATTGTCTCGCCCATGACAAAGAGCGAATATCTCACCGAATACGACGGAATCGTCAAGACAATGCAGCTGTACATTGATGGAAGCAAGCAAGGCAAGAGCGAGGTTATGCGTCCTGCCTTCCATCCTGACGCATCATTCTTCGGCTATGCAGGTGAACAACTTGCCACGGGGACGAAGTTCCTTTTTGACTGGATCGACAAGAACGGTCCGGCTCCCAAGATCGAGCCGCGCGTAGTCAGTGTGGACATACTCGACTCGATTGCCGTGGTTCGTCTAGAGGTCGCCGGCTGGTCCGGGAACCTGGCGGGATCGGACGTCCGTATGTCCGATCTGTTCACGCTGCTGAAAATGCCGGGTGGCTGGAAAATCATCCAGAAAGCGTTCCACTGGCACGCCTGAGACCGCAAGTTTAGCGGCGCGGTCTCTGGTATAGTCTTCGGCATATTCTTCCGCGGGGGGTCTTGGGGATGCCTGAGCGGAACACACCACAAAAGACGCTGGAGTCCTGGAAGCAGATCGCGGCTTACCTGGACCGCAGCGAACGCACTGTGCGGCGCTGGGAGACGAGTGAGGGGCTGCCCGTCCACCGCCGCGAGCACGAAAAGCAGGACACTGTCTTCGCCTACCGGCACGAGATCGAGGCCTGGAGCCGGTTACGCACCAGGTGCCCCGGCGAAATCTTGTGCGATGAGGCCGAGAGCCTCCCCCAACTCAACCCCGCCGCCAACGCCTATCTTGCCGAACATGACGCGATCACCCGCACCATGCATTGCTACATTGCGGGCGCTCGCGCAGGCGACGGCGAACTCATGCGTCCTGCCTTTCATCCTTCCGCAACCATCTCCGGGTACTGTCAAGGAGTTGAATATAGCGGCTCGGTAGAACATGTGTTCCAGTGGGTCACCGCAAACGGCCCGGCTCCGAATATCAATCCTCGCTTCGCCCGCATCGAGATCATCGAGAGCATCGCTGTTGTGCATCTGGAAGTTCAACACTGGTCCGGCAAGCTGGCGGGGGCTAATGCTCGAGCTTCCGACGTGTTCACCTTGCTCAAGTGGAATGGCGAATGGAAGATCACGCATAAGCTCTTCCACTGGCACGACCAATGATTCGTCCGACCGGCTATCATTTCCCAACGTAGATATCAGGAAACAGCTGGCGCAGGTGCGCCACCTTTGGGGCGTCATTGAAAACGATGTACGGCTGATTGGGATGCAGGGCCGCATAATTCTGGTGATAGGCCTCTGCCGGATAGAATCCTTCGAGCGGAACGACCTCCGTTACGATTGGACTGGAAAATACCCTCGCTTGATCGAGTTGCGTGATGTAGGCCTGCGCGATTCGCTTCTGTTCATCATTCGCATAAAAGATCGACGATCTGTATTGAGTACCTTCATCGGGGCCTTGACGGTTCAGTTGCGTGGGATCGTGCGCAACCGAGAAGAATACCCGCAGCAATTCTCCGTAGGTGATCTGCGAGGGATCGTAGACGACCTGAACCGACTCGGCATGGCCGGTGTCGCCGCTGCTCACAAGCTCATATTCGGCAGTCTTAGCCTTTCCGCCGGAGTAGCCGGAGGTCGCGGTAATCACTCCCCTGACGTGCTGGAATACGGCTTGCACGCCCCAGAAGCATCCTCCGGAAAGCACAGCCGTCTGCTGACCCGCGCTGGACGCACGTGGAGCATCGACCGCCGGCGCCGGTACCGCCGCTACGGCAGGATTTGCTTTTGCGTTGCAGGCAGTGACACCTAGGAGTGATCCCAACAGAAAAAGGACGAGGTGAGTGGAAGATTGCATGAAGCCCTCCATCTTCAGTACGAAACCATGAAGCTGCTGGATTGGAGTCGCCTGATGGGAGAAAAGTTTCAGCTCTTGTCTACTGCGGCTCAAAAGCGCTGCGGCCCGGTACACCTGGGCCGCCGGACAGCCGGGGCGGCTGTCCCGACATGGCTCTTGCCACTTAAAGGCCTAGGGATTGGAGAGCTGACCGCAACGTTGGGAAGCGGAAGGGGTATCCACTAGTGATCAATTGGCCGGGCTCAACGCGCTGACTTCCCAGCAAGACAGCCTCTCCCATTTCGCCGAAGGCCAACTTCACGGCAAGGGCCGGCACAGGAAAAATCGCAGGACGGGACAGCACACTCGCCAGCACCCGAGTGAATTCCGCATTGGTCACGGGTTTGGGAGCGACCATGTTCACTGGGCCCTGGACAAGATCAGTCTTCAACATGTGATGCATGGCTCCGACCATGTCCCCGATAGCGATCCAACTCATCCATTGGCGGCCGTCGCCGATGCGTCCGCCGACACCCATTTTGAAGGGCGTAAGCATTTTTCCCAATGCGCCACCTTTCCGGCTGAGCACCACGCCGGTTCGCATTCTTATGGTGCGGATGCCGGCATCGACTGCCGGCCGGGTGGCGGCTTCCCACTCGTGGCACACTTCCGGAAGGAACCCGCTACCCGGGGCGCTTTGCTCGTTCAGCACTTCGTCGCCGCGGTCGCCGTAGTAGCCAACAGCGGAACTGCAGAGGAAAACCAGCGGCTTGTGATGCGCCTTCGCCAAGGCCGCCGCGAGATGACTGGTGCCCGTGACGCGGCTGTCACGAATCGCTTGCTTCTTAGCGGCGGTCCAGCGCCCAACGATGCTTTCGCCCGCGAGGTGGATGACGGCATCGAAGCCGGAAACTGAGTCGGGGGAAACAGGTTGAGCGGGATCCCAGTGGATTTGGCCATCGTTCGCAGCTGAACCACGCACGAGGCGGACCACCTTGTATCCAAGGGTGTCAAGGGAAGGAAGAAGGGCTGCCCCGATCGGGCCGGAAACACCGCTGACGAGAATTCGGGAAATCATGACAGAGAGAATGTCACTCTATCAGTTTGCGAAGCGTCCCAACAAACCTGAACAGATTTGAAACCTTCGAAGAACGTGAAATCGGGGAAAAGTCTCGGGCGGAAGATGCGCCCTAGTTATTTCCTAGCACGGACCACCGTTCACCTTGTTTGAACTCCTGGCGGCGCTTGGTGCCTTCGCTTGCGAACCAGTTCTTCCAAGTAGCGGGATCGTTCCCCAGGTGCTCGTTGGTGATCTCCCTCAATGCCTGATAAACCCATGAGCGTGTGGTGCTGTCGAGCGACGGATCATCGGCCAGATCGATCAGGCCGGGCACAGCCAGCATGCGCTGCTCGCGGGTCAACATGCCAGACTTGGCGAGGCTGCATCCGGCGCGCTCCCGCACTTCCAGGGAAGGATCATTGCGGAAAACGTCCAAAAAGTCTTTGATCGTGTCGTCGGTGCCCAGATGCGCAATGCCCTCGACGGTCCAGTGCCGCGCCTTCTCGTTAGGGTCGTGGAGGTAGCCGCGAAGAAATTCGTGGATCCTTTCCAGTTCAACGCCGCGATTGGCCAACATGCCTAGCTCCCACATGGCGAAGGGACGCCAACTTGGCGACTTCTCTGCCTCCGCCATCAGGTGATCAGCGGCCTCATCCGTTTTCGAGATTTTGTAAACGGCGAGGTTGATTTCGATGGCCGCGGCTCTCACTCGCAGGTCATTGGAGTAAAGCGCGGTCAGTTGCAAGTCATCAATTTTGTTGGTGAAGTGCAGCTTGCCATGCCAGTCGTCGACCATCTTGTTGATCATGTCAGTGGCGCCGTGGTCGTGATTGATCGCTGCTCCGAGCAGGAACTCGGCCTGGACCTGCGGAGGTTGGGTCATGACCCACTCGCGGTTGTGTTCGGAAAGCTGTCCGTAGTCCGCCGGGACTGCGTGCCCGGGAACGGGAATCTGTTCGCCGGAGGTGACCGGTGGAGTGTTCTGCGAGGCACAAGTCCCAGCGAAAGCTATGGCGGCGATCACGAGCAGGAATGCCGTCTTCGAGCAGTTACGGTCAGAGAGTTGCACCATGGCTCACCTCGGGAAACGCTCAATTGAGCCTAGGGCGCGCCCTT
>Ga0210409_10003061_pt1 | contig 19189 bp, 23 predicted proteins | sample IncBWH17MmetaG_FD_161649 | JGI IMG/M metagenome (GOLD analysis project Ga0210409, IMG submission 161649) | Forest soil microbial communities from Barre Woods Harvard Forest LTER site, Petersham, Massachusetts, United States - Inc-BW-H-17-M | ecosystem: Environmental > Terrestrial > Soil >... | reverse complement strand
CGCCACAATCGTCGCACGGCGCGTTTGTGATCTTCTTGAAAAAGATGCCGAGGAGCCGGCCCTTTCCGTCAGCATCGGATTGGCCGGTTTTCCGAAAGATGCCGCCACGATTGGGACTCTGTTGTACGCAGCGGATAAAGCTCTCTATGAAATGAAAGCCGCGCAGCCACGGGCCGCGTGCCTCAGACAGTCTGCCTGAGATTGTGTGAAACGTTTGGAGGTCCGGGACTGCCTGGTGCAAGAGAGTCCGAGCCGCAAGCGCCGCCAATACCTCGTCGAGCGGCACAGGGACTACCGTCCATTCGCCGAAGTCACGGTCAAGGAGCAAAGGGCGTACTGGAATTGGCGTCACAGCCATCCGGATCACGACCACGACGGACGCTAGCTCGAAAGACGCTTTCAGTCGTGCAGCACCACGCTCAATAGGGAAGTGTTGACCTGAAGGCCCCCGTTGTACTTAATGAAACCTAATTTCTTGAACTTATTCATGAAAAAGTTCACCCGCGGGCGCGTCGTACCGATCATCGCCGCCAGCGTTTCCTGCGACACCGGAGGGAGGATTCCATGGAGCTGGTCCTCCTTGCCGTAGCGCGCCAGCAACAGCAGCGTTCGGGCAAGGCGCTTCTCGCTCGAGTTGAACAGCTGGTCGATCAGGTCCTCCTCTATTCGGATGTTTCGCGCCAGCATGAAAGCGATGAACTGGTCGGAGAGGGCATGCTGCTCGTGAAGCACCTTCAACATCTCACTCTTCTCGATGACATGTACCGTGCTGGAGGTAAGCGTAGTGGCCGTCCCCATGCGGACGGACTGGCCGGCCAGACAACCCTCACCAAAGAAGTCGCCTGCCCCTAGGATCGCCACGACTGCCTCTTTGCCAGATTCATTAACGACGGAGAGCTTCACGCTGCCTTTCTCCAGGTACATTACGTTCCTGGCGGCATCACCCTGGGCGTAGACGACCTCCGCCTTTTTCACCTCTTTGGCTTTTCTCCCCACCCCGGTTGACTCGAGAAAAGCGTCGGCGTCGAATGCAACTTTTTTTCTTGGCGCGCTCTTGGAATTTCTGTAGCTGGGTTTAGTCACCACTTGGATAACTCCATCTGAGAAGATCCACGGAACTTGGCTTCGATTGCTCTCGGGTCTCCGAGAGCTCTTTCCCAATCTCTTTCTTCTCGGCGATTGGATTGCCTGCGGCTGTTATTTCCGGCGAGTTCTGTTCCTCAATAATCTTCCTGACAGTCTCCAGAGGAACTTGCTCGTAATGTGTTTTGGATTTCAGCATAGCAATTACCTCGTACCACCCAGACGCTAGCAGGTTAGAAGTCGTACGGGTTAACTCTTTTGGAACCCGAATGATGGCTTTACCCGCAGCTAAACGCGCCGGTTCGCTGAACGAGCCGTCTTACCGCTCCGCATTGGGGCGGTCGAAGGATTTTAAGCCCTGCATTGGGGGTGGAGGTGTTTTCCGACCCGCATTTTGTATTTGCAGGACACACTACGATGAGATACGATAGTGTTACGGTAGTTTAGTGGGCCTTACCGTTAAGGAGGAGTTTATGGGACGCATTCAGGCGAAAGCCGTACCCATGCACTTCAAGACCATGGTGCAATCGGATGTGCCGCAAGGCCGGGATGGGAAGCACAAACTGATTGTCACCACAATCCTCAAGGATCTCGACCGTCTCGGCAACGGTTCGGCACTCAAGGTGCCATTGGCCGAGTTGGTTCAATCGAAGGAAAAAGTTCGTTCGGCACTGAATCGCGCGACGCGGAAAGCTCGACGTAAGGTTGCGACCGCCAGCGACGCCGCGTTTCTGTATGTGTGGAATGTAAGCGAGTAGCGAGAAGATCTGGCAATCGCCCGCTTAATACCTGCCCCAGTGGAGTTCGCAGTCGTGTGGTTTAATCTTCAGAAATCTGAAGTGACGCGAAGTCTTGCTTCCTGCTAAATACCCGTCGTCAGGTGCCTTGCAACGCTTTTCGCAAAGTTTTGCTGACTATCAACGTCCCATCGTAATGAATGAAGCCTTGCTTCCGGAAGCGGTTCATGAACAGGTTCACGCGCGGGCGGGTGGTGCCAACCATCTCGGCTAGAATCTGGTGACTCACCACGGGAATTTCGACAGGTTCCGAGCCGCCCTTTTCCAGGTGGGCCAGCCGTAGAAGAATCCGAGCAAGTCGTTGTTCGGCATTGGAGGTCAGCAGGTCGGCCACGTGATCCCGGTACTTCTTGAGGCTGGCCAGCAGATACCCAATCAGGGCGTTGGAGGCCTTGGTTTTCTTTCGCAGCAATTGCAGCATTTTCCCTTTTTGGATGGTGCGTATGGAGCTCGCGCTCATCGCGACCGCCGTGGACATGCGCAGTGGATAGCCGGCGAGGCAAACTTCGCCAAAAAAATCATGCACGCCCAGGATCGCGGTCACCGCCGCGGGTTGGCCTTTCGATCGCGTGGTAAGCCGCACCCCGCCATGCTGAATGTAGAAAAGCGTAAAAGCAGGGTCACCTTGCGAGTAGATCTTTTGTTTGTCCCGGTATTGCGTCACCTTGCCGCCCAGGCTGGCGCCTGATTTGAATAAACCTAACGGGGAAGCCGCCTGCTTGTTGTGATTCATAATTTGCTCCTTGCAGCTATCGCTCTACGCAGGGTCATGCCTTCCCCGCGGCTCTCTCGGACTTCCGATGAGCCTCCTGTGTCCACTCCAGCGCCTTATTTGCATATTCCATAGCCTGCTTCGAGTGCTCGTGTCCCGCCTGGTGATCTTCGTTCCCGTGGTGGGCAGCGACTGTCCGGTGCGCATGTGCCGCGATCTCGTGGAATTCGGCGGCCCTTTGGTGCGAATCATTTGGCATGCTGGTCTACCTTCGATTTCCTGTGCGTCAACAGGATCGTTCCGTTTTGCTGCTCTTTGCCAAGCCAATGCCCGGAATTGCCAGTAAAAATGCCTTCGGAAAGCGCAAGTTTCAGCAGGCTGGCCGAGTCCAGGGCTTCGAACCTCAGTTGGGACGTGCGTGGACGATTTCGGTGGAAACAGCTTACTTAAGAAGTTTTTGGGAAACTGTCCAAAAGTGTACAGCGCGTCTCCCGTCCCCTCCATAACATATGCCCCGGACGGCGAGACAGAGCGATATCGACCGGTCTGGGCGGGTCGGGCGGTATCTGTCATCTCGCCGTCCTTCGTGTTTTCACTGGGAAACAAAAACGGCTCCGCACCTCACCCCATGATTCAGAAAGTCATTTTGCGCCGGCTCCTTCCAGGATTTTATGTCCTGCAATTTTCTGTGTTGCTCGTGGGGCTCGCCCGTTATTCCTACCGCGCCAAAGAACTCCTGGTCTGCTGGCTCTTCTTTTGTTTGCTCTTCGCCGTCCTAGCCCTGATGTTTCTGTGCATCGTATTCGCCGGTTTTGCGGGCCAGCTTCTTGTGAACTGGGTGAGAGTGGCGAACGCAGGCATCCCGGAGTTGCTGGCGTGTCTGGAGGAACTTCCACAAGAAGTCATTTCAGCCTCCCGTACCTTTGTTGCTGGGACTCTTAAGGCGGGGGTAGGCCCCTATGCATTCGTCGATGCACTCGGCGCCCATTCTGATCTCCCGATCCAGATCGCACCATCAACCGAAGATGATGGTGTCCCAAAGTGAACAGACACGAATTTGCCCGCGCCGTAATATGTGCGAACTATTTAAAAAAGGTAACCGGAAAGAGCATTAGGCTAGAGATTCGGACACAGCTAAGGAGTACCACATTGAAAAATCAACAGGCAACATTGCTTCTCGCAGCCATTCTCGCCGCCCCGGTCTTAGCCTTTGCCGATACCATTCCCGGTCATTCCAAGAGTGGGCACGACTACGTCACCTTTTCGGAGGAGTTCACCGGCCAGCAAGACTCCCAAGGCAACTCCGCACGCTGCAATTTCCTTTCTGGTTTAACGAAAGAGAATGGGTTCGGGGCGAACTCAATTGCGGGCGCTTCCTTCAGCGGGATCACGAAGGGCGAAAAGGATTCTGAGCGTGGCATCTCACTGAGCGCCGGCATCACTTCAGACGAGCATTCAGTAAAACTGGTCGATTTCGACGGCAATAAGGGTTCGTCGTTCGGACGCGACAAAGACAAGGGCCGGGGAAAACACCCCGGAGACGACGGCGATGGAAACGGAACAGGATCCGGCAGCGGCGTCCCTTTGCCCTTGATCTCCGTCCCGGAACCTGGCTCGCAGGCGCTTTTGCTCTTCGGCCTGGCCGGCTTGGGGATGCTTTTTTGCCGCCGCAAAACGCTGGCGAACGCAATTTAGGAGTTGCTGCACGAAATTAGGGGATTCACCGGATTCGAAATGGGGGAACCCACCTGATTGCAGCAAAGTCCCTTCACCGGCGATAATCCTCTTCATTCGAGAGGCGCTTGGGGAGTGCCGCATGTATCGCCAAGAACCCAATGACGTTCAGACACTGCTGGCGGGCGAGGGCCAACTGCTGGAGATGATTTCCGCGGGCACCCCGCTGCCGCAAGTTCTGGATAAAGTCTGCACCGTGTTGGACGTGCAAGTGGGGAATATAGTCTCGCTGGTGTTGCTCCCGGATGACTCGGAACACACTTTCCACGCTATCGCGCAGAGCGCCGCGAAGTTTGGTCTCACCTCTTTCAGTTGCGTCGCGATCCTCTCACCAAGCGAGGAGTTCTTCGGCACGCTTGAGACTTATTGCTGCTTTCCCCGGAAGCCGACCCTCAACGAAAGCCAACTGATCGAGCGGGCGGCGCATCTCGCGGCGCTGGCGATTCAACAGTACAACCGCGACGTGGAGACAGAGGATTGGCCCTTGGATTGGAGGGGCGCGACTGGCCGACGCCCCTGCGAAGGGCCGCCGTCGAGCAATTGATCGCAAAAAGTTCTGTAATGCGGGAATGAGGCCAGCACCGCGCCGGGGGTCGTGACTACTCAGCCATGTACAAGCGTTTCTTTGGACTTCGCGAGAATCCTTTCAACATAAACCCCGACCCTAGATTTCTGCACCGGACACCCCGCATTCAAGAGGCCCTGGACCAACTGACATTTGGTATTCAGAACCGCAAAGGACTGCTTCTTCTGACTGGGGAAGTCGGAACGGGCAAGACCACGCTGATCAATCACCTCCTCGATTGGCTCCACCAGCAGAAAACACCGACGGCGTTCATTTTCAATTCTCATTTGACAGTCAACCATCTCTTTGATTTCATCCTCAACGATTTCGGGATTTCCACGGACTTCCAGCTGGTCAGCAATATGATCTTGGAGCTGAACCAGTGGCTGGTCAAACGCTTCCGCGCAGGGTCCACGCCGGTGTTGATCGTTGACGAAGCCCAGGGCCTCTCGTTCGAATTGTTGGAGGAGATCCGGCTTCTGCTGAATCTGGAGACTGCTTCCGAAAAACTTCTGCAAATCGTGCTTGTTGGCCAACCGGAGCTTGAAGAGAAACTAAAACGCCCTGAAATGCGGCAACTTCGGCAACGGATTGCGCTCCGCTGCAACACTGCTCCGCTCACCCTGGAGGAGGCTCGTGGGTACATCGTGGACCGGCTGCGAATCGCGGGCGCAACGTGCGAGCCGGTCTTTGAATCTGACGCCGTCGAAGCCCTGCACTATTATTCGCGCGGGATCCCCCGGGTGATGAATCTTCTCGGCGAGCACGCGCTCATTAACGCCTACGTGGAGGGACTCAAGCCGGTTCCGCCCCCAATGGTTGAAGAAGCTGCGCGGGACTTCTTGATGGAGGAGTTCCGGCCGCTCTCTGCCTGCCATGGCGTGACTGCGCGTATCGACAGAAATCTTAGCGTCATCCATTCGGAATCCATAAGCGAGCTCCGGCGATCTTTTCGCGAAGAGGCAAGCAGTTCGCTGGAACCAACTGGCGTGGAAATGCCTGCGGGTGCAATTGCATTTGCGGAGGAGGAGCGTGAGCCCAGCGCGGGAATGTGCATGATTGCGACCACTCCCGTAGCAAAAGAGAGCGCGGATTCGGCAGAGGAGTTGGACGCATCCCTCTCCGTGTTGGATCTGGTTCCTGCGTCGACAGAGTTCGGGGCGCAGCAAGTCAAAAGCAGACTCGCCTCGAACCCAAGCGCCGCACAGTCTGATTGTGCCGCGGAACTTGCGGCCACGATGGGACGACTGCTCGCAGCAGCCTCATCGGCTCCAGTGCCACGGCGTGAGGCCTCGAAAGTTACCAACGAAGGCTCACCAGCATTGACGTCTAGCCCCAGTAGAACACGCATCGGGCCGGCGATATCCACGGCAAGGTGGTCGGGCGTTTCCGCAAGAGTACTTCGGACGACGCGAGAATCGATGGTCGCCGCAAGAGTTGTGCTGCGGCAATGGAGGCTTGGATTCACACGCGATTGGAAGCTTACGGTCCACGCGATGAACCTCTCAAAGATGAAAAAATCTCTCGCCCGGTGGCTACACCAGCCCATCTCCCCCAAACCAATGTCGTCAAGCAAGAACCAAACCGCTTAAAGCCCGCGCGGGTCTCCCGCTGAATACGGAATTCGTACCGGTGCTTCTTTTGCTGAATTAACTGCGCGAAATCACTTCGCGAAGCAACAATCTGGCAATCTGTATACAAGTGAACAGACGCGCGCGTAAAGAAGGCCTACGATTGCCATGTTGTAAAAGGACTGTTTTGTTGGCCAGCCCACTCTCGCAGCTTGTACCCCTCGGCATTCACAAGCAGCAAGGATTTCGAACAACAACTTAACCCGATACCCTCCCCGGACGGACAGTCCAGTCATTTGTCGAGTCGAAAGGGTTCATCGAGCTGTGCGCACCATCAAGTGCGTGGGGCAACTCGGAGAACCAATCTGGAAGTGTCTCGCCGCACAGTAAGAAAGGAAGTAAGACTATGCCTCTCATTCAGATTCTATTAGCCCTGATCGTCGTGGGCGTGTTGTTGTGGCTGGTGAATCGATTCATTCCTATGCAGGGAACCATCAAGTCGATCTTGAACGCAGTCGTTGTCATCGGCGTCGTATTGTGGCTCCTGGACGCGTTTGGACTCTTTCACTCCCTCTCGCGAATCCGCGTCGGCACATAAACAAACAGTGGTAAACGACCGGCCCGGGGCTGTGACCCGGAAAACGATTCTTTATGGCCGCAATAGCAGGCGCGCCGGCCAGGCACAAGAGTGCGCAGCAAGTTTCGGTCATGGAGAAAATGGTATGAAATCAATCGGAATAATCAGCACGACAGCAATGGCTCTGCTCTTGGGCTTTGGAGCGCCGGCTTTCGCTCGCCAGGACCAGCAGGAGAAACCGAAGCAGGAGGAACATCCGGCCAGGCCTGAGCAGAAACCCCAGGAAAAGCCGGCCAATCAACCGAAGCAGGAACCGCAGCCAAGACAGCAACAGCAGCAACATCCCCAGCAGCAACCTCACCAGCAGCAACCGAACCCTCAACCGGAGCAGAAACAGCAACAACAGCATGCTCAACAACAGGCCAAGAGCCAGCAAGATCAGCAACAGAAACAACAGCAGCAGGATCAGGCGAACTCGAACAAACAGCAACAGCAGCATGCCCAGCAGCAGGCAAAGAGTCAGCAGGATCAACAACAGAAACACCAGCAACAGCAGCAGCAACAGGCCAACACCGATAAGCAACAGCAACAACATGCCCAACAGCAAGCGAAGAGCCAGCAAGACCAGCAACAGAAACAACAGCAGCAGCAACAGGCCAATTCCAACAAACAGCAGCAACAACAGCGGGACAATTCCCAAAAGCAAGAGCAGCAAATAGCCAAGCAGCAGCAAGACCAGCAGCGCCAGGGTCAGCAACAGCAGCAAGACCGCTCGGCCAATCAATCACAACAGCAAGCCAGAGGGCAGCAACAACAGCACTCCGAGCAACCAGCCCATGTTCAGCAAGTCCACATGCAATCCCAGCAAGAGCAGCACCGGCAGGAAGGCGAGCAGCAGGGAGTCTGGCAGCAGCATCGCGCGAGTAACTGGCAGTCGGAACACCGCGATTGGCAGCAACGCGGCGGCTACAACGGTTACCGCATTCCGGATGACCGCTATAACGGTTACTTTGGTTCGGATCACTACTTCCGCATTTACAGCTACCCGGTAGTAATCGTCGGCGGATATCCCCGCTTTCAATACGGAGGCTATTGGTTCAGCCTCGCCGATTCATGGCCGGAATACTGGTCCAACAACTGGTATGACGACGATGATGTCTACATCAACTACTCGGGCGACGGCTATTACCTGTACAACCGCAGGTATCCCCGCGATCGCATCGCCGTCAATGTCTACTTGAACTAACAAGCCGCGCGATCAGTGCGCAGCCAGAAAGAAACTCCGCCCCCGGCGAGCACGACGGTCGAAGGACGCGAGTGCCGCCTGGGTGGAGCACGCGAAGGATTTCGAACCTGCTGGATAGAGAAGGGAACAACCGATGATCGGAACCGTATTGATCGTTATCCTGATATTGGCGCTTCTGGGAGTATTTCCTCGGTGGTCGCATAGCCGCAATTGGGGTTACGCACCGTCGGGCGGCTTAGGCATGGTTCTGCTCATCGTCGTCGTCCTGGTGCTTCTCGGGCGCCTCTAACCGGCACACCGGCGATTGTGCATAGGGGCATCTTGCGGCACCCGCGGGATTGAGCTGGAGGTGGGCAATGACTGACAGCAAACAACGCGTGGTCGAGTTTCTCGAAAAGGAGATCAAGACCTACGCGGCCTTGTCTCTCTTCTTGTCGAAGAAGAGCACCTTGAAAGGTTTGAACGCCAGAGACAGGCAGGCCATGATGCAGCCGGCGTTTTACAAAGAAAGAATGAAGGAAGCGAAAAAACTTGTCACCGAACTCAAAAAATCAGATTAAAGAGCGGTTAGCGCGAGACTCTGTGTTCCTTGGCGCCGGCCGGTCGTGTGTCCGCGTCGTGGCTCTGTTGATGGCCGCGGTCCTCTGTACGAGTGGCACATTTGCCTACTCCGTGCTCACGCACGAAGAAATTGTCGACCTGGTATGGACCAATGAACTTCGACCACTTCTCTTGCAACGGTTTCCGGGCTTGACGGAAGAGCAACTCACCGAAGCGCACAGTTACGCCTACGGTGGAGCGGTGATCCAAGACCTCGGCTACTATCCGTTCGGCAGTGTGGAATTCAGCAATCTCGTGCACTACGTCCGCAGCGGGGATTTCGTTGAAGAATTGCTCCGCCAGAGCCAGGATGCCGACGAATACGCCTTCGCGCTCGGTGCGCTGGCACACTATACCTCCGATATCGCCGGCCACCCGGCAGTCAACCAGGCCGTTTCCATCCAATATCCCAAACTGCGCGCGAAGTACGGCAACTCCGTCCGGTACGCGGAAGATCACACCGCGCATCTGAAGACGGAATTTGGATTCGACATGGTGCAGGTAGCGAAAAATCGTTACGCCTCGCAGCAGTATCACGATTTCATCGGCTTCCAGGTGTCCAAGCCGCTCTTGGAACGGACCTTTCCGATCATTTATGGAGTGGAGTTGAAAGACATCCTGACCCATGAGGATATGGCCATCGGTTCATACCGCTTTGCCGTCAGCCGGATGATTCCGCAAATGACGCAGATCGCCTTGCGCACGCACAAGAAAGACATGATGAAAGAGACGCCGGACTTCGCGAAGGAGAAATTCCTTTACCGGTTGTCGCGCTCCGACTATGAAAAGTCCTGGGGCAAAGACTACTCCAAGCCCAAATTCAGCACGCGTTTCTGGTCCGCCGTGCTGCGGTACATGCCGAAGATTGGCCCCTTCAAGGCGATGGCCTTCAATAACCCGACGCCAAAGACAGAGGATCTGTACTTCAAGAGCATCAATAACACCGTGGATCAGTACCGCTTGTATCTCCAGCAGGTTCGTGGCGGTACTTTGACACTTGCCAACACTGACTTTGACACCGGCAAGGAGACCAAGGCTGCCGAGTATGCTTTGACCGATGAAACTTACGCAAAGTTGCTGGGTCAACTTTCCGGCCGCAAGTTCGATCTAACCTCACCCGGTCTGCGGCAGAATATTCTCGACTTTTATTCCGACCTCTCGGCCCCCATCGAAATGAAAAAGGACGCTGGACGCTGGCAAAGCGTCTTGACTTCTCTCGATCAACTGAAGCTGATCGACCCAACGCAGAATCTCGCAGCGGCTCCGGCAAGATAAATGAGAACGTGTGCCCAAGTGAACAGACATTTCGCCGAAGGCCGGCTAGCATGGGGCATCCAGGAAAAATCAAAAGCAAATACCTGGTGCGCCACAAGCGCTCGAAACACGGGCCACTTGTGAGACTGGAATAAGCAATGCTCTGGACAATTCTCGTCGTGTTGTGCGTCCTTTGGCTGTTGGGTGTGGTCACTTCCTATACCGCGGGAGGACTCATCCACATCCTGCTGCTCGCAGCTTTGGTCGTCCTGGTAATCAATTTGATCTCCGGCCGAAGGCGGATGGTTTAGCAGGGAAAAGGAAACAATGAAACCCATTTTTCTGGTCGGAATTCTATTGATTGTTTTTGGCGGCCTGGCGTTGGCTTATCAGGGGTTCAACTACACCCATCAGGAAAAAGTGCTGGATGTCGGACCAATCCACGCCACGGCGGAAGAGCACGAGCACGTTTCCATTCCGCCAATCCTCGGTGGACTCGCATTGGTCGGAGGTATCGTCCTGGTCGCCACCGGCGCTCGCAAGAATTCCTAGCCTCAGATTACGAAACGATCCCGCCTGAGAGTCGGGTTACGCATCTCCCTCTCCTGATTCAAACCGCGTTCTATGATGTTCAATCCAGCGGCTTAAAGAAGTAAATCGCTCGAAACAGAAGTTCCGACCGTGGAGGTCAAGATGAAACGTTCTTTGATTGGTGCAGCTTGTATTACCCTCGCAGCAGTGTCTGTGTTTGCAGCCGATTTGAATAAGGAGCAAAAACGCCTCGAAGAGAGCGGCGTTGTCATGCAGGAAGTTCTCAATGTTCCCGACAACATTCCTCATGAACTGCTCGAAAAGGCGGAGTGCGTCATCGTGTTCCCCAATTTGATGAAAGCGGCGTTTGTAGTTGGCGCCCAATACGGGCGGGGCGCCATGGTTTGCCGGACCGGCGAAAAATTCCGCGGACCGTGGGGAGCTCCTGCAATGTATGCGTTGGAAGGCGGCAGCATTGGCTTCCAGATCGGTGGAGAAGCTACCGACTTAATTCTGCTGGTGATGAATGACAGGGGTATGGAATCAATTCTGAGCAGCAAAGTGAAACTTGGCGCAGACGCGTCAGTCGCCGCAGGCCCCAAGGGCCGCGACGCTTCCGCAGATACAGATGCGTGGATGCGTGCCGAAATCCTCAGCTACTCGCGTTCCCGCGGTCTATTTGCCGGAGTTTCCCTCGAGGGCACTACCCTTCGCCCGGACGATGACGCAAATGAACAGGTTTATGGGCATGCCATGAAGGCAAAGAACATCGTCAGAGGCGAGCACGTTCTCGTACCCGCGACCGGGCGCCACCTTGTGTCGGTTCTCGAAAAGAGCGCGCCGCGCAACGAATCAGAGCACGCTGCTTCCAATCGGTAGTTGGTTGACCAGCTTGCCGGGACATCCTTGTCCCGGCAAGCTACCAATCATCACCCTCGTCGCCTGCCTCAAAATGCGTTTCCGTGAAAAGGAGAAGTGTTCACTATTGAACAGTTTTTCTTTGCACCCCCGGGCACAATCCTTACGCAGAAACCATACCCCTCTATGCGCGTCTTGCGCTTCAACACTCCGCGGAAGAATCAGCCCGACAAGAATCAGTTCAACTGGTTGATTGCCACTTTTCTGGCGTTGTTTCATCTGGGAGCCTTCGCGGCGCTCTTCTTCTTCACCTGGAAAGCCTTGTTCGTTGCCATCTTCCTCTATTGGGTAACCGCCATCGTGGGCATTGGCCTCACGTATCACCGCCTGCTCACCCATCGCAGTTTTCAGACTCCCAAGTGGCTCGAGTACTTTCTTACAATTTGCGCCGTCACCGCCGTGGAAGGTGGACCTCTGCTCTGGGTAGCTACCCATCGCATGCATCATCAATTCACCGATGCGGAAGGCGATCCCCACTCTCCCCGCGAGGGCAAGTGGTGGGCACATGCGGGCTGGATCCTGGTTGGGAATGCATTACGGCAGGACGAATCAACCCTGGAGCGGTACGTCCCGGATTTGGCCCAGGACAAGTTTCATGTCTGGATCACCGAATTCCATTTTGTACCGACGATTATCCTCGGAATTATTCTGTTTCTTGCCGGAGGATGGCCCTTCTTGCTCTGGGGCATTTTCTTCCGCACTGTGGCGGGGTACCACGCAACCTGGCTCATCAATTCCGCCACTCACATCTGGGGTTCGCGCCGGTTTCAAACTCGCGATCGTTCCACCAACAATTGGTGGGTGGCCGTCCTGACTCTCGGCGAGGGCTGGCACAACAACCACCACGCCCATCCCGTCGCCGCCCGGCACGGCATGAAGTGGTATGAATTCGACTCCAACTGGTACGCGATATTGCTCCTGAAGCGGCTTGGCCTCGCCTCCCACATCCAGCAGGCAAAACTTCATAGCCGCGCACACGCCGCCGAATCTCTCGTCCAGGCTACGGATTAAATTTACATTCGTGGGGAACTACTCATGCAGGACAACGGTCAGCAACGATTTGTTGACTTTGATTTTGCCGTTGTATTCGATGAAGCCGAGCTTCCGGAACTTGTTCATGAAGAAATTGACGCGCGAACGCGTGGTGCCGACCATGCTCGCCAGGGTCTCCTGCGACACTTTTGCCAGGATTCGCTCCGGCTGGTCTTGCTCTCCATAGCGGGCCAGGAGCAGCAGCGTACGAGCTAGGCGCTTTTCGCTCGAGTTGAATAGCTGATCGATCAGATCCTCTTCCACCCGGATGTTGTGGGCCAGCATGTAGGCGATGAAATGATCCGATAATTCATGCTCTGCGTGGAGCACGCGTAACAACTCTTCTTTTTGGATGACCAGAACCGTGGTTGGGGTAACGGCGGTCGTCGTTCCCATGCGGACCGCCTGCCCCGCCATGCATCCCTCACCAAAAAAATCGGTGGGACCGAACATCGCAACCACAGCTTCCTTGCCCGAGCCGTTCACCACGGACAATTTCACCCCGCCCTTCTGGATGTACATGACTGTGGCCGCGCCTTCGCCCTGAGAGTAAATGGATTCGCCCCTGCTGTAATCCATCACTTTTCTCGCCACTCCGGCAGTGTCGAGGAAATCCTGCGCATTAAACAGCCTAGCTTTTCCGTTTTTCCTGAGTTTATTCGGTTTCATACTGGAGACGGGTCCACATCTCAATCCAGGCATTCTTTCGTCCATGCTCAGTCTATCAGGAACGTTGTTGCAAGACTGTGCAAAAGTGAACAGCGCCTGCGCTGGGCGGTCTATAAGATGTGGCATTGGGACGCGAGGAAAAGTGGCATTGGCAGAGATGCCCGGTTATGCGGAGTGCGTCGTTGCAATGTCTTGTTGATCTGCAACCCCGGAGAACGTGCCTCCCTTACAAGTCGAGCAAGCTAACTGGGGCCAGTAGTCCGGCCTCTTCGTGTTGAGGTGCACCTGATGGTTGTAAAAGCTGGGGAACACGAACGCGAGGCAATTCACCATCAATCGATGATTGTACGTGTTGCAGTTCGGAAAGGCCCAAATGCCAACAAATGATACTGCGGGAAGTCTTTTTATCCGCGAGAACACACTCTTGCCGGGAGGTTTGATCATCGAAACCGAGACCTTCCTGCCCGGCTGGAGAGCGGTCAGAAATTGCGATGGCTACCGGCTCGGCCGAAAAATCGAAGAAGCGAAGTGGAACTTTTTCTATATCGCGGGCGAAGTGAAAGTACGTATTCTCGGACGCGAAGGGCCAGCGACCCTGCGCAGAGCCGTCCGGAGTGCCCTCACAAAACCGGAGGCCCGGAACTTCAATTCCCTGGAGATTACCGGAACACGCTCAAGATGGTTTCTGGGCATCCCTTTCGTGACCGTCACCGCAAATTTCCGCCACATCCAGCAAGGCTTGGCCCTGGAACGCGCGAACGATTTCACCCGGAAAACACCTGCCGCTCCGCAGGGGGCGATGGCTACAGATAAACTCGGGACCTTGGTTTCAAGCTCTTAGAAATTCGTGGGAGATCTGAAAATGAAAACGTTGCGCAATTCGATTCTTTGTCTTGGTGTTGTTCTTCTTGCGTCCCCTGTTATCCGCGCGCAGGATTTCTCGAAGTACCGGGGATTTTCACTGGGAACCAGCATGGCTACCGTCCTCAAGCAAACACAACAAAAGCCGATCGATGTGAAAGTGATCCATGCCCGCCCAACGCTTATCCAGGAGCTGACTTGGTGGCCGCCGGCCGTTCCCGGAGCGTCTTACCGGGCGGATAGCGTCGAACAGATGCTTTTCTCTTTTTGCGACGGTGAGCTCTACAAAATTTCCGTGACTTACGATACCTCTTCCACGCAAGGGCTCACCACAGCTGACATGGTGGAGTCCATCTCCGCAAAATACGGCCCGGCCACGGTTCCTGTGCCGGAGGCCGATTCCGTTTTGAACGAACGATACAGCAGCAGCGATAAGACCGTCGCGTCATGGGAAGATTCGCAATATTTCTTCAGGTTAGTCCGTTCTGCGTTCACCAATCGCTTTGGGCTGATCCTCTTTTCCAAGCGAGCGAACGCGGAAGCCGAACTTGCCATATCCGGCGCCGTGACCCTCGAGAAACAAGAGAAACCCCAGCATGACGCCGACCTCAAGAAAAAGGAAGCGGACGACCTGGAAGCAGAGCGGCAGAAGAACCAGAAAGCATTTCGCCCGTAGCGTCCCACCGAGGAGCGCGAGGATTGGCGACGGCGACCCACTTCCGCGAGATCATTACGATCATTTCCCGGCCTAGGGAGCGGTTTCGCGCGCTCGTCTCGCCCTCAATCTCTTTCTCCTTCCATCCACCCGCGGATATAAGCTGGGCAATTCTTGAGCGTGATGTTGTCAGTTTCGCAGCGCTTGAGAAAACTGAACCGCGTCTTGATTCACGAGGGTTAGGTCCATTAATACGTACCCAGAGGGGCCCTGGATTGACGACCGTCCTCGTTGCCACGATTGCACGACCTGAGAACTTTCATTCTGACGAGAGCCTTGCGGAACGTCAAAACCATCGACACCAATGGCCCCGCGGTCCTCCCAGTTCACCCTGGAACGGACTTCGAAGATTGGGGAAGTGAGCTTTAAAGCCAATGGGGAGATAGACTTCTTCAGGGAAGAGGAGTTTAGGCAACTGAGTGGTGCCGGATAACCCCGAAACTCTCCACACCCGCACTCCAAAAAAGAGTTCTAAGCGAGCCCAAACACTCTGGCCACGAAGCTTCGTTGACGGAAGGCGATAAGCACAGCGCTGCCTGCGAGGGCTAGAATCAGAGAGCTGGGCTCCGGGATGGACGTAGAGTACGTCACATCGTCCATCGTGTAGGAGCCGCCGGACGCAACGCCCAGGATTTCAACGCTGGAGATGCCGCCTGAAGAGCTGACGTGTATTCGCTCGTTTGGGCTGCTGCCCGGAACTCCTGAGATCCCCTCGTTATTTGAAAAGAGGGAATTTGCTGAGGCGACCAAGGTGTTCGAGGGATTAAAAGCATCAAGTGTGAGGGGCACCGAGTAGGTGAAAAATGCGTCGAAACTGGACACTGCGTTGGAGAAGACGATGGTTATCGGCCCTCCGTTATCAAATGCAACGTTGACGCCGGAATGGGGCGGAAATTCGAGTTCATTGAGCGAAACACCGGCCGTTAGAACCGCCGCGTTGGAGAAGGCGAGCCCCGTATATTGCGTAGTGATGGCTGTTCCGTCAGCAAAGCCTTCGAAATTGATGGTGACCTGGTCTGAATAGAGCGGTGAAGCCAGGGCGCACAGAAAAAGGACTGCGAGTGCGAAACGCACCCAAATGCCCGGCCGTCGAATGAACCGCGTGCAAGATCCCAGAGAAAATGGGCATCGCATATCGGCCGCGCACTCCCGATCTGATGGATCGCAACTTGAGCAAGGCAATTGCGACCTCAGCCACCCTCCTCTACTTCAGCGCATCGCGAATGTCAAGTGCAAACTTCAATGCTCAGGGTAGAGTGCGACCTAGGGAAATGGATACACCCAGACGATCACACGCAGAACCGGCGTGTGCGGCACAGGAAAAGGAAACGGAGGGATTATTGGACGGACGGACGGCTACGCAGTAATTACGACGGAAGCTTTCTGATTTAATGACAAACAACTTGACAAAGACAGGTAACTATCGTATCTTCCGCGGCTACATTCGGCCCCACTCTTTCTTGCTTTAGTCCGGCAATGCAGTACTTCACTCATAGAATCGCTCCTGTAGCGGGCGCTATCTTACTGCTGGTCACCGGTGCAACCCGGCTCAGCGCGTCCGGCAGCATCGGCGCGACAACGATTGACCCTTCAGCGATACCGCTAAGCACTCCAACGGAGGTAACCGTCACGGCGACGATTACTGACCCGTCCTTAATTCCCGGCAGCGTGAACCTGCAGCGATTCGACCCGATTGCAAGGGTTTTCAGTGTCGTGAGCACAATGTACGACGACGGCACGCACGGCGATGCCGTCGCAAATGACGGCATCTTTACAATCCGTCTTTCTTTCAATGAGTCTTCCCCGTTTCCGGTGGTGCTGCGGGTTTCTGCGGCCTTCAAGGGCAGCCTGACGCGGACCTTTTCGAATCCGTTCAGTCTGGGGATCACGGGCTTGCCGGCCACATCAATCACCATCGCGTCTCCTCCGAATTTGTCCTTTGTAAATGCCAGCCCGATAACTGTAAGTGGAACGGTGAGCGATACAAGTGCATCGATCAAAGTTAACGGCGTGGCGGCCCTCGCGAGTGGCGGCCGGTTTTCCGTTTCGGTCCCATTGTTGGAAGGTCCCAACACGATCACCGCTGTTACCATGAACTCGCAGGGAACCAGTAGCACCGCAAGCGTGCAAGTCACGCTGGATACGACTCCGCCCAAAATCACAATCGATTCGCCGTTCAACGGCTACATTACCGCTGACCCGTCCATCACGGTCACGGGCAAAGTCAACGACATCGTAATCGGCACCGTGAACCGGCAACAGGTTCAAGTCAGTGTGAATGGCGTTTCCGCTCTGGTCTCAAATCGAAGCTTCCAAGCAGCGAACATACCTTTGTCCGTCGGAAACAATACGATCGCGGCGAGCGCCGTTGACCGTGCAGGTAATGCCGCCAGCTTCAGTATTGTTGTTACTCGCGTTCCACCAGGACAGCCGCGCATCAGCATAGTGAGCGGCAACAATCAGACCGGACCTGTAAGCACGGCTTTAGCTCAGCCGCTCCTTGTTCAGGTGCTTGATGGAGCAGGCGCTCCGATTCCGGCGCAAACCGTTGTCTTTGCCGTTACGCAAAACAACGGCCTGCTCAACGGGTCATCGGCTCCCAAAAGCATTCTCACAGACTCATTGGGAAAAGCCCAGGTGACCTGGACACTCGGCTCTCGCGCAGGCTCGGTAAATCTTGTCGAAGCGAGCGTCGCGGGGATTTCGGGGAGCGCGATCTTCACAGCTACCGGGGTTGGGGGAATGCCGGCGAAGATCGTAGTGGATGCCGGCGGACAGCAAACCGGGGCAACCGGCCAGCAAATTCCCAATCCTCTTGTGGTTGTTGTTACCGATCTTGCCCACAACCGGCTGACCAATGTTCCGGTGACATTCCAGATCATAAAGGGCGGCGGTAATTTTGCGGGCCAGCCGAATGTGACCATTAACACCGATAGCGACGGGCGAGCACTCGGTGTCCTGACCCTCGGACCGAACGACGGCATTGCAAACAACCTAGTCGAGGCGAATTTTCCCGGGAACCAGGGATTCCCGGCGGCTTTCAGCTTATCGGGTCGGACTCCCGGCGAGCCCGCGGCGACTGTAATCAAAGGAGTAGTCCTCGATAACAGCAACAACCCTGTGCCCGGCGCTACTGTTCGCGCGTACCTGCAAAATGTCCCTGCTCAGGTGAGTGCCGGTCTTCCCCCGAGCGCCACTGCGACGAGTGATGTCCACGGCCAGTTTTTCATTGAACCAGCGCCAGTCGGCTTCGTGAAACTCCTCGTTGACGGCAGCACCATACAACGGCCAGGGAAGTGGCCGAATCTGGAATATGAAATTGTCACCGTCGCAGGGCAGATCAATACCCTTGGCATGCCCGTGTATCTGCTCCCTATTGATACGGTCCATCAACTCTGTGTTTCCGATACCGTTGGCGGAAACCTGAACCTGCCTCAAGTTCCCGGGTTTGCGCTGACCGTGCAGCCGGGGGCCGCTACCTTTCCGGGGGGCTCCAAGAGCGGCTGTATTTCCGTCACTCCCGTGCACCCAGACAAGATTCCGATGGTTCCCGGGTTTGGACAGCAGCCAAAATTTATCGTCACGATTCAGCCGGCTGGCACAACGTTTAACCCGCCAGCGCAGATCACTATTCCCAACAGCGATGGATTGAAGCCCGGTGAGATCACGGAAATGTATGGCTTTGACCACGACCTTGGGATGTTCGTGAGTATAGGCACGGGAACCGCCAGCGCCGACGGGACGCTCATAACCTCCGATCGTGGCGTCGGCGTTGTGAAAGCGGGGTGGTTCTGTGGAGGACCGCCAGCCGATGCTGGAGGCGCTGGAGACTGCCCCGAATGCCAAAAGTGCAACGGCACGGACTGTGTGGCCGATCCTTCGCAAAATGGAAACAAATGTGGGAAACCGCCCCACCCGGGAATCTGTAAGGATGGAGAATGTGTTCCGATCACAATTCAATTTCAGAAACAGTCTGGCGCGCCGTTGAGTTCCCCTTTCAGAGTCGGCATTTCTTATGGAGCGCACGACAGAACGCAGCATTTGAGAGCGGTAGTGCAACCAGCATCGGAGGTCGGCAAGGTCAACCTGAATTTCACGAGCGGAATTGGTGTTACCAATATTGCGATAGTGGGCAATGCTATAAATTTTGACCTGTTCGGGATTGTTAAGAGCGATAGTCCAGGCGACCAGAACGTTACAGCTACACATCCAGCGGGTCTCTCTGTAAGCCAACCTATATCGGTGGTCATCCCTGGGAAGGTTGCAGAACCTCACGATACCAATGGCGGCCTGCTGTTTGTTACAAACTTCCTAGGAAGTGCCG
>Ga0210409_10003059_pt1 | contig 19201 bp, 16 predicted proteins | sample IncBWH17MmetaG_FD_161649 | JGI IMG/M metagenome (GOLD analysis project Ga0210409, IMG submission 161649) | Forest soil microbial communities from Barre Woods Harvard Forest LTER site, Petersham, Massachusetts, United States - Inc-BW-H-17-M | ecosystem: Environmental > Terrestrial > Soil >... | reverse complement strand
GTCCTTGCCCCGCTCAACCGCATCGGCGACCGCGATGGCGTCACGTTCAAGGACGGCGCCGTCACCACCGCCCCGGGCTGGAAGGAGGCTTACAAGACCTGGCGTCAAGGCGGCTGGAACGGCCTCGTGGCGGAAACCGAGTGGGGCGGCCAGGCGCTGCCGCACGTGCTCAACGCGGCCTGCGTCGAAATGTGGAACGCGGCCGCCATGGCGTTTGGCGTCGGTCCGCTGGTGAGCATGTCGGCCATCGACGCGCTCACCGCACATGGCAGCGAGTCGCTCAAGCGCGCCTACCTCGGCAAGCTCGTCTCCGGCGAATGGATCGCCACGATGCAGCTCACCGAGCCGCAGGCCGGCTCCGACGTCGGCGCGTTGCGCACGCGCGCCGAGCGCGCCGCCGGCGGGACCTATCGCATCACCGGCCAGAAGATCTTCATCACCTACGGCGAGCACGACCTCACCGACAACATCATCCACTTCGTGCTCGCGCGCCTTCCTGACGCGCCGCCGGGCACGCGCGGAATCTCCTTGTTCGTGGTCCCCAAATTTCTGCTCAACGCCGACGGCACGCCCGGCACCCGCAACGACCTGCGCGCGCATTCGGTCGAGCACAAGCTCGGCATCCACGGCTCGCCGACCTGCACGATGATTTTCGGCGACCACGGAGGGGCGACGGCCTTTATCATCGGCGAAGAGAACGCCGGCATGGCCTGCATGTTCACCATGATGAACCGGGCGCGGCTCGGCGTCGGGCTGCAAGGCGTCGGCATCGCCGAACGCGCCACGCAGCAGGCGCTCGCCTACGCGCGCGAGCGCCGGCAGGGCCGCACCGCGGGAATGCCGGCGACCGAGTCGGCGCCGATCATCGCCCATGCCGACATCAAGCGCACGCTGATGAGCATGCGCGCGCTCACCCAGGCGGCGCGCTCGATCTGTTACGCCACCGCGATGGCGCTCGATCGCGCCGAGCGCGGCGCCGACAAGGCCACGCGCCAGGCGGCGCATGCCCGCGCCTCGCTGCTCACGCCGGTCGCCAAGGCGTTTTCGAGCGATATCGGCGTCGAGGTCGCCTCGCTCGGCGTGCAGGTCCACGGCGGCATGGGCTTCATCGAGGAGACCGGCGCGGCGCAGCTTTTGCGCGACGCGCGGATCGCGCCGATCTACGAAGGCACCAACGGCATCCAGGCGATCGATCTCGTCACGCGCAAATTGCCGCTGGCGGGCGGTACGGCGGTCGAGGCCTATATCGGCGAGCTGCGCCGCATCGTCGAAGCGGTCAATGCCATCAACGATCCGGCCTTGGGCTGGACCGGGGTGCGGCTCGAAGATGCGGTCGAGAGCCTGGCGCGGACCACGGCGTGGCTGCTGGCCCAGCTCGAGAGGAATGCGCAGGAGGCGCTGGCCGGCGCGACGCCCTATCTGCGGCTGTTCGGGGTTGCGAGCGGCGGTTGCCTGTTGGCCCAGCAGGCGGTCGCGGCACTGCGGCTCAACATCGACGCTGCGCCGCGCATCGCGCTGGCGCGGTTCTTTGCCGAGAATTTCGCGGTGCAGGCCGGCGCGCTCGAACGTACCGTGGTCGAGGGCGCGGGCGGCGTTCTTGGCGCCGATGCGGCACTCGCCGGCTGAAGCTCGCCTTTGCGGACGCGGGTGAATTTGCCTGACGCGCATCTTTCCCCCGCGACCGCGCCGGCTTAACTGTGGAAGTATGCTTTACCTCCCTGCCCTGCGCCGCCGATGTCCACGCTGCTGATCACCCATCCCGCCTGCCTGCAACACTTGACGCCGCTCGGCCATCCGGAGCGGCCGGACCGGCTGCGCGCCGTCGAGCAGGCGCTCGAGGCGGAAAGGTTTCAGTCGCTGGCGCGGGTCGAAGCGCCCACGGCGCCTTTCGAAGTGATCGCCTTGTGCCATCCGATGGACTACATCGTGCAGATTCGCGACGCCACGCCGAGCGCAGGCATGGTCCGGATCGATGCCGACACCTCGATATCGCCGGGAAGTTTTGAGGCGGCGCTCCGCGCCGTCGGCGGCGCCGTCCATGCCGTCGACGAGGTGCTGACCAGGAAAGCCGCCAACGCCTTTGTCGCCACGCGGCCGCCCGGCCATCATGCCGAGACCGCACGCCCGATGGGCTTTTGCCTGTTCGACAACGCCGCCATTGCCGCGCGCTATGCGCAGGATCATCACGGCGTCGCCCGCGCCGCGATCGTCGACTTCGACGTGCATCACGGCAACGGCTCGCAGGAGATCTTCTGGGCGGACAAGACGGTGTTGTATTGCTCGACCCACCAGATGCCGCTCTTTCCCGGCACCGGCGCGGTCGGCGAGTCCGGCGAGCATGACACCATCGTCAACGCGCCGCTGCGGCCGGGCGACGGCGGCAAGGCATTCCGCGCCGCCTTCGCGGAGAGAATCCTGCCGCGGCTTGAGGATTTCCGGCCGGAGCTCATCATCATCTCCGCCGGCTTCGACGCGCACATGCGCGATCCGCTTGCCAACCTCAACCTCAATGAGGAGGATTTTGCCTGGGCGACGCGCAAGATCATGGAGGTGGCCGACGGCTGCGCCGAGGGCCGCGTGGTCTCGGTGCTGGAGGGCGGCTACGATCTCGAGGCGCTGGCGAACTCGGCTGCCGCGCACGTCACGGCGTTGATGCGGGGATAAACGCGGCGAACGCAACGCGCGCGGGCGGAACGTGCCGCAGCGAAAATCCGGGCCGGCAGACCCGGATTGCGCTTCGCTCCATCCGGGCTACATTGAAACAGAACTTGGAGAGCCGGCGCATGGCCCAAAACAACAACCCGAACGGCGGCGACGTCGGACAGTTGCCGTTCGAGCGCGCGATCGAGGAACTCGAATCGATCGTGAGAAGGCTGGAAGAGGGCAAGGTGCCGCTCGAAGAATCGATCGCCATCTACGAGCGCGGCGAGGCGCTCAAGCGCCGGTGCGAGGAGCTGTTGCGGCAGGCCGAGGCGCGCGTGGAGAAGATCACGCTCGACGCCGCGGGCAAGCCGAGCGGCGCCGAGCCGCTGGACGTCGAATGAAGCGTTGCGCGGCCGCGCCCCATCATACCAACGCTCGGAATTGCGGACTCGTCACGCCCGGCCTCGTGCCGGACAAGCCCGGCCATGACGGGGAGAGCGCGTCGACATTCCGAAAGTCTGTATTAGTCCGGCCAGATCAGCTTTTCGACCGCCGCGGCGAACAGACCGGCATCGCCGCCGAAGAATGCCGCATCGAGATCGGCCCGGCAGACGATGTCCGTGCAGTGCGCACGCCACGCCTCGTCGTCGATCAGCTTGACCGCCGCCGCGACATAGTCGTCCACCGATCCGGCGACGATCTCGGCGGGAAGCGCGATGCGCGCGAAGAACGCGGCGTCGGCATGCGCATGGGCCTCGATGCCGTCGAGGCACACACCGGGCAGACCGAGCTGGAACGCGTCGATGATGCTGTTCATGTTGCCGTAGGGAAACGGGCAAAGAAACAAGTCGCATTCGGCAAGGCGCTCCATGTAGCGCTCGTGCGGCGCTTCCGGGAACACAGTGGCCTGCGGAATCGCGGCGCGCTCGATCCGCGATAGTTCAAAATAGGGAAGACCGGTGGCAGCGAGCGGAAAGAACTGAAACGCGACCCGCGACCTGGCGCCGGCGACAATGCTCGCCAGGGCGTCGAACAGCAGCGGATTGAGTTTCATGGTGGAGGCAGGGATCGCGACGCGTACCGTCCCATCTGCCGGGCGCCGCGCCGCCTGCGGCACCGGCCGCGGCGCGAACGGCATCGCCGCCCTCGGCACCGCCAGCACGGCTTCCGAAAAACACTCGGCCGAGCCGACAAAATCCTCAGGCAGAATGAAATAGTCGATCACCGGACTCATCGTGGTTGCGGTATGGCCATAGGAGGCGCACTGGATCGGCGCCAGGCGCAGGGAGGCAAGCGCGATCACCGCGGCTGTCATTCCGACGCCGAGATAGAGGATCAGCGCCGGCCGGTGCGCCGCGATGGCAGCGGCGACCGTGCGGACGGAGGCGAAGAAGTCTCCCGTGGGAAAGGCGATGCACTCGTCGAAATAGTCGGCGATCAAGGCACTGGTCGGGTTGGGGTGAACGGCGCCGACGACGTGGAAGCGCGCGCGCAGCGCCCGGACGGCGCGCGAGTGGCTGCGAAACACGGCGTGCCCCGCCGCGAAGCGCTCTCCGACCACGACGACCGTCGCGCGCCCAGCGCCGTGGGGCGGGATCGCGCCCTCGGCCTCGATCACGCCGGCTTCCAGGCAGGCGCGGCGCATTTGTTCCATCAGCGGCCGCTTGATCGCATGCTTCCTGGCGGTCAAGGCATAGCTGCAGTGCATGTAGACTTCCGGCAGTCGCGCGAGCGTCATGGCTCCGAATTTCACCTCCGCGAGCCGCTCCGGAATCCATTCCAGCAGGCGCTCGCGGAATGCGAAGGCGCGCCGCGAAAACACGTAACGCGAGCTGATGTAGTTGAAGAACGCGATCGCCGACGCCACGCGGTTGGTTCGCCAGAAGCGATCGAAATCGACGTGGATGAATGAGTTCATGGTGAGGACGGTAAGGAGGCGCAGGTAATCGGTGCCTTGAAAGCTCAGCCGGCCGCCGCCCGCGTCCTTGGCGATGAGGCGGACGAGATGGTCCGACGTGCGAAATCCGCTGAGTGAAAAGATGAGGTCGATCCAGCGGTAGTACGACAACAGCCGCTCGTAGTCGGTCGCGGTGATTTTCAGATCCCCCGCGGTAATCAGCTGTCCGAACACCGCGGCAAAGCGGGTGGCGAAGATCAGCGCAACGTCCTCTTCGCCGCCGTCGGGATAGGACGGGCCCGCGACCACGCCATCGATGCGCCCCGCGCGGCTATCGACGGCCGCGAGAATCCTCAGCGCCATGTCCAGCGCTTCCGGCAGACGATGAGCTGCGACCAGCCGTTCCAGCGCCGGAAGAGAAGGTCGAGCGGTCATCGTCGGTCCCGTCGCAAGCGCCGCAGCCCGAATTTGCGGGCCGGCCGGCAGCGAAATTTTCCTCGCCGGCTTGCTGGCGCCTTCACCGGTCGCTGGGCTCGGCGTCGAGGCGCGCGATCCAGCCTTCGAGCCCGGGCTTGGCGGCGGGGTAGCGCGTGAGTACCAGCGGGTCATGCCCAGGCACGATGTGGCCCGGCGAGGTCGCGAGTTTCTTCAAGGTCTCGTAGCCCTCGACCACCTCCGCGACGTTGTAGACGATGGGGAACACCCGGCCGCCGTCGACGTGGGCGTAAAGATGTGAGGCGTCGGCGGCGAGGACGACGTGGCCGCGCCGGGTCTTTACCCGCACGCTCTGCAGGCCCTTCGAATGGCCGCCGATGTGGTGCACCGTGACACCGGGCACGACCTCGTCCGCGCCGTCATGAAAGGCGGCGCGGCCGGAAAAGACCTTGCGCACCATGGCGACGACGTCCTCGACCTCGAACGGCAGGCGCGTCTGCTGGTGGCACATGCATCGTCCCGTGGCGTAGGCCATCTCCCGATCCTGCAGGTGATAGCGGGCGCGTGGGAACAGATCGTAGTTGCCGCAATGGTCGTAGTGCATGTGGCTGACGACGACCGCCTCGACGCTCTCGGGGGCGACTCCAAGCGCGAGCAGGCCGTCGCGCACGGGCTTGACGATCTCGCGCTGGCGGCGCCGGCCCATCGCCTCGTCGAAGCCGGTATCGACGATGATCGCGCCTGACGGCCCCACGATGGCCCACACGAAGAAGTCGAGCGGCTGCAGCATGTCGTGCGGATCGCCACCGATGAAGTTCTCCGGCGACCGGCGCGCGTGATGGCCGTAGCGGATGGCGTAAACCTCGTGGATGTCGTCGCTCATGAGATTGTCCTCGGAACCCCTTCGCTGCCCCTACGTTACCGTCCATCACTATCGATAAAAACCCGGGAAAGCTCTGGTGTTCAATCCCTGGCTCACGCTCGCCTTCAAAACCATGCAGCTCGGCGTCGAGGCCCAGAGCGTCATTGCGTTACGGATGATGCGGCTGGCGGCTGGCGGCGCGCGCGGACGGGCGGAAGCGAACCGCATGGTCGCGGAAAAGGTCGGCGCCTTCACCGACGCTCAGACGGCGGCCACGGCCGCGATTTTGACCGGGCGCCGGCCAAAGATCGTCGCCGGAAAAGTTCTGAACGCGTACAAAAAGCGCGTCGGCGCCAACCGGCGGCGGTTGTCGCGGAGATGAGTTTGCGGGGCTAGCCCACCACGGCCCTGCTCGGCGGCTGATACAGCACGACCACATCGCGCGACCCGCAGCGCGGGCAGCGCAGCCGGCTTTCGAGGCGAGACAACGGAAACGCCCTCCCCCGCGTCCACACCAATGTCTCCATGTCCAGTTCCTTGCGGTAGGTGCATGCGTGATTCGACTGCGTGCGCGGGCCGTCCTCGCGGCCGTGCGTGCAGCGGGCGATGACGCGCCAGCCGAGGGAATGAGCGTCGCCTATGGTCTCGACCGCCATGGCAGCCGGCCTTCTCAATTACCGCTTGACTCCTGAGAACAAAAAGAGAACAATATACGGTCCGAGTCAAAGAGGCTACGATGGACGCGGAAAAGAAGAGCGCCTGGCTGCGCAAGCTCGACGAGGAATGCCCCTATCAGGTGGTTCTCCCGCGCCGGCAGCTCGCCGACGACAGCGAGATCCTGAATTTCCTCATCAAGTATGTCGGCAAGTTCGACATGTATGTCGAGGACGACTACGCCGCGTTCGTGCGCTACTGCTTCGAGGACCCGCTCGACGCAGAAATTTTCCGCTCGCGCTTCGAGCCGAAGGCCGAGCGCTTCAAGCTCGCGGGGTAGTTTCTCGTCATTGCCGCCGCTCAACGTATCGAGCCGCGCCCTGAGCAGAACGTTATGTTTTGCCACCTTGATTTGAGGAAAGGCTCGGTGTTCGTGCCGACGTCGGGCAACGTACATCCGGGTTTGCATCGCGACATCGAGCCGGTTGCCGTTGTCCCCGTCTCTAACCCTGATGCTATCCGCGAGGCTCTTAAGGCGACGATCGCGAGAGGCAATCCACCGACGCCGCATTATCCGCGCGGCAGTCGTCCGCAGCCCGTTGTGCTGAAATACGCAGACGTTAAGACGTGGTCGGCATTCGCGCGCGGCATGTCGAGTTGGAGCATCAAGGAGAAGGACGAAAGCTATCAAATCGTTGGCTATCGGACGAATCGCGATGGACATCGGGAGGAAGATCCCGAGCAAAGGATAACATTTCCGCCGCGTTCAACTCTCGATGAAGTCGTCGACCGCATGATTGCGATCCTGCAGGACGCCGCGCGGAAATGATTTGATGCGGCCGCCGCTGTCGTCAGCGCCGGCGCGGCGAAACGGTCTCGGGCAGCTTCTGCCGCACCTTGCCGATCTCGGCCCAGGCATCTTCCTTGAGGCGCTTCTTGAGATCGAGCAGGGAAAAGTCATTGCCGCCGTTCGTGCGCGACAGGCGCTCCCAGGTGACCGGCGCGGAGACCGGCGCGCCGTCGCGCGCGCGGGTCGAATAGGCAGCGACCGAAGTCGCTTCCCGCGAGTTGCGGAAATAGTCGATGAAGATGCGGCCCTTGCGCAGCGCCTTGGTCATCTTGGCGAGGTAGACCTTGGGGTTGTCGATGGCCATCCCGGTGACGATGCGCTGGGTGAAGAGCTTGGCCGTATCCCAATCGGCATCCGCGATCGGCGCCACCACGTGGACGCCCTTGCCGCCCGAAAGCTTGACGAAGCTCTCGAGCTTTTCCGCCTTGAGGCGCTCGCGGACCTCGCGCGCGGCGGCGATCACCTCCGTCCAGGCAACGCCCTCCCCCGGATCGAGATCGAAAACGATGCGGTCGCACGTTTCCAGGCTGTCGAGCCGCGAGCCGCGCACGTGGATCTCCAGCGCCCCTGATTGCGCGAGCGCAACGAGGTCGTCGACCGCCTCCACCGCAATCACGTCGTGGTCCTTGCCGGGGACGACGTGGCGCAGCGGCGAGGATTTCACGTTCGCGGCGATGTGCTTCTGAAAGAAGCACTCGCCCCGCGTCCCGTCCGGACAGCGCACGATCGCGAGCGCGCGGCCGACAAGGTGCGGTTTCATCCAATCCCAAACGGAGACGTAGTAATCGGCGAGATCCTTCTTGGTCACGCCGACGTCGGCCCAATACACGCGGTCGGGATGGGTCAGGCGAACGTTCGAAACCTCGGCATTCTTATTCTTGCCCGCACGCGCCGGCCGCGAATTTTTAGACGGCTCCGGGGCCGGATCTTTCGCCAGATTTTTCATCGCTGCCGGCTCCTCGGGCACGACCTCGGCCGCGGCCTTGTCTTCGCGGATGCCCTTGAACGAAGCCTGCCGCAAGATCCCGCCGTGAGTCATCCCCGCGGACGCGGCCTCGATGACGAGCTCCGGCCTCACCCAGACGACGTCCTTGCGCCGTTCGTCCGCCGGCAGTTTGATCGGGCGCTGTTCGATGCGCAGCGGCTGCAACCGCTTGAACAGATCGCGCGCCATCTTCTGCGTATAGCCGGTGCCGACCCGGCCGGCGTAGCGCAGCTCGCCGTTCTCGTTCATAGCCGCGATAAGGGCGCCGATGGCGTTCGGCACGGCGGTCGCCGGCGCGTAGCCGGCGACGATCAGTTCCTGGCCGCCGCGGCATTTGCTCTTGACGAAGTTGTCGGAACGCCCGGAGCGGTACGGCGCGTTGCGGCGCTTGGAGATGATGCCTTCGAGACCCATCTCGCAGGCTTTGTCCAGAATGAGCGCACCGCGCTCGTTGAAGTGATCGGTGTAGCGGACCACCCCCGTTCCGTCGCCGGCTTGCAGCAGCCGCAACAGCGCCGCCTTGCGTTCGATCAACGGCTCCCGCGAAAAATCCCGGCCGTCCAGAGATAGGAGGTCGAAGACATAGTAGACGAAGCGATCGGCGCGCCCATCCTTCAAGTCCGTCTGCAGCAGCGAGAAGCTGCTCACGCCGCGCTCGTCCTCCACGACGACTTCGCCGTCGAGCAGCGCGCTCTCGGCCGCAAGCGCGGCAACCGCCGCCGCCACGGGTTTGAACCGGTGCGTCCAGTCCTGCTCGCGGCGTGTCAGAAGCCGCACCCCGCCGTGATCAAGCCGCGCTTCCATGCGGTAACCGTCGAACTTGATCTCGTGCAGCCATTCCGGGCCGCTCGGCGGCTTTTCGTAGAGCGCGGCGAGGCTCAACGGCACAAAGTCGGGCAGAGCCGCGCGCTTTCCTGCCGGGCGTTCGCGCACCGCCTGTTCGCCACCGATGCGCGCAACCGCGAGAGCAGCGGCTTTCGCTCTCCGCTTCGGCTTCGTGGCGGCCTTCGCTCTCCGCTTCGGCTTCGCGGCGGCCTTCGGCGCTGCCTTCTTTGCTGTCGGCGCGGATTGCAGCTTGTCTTCCATCTCGTCCGCGCCGGCGCCGCGATTGCTGTGCCAGACACGTTTTCTTCCGCCCTTCCCCGCGGCAATCTCCTCGATCGAGCGCCCGGAAACGACCGAGCGGGACCGTTCCTCGAGGATGTCCTTGTCGCGGGGACCTCGCGCTTCCTCGTCCTTGCCCTTGATGAGCAGCCAGTTGTCGTGACGGTCGCTGTCGCGGGTACGCATTCGCACCAGATGCCAGCGGCCGTGCAGCTTCTCGCCGTCGAGATCGAAAACGAGGTGGCCCTTGGCGTAGCCCTTGTGCGGGTCGCCTTCGGGTAACCAGCGCCCGCGATCCCAGATCATGACCGTGCCGCCGCCATACTCGCCCTGCGGGATCGTGCCCTCGAATGCGTTGTATTCGATCGGGTGGTCCTCGACGTGGACGGCAAGGCGCTTTTCGTTGGGGTCGAGGCTCGGGCCGCGGGTTATGGCCCAACTCTTCATCACGCCGTCGAGCTCCAGCCGCAGATCGTAGTGCAGCCGCCGCGCCGCATGCTTTTGAATCACATAGCGGTGACCGCCGCGGGGCGCCTTTCGCCCTCGCGGCTCCGGGGTCATGTCGAACTGTCGCTTTTTGCGGTAGGTCTCGAGAGCCACGAAGCGTTAACCCATGCGTTTGCGGCGTTTTTCGCCGCCACGGCGGCGCCCGTCCAGCCTTGATCTAGGGGACTAATGGTGCTTTGACGTGGTTCGCCACTACTGCCGCGGCAAAAACGGCGTCAGGCCATGGCAAAACTCCCGCCCGCGCCCTAGCATATAAGGTTGGACGGCAGCCTGTAGTTCCCTTCTGGGACAGGTGGGCAAATTGCTTTCTCGGCCTAATATGGTGTAAAGACTAAAAGTTTTGCGTGTGCCGGTGGATGGGCGCGCAGTAGAACCCCAATAAACGCCGTTAGGCCATAGATAAAACGGAGCATTCGCGTGAACTCCAGAACCCCTTTGCTTGACCGTATCAAAACTCCAGCCGACCTGCGGCGGCTCGAACCCAGCCAGCTGCGCCAGCTTGCCGACGAGTTGCGGCAGGAGACCATCGACGCGGTGGCGGTGACCGGCGGCCACCTCGGCGCCGGGCTTGGGGTGATCGAGCTGACCGTGGCGCTCCACTACGTGTTCGAGACGCCGACCGATCGGCTCGTCTGGGACGTCGGCCATCAGGCTTATCCGCACAAGATTCTCACCGGGCGCCGCGACCGCATCCGCACATTGCGCCAGGGCGGCGGCCTCTCCGGCTTCACCAAGCGCGCCGAGAGCGAATACGATCCGTTCGGCGCCGCCCATTCGTCGACCTCGATCTCCGCCGCGCTGGGCATGGCGGTCGCGCGCGATCTGGAAGACAAGCAGAACAACGTCGTCGCCGTCATCGGCGACGGCGCCATGTCGGCCGGCATGGCCTATGAGGCGATGAACAACGCCGGGGCGATGAACTCTCGGCTGATCGTGGTGCTCAACGACAACGACATGTCGATCGCGCCGCCGGTCGGCGCGCTGTCCGCGTATCTCGCTCGCCGCGTTTCCGGCCGCTCCTATCGCGTCGTGCGCAACGGCATCCGCCGATTTGCCAAGCTGCTGCCGAAGGTTCTGGAAAAGCGGGCGCTGGCCATGGAGGAATATGCGCGCGGCCTGGTCACCGGCGGCACGCTGTTCGACGAGCTCGGCTTCTTCTACGTTGGCCCGATTGACGGCCATAACATCGATCACTTGCTGCCCGTCCTGAAAAACGTGCGCGACGCCAAGAATGGGCCGTTCCTGGTCCACGTCGTGACCCAGAAGGGCAAGGGCTACGCGCCGGCGGAAAAATCCGCCGACAAATATCACGGCGTCGTCAAGTTCGACGTCGCCACCGGGACGCAGGTGAAAGCGAAAGCTGCCGCGCCGGCCTATCAGAAGGTGTACGGCGAGAGCCTGATTAAGGAAGCACGCAAGGATCCAAAGATCGTCGCCATCACCGCGGCGATGCCGTCCGGCACCGGCGTTGATCTGTTCCAGAAGGAGTTTCCGAACCGCACCTTCGACGTCGGCATTGCCGAGCAGCACGGCATTACGTTTGCCGCTGGCTTGGCCACGGAAGGATATAAGCCCTTCGCGACCATTTACTCGACCTTCCTACAGCGCGCCTACGATCAGGTGGTGCACGACGTGGCCATTCAGCGCCTGCCGGTGCGTTTCGCCATGGACCGCGCCGGCCTCGTCGGCGCCGATGGGCCAACGCATGCCGGATCCTTCGACATCGCCTATCTCGGTTGTTTGCCCGGTTTCGTACTGATGGCGCCGGCCGACGAGGCGGAGCTGGTGCACATGGTAGCGACCGCCGTCGCCATCGACGACCGTCCCTCGGCGCTCCGCTATCCACGCGGCGAGGGTCGCGGCGTGCCGCTGCCGGAAGAAGGAAAGCCGCTCGAGATCGGCAAGGGCCGCGTGCTGCGAGAAGGCACCAAGATCGCACTGTTCTCATTCGGCGCGCGGCTCGGCGAGTGCCTCAAGGCGGCAGACGAGCTGGCGGCGCACGGGCTGTCGACGACGGTTGCCGACGCGCGGTTTGCGAAACCCCTCGATACCGAGCTGCTGCTGCGTCTTGCCCGTGAGCACGAAGTGCTGCTGACCGTCGAGGAGGGCTCGATCGGCGGCTTCGGCGCCTTCGCCATGCAGGAGCTCGCCGAGCATGGCGTCCTCGACCGCGGACTCAAGGTGCGGGCGATGGTGCTGCCCGACTTTTTCATCGACCAGGATTCGCCCAACGCGATGTACGCCAAGGCCGGGCTCGACGCCAAAAGCATTGTCGCCAAGGCTTTCGAGGCCCTCGGGCAGAATGTGCGCGGCGATGTCGTGAAGCTCGCGCGGTCATAAGCGCGGCTGAGCGTGCTTTTTCCTCTTCATGGCCGGGCTCGTCCCGGCCATGGGCGTTTTGAGCGTCACCTCGGCCAGACGCGGATGACGAAGATCGGGCCCCGCGCCGTATACTCGGCCTGCCATGACCATCCGCCAACGCGCCGATCGCCTTTTGGTCGAGCGCGGATTGTTTGAGAGCCGCGCGCGGGCGCAGGCCGCGATCGCGGCCGGCCGCGTGATTGCCGACGGGCTCATTGTGCGCAAGGCGTCCGAGCCGCTCTCCGTTGCCGCTGCGATCGAGGCGACGCCGGAGCACCCCTACGTGTCACGCGGGGGCATCAAGCTCGTGGCGGCGCTCGATTCCTTCTCGCTCGAGGTCAGCGGCCGCGTCTGCCTCGACGTCGGCGCCTCGACCGGTGGCTTTACGCAGGTGCTGATCGCGCGCGGCGCGCCCCGCGTCTATGCGGTCGATGTCGGCCGCGATCAGCTTCATCCCTCGCTGCGCGGCCGCGATGCGATCGTCTCGATTGAAGGAGCCGACATCCGCACGCTCGACCCGTCACGCCTGCCCGAGCTGCCGGACTTTGCGACCATCGACGTAAGCTTCATCTCGCTGAAGCTCGTGCTGCCCGGCATCGGAAAGCTTCTCCGGGCTCGCGCGAGCCTTGTTGCTCTGATCAAGCCGCAGTTCGAGATCGGGCGTCGTGACATCAAGAAGGGCATCGTCCGCGACCCGGCGGTCCATCACCGGGTGTGCAACGAGATTGCCGCGTTCCTCGCCGTGCAAGGATGGAACGTGGGCGGCGTGGTGCCCTCCCCGATCCTCGGCGGCGACGGCAATCGCGAGTTCTTCATCGAGGCCGAACGTGGCTGAGCGCCTCATCATCGAGAAGCTCGGGCATCGCGGTGACGGCGTCGCCGGCGGCGCCGACGGCCCAATCTATGTGCCCGGCGCCTTGCCCGGTGAAACGGTCGAAGTCGACTCCGTCGCCGGGCATCCAGATCGCCGCCGTCTCCTGCACGTCGACACGCCAAGCGCCGAGCGCGTCCCTCCCGTCTGCCCGCATTTCGGCGTATGCGGCGGTTGCGCCGTACAGCACTGGGACCTTGCGCGCTACCGCGCCTGGAAGCGCGATCTCGTAGTCGAAGCGCTGCGGCAGGCGGGCCTCGACGCGCCGGTCGCCGAGCTCATCGACGCGCACGGCGAGGGCCGCCGCCGGGCGGTATTCCACGCCCGGCGGGGCACGCATGAGGTGCTCGAGGTCGGCTTTTCCGCCGCGCGTGCGCATCGGCTGGTGGCGATCGACCGCTGTCCGGTTCTCGCAAAAAGCCTGGACGGCGCCATCGATGCGGCGTGGGCGATTGCGGAAGCGATCGGTCCCATCCGCAAGCCGCTCGACATTCAATTCACCGCGAGCGACGCGGGCCTCGACATCGATGTGCGCGGATCCGGACCACTGTCGCCGGGCGCCATGACGGCGCTGGCCAGCCTCGCAGGCAAACGCGATGTCGCCCGCCTCACCCGGCACGGCGAAATGATCGCGCAGCTGCGGCCGCCGACCTTGCGCATGGGCAAGGCGATCGTGCATCTGCCGCCGGCCGCGTTCCTGCAGTCGACCGCCGCAGGTGAGGCGGTGCTGGCGCGGTTCGTCCTCGACGCGTGCGCCGGCGCCGCTAGCGTCGCCGATCTGTTCGCCGGCATCGGCCCGTTTGCGCTGCGGCTTGCCGAGGTGGCGCGGGTCTGTGCCGTGGACAACGACGATGCTGCGCTTGCCGCACTCGGGCGCGCCGCTGCGGCGACTGCCGGCCTCAAGCCGGTCGCGATCGAAACGCGCGACCTGTTCCGGCGCCCGCTCATGGTTGCAGAACTCGCGCACCTCGACGCCGTTATCTTCGATCCGCCGCGCCAGGGCGCCCTGGCGCAGGCGCGCGAACTCGCCGCCAGCGGCGTCCCGCTCGTCGTCGCGGTATCATGCAATCCTGCGACGTTCGCCCGCGACGCGAGCGAACTTCTCCGCGGCGGCTACCGGCTGACCTCGGTCACGCCGATCGATCAGTTCCGCTACGCGGCGCACGTCGAGATCGTCGCGCGGTTGGTAAAATAACCGGCTGTCCGCCGACGAAACGTGTCAATATTCACGCGCCGGGAACCGCAAGCGAACAGGAGAAGTGGATGAGTGGGCTCGGTGGATTGAACAAGGCTCCGGACGGCGTGGTCATCGGCCTGGTTCAGTTGCAGCTGCCGACGATCGCCAGCAAGAGTGATCTGGCAGCGCAGACGAAGAAGATTTGCGCCATGGTGCAGAAAGCGCGCAAAGGAATGACCACGATGGACCTCGTCGTCTTTCCCGAATATTCGCTGCACGGCCTCTCCATGGATACGAATGCCGAGCTCATGTCGCGGCTTGATGGGCCGGAGGTGGCAAGCTTCAGGCAGGCCTGTGCTGAAAACCGCATCTGGGGCTGCTTCTCGATCATGGAGTACAATCCCGACGGCAATCCCTACAACAGCGGCATCATCATCGACGATCAGGGAGAGATCAGGCTCTATTACCGCAAGATGCATCCGTGGGTGCCGGTCGAGCCCTGGGAGCCGGGGAATCTCGGCATTCCGGTGTGCGATGGCCCGAACGGCAGCAAGATCGCGCTGATCATCTGCCACGACGGCATGTTCCCCGAGATGGCGCGCGAGTGCGCTTACAAGGGCGCCAACATCATGTTGCGCACGGCCGGCTATACCGCGCCGATCCGGCACGCCTGGCAGGTCAGCAACCAGAGCAACGCATTCTCAAACCTGATGTATACGGCCAACGTCTGCATGGCCGGCACCGACGGCGTGTTCAACTCCATGGGCGAAGGCATGATCGTCAATTTTGACGGCGTGCCGCTCGTCACCGGCAATGGCGCGCCCGACGAAATCATCACCGCCGAGGTGCGGCCGAAGCTCGCCGACGAGGCGCGGCGCCTCTGGGGCGTGGAGAACAACATCTACCAGTTCGGGCACCGCGGCTACGTCGCCGTCAAAGGCGGCGCGCAGGATTGCCCCTACACCTACATGCGCGATCTGATGAACGGAAAATACCGGCTGCCCTGGGAGGACGAGGTCGAGATCACCGACGGATCGAGCTGTGGTTTCGCCATCCCCAACCGGGCCTATCAGGCATAGGAGCTTCCGCCCGATAAAGCGAAGCGCTACAGCCGCTTCGCCACCTCCTCGAGCATGACCTCGGTGGCGCCGCCGCCGATGTTCTGCGCGCGCGCGTCGCGCGCCATGCGCTCGATCGTGCTCTCGCGCATGAAGCCCATGCCGCCGTGAAACTGCAGGCAGGCGTAGGTGACCTCGTTGACCAGCTCGCCGCAATAGGCCTTGACCATGGAGACTTCCCTGGTGGCGTCGACGCCCTGCGTGTCGAGCCAGGCCGCGTGGTGGACGAGCTGGCGCCCCGCCTCGACTTTGCTCGCCAGCATCGCCAAGCGCTGGCGGATCGTCTCCTTCTGCCAAAGCGGGGCGCCGAAGGCCTTGCGCGTGCGGACGTGATCGAGCGTAAGGTCGATCGCGGTCTGCGCTTCGCCGATCGCGACCGCGCCGATGACGGTGCGCTCGTTCTGGAAGTTCCTCATGATCGCATGGAAGCCGCTGCCTTCTTCGCCGAGCCGGTTCTCGGCGGGAATGCGACAGCCGTCGAAATGGAGCTCCGCGGTGTCGGAGGAACGCCAGCCATGCTTGTCGAGAGCGCGGCTGACCTTGAATCCCGGCGTGCCCTTCTCAACGAGGAACATGGTCATCGAGCGGCTCGGCGGACCTGCCCGGTCGGTCTTGGCGGCGACACAGTAGAGATCGCCGTAGACGCCGTTGGTGATGAACATTTTGGTGCCGTCGATCGCGTAGCTGTCGCCGTCGCGCCGCGCGAAAGTGCGGATGCCTTTCACATCGGAGCCGGCATCCGGCTCGGTCACCGCCACCGCGGTGATGATCTCGCCGGAAATGATGCGCGGCATCCATTTGTCCTTCTGCGCTTCGCTCCCGGACTTGAAGACATGCACCGAGGCCATGTCGGTGTGATCGAGGACCGTGTAGGAGACGCCGGTAAACGTCGAGCGGCCGAGCTCTTCGGCGAGCACGACGCTCGCGAGCGTGTCCATCTCCGATCCGCCATAGCGCGCTGGGTAGCGGATGCCGAGAAAGCCCAGGCTGCCCATGCGGCGCAGCACTTCGCGCGGTACGTACCCCTGCTCTTCCCAGGCCAGCGCCTTCGGCTTGATCTCGGTTTCGACGAAGCGGCGCACTTGCGCGCGCAGCATCTCATGCTCCGGCGAGAAGTATGGAGAACGCAAATTGGAGAGCGGCCCGACATCATCGGACCTTGCATCGGCGATTTTGTTCATGGCGCTCCTCCAGTTGCGGCGCACGCAGAGATTGGCGCGAGTATAGCCGAGTTTCGGCCAGCTAGAGCGATGCGACGAACTCCGCCATGCGGCGGCGTTGGTCGGCGTCGGGGAGTGGCCCGCGCATGGCGCCAAGGTTGTCGGTCATATGCGCCGGATCGGCAGTGCCCGGGATCACCGCGGTCACCCGCGGGTCGCCGAGGAGATACTTGAGAAAGAACTGCGCCCAGCTGCCGGCGAACGCCTTTGCCCAATCGGGAAGTTCCTTGCCGTGCACGGCGCGAAACAGCCGGCCGCGGCCGAACGGAAGTGCGGTGAGCACGCCGCATTTCACTTCGGCGGCGAGCGGCAGGATGCGCTTTTCCGCTTCGCGGTCATCGACCGAATAATCGATTTGCACGAAATCCGGTTTGTCACGCTGCAATATCGCTTCGACGGCGGCAAAATCCCCGTGCCGGGTAGAGGTGATGCCGATGTAGCGCCAAATGCCTTGCTCCTTCCATTTCCTGAACTGCGCCAGCGATTGCTGCGGATCGCGGACGTTATGGAGTTGCAGCAGGTCGAGCTTCTCCGTCTTCAATCGGGTCTGCGAGCGTTTCAGCTCCGCGGCGTCAGGTGATTCAAGCTTGGTGGCGATGAACAGCTTGTCGCGGAGCGCCGCGGCCGCGATCACCTCGCCCAACACGGCCTCGGCATCGCCATAGGCCGAAGAGGTATCGATCAGGCTTCCGCCGCCGCCGACCAGGGCCTGGACGACAGCGGCCGCTTTCTGCCGGGTGGTCTCGTCGTTTCGATCGAATACGTAGGCGGTACCGAGCCCCACCGCCGGCAGCCGCTCGCCGCTCCCTGGAATGGCGCGGGTCATGAACTCGCCGGTTTGTGCCGATGCCGGCGAGGCGAGCACCACCGCCCCTGCGAGCGCGGCAAATTCGCGGCGCGTCATGGCGATGTTCATCTCAGCTTCCCTTGGCGGCGCCGGCCTCGACCAGCGCCGCGCGATGTTCCTGCGCCCGTCCTAGTCTCGCCGACAGGACGAGCCAGGCGGCCGCTACCGGCCAGGCGACGAACGCGATCGCTCCGAGTTTCAGGCCGAGCGCCTGCAAGCTGTCGAAGACCCATCCATACAACGCATCGGAGCCGCGATAGACCACCACATCGATGAGGTTCTTCGCCTTGTACTTCTCTTCACGCCCGAGAACGGTGAAGAAGACCTGCCGCGCCGGATTGGCGACGGCGAAGTTCATCCAGCGCTGCATCACCTGCACGACGACAACGACGGCGAGCGTCGGCGCCAGGAACAAGGCGGCAAAGCCGACGATGTAGACCGCCGGAAGCGCGCCGGCGGTGAGGCCGCTGCCGAAACGCTTGAGCAGTTGGCCGGTAACGAACACCTGGGTCGCCAGGCTGAGCAGGTTCACCGCCAGATCGATGCCGGCGAAGAGGCGCGTCTGCGCGTCGCGATCGTGCACTGCCGCCGAGACGATGTTCGCCTGCTCGAAATAGACGATGGTGGCGCAGAAGGAGAGGAGGCTGACCCAGGCGCCGACGCCGATGAGGTAAGGCGAGCGGAGCACCTCGGGGACCGCCGCAAAGGCCGAGCCGCCGACGCGCTGCGGGCCGGCGTCAACAAGCCCTCGCGCTGCTGCCTGCGCGGTCGCCGCGCGCTCGAGCCGGTGGACGCAGAACACCGCCAGTTCCAGCAGCACCGCGGCGGCGATCAGGAGGTTCACCGCGCCGAACGGCACCGAAAGGCCGATGGTGATCAGCGGACCGAGCAAGCCGCCCGCCGTGCCGCCGGCGCCGATGAAGCCGAACAGGCGTTTGCCCTGCTCGGCCGTGAACAAATCCGCCATGAACGACCAGAACACGGCGACCGCAAAGAGATTGAATACGCTCACCCAGACGAAGAACACCCGCGCGACAATCACCGGCGCGACACCGAGCGTCAGCGCCAGCCAGAACAGCGCAAGATTGGCGACGAAGAAATGGTAGACGATGGGGATGAAGCGCGCGCGCGGCAGTTTCGCCACCAGGGCACCGTAAACCGGTTGCGCCACGATGAGCACTGCGAAGGTGGCGGTGAACAACCACGGCAGGGTCTTGACGCCGCCGGCGATGCCCATCTGGTCGCGCAGCGGTCGCAGCACGTAATAGCCGGCGAGGAGCGTGAAGAAATACGCAAACGACCACAGCGCTGCCGCCCGCTCCTGCGGCGTTGCCGGCATCGCCCAGGAGACCCAGCGCGGCACCGCCTTCATGGCGTCAGCGACAGCTTCTGCCTGAATTCGGCCGCCGTCACGTTCTGGCCATAGCCCGGAGTCCCGCGCTGGAACCGTTTCGCGTCGACGAGTTTACCGACCACCACAGGATCGAAACCGGCGTCGCGAACGAGCCCGGCCGCGACCTGCACTGCTTCGGGACCGTCGCCCGCGATCGGGACTGCGAGCTTTGGATCGGGCCGGTTCGCCTCGCTTTCGAAGATCTTGTAGTTGAGCGTGTTGAAGGCGCGCACCAGCCGCGTGCCCGGCAGATATTTCTGCGAAACGACGCCGATGC
>Ga0210409_10003058_pt1 | contig 19205 bp, 19 predicted proteins | sample IncBWH17MmetaG_FD_161649 | JGI IMG/M metagenome (GOLD analysis project Ga0210409, IMG submission 161649) | Forest soil microbial communities from Barre Woods Harvard Forest LTER site, Petersham, Massachusetts, United States - Inc-BW-H-17-M | ecosystem: Environmental > Terrestrial > Soil >... | reverse complement strand
TCACCGCCAGCGTAATCTCCACGCCGTGCATGCTGCACCACGCAATCAGCCGAACCAGCGCACCCTCGAGCTCACGCACATTGGTCCGCACATTCGAAGCGATAAACAGCGCCACATCCGTCGGCAGCTGTGTCTGCTCGCTCTCCGCCTTCTTCTGCAGAATCGCAACCTTCGTCTCAAGATCCGGCGGCTGAATGTCCGCGATCAATCCCCACTCAAATCGCGAGCGCAACCGGTCCTCAAAGTCCGGCAGCTCTTTCGGCGGACGGTCGCTCGCAATCACAATCTGCTTCATGCTCTCGTGCAGCGCGTTGAACGTATGGAAGAACTCTTCCTGCGTCCGCTCCTTGCCCGCGAGAAACTGAATATCGTCGATCAGCAGCACATCCACATTGCGGAACCGGTCGCGGAAGCCGGTCATCTTGTCGTACCGCACCGAGTTGATCATCTCGTTGGTAAACTTCTCGCCGCTCAGGTAGCTGATCGAGGCATGCGGCTGCCTCCGCTTCACATCGTGGCCAATCGCATGCATCAGGTGCGTCTTGCCCATTCCCACGCCCCCATACAGGAACAGCGGGTTGTAAGCCTTCGACGGCCGTTCCGCGACAGCCTGCGCCGCGGCCATGGCAAACTGGTTGCCGCTCCCAATCACAAACGCATCGAACTGGTATCGCGGATTCAGCTGCGAAGCCGCGTTCCAGTCAAACCGCGACTGCTCCGGCCCCGGCCCAGCGGGCTGCGAGCTCTGCTGTCCCAGCCGATTTTGCTTCGGCGCACTCTGGCTATGGCTCGGCACCGGCGCAAACCCGCCGTCTTCACGCACCTTCGGCACCCTCGGGTCCTGTTCAGGAGTCGTAAATGTCACCGACTCAACATCCAGCCCAAGGTTATCGATCGCCTCCTGGATCAGGTCGGCATAACGGTCGCCCACATGTTGGAAGTCGGCTGAGGGGATCCGCACGAAGAGCTTCTTCCCTTCGAGATGAGAGAACCGCGTCGGTTTTAGCCATGTTTCATACGACTGGCGATTGATCTTCTTCTCTAGAGCAGCGAGGATACGGACCCAATAATTCAATACGGCAGTTGCCGTCGGAACGAATGACATTCTGTAGCTTCCTTGTCTTTTTCCCTGTTCCAACCCGGATGAAACGCACTTGACTACATCGAGTAACGACGCAAAAAAAGAGACAAAAGCAAACAGGGTTCCATCCCCGCAGATCGAGCGAGGGAGGAAAAGCGTCCCTGTGTTGCCAGAATTCTCTCCGCTTTGCACCCGTTTCTTGCAGACTGCGGAAAGGAGTATTTCAAAATAAGGCAGAGTGCGGATCAACCGGACGTGCAGAAAAACGTCTTGCGAATCGGGTTCGATGTTAGCACGGAAAACCGGACGTTTTTCAAGCCCTTCTCCCAAAAAATAGAAGTTGCACCATTCACGGTGAAGAACCGAACTGAAGGTTCGCGAATGCGAAAAAAAAGCGTGCGAACACACCCCGCTGCCTCTATTATCAATCCCCTTCTTGTGTTACCGGGGCCGTAAACCGATAAGCCATTGCAATCCTGTTCCACGCCCAGCTCCGCGCATTGCTCCGTGCCTCGGTTGCTCCCCCGCCGTCATCGCAAAACCGCCAATTCGCTTTTTGAAGTCTCATCACACACGAACACGGGCACATACCCTGTGAAAATCCCGTCCATTCAGGTATACTCAGAGATTGTTGCAACAAGCCTAAAGTTTCAGCAGGAATTCGATCCTGCGCAGGAGTTTGTCCGATGCCGAAGCGTACTTTCCAACCCAACCGCCGCCACCGCGCGAAGACCCACGGTTTCCTGACCCGCATGAAGACCAAGGCCGGCGCCGCCGTCCTCAGCCGTCGTCGCGCCAAGGGCCGTCACAAGATCGCTGTCAGCGCCGGTTACCGCGACTAGTTCTTCTTTCACCCACTTCCGCATCATCAGAAGTGCTGCAACAAGCCCATCCACTGAATCTCGCGTGTTCCGCTCTTTTTGGAGCTTGAGTTTGAACAAAGCTCGCCGCGAATCGTGATCGGGTTACTGGATAAAAACCAGTTCAGTCCATCAAAGTGGCATAAGCGCAACCAGGAGGACGAGTTATCGCTCGTCCTCCATGGAACCCTCCGCACAGAGGGCCAGCGGTGTCATGCCTTCAGCTTCAGATCGCTCTCTCCAAACGAAATGCAGCCCGAGTCCCCACGGCACTTCATCCGCCGAGGGCCCTACACGGGGCAACCCACCCACCCTGCACTCACTCCAACGTAACTGCCGGCAAGGTTGCAAGCGCAAGATGATTGCCCTGCTGGCATCAGGAGTACACCATGGACAAGCAGCAGAACACGTCAAACCAGCAGCAGAGCACAAAGCCTGCTCAACCCAGCAACCCGATGTCCGGCAAGCCTGCCCAGCCCACACCGCAGAGAGGCAGCCAACCAGCACAAACCGGAACCGGAAACAAGAAATAGGGTTGAACCAATAACTTCCGAAGGCCCGCCACGACCACGGCGGGCCTTTCCGCGTCTACGGTTGCTTGTTTTAGGTCTCCTTTGAGCGCACTTTTTAAGTCGTCATCCTGACCCTGAGCGAAGCCGAATGGGGGAGGGATCCCTGTATTTCGTCTCTGCTCTGCCGTTACCTCAACCTCACGCCCAATCCGCCGATAACCCTACCAACGAGTCACCCAGCGAAATGCCCTCACCCTCAGACCGCCGCAAGTCGCGCCGCTATCCCTGCTACGGCCCCTTCGACTTCCGCATCGACGGCTGGTACATCACCACAGGCAAGATTGTCGACCTCTGCCTTAACGGTTGTCTCCTCCAGCCCCGCCTTCAATCTGAGGTAAACATCGACGACATCCTCGACCTCCGCTTCGAGGTCAACCGCCTCACCTTCCGCGCCCGCTGCATCGTCCGCCGCATCTCCCCTGACGGCACCCTGGGCGTCGAAATCCTCCTCCTAAGCGACCGCCTCCGCGAGCAGCTCAAAGAGTTGATTGATGAGCTCGACTCCCCCGAACAACCATCGTCATAGCCCCACACGGTAAACTGGAACCTACAGGACCTCACCATGACGGCGCTCATCTTTCGCCTCCGCAAACACTCCGACTACCAGCGCGTCTACAAGGCCAGCCGCAAGCAATTCGCCAAGCAGATGACCTACTTCTTCACCCTGCGCCCGCAGCTCGGCCCCGACGGCACGCCCCTCCGCGACGCCGACGCCGCGAGTCCTCGCATCGGCCTCACCGTAGGCAAAGTCATGGGCAAGGCCGTCGACCGCAACCGCATCAAACGCCGCATGCGCGAGGCCGTCCGCAAGAATCTCCCCGCCCTCACCACTCCAGTCGACGTCATTCTCCATCCACGCCGTACCGTCATCGACCTCGAATTCGCCACCCTCGACCGCGAGGTAGCCCAGGTCTTCCGCACCATCCAGAAAGCCGCCCGGAATCAGCAGACGACCCAGCAGGCAAAGTAGCAAGCCTCCGCATGAACACCCCCCAACCCAATTCCGAGCCCAACCCCGAACCCACCCTACCCATCCGCATCGCCTTTGGCATCTACAAGTCCATTCTCTCGCCTATCCTGCACGCCTTCAGCCCTTCGCAGTGTCTCTACCTCCCCACCTGCTCCGAATACGCCTACGTAGCCCTCGTCCGTTTCGGTCTCTTCCGAGGCTCCTGGCTCGCTCTCCGCCGCCTCGCCCGCTGCCATCCCTTCGCTAAAGGCGGCCTCGATCCCGTCCCCACCCGAAACTCCCCGTCCATTCCAGCCGTCTCCATTCACACAGACCATTTACCATAGAAGAAGCGCCTGCGTTCCCCGCGGTGCGAGCCTCATGTCTCACAAAGAATAGGAAGTTTCACTTGGCAGAGTTTAAAAACCCCAATCAAGCAGGTGGCGGTCAGGACGGCGGCAAGTCGCTCCTCGTCATGGCATTCGTAATGGTTGCAGTCTTCCTTGGCCTTCAATACTTCAAGGCGAAGACCAACCCCCAGACAGCATTGCCCACCCCGCCCGCCGCCACGCAACAGAACGCGCCAGCGCAGCCCACCATCCAGCCCGGTGCTACTACGTCTGCCGCGGGAGCCGCCACCGTACCCACCGTACAGGCCGCCGCCGAGACCACCACCACCATCGAGAACGAGCTCTACCGCATCACCTTCACCAACCGCGGAGCCCACGTCTCCAGCTGGGTCCTCAAAAAATTCAAGGACAGCGACGGCCGACCCCTCGATCTCGTCCACCATCAGGCCGCCGAGCAGTTCGGCCACCCCCTCTCCCTCTACACCTACGACCCCGCCGTCAACATTGCGGTCAACAGCGGCCTCTACGTCGCCTCCTCCACCGGCAACCTCGCCGCCCCAGCGACACTCACCTTCAAGTACGCCACCGGCAACCTCGAAGTCACCAAGACCTTCGCCTTCGACGAGACCTACGTCCTCCACGCCGACGTGGCCATCACCCGCGACAACGCCCCCATCCGCACCTTCATCAGCTGGCCCGGTGGCTTCGGCGATCAGGACAACGCCCTGGCCTACGCCGGCGCCCAAGTCGATCTCAGCCGCAGCGGCACCTCCCAGCACCTCGCCCCCAAGAAAGTCTCCGGCGGCGAAACCCTCAACGGCCCCTTCGACTGGGCCGGTACCAGCAGCACCTACTTCGCTGCCATCTTCCTTCCCGACACGCCTGACAACGCCTCCGTCATCACCCTCCACAACCAGCTCGACGTAGCCAAGACCATCCGCCGCACCGGCTTCGGCAGCGGCTCACCCGCCAAGGGCTCCATCAACGTCTCCATCCTCGGCGCCGGCCTCGCCGACAACTCCGGCCACACCCTCACCCGCATCTACGCCGGTCCCAAGGCCGTCAACGTCCTCCGCAACATCCACTCGGCAGACGGCAAAGTCTCCCTCGAAGCCCTGCTCGACTTTGGCTTCTGGGGCCCCATCGGCAAATATCTCTTCCTCACCCTCCAGTTCATCCACGCTCACATAGTCTCCAACTGGGGCTGGGCTATCATCATCCTCACCCTTTTCATCAATCTCCTCATTCTTCCCCTCCGCGTCAAAACCATGCAGAGCGGCCTCAAGATGCAGCGCATCCAGCCTCAAATGGACGCCATCAAGGAGAAGTACAAGAAGTACAAGGCCACCGATCCCAAGCGCAACGAGATGAACGCCGAGATCATGAAGCTCCAGAAGGACAACGGAGTAAACATGTTCGGCGGCTGCATCCCCACGCTTATCCAGCTACCGCTACTCTTCGCCTTCTTCACCATGCTGCCCCGAGTCGTCGAGCTTCGCCACGCCAGCTGGTTCTGGCTGCCTGACCTCACCTCGGCCGACCCCTACCACATCCTGCCGGTCCTCATGGTCATCAGCTCCTTCCTCATGCAGTACTACACGCCCTCACCCGGCGTCGACCCGCAGCAGCAGAAGATGATGGCCTTCATGATGCCCGCCGTCTCCGGCTGGATGACCTGGAACTACGCCTCCGGCCTCGCACTCTACTGGTCGGTTGGCAATCTCTTCGGCATCGTCCAGCAGATGGTGATGAACCGCACCTCACTGGGCCGCGAGATGCGCGAGATCGCCGCCAAGCGGGCCCGCCGCAGAACAGGCACCGCAGCCCCCACCATTCAGGGCAAGCGCTAACAAACAACTCATCACCCAACTAAAGAGCGGAGGCCACCAAGCCTCCGCTTTTCTTTTCCTCGCCCGAAACGAACATGTGCCCCAAATTCAAAAATCCGGCCCGCAACTCATGCCGTTGTTGTTGACTCTTGCGAAGGCAAGGATCATGGTCGATGCACAAAAAAGCATGACTCGAATCGTCGCCCTCCGCGTCTAAACCATCAATGAAACCGTATACTGACCAAAAGAAGAAAACTCACATGCAAGATACGGAACCTGGATTGAAAAAAATCGAGGACTTCCTCCAGACCCTCAAGAAACCTGGCGGTCTGGACCTGAAGTTCAGCATCCTTTCCGGCGGCCGGGCCGGAAACGGCAAGGTGCAGTCTACGGCCGACCAGCAATCCAGTGAGACCGAATCCGTCTCCACCCCCGAAATCCCACCGACAATCGCCGTCGAGTTCACCGGCCCCGACACCCCGCTCCTCACCGCCCACAACGGCGAACTCCTCCTCGCCATCGAGCACATCGCTGCCAAACTCCTCCGCCTCGAGCATGAAGACCACGACCGCATCTCCTTCGACGCCGAAAACTTCAAAGTTCTCCGCGAACAGGAGCTGCGCCTCGCCGCAGAAGCCGCCGTCGAAAAAGTTCTCCGCACCGGCCAGCCCCACGCCTTCAACCCAATGAGCTCCCGCGAGCGCCGCCTCCTCCACCTCGCCCTCGCCGACTCAGGCCTCCCTACTGCATCCTCCGGCCTCGGCCCTCGCCGCTACGTCGTCCTCTACCCTGCAGGCCACAAACCCACCGAAACCTCCACCCCAGACCGCACCCAGGCCATCCGCAACACCTTCCGCCGCCGCTAACCTAGGCCAATTCGCTGCTTCGACGGTCAACCTCGAAATCGTCAAAACCTGGCAGTCGTAGCTGGCCCTCTACCTCTGCCATCTCTCGCCGACCCGCTAAAGTTTTGTCTAGTGATGTTCGCTCTCTTTCAGAAATCGGATCAGGTCGCTACGTTCCTCTGGTTTGATTACGCGGAACTCCATGTTGTTAGCGGGCACGAAGGTATCGGGGTCGGCCAGCCAGCGTTCGAGAGACACGTCGTTCCAGGTAATGTGTGCCTGTTTGAGAGCAGCGGAGTAGGCAAAGTCAGATACCGAACCGGAAGTGCGCCCGAAGACTCCGCGCAGGCGTGGACCTTCGCGGTTCTGGTCCAGCGAGTGGCATCCGGTACAGCGGTGTTCGAAGACTTCTTTGCCGCGGACAGCATCACCTTCGGTGATCGCTTGCGTGATCTGTAAAACAGCGGCGCCTGTAGATTGGCGTGCCCACTGGCTGAGCGAGTCGATGTCAACGTCCGTGATGCGGGCATTCCAGTGGATGATGCGGTACTGGAGCAGCGGCATGCGATTGGTCTTCGCCTCGAGAAAGATCTTCACTTTGAAGGCGCCCCGTTCCTCGTCGGAGTAGTCATTCCACTGCGATAGATTCATAGCTTCACGAGCCTTCACAATATCGCGCTCCATCAACCATGAGAACGGCGCAAAACGGCCGTAAAGCGGCGCTCTCGTCTGGTTCGAGTGGCAGTCCACGCACTTTGTCATTAGCGTCTCGCGAACATTAGGTGGGATATCGGTGAGATCCATGATGCGCGTGCCGTGGGGTTGCGCATTGAGGCCCGCGTCACCGAAAGGATGAGCGCGGGCGAGCAACAGTGAAGCCGCAAGTGCGACGTTGCACCCTGCAGCAGTGAAGCGGTTCCATCTCATGCCTTCATCAGCGAAGAATCGACGCCTCCGGAGATGGTCCAAAGCAGACCGGTACCGACCCAGGCCATGCAACTGAGGAAGTTACGGCGGTCTATGTCATCCTGGGCAGGGCCGCTTGTGGGCGTGGATTCTGTTTGCAGGGTATCTGTTGGAGCTCGCGCGTGCGCAGGATTGCGATTTTGCATATTCTTCACGGTAGGTTCCTCCACGGATGCAAACCGAGCCTCCCTGGATTTATTCCGCCGCAAAGGGAATAAATTTTGGTCGGACTGGTTTTCATCTGCAGAAGAAGTGCGGTAGACGATGACATTGTTGCCATGGAAGCGTGCGGTGCCCGAGACAAACGCACGACCCTCGGTGTTCGAGGATCTGGCGCTCCCGCTGCTGCCCGCGCTGTACAACGTTGCCTACTGGCTTACGCGCAACACGAGCGATGCCGAAGACTTGGTACAGGAGACGTTTCTGAAATCGTTACGGGGATTTGCGGGCTTTGAGGAAGGGTCGAACTTCAAGGCATGGATCTTTCGCATACTTCGCAACACCTACCTCACCTCGCGCACCGGACTGGCGGCGCGGCGCACGGTTGCACTGGAAGACGAGTTGGATAAGGGTGGTGAGTCGGGGTCTGGAGCGTACCCGGAGGGCGCGATCGACCGCCAGACCCCGGAAATGAATCTGATTCGGCTATCGGATTGCGCTGCGCTACATAGCGCGATGGAAAAGCTACCCCCTCCGTTGCTCGAGGTAGTGCTCCTCTGCGATGTGGAGGAGATGAAGTACAAGGAGATCGCCACGATTCTCGAAGTTCCGATCGGAACGGTGATGTCACGCATTGCACGCGCACGCGCCCATCTGCGCAAATCGCTCGAGGGCAATACATTCACCAGGGAGTTTCGCGCATGAGCGATCATCTTTCATCTGAGACGTTGAACGCTCTTGCCGACGCAGAGCTGGCAGCCGATGTGCTTGCATCTGTGACGGCGCATTTGCACGACTGCTCTGAGTGCACATCGCGTGCGCTGGAACTGTCTCTGCTGAAATCAGCAACGGCCCGCGCAGGCCAGAGGTACGCGCTTCCAGATGGTATGCGAGAGCGAATGGAGCGTCTGATGTCCTCTCGGGAGTCGTCGAATCCTGTAGTTGAGGAAAGCACCTCATCGCTTCGGCGACCGGCGAGTCAACCTGTACGGCGGCTAGGCTGGGCCGGCTGGGCAGTTGCCGCGATTTTGCTGGTGTCAGCTAGTGGCTTGACTGTCGTTGAAGGAAACAGGCACCGGGTCCAGATGGCTGCGATGCAGCACGCGGCCCTGATGACAGAGGTGAGCGATCAGCACATCGCAACATTGGCGGCAAATCTGCCTCCGCAGGTCTTGTCGTCGGATCGGCACACAGTGAAACCGTGGTTCCAAGGGAAGATACCATTCAGCTTCAATCTCCCGGAGGGTCTGCCGGAGGACACGAAGCTCGAGGGCGCTAACCTGGTGTATCTGCACAATCGTCCGGTCGCGCAGCTTCTCTATGACATCGGCAGGCATCGTGTGTCCGTCTTTGTGCAGCAGACGACGGCTGGAGCGGAGCCGAGTGCTCCGATCGTGGAGCGCGCCGGATTCAGACTGGCCAGCTTCAGCACGAATGAGCTCGACGTAGTCGCGATCAGTGATGTGGCCCCCGCAAAGCTGACAGGACTGCTGAACCTGATCGAACGCGCACAGTCAGAGTAGCTGAGCAAAGCAACTGTGAAATCGGATCGCAATCTGACTGCTTTATCGGAACAGGTCAGAAAACTCCTTGCGCTAAAATACAGCGAAGAATGAGCTTAGCGCCATTTGCGCATTGAGGACTAGTCGCCGCCTGGCGCAAGGCAGTCTTTTTCCATAGCTCTGCACCATCAGCTAACGCCACGCTTTGACAGCCCGTCTACACTAGCAGTGGCGGCCAACCCCGCCGGACCTCCTCCGACCCGGCCCGCCCCCGGAACACCTGAGGACCACCCATGCCGCAGCCCCTCCCCACCGGCGTCCCCACTCTCCCCGCTCCCCGCTTCTATATCACTGGCCGCCAGGCGCTCAGCCCCGGAGCCATCCTGCTCGCCATCGTGGCTGCCGTCGTTGCGCTCTCCTCGGTCCTCTATGCCCTGGGCCACACCGGGCATGCACATCTCCCCACCGGCGTTGCCCGTTCCGCTAGCTCCGCATCCGAAGCCGCCGCGCCTGCCGACGACAAAGACGATCCATCCCAGATCGACACCATCGCCCTCGGTGATCCCGCCGACGCTCCTGTGCCTGCCCGCCGGGGAGACCACGTCAGCCCCGTTCACCCCACCATCCTCGTTCACCTGCCCCGCTTCGGCGATCAGGTGGGTCTCATCCCCGATACCCCCGCTGGCCGCCTCCTCTACGACTGGCTCGCCGCCTTCAACCAGGCAAGCTACCCCGCGCTTGGCAACGCTCTGCCCAATGTCGCGCTCGCCTCAGCCGCCGCTGCACAGATCGAGCTGCGGCAGCAGACCGGCGGCTTCAACCTGCTCTCTGCCAAAGAGGTGCAGCCCGGCGTCCTCGTCTTCCGGCTCCGCGACCAAACCCCCTCGGCGATCGAGGTCCTCGGCACCCTTCAGGTGCGTCCGAACTCCAACCCGCCCGCCATCGCGAGCTTCAGCCTCCGCGCTGTTCCCCAACCCCGCCAGGACGCCTCTACGGGCGCCGCCCCACTCTCGGCAGCCTCACCGCGATGAGTCGACAATGTCGACAGCAGATGAGGGCATCGGCTGTTGGTCACAGTTGAACTGCTACGGCCGCTAAGGCTGCCTTAGACTTGCTCCATGATCCGTCAGATCGCACCTGTGTTCTTTACCACCGATATTCCCGGCACGCTCGCCTATTACAAGGACAAGCTTGGCTTCGAGTGTATGGGGGCATGGCAAGATCCGCCCACCTACGCTATCGTGGCGCGCGACCAGCATGCGATTCACTTCCGTTGCGCCGAGCCGCCCACAGCCAATCCGGACAAGTACGAGGATGAGCTGCTGGACGCATATCTCTTTGTCGAAGATGCGGACGCGCTTTATGCCGAGTATGCAGCCAACGGCATAGAGTTCACTCGGGAACTTAGCAACATGCCCTGGCACTCGCGAGAGTTCGTCGTGAAGGATTGCGACGGGCGCCTGCTGGCCTTTGGCTCAAGCTTGTAGTGTGTCACCCCAACATCCTTACCGGGCAAACCTACGTCGAGCCATCCCAGCGCCACCGGCGATACCCGTCAGCACCATCACAATGCTTCCCGGCTCAGGCACCGTTGAAACCGGCGGAGGATCAGGAGGTACTACCGGAGGATTCCCCGGACTATTCGGTGTCGGCGACCCTGGAGGTGTTCCCCCGCCGCCATAGCCACCACCAAAGCCACCCAACCCTGGAGGATACCCGCCACCGGAACCCCAGCCCTCACCCCCGCCAGGAATGGGTGGTATGACATTTTCAGCAACCAGTGCGCCATCCGCCACTCTTTCAAGCGGCATTTCGCCATGTAAAGGATTCGCAAGATAATTGGGCGCTGCTGGTTCTTCCGGTATCAACTCCCCCGTTGGCATGTCCTCGGGCAGCTCGCCGCAAGCCAGGTTGAACCGGCGCAGAGCCTCTTCGCGCGTCATCTTCGGCCGCGGAAACCTCGCAGGCAGCACCCGTGGCTTATTCGCCGGCTTCGGCTTGTGGAGCACCGCAAGCTTCCGATGAACATACCGGTGCGCCCTGTGCTTCGCCGCGATGAGATGCTTCGCGGCCGCAGTCTGGGCAAGCGAATTTTTATATGCGATAAACCACCGTTCGCAATCGGTCGAGGCGTGAACACCGGTAGCGGCAGAAGCAACGACCAGAAAGACAGCCAGGAAAAGCAGGAAGCGACGCATGTCAGGGGGGCCCTAGTGCAATCTAAAAATTCGTACTGCTCATTGCCCCAGCAATCGGAACTCCAAACTTGAACGCATCAAATTACATGCAATTTGCACGCAAAGGATAAACAATTCCATCACTTAGCGGAAAAAGTAATGGCTTGTGTGTGCATAAATTTGCCACATCGTTTGCCGCGTATCTATTTTGCATTTCCTGTCAGCACTACCCCAACCGCCTGCCCACCCAGATACAAGCGCCATTCGTCTGACTCTGCCGCTCGTTTCAGCGCTGCATTCCGGCGCTTCAGCAACGACGTCATGTACCGCCGCATTACCAGAGCCTCCATCATTCTCCCCAGCGGCCCAAACCGAGCCGCAAACTTCAGCTCATCACGAACCCGTGTGCCGTCATCCATCGCAGCAAAAAAATGCTCATGCTCATATCGAGCGAAGATTCCCGCAATCATCACCTCGCGAAAATGCGCGAAAGGCCTCGACACCTCCACCAGCGAAGTGTGGGTCAGCCGCAACTTAAACCGCCGCACGCTCCACTTCACCTTGTCTCCCTCGTGCAAAAAACCGCTGGTCACGCCCGAAACAGCCCTCTCCTTAAGCGGCAAAGCAGAAGCCATATGGAACTCTACGCAGGAAGCGAGTCTGAAGCATCGCTCGACCGGCGCATCGACCCACGTATTCAGTTTGATCACTACCATAGCCCAACACTCGTTCTCGAGCCGCTTAGGCCAGCAGAAGCACCTTTCCGATTCCGCCCTTTTCCGTAGCAGCCTGCGCCGCTCCTGCTTCTGCCAGAGGCACCATCCTGTCAATCGGAATCACCAGCTTGCCCGCAACGACATCCTCCGCCAATCCTCGCAGCGCAGTCATATCCGGATGCATCACCACCTCCACAACCTTCACCGTCGGATGCAGCTTCGCATTCGCCGGAGGACCGACAACCGACGCAAACACTCCCCCTTGCTTCACCTTCCCAATCAGCGTCTCCGCTGTCTTTCCGCCCACCGTATCTGCAACCGCGTCGATGAATCCCAGTTTCTCCACCGCCCTCGCATCATCCAGCGCCAGAACTTCATCCACCCCCAACGTCGCGGCAGCCTCGGCCTTCGCCTTCCGCACACCGGCAATCACCACCGCACCAGCCTTCTTCGCCGTCCTAACTGCAGCTCGCCCAACGTTTCCAGTAGCTCCCGTAATCAGCACCGTTTGCCCCGATTGGATTCCAGTCCCCTTTGAGATCAACTGCTCGCCAGTCATCGTCACCACCGGCAGCGCCGCCGCCTTCACCAGGTCCAGACCTTCAGGCACCAGCATCAGCGCATTCGCCTTTGCCACCACCATCTCCGCATCCGCCTTATCCGCGACTCCCATCACCTTGTCGCCCGCAGCAAAGCCGCTCACACCCTTGCCAACCTCGCGCACGATCCCCGAGAAGTCATTCCCCAGAATCGCCGGAAGTTCAAGCGGCATAAACGCCCTGAAGCTCCCGCTCCGCAGCTTGTAGTCGATAGGGTTCACACTAGTGGCCGCAACCCGCACCAGCACCTCACCTTCACCCGCCTTCGGATCGGGCACATCCTCATAGGTCAACTTATCCGGCCCACCATACTCATGTAGAACGACTGCTTTCATCGGGCTCCCTCATCACGCTCAGATAAATATCATGCTGTCTGATGCAAGCATAGTACGGCTGGATGTACGCAACCCCCAGCGCTACAGAAGCCTCTACGTCGTTCGAAAAGTATTGTTGCCACTCAGACACTCCAACGAAAGCCATGGAGAGGTAAGCTACCGCGCGGGCTTCCTGTCGCAGGCTGTCACCAACTCGTGCAAGGAGTACAAACAAAGTTTCAAGTGAAGCCGCGGTCCAGCTCCGCCTTCCGGTGACAGCTATGACATAGCAACTGTGTATTCGCCGCCGTATAGCCATCGATCGCCTTGAAGCGATCCAGTTCAGCGCCCCGCTCCGGCAGCTTATCCCCACAAACCGCGCAAAGCCCTCGCTGACTCTTGCGTTTCGCATCCTTCAACTTCCGCCGTTGCGTCGGCGTACCACGCTCATCAAACTCCAGCCGCTTCAAGATATATCGCCGCACCTGAAACAGCCGTTCCCGATCCTCTCCGGCAACCTCAGCAATCCGCGCCCGCAACTCCGCCAGTACAGCAATCGCCTTAGCCCGGTCCTCATCAGAAAGCGTCGCCATCGCCTACTCCAAATAGCATCAGACGGACTCAGTGTTGTGTTCGAACCAACTAAGTCCCTCGGGTAGTGAAACATTTGCATAGTCGAGATGAACCACTCGACGGTGTTGCGGTGTCTCCGAAGCCGAAGATGAATGAAGTAACAAAGGCCGCATCACCAAAGCTCCGCCTGCACTTATCTCGCATGTAACTGTTTCGCGCTCTTGAACTTTATCCGCAATTATCGATTCGTCCAACTTGCCTTCCATATGCGAACCCGGGATGACTCGCAAAGCGCCATTTGTCGCCGGACAATCATCCAGATGTATGCGAACGGACAGCATTTTTTGCAATACGTACGCAGGTGGCTGGACATGCCGGACGCCCTGTTTTATAGACCAAGGACCAAATCCATCAATGTCGACACGATGCTTTATTGCAATCGTGACATCTTGATGCCAGGGAACCTTCCAATTAGCACCTTCGGTTTTGTCGAATAATATCCCTCGTACAACGAATGCTTTCTCTCCAAGAATCGGCTCAACTAAGTTACGAATCTCAACTGAATTCGCGAGTTGACGCACAACTGGCTCATCCAGAAGATTTCGTCGGCCACCACGGCCACTCGAAGTACCAACTTCTTCTCTAAGGGACTCAATCAATCCACTGATGCGATCGACTCCGAGAACATCGGGCACCATCGCATATCCAGCAGATTCAACGATCTCGGCAAGCATTTAGAGACTAACGCCTTTCTCCTGATTGAGTCTCGTGGCCCGCTCAATAAACGCCGCCAGCCCAACACTCCCCTCATCGCCCTTACCGCGAGTCCTTACACTCACAGCCTCGCTAGCCGCTTCCTTATCCCCCATCACCAGAACAAACGGAACCTTCTGCAGCGTGAACTCACGGATCTTCGCATTCATCTTTTCATTGCGAGCGTCCAGCTCCACACGCAGCCCAGCAGCCTCAAGCTTCGCCTTCACAGCATTCGCATAATCGAGATGCTTCTCCGAGATCGGCACTAGCCCAACCTGCACCGGAGCCAGCCACATCGGAAACGCTCCGGCATAGTGTTCAATCAGCACACCGAAGAATCTCTCCACGCTTCCAAACAACGCGCGATGCACCATCACCGGGCGATGCAGCTCGCCATCCTCGCCCTTGTACTCCAGCTCAAACCGCTGCGGCAGGTTGAAGTCGAACTGCACCGTCGAGAGCTGCCACAGCCGCCCCAGCACATCCACCAGCTTGATGTCGATCTTCGGCCCATAGAACGCGCCTTCTCCGGGGATGCTCTTAAAAGGGACGCCGCGCTTCGTCAGCACACCCTTCAGGGCCGCCTCAGCGTTATCCCAGTCGGACGCTTTCCCAACATAGTCGCCCTGCTTATTCGGGTCATGCATGGAGAGCTCGACTCGATACTCATCGAACCCAAAGGTCTTCAGCACGACCTCGGCGAAATCGAGGCACGCGTCGATCTCGCTGACGATCTGCTCCGGGGTGCAGAAGATATGGGCATCGTCCTGCGTAAAGCCCCTCACACGCAGCAGCCCATGCATCGTCCCCGAGCGCTCATACCGATAAACGTTCCCAAGCTCTGCATACCGCACCGGCAGATCACGATAGCTCTTCGGCGAATTCTTATAGATCAGAATGTGGCCGGGACAGTTCATCGGCTTCAACCTGTACTCCGCGTCATCCAGCTCCATCGGCGGATACATATTCTGCGAGTAGAACCCCTCATGCCCCGAGATCTTCCAAAGATCACGCCGCATAATGTGCGGCGTATAAACCATTTCGTAACCGCGACGGATACATTCATCCCGCATCCAGTCTTCCATCGTCTTGCGAATCAGCCCGCCCTTTGGATGCCAGAAGATCAGTCCCGATCCCGCGACCTCCTGAATCGAAAACAGATCGAGCTGCTTGCCCAGCACACGATGGTCGCGTGCCTTGATCTCCTCCAGCCGCTTGAAGTGCGCATCCAGATCTTTGCTGCTGAAGAAAGCAGTCCCATAAATCCGCTGCAGCTGCTGGTTCTTCTCATCACCCAACCAGTAAGCCCCGGCAATGCTCATCACCTTGAACGCCTTCACCCGGCCAGTCGAAGGCACATGTGGTCCGCGGCAGAAGTCCGTGAACCCGCCATTCCGATACAGCGAAATCTCATCCCCCACCTTGGTGAACTTCTCAATGAAGTACACCTTCATGAACTCGCCCTGCGCCGAATAATCAGTCAGCCCCTTGTCACGAGATTCCTCCACGCGGACAAACTTCTCGTCCCGCGCCACCACCTCGCCCATGCGCTTCTCAATCGCAGCAAGGTCATCCTCAGTAAAAGGAGTCTCCCGATAGACGTCATAAAAGAACCCGGCATCCGTAGCCGGCCCATGCCCTAGCTTCGTCTCCGGAAACAGCTCCAAAATCGCCGTCGCCATCACATGCGCAGCCGAGTGCCGCACCACCTTCAGCGCCGCCTCGTCACTCTCCTTCAGCAACTCCAGCCCGACATCCTCATTCAATGGAGCCGCCAGATCCACCAGCCGCTCTCCTCCCGTAGCCGCCCCATACATCGAGGCCTCCGAGCCCTCCTCTGCAACCTCACCCACCGTCGTTGTCGTCAACGGACGTATCCGCGCCACCACAACAGCCGCAGCGAGCCGCGGCGAGATGCTCATTGCAATATCGTTAGGAGTCGTCCCGCGCGCAACTTCGCGCACAGAACCATCAGGAAGCTGGACCTTAATCATCTGTTCACTCATAAAAGTTATCTATAAGCATATTTCCTTTACTGGCCCCGCACCAACTTCTCGCCTGTTGTTTGCATCTATAGACGGAAATACCGGCCGCGTCACCACTTTCGACTCAAGCAACCCAACGCACGGCGTACCACGCAGGTTGTAGCCAAATATCTGGGGTCTCCCGTTTTGGGAAACCGTTCCAGCATAGATAATGACATCAGGCCTGAAGATTGGCCGACAACCCGAGCATCACCAAACAAAAGGAATTCGTATGCAGGTCTTTTGCAAACCCGTCGATAGTTCCCCCGATGTTCACTGCCCCGTCTGCGGACAGGGATTTCTCCTTTATTGGGAGCGCTCCTGCCGCATCCAGCAGGCCGATACACGCGACAGCATCCAGGAGGCCCTGCGCGATCATCACCTCGACGCCACCGACACCAGCGCACACCCCGAATCCGCCTTCAACATCCCCAAGTGGTCAGGCTTGCCACAATTCTCCGCCGCCGCACTCCTCGGCGGTGCCCCTCTCTAGTCGACCAGCTCAATCAGTTCTCCGTTTTCAGAGTCACGAACCCTGACGGCGGAGAACTGACAACGTATTTGCCATCAGCAAGAACGTCGGCGTAGAACCAATACCAAAGTCGCACAGGTCACAGGAGGTTACGATGCTTCCCATCGGGAGATCCCTTCTTGATTTTGCACGCCGCAAAACCACCCTCTGCCTTCTCCTGTTAGCCGCGCCCTTGGCGATCGCCTGCACCCGAGTCGTCTATCTCGGCCCGGACGATACCGTAATCACCGCTCGCTCCATGGACTGGAAGATCGACGTAGGCACAAACCTCTGGATCTTTCCCCGAGGCATGCATCACACTGGCGCCGCTGGCCCTAACTCCCTGGAATGGACCTCGAAGTACGGCAACATCACCGCTTCCGGCTACGACGTCTCCAATACCGACGGCATGAACGAAAAAGGCCTCGTCGCAAATCTGTTGTGGCTGGTTGAATCCCAGTATCCCGAACCATCCAACAAGCTGCTGCTCGCCATCTCCCTCTGGGCACAGTACATGCTCGACAACTTCGACACCGTTCAGGCGGCCGTCGAGACCCTCCAAACCGAGCCCTTCACCGTCGTAACAACCAAAGTGCCAGGCGAGGACAAACTCGCAACCGTCCATCTCTCCCTCTCCGACGCAACCGGCGACAGCGCCATCGTCGAATACATCAACGGCAAGCAGATCATCCATCACGACCGCAAATACCTGGTCATGACCAACTCCCCAATCTTCGAAAGACAGCTCGCCCTAAACGAATATTGGAAAGACATCGGTGGAACCGTCTTTCTTCCCGGAACCAATCGCGCCGCCGATCGCTTCGCACGCGCATCCTTCTACATCAAGGCCATTCCCAGGGACGAAACCCCGGATATCACCATTGCCAGCGTCTTCAGTGTCATCCGCAACGTCTCCGTCCCCTACGGAATCAACACTCCCGAGGAGCCCAATATCTCGTCCACGCGCTGGCGCACCGTCTCCGATCAAAAGCGAAAAATCTACTTCTTCGAGTCCGCCCTCACACCGAACGTCTTCTGGATCCCCCTAAGCGACATCGATTTCTCCTCCCAGACCGGCACCGTCAAGAAGCTCGATCTAGGCGAGAACCAGAAGAATGTCTTCTCCGGCAATGCAGCAAAGGACTTCAAACCGAGCAAGCCCTTCAAATTCCTGGGCCTCTAAAAGTGCACCGTCAATCGATTGCGCAGCCAACAAAAAAATGGACCGCAGCCAGCACGAAAAGCAGCGGTCCAAATTACTCGGTAATCATTTTTGTAAAGCTATGCGATCTCAGGAATAGTGTCAGCGGTGGAGGTGTTCTTCGCTGGCATGTTCTTCCTCAGCCACACATTGGCCCGCCACCGCCCAAAAAATGGAGCGACGGCGACCATTGCAAACGCGATACCTAAAGCAATACGCATTTGTTCTCCTCTCCTCAGCAGCCTTATCACTCCGCCGAGTTATGTAATCCGCGTCGGTTAACCACGAACTCCATGTCCAGCAACAACATTTCCCTCAATATCTACCCCGCGCACCAAGCTCGATATCCCACTTTTGGGTGATACGCCGAACGAACGCGCCATCCCCTCATTTATCCTCATCCGTCTTTAGGTCTCTATCAATCCGCGCCCTCCGCGCAAATCCGCCCTCGCCAAGGCACTTGCTCTTATCAGTCTTTATCCTTTTCGATCACCGTTACGCCGTTTTCATCCGCGTTCCTCCGCGTAAATCCGTGGTCGACCACCGACATCGCCTAAAATACCCCCATGTCTTACAACGCAGCGGTCGACCACCTCTATGCGCTCGGTCATGAGCTGGCTCCCGCCACCCCCTCCACGCCGCGCCGTAAATTCGACCTCGCCCACATGCGCGTCCTCGCCGCAGCCCTCGGCGACCCCCAACTCGCCTTCCCATCCGTCCTCATCGCCGGAACCAACGGCAAAGGTAGCACCGCCTCCACCCTCGCTGCGATCCTCACCGCCGCCGGTTACCGCACCGCCCTCTACACCTCGCCCCACCTCTCCCGCGTCAACGAGCGCATCCAGATCAACGGCGTCCATATCCCCGACGACGACTTCGCCCGCCTCTACTTCCGCGTCGACACCACCGCCGAGCGCCTCATCGCCGAAGGCGCCCTCCCGCACCACCCCAGCTTCTTCGAAGTCCTCACCGCCCTAGCCTTTAGCTACTTCGCCGAGCAGCACGTCGACATCGCCATCCTCGAAGTAGGCCTCGGAGGCCGTCTCGACGCCACCAACATCGTCGACCCCCTCATCTCCGTCATCACCGACATCGCCCTCGACCACCAGGACTACCTCGGCAACACCCTCACCGAGATCACCCGCGAAAAGGCCGGCATCCTCCGCCCCAACGGAACCCTCATCACCCTCCCCCAGCACCCCGAGGCCCACCCCGCCATAG
>Ga0210409_10003057_pt1 | contig 19208 bp, 15 predicted proteins | sample IncBWH17MmetaG_FD_161649 | JGI IMG/M metagenome (GOLD analysis project Ga0210409, IMG submission 161649) | Forest soil microbial communities from Barre Woods Harvard Forest LTER site, Petersham, Massachusetts, United States - Inc-BW-H-17-M | ecosystem: Environmental > Terrestrial > Soil >... | reverse complement strand
ACGCCAGCCCTGGTGTTGGCGGAGAGGATTTCGCGGACGCGTTTGAGACCGAGTTTCTCGACTTTCGCACCAGCCTTGGTGCTGTCCCAAGCCTCGAAAGGCGCGAGTTTAGCAAGGAGGTCGGCCCAGTCGGCTTCGGTGAGGGCCGACTTGTCGCCGACGAGCGGTTTCACAGCATCGGCGTGGAGGTTGGCAAGGACGGCATCCCAGGCGGGGTTCACGGTTTCTGCGAGGGGGAGAGGAGCGCCGGGCTGGATGCGAGCCAGCGGCAGCGCGGCGATTTCGGAGGAGGTAATCGTGAGGTCCTTGGCGGCCAGCGCCAAAAACTCCTTTTCCTCGCGGTTCAGGGCGTTGAGCGCTCGTGGGTCGAAAGCGGCCAGCCGGCAGCGGGCGAAGTAGTCATCGACTTTGGCCCGGGCGGCCCTGACGGCAGCGGCGGCAGCTGTAGTCGCGAGGCCGAGCGGAAGGATGGTGGCGTTGCCTTCAGCCTGCTTCCACCAATCGGAATAAGCGGCGGCTTCGGCGAAGAACTGGTCCACTTTAGGCTGGCTGACGCCGGGCTTGCCGCTGGCGTCGGCATCGGGTCCAAGGCATGCGATGATGTCATTGATGACGGCTTTGGTGGTGTCGGCGGCGGCTGAGTCGGCGGGGACGATGCCGTCGCCATTTAAGGGCTTGGCGACGAAGGTTAGGTTGGCGGTGGCGGACTCATCGAGCGAGATGACCTCCGAGTCTTTTTTACCCAGAACATTGCGGGCAAAGGAGGCGATCGGTTTGCCTTCCGGGGTGGAGTCATTGATGGCTTCCAGCGGGAGGGTGGCAGCGCCTTTGAGGAGGTCGTCAGGGTTCTTGAGCAGGCCGCCCGCCCATTTAACGGCGGCGATCAACTCCGGAGCGCGGACGCGTCCGTCCTTGTCGGCGTCGATGAGGGCCAGGGTAGCCTTGTCGAATTCCAAACCGGAAGCCGGGCAAGCCAGCGCGACCCAGAGTTTAAGGTCGAGTTGGTCGAGGGCCATGAGGTCGGCGCCACTCTCAAGCTTCACCTGGTCAAAGCCGCCGGCGCGAAAGAATCGCCATTGCCTGGAGGAAGGAGTTGGGTTTGTCATAGGAAGATGGGTTGATGGGTTTGCCTGAGCCCCCGTGCGGTTCAGAATTTATATTTATCGCCGAGACCAGCTTGATGTCATTCTTGAGCCTGCCGGCTGCGGGCTCACTGTGGTAGCAGTCCTGAATGTAAGTCATGAGGTTGAGTTTTCTTGTCATGGTGGTTTCGACACCGACCTCGCCGTTGATGATGTAGTTGCTAAACCGGTCCACTTCGGGCAGGACTTCGACGGCCTGCCAGATTTTGGCGTGGTCGTTCAGCTTGCGTTCGAACCGCTCGGCCAGACGCAAGCTCATATAGCTATGAGTGGTGCCATCACCGTCCCTCTCATAAATGTAGCCCGGGCCGATTTCGGCTCGCAGCATCGTATTGGTGGTCTTGATGAAGTAATAACCGCCGCCCGACCCGACCGAGATCCGGTACTTGACGTCCGCGATGCCATCGTGCAGGCCTTCGACGCGGAGGTAGGCGAAAATGCGGTCGCCAAAGAGCCGATCGTATTGCCCGAATCCACGCAGTTGTTCGGCGTTTTTCACATTGTTGTTCTCGCCATAAACGCCGTCGGCGCCGAGGCCCAGTTCGTTTTGGTCCCATTTTTTGCAGCCGCCAGGTTGGCGGTGAAGAGCAAGGTTTTGCTGTTGCCGCGGGTGAGGGTCAGGCCGGCGGCGGCGCTGGCTTCCCACGGTGGCGACTTCGACGGAGCGTTGGTGACGGCGGGCGTCTGGGCGAGGGTTAGCCCTGCGGTCAGGCAAAGGGCCGACGTGAGGGTGGGGATGGTGGGTGGCTTCACGGCTGCAGTTCGGTTGTGAGTTGGAGCTGGTGCGAGACAAGTGGGTTCCGGACGGGGCCGCAACGGACGACGAGCGAGAACGGTTGGCGGCAACTCTCTCGCCCGGCCACGTCGATGATCATTTCTTTCCACCCAGGACGCCGCCGAGTGCAGAAGCGGCGTCGCTGGCACCGGCTTTGGCCAGCGCAGCTTGAATTTGCGACTTCAGAGAATCGACCAAGCTTTGTTGATCCGGCGTCAGTTTGATGTTTGTTAACTGACTCAAGGTGTTCAAAGCATCGGTGTATTTCTGGCTTGCCACCAGGCTTTTGGCGCGGTCAATCACGCTTTGGGCCTGTGCCTGGGCAGGCTGGGCTTGCGCCGCCGCTTGTGCGGCGGGCGCGGTCGCGGAATTGAGCAGGTCGGTCCCCGCCGTGGTGGCGGTCTTGACCTGAGTGGCCGACTGGTCAGTCGCTTGGGTGACGGCCGTGGCCGCAGTATTGACTTGAGCCGCAGCCTGCTGTGTAGATTGGGTTACGGCGGCTGAGGCCGCATTCGCGAGGTCGCCCGCGGCAGCAGGGGCCGCCTCGCTGGTTTTTTGGGGCTGCGCGGCGGGGGCGGGCTCCTCTTTCTTGCAGCCGCAAACGGCCACCAACCCGGCGGATAACACGAGGGTCGTGAACATGTATTTTGATTTCATAAAGGTTATCCCATTTTTCACGCCCCAGATTCTAAGCCTCAAGTGCCGGATTCATCATGCAACCCAAGCAACCCCTGTTGCCGGACCAGGAAAACCGCCTGGTCGAGGCGAAGACAAATCGCCTGACGAATGTGCTGCTTTTGCTTTACGAACCGCGCGAGTTAATAGCAAAACTTAGCTCGATTCCCAGAGGACCCGCAATGACAATCTAGGATCGCTCGAGGACGTGGCAGTCCCCGCCCCCGGGCTCAAGGCAGTTTGCCGAAGAAAAAATTGACCGAGCCGTGGTATTCGCCTTCGGCGACGGTGCGCTGCCCACCGGGTCCGCTCTGGGAGGCCGTGTGAAATTTGCTCCCCATTGGGGGAATGGCATGGAGGAACGCCAAGCCCGCCTCCGGCAGAGCCACGCTCGCTTTTCCTGCTATCTTAACGGGAGGAAACCGGGGTGTGAGGACCTGGAGGAAAAGGTCATCACCTCCAGGCACCACCGTGAGAGGCCCTTCGGTCGTTTGCAACTGCAGCCACCGGACACCGGCAAAACAGCCTTTGAATTCCGGGTATACCCAATCGGCCCAGCCGGTGATGGTGTCGTTGTAGTCGTTTTGCCAAACATTGAACGTTGTGCCCTGCAAGCGGTTCTGCCAGACCCGATAGGGACCCAACCCCAACCACCGCTTCCCTTTCACCCTCGCCTCCGGATAATCGAAGGCGACGCCGAAAAACTCATTCGGACCCTCGGCCATGTAAGTGTAATCGCACTGCAACCAACCGCTGGGCCGCACCCGCCAGCGGACGGATTTCATCGCCCCGCTGAACGTGGCCGTGACGAGCGCGTCCGGGCCATCCGATGAATGGTCCAAATGCAGCAGTTCCGCCTCGCCTACGGCGGGCCGTGGTCCGTTTGCAAGCGAGAATTTCTGTTTGCCGCGGTGGATATCGGTCAGCAAGCCGCTCTGCTTGCTGAAAGCGAATGTCAGTTCGCCCGCGTGGACTACCAACGCATCTGGAGCTTCGGAGATTCTTGCCGTGGCAGTGCCTTGGGCGGCTGCTGCAGGCGTTGGCAACGAACCAGCCAATCCCGGCAATGGCCAGACCCAGGTCCAAAGCTCGCGGCCAGCCGGGTCATTGGCTTGCAATGCCAGCGCGTCGGCCTCGGTACGGCTTCGATTCAACCCGATCCGCAGGGCCCCGATTTCCCCTGGCGGGATGGACGGGGCTTCAATTTTGCCCTCGGACAACACCCTGTACCCTGCACCGGTTTCATCAACGCGCCGGAATTTGCGGAGCTGCCATACAAAACCACAGTCCCGGGCGTCAGTGAAACAGAAATGATTCTCGACGGTCAGACTGACCGCGTCGGAGGCAGAAGCGGGCAACGCCTGTTCGCGGATACGAATCGGTGACCACACTTCTTTGATGGTGAAAAAGCTGGCTTCTTTCTGGCGATAAGGGCCGACAATACCGTCCGGCGCCTGGTTGCCGGCGACATCGATTCGACCGGTGTCGGGGCGTCGGACTCCTTCGTCCAGGAAAGCCCAGATAAAGCCTCCGCCGAGCACTTTGCTGGTTTCCATCAGATCCCAGTAATTCTTGAGGCCAGCGCCCGCGCCGCCGTCAAACAGGCCGTGGAGGAACTCGGTCGGCATGTAGACATTGGTTCCAGCGCAAAGGGCTTTCGCTGAGTCATAGGGCCGGTAATGAGCCGTGTTGACGCCGCCGAACAGGGCCCAGGGGTGGAGCACTCGGCGTTGCTGCGGGTCCAATTCCGGAAATAGGCGATCGAGGTCGGTGTTGAATCCGCCCTCGTTGCCGTTGTCCCAGAATAAAATCGAGGGATGGTTCACATCACGCGTCACCATTTCCTCGACTCTCCGGGCGCCCGTCTCGGTATCGTAGTACCCCTGCCACCCGGCCAGCTCATCCAGCACGTAGAGGCCCTGCTCATCGCAGAGGTCGAGAAACTCCACATCCGGTGGGTAATGCGACATGCGGACGGCGTTCATGTTCATGTTTTTCATGAGTTGAATATCCAGGCGATGCACCGCTTCGCTGAGACAGCGGCCGGAATCGGGCCAGAAGGAATGGCGGTCGCACCCTTTAAGGATCACCCGGCGCCCGTTGAGGTAGAGGCCGTCGCCCTCGCGCACTTCAAACGTGCGGAAGCCGAAGCGTTGCTGAACGCGGTGGACCACTTTCCTGCCTTCCTTAAGCCTGACTTCGATGCGGTAAAGGTTCGGGGTTTCAGCCGTCCATTGCCGCGGAGCTGACACCCGCGTTTTCAAGGTGGTTTTGCCTCTGGCCAACGGTGCCGCGAACAGCGGGCCGACCGGCTGGCCGTCAAGGGTTGTGAGTTGCGCCTCGATGTCCCGGGCGCTCCCGCTGCCATCGACGAAGACTTCCATCCGGAACTCGCCGTCAGCTCGCGCATCAATGGCGACGCGCTCGATGAATTGGGGCGGGACCGCCTCGAGGTGGACCGGCCGGAAGATTCCGCCATACATCCAATAGTCGCCTTTCCGCTCAGCGGTGTTCACAGATGGGTTGGCGGATTTTTTGGCCACGTTGACTTCGAGGTGGTTGGCAGCGCCGTACTTGAGCAAGCCCGTAACGTCGTACTTGAACCGATAATAAGCGCCCTGGTGAGTGGGGCCGACGGCCTGGCCGTTCAGCAACGCGCTCGCATCGGTCATCACGCCCTCGAACACCAGGAACACGCGGTCCCGCGCCCAAGCTCGTGACACCTTGAAATCGCGTTCGTAGCGGCCTTCCTCCGGCGCGGGGGTGGGCGGATCCCGGTGATAATTGAGTGTGCCGAAGCCGTGGAGTTCCCAATTCGACGGCACAGGCAGATTCGTCCAGTAACCGGACTGCCGCCCGCCCGTGCAGAAGAATCGCCACGGCACGGCATCGTCCTTGCCGTGCCCTGACAAGTATTGACGCTGCGTGTCCTGGGCTCGCACGCCGGCGGTCAGCAGGAAGGCGAGCAGCAGCGTGGAGTGGAGTTTCCAGCTCATTGACTCGGATTGGTTCAGGGTTTTTGAACTGCGGGCAATCATACCGAGCCGCCAGACTAAATGGCGGTCATCATTGGCGCCAGCGGAAGATTGAGGAGAATGGGTTGAAAACTCTGGGTTGCATACGCCGCGCGGCCACGCACCATTTTCTGATTGAAGGCGGAGGCTACGGCGGGCCAGTATCCCCGGGGCACGGAACACGGGGTCGCCCGTACTGACCAGGTTCCCACGGACCCGGGTAAGAGCTTGCCAGGGCCGGGAAAACAGGGCATATTATGGAAGATGAAGCTCCGATACGACATGGTCGAGAGGGTGAGCCCGGCGATGCTGCGCGAAAGCGTGCTGTCGAACAATCACCGTTACAAGGCCGAGCCGCTTTTATCAAAAACTGGGACTGGGAGCTTGTCGCCAGCCTCAACTGCGGAGCGTGCGAGCGAGGAAAAGCTCAGTTCGGGCATAACTCGGAAACTCATGGGAAAGTCCGGCAAGACTGGGAAGCCAGACGGCCGAACGAGCTGAGCCTGGGGGAGACGTTAGACTTTTTGAAGGCGTGCCATCGCAGCGCGCCTTTTTTATTTTTCAACGGGAACACTTTCGGGGAAATCGCGCGCCGCATCGTGGATGCGATCTTTATCGAGTTCCCGATTGGCCGGCGTCGGGAAGCCTCCTCCCTGGCGGCCCACTACGTTGCCGGTGTGCTCGACCGTAAGTCGATGGAACAGGGCCTCGCAACCCTGGCGGAGTTGGCCAACTTCGTCCCTGGCCAGCGAGTCCGCACGTTTAAAGGTTCGGCTCGCGGTGAGGTTCTAAGGGTGCTCGAAGATGGCCGAATCGTGTGGCGCCCTGACGGCAGCAAGTCAGCGCTGCTGGCATTGCCGGAAAGCCTCCTACGGGAAAAACGCGGGTCTAAATGAAGTTTGCCACCAGGGCTCGCGTGGCGGTCGCCCCCTCCGTTCGGACGTGCTTACGGCTTCATCCAACTTCCGTCTCGTCCCGCTTGTGTGGAAGTTTTGCTGCGCCAAACCTCCTCCTTCGATGATGGTCTTAGGCGTGCCTTGATGTGGCCATTAACCTCTGCGCTCCTTCTATGAGTCGCGGGTCCGCGGGAGGAACAGCGCGGCAAGGGCCGCCGGCAGAAAGAGTAACCCGGCGTAGAACAGCGCGGCGCGGTGGTCGCCGACCTTGGAGCACAGGCCGAAGAATACGGTCCCAAACGCGGCGGTGATGCGTCCGATGTTATAACAAAAGCCGGCGCCGGTGGTGCGCAGCAACGTCGGGAACAGCGGCGGCAGGTACATCGTGAATAGAGCAAACGCGCCCTGGCAGAAGCCGATCAAGGGGAACCAATAAAGAAGCGCGACATGGTCTCGCGGCACGCAATAGGCCCCAAACATTACGCAGAAATACACGAGGAAGCCCGCCGCGATGGTCGCCCGATAGCCGAAAAAGCGCGCCACCCAGCCGCAGAAAAAGTTACCGGCGATCGAGGAGCCGATGACGATAAACATCGCCGTATTCACGAGTTGGTTTTTCCGTTCCGGACTCCAGTTCAGCACTTCCGGCAGGTTGCGCAGTTGTTGCTGGTGCCAAAACATGAAGGCCCAGTGGGCTGTCAGCGACACCGCGCAAACCAACACCACCCAAACGGTGACGGGGAGCGTGTCCTTGCGAAACAGGTCGCGCACGCCAGGATCATGCTGGCTGGCTTTTTGTTTTGCCGCCACCCACTCTTCGGGTTCAGGCACCGCGCGGCGGATCCAGAAAACCAGGAGCGCCGGCACGATGCCGACCAGGAACAAATAACGGGGCGGCGCTTTGGCCAGGGCTTGATTGGCCAAAACGGCCCCGAGAATGCCGACATTGACCCCAGTCTGCAGCACGGCGGCGATCCAGGGTCGCCAGCGACGCGGCCAGGTCTCCGACAGCAGCGATGCGCCGACCGCCCATTCTCCGCCAATGCCGAGCGCGGCCAGGAAACGGAAGACGAGCAGGTGCCACCAGGCCTGCGCGAAAAAGGAAAGACCCGTGAACACCGCATAAGTCAGCACGGTCAAGCTCAGTGCCCGCGCCCGGCCAAGTCGGTCACCTATGCGACCGAAAAAGCCGCCCCCCAGAGCCCAGCCCAGCAGGAACGCACCCTGGATAATCGAGCTGTAGCGGCCAACCTCCTCGGTGGTGGTGCTGAGTCCGCCCAGTAGCTCCGCGACAAACGGCGCCGCCACCAGCGTGTAGAGATGCATGTCCAGGCCGTCGAAGGTCCAGCCCAGCCACGCCGCGACGCCGCCACGCCACTGCTGAGGCGAGAGTTGGCGCAGGCTTGCTGACTCCGGCGCCGGACCGGACCCGGCCTCCTGCGGAGGGCTCGAATGGGCGGTGTCCATGCTGGAATAACCAGCATGGCAGAGACACGTTTACGGAGGCGAGCGAGAAGTTGACTGTGCTCAGAGTTTACCGAGCAATTCTTTCCAGCGCTGCCACGCTTTCTCCCTGGCCTCTTTGTTCGGAGCGTTTGCATCAGGCGCTTCGCCGGCACGCATGAAGCCGTGGCCGGCATCCTGGTAAGTAACCGGCTCGTAGGTTTTACCCGCCTGCTTCATCAGTTCGGCACTTTTAACGACAGTCGAGGTCACTCGCGCATCGTTGCCACCATAAAAGCCGTAAACCGGGCAACTGATTCGCGCGATGGAGTCCGGCTGCTCCGGCCCGGTCCCGTAAAACACGAAGGCCGCCTTGAGGTTCTTGTCATTCGTTGCGAAACGGAAAGACTCGCCGCCGCCCCAGCAAAATCCGCCGACCGCCACCTTGCCGTTGCAGGCGGGCAGGTTCGCGACATAGTCGGCAACCGCCTTGAGGTCGGCGGTGACCTGCTCGCGTGGAAGTGACGAAATGGCCTTGCGGACAGCATCGCTGCCGCCGAGTTCGGCTGTGCCACCGCCACCCGGAGCCGAGCCGGAAAGCAAGTCCGGCGCGATAGCGATGTAGCCGGCTTCGGCCAACTGGTCGGCCACACCGCGGACCCAATCGGTCAGGCCAAAGATTTCGTGGATGACGACGACCGCCGTGGCTTTGTCTTTGACCTCGGGATAGGCAATGAAGCAGTTGACCTCCCGGTTATCGTGTTTGAGCTTCACCCATTCAAGATGGCGTGGAGACTTGTCGAGACGCGCTTTCGCCCAGTCCTGCGCCGGTGCCGCAAAAGCAGCGAGCAGGGCAGCCAACCCGATGATTCCGGCAAGTGGCCGGGAGTTACCCTTCGATTGCGCAGCCGTCCGCTTCATGCGGGCCCGGGCCGGCAGCCCGAGGCTAGGAACTGCCACACCTGTTCCCCGCGTCTCGGTTTTCTTTTCGGTAGTCATAACGTGCCTTTCCAGGTTATTCAGATCTTCTTCAGCAGGTCCGTCAGCCGTTTCCACGCTTCGTCGTGGGCGTCTTTGTTCGGTCCGGTAGCGTTCGGCATCGAGCCGAAGCGCATGAAAGCTCGGTTCGCGTTGGTATAAGTAACTGGCTCGAAGGTTTTTCCCGCTTTCTCCATCCACTCCCTCGTCTGCGGAACCGTGCGGGCCACCGGGTGGTCCAGTTCTGCGTAGAAACCAAACACGGGACACTTCATCCGCACGAACTCTTGCTCCTGGCCTGCCGCGATGCCGTAGAAGACGCAGGCGGCCTTCAGGTCCTGGGTGTTGGTGGCCAGCCGGAAGGTTTCCGTGCCGCCCCAGGAAAAGCCGACGGCGGTTACCTTGCCGTTGGCGGCAGGTAATTGTGCGACATACCGCACCGCGGCGTTCAGGTCCGCGTTGACTCGCGCGGGCGTCAGGGAGGCCATAGCAGTTTTCAAGTCGGTGGTACCCTTGATCGCGGCACTGCCGCCACCCTCCGGGCCCGAACCGGACAGCATGTCGGGCGCCATGGCAAGATACCCTGCCTCGGCCAGTTCATCGGCTACCTCGCGGGTCCAATCGGAGAGGCCGAACAGTTCATGAACCAGCACCACCGCCGTCGTTTTGGCCGTACCCTGAGGATAAGCGACAAAGCAACGAACCACACGCCCGTTGTGCTTGACGTCCACCCATTCGAGATGCCCTGGCGATTCTGCCAGGCGGGCCCGGGACCAGTCCTGGCCGTGGGAATTCAAGCCAGCCGCCAACAGCACGGCAAGCCCGGACGTGCAAAGTCGATTCATCGCTGCTTTGGTTCGCGTCAACGTAACCGATTTCAGGGTTTTTGAAAGTGCGGTTTAATCTAAGCTTAGGGCAGTTCAAGCACGCGGTAAAACCGGTACGGGAAGTTGGTGGCGCCCGCGTCCAGGAGATTGAACACATTGGCCCCGGCCACATTGGTGTTGAGGTTGACCCAGTTCGCAAAATCGGTCGTGGCCTCCAAGACGTACGTTTTGCCCGACTGTCCTGAGAACTGGGCATAGAAAGTCGCGTTGCTGAAATAGCCGCCCGAGACGAAGAAGATCGGCGGCCGAATGGCGAAGGTGGCACTAGCAGCGACACTGTCATTGTAGCCCGTTTCAAAGGCTTTCGCCTGAACGGTTGCGCTGTTGGTTAACACGAAAGGACCAGAGTAGAAGAACGAGTTCGTCGTCGGCAACGAGTTGTCCAGCGTGTAATAGAACACCGCGTTCGTGTCCGCATAATCCACCGCGATGCTCACGGAACCAACGAAAGTGCCGCCCGCGGGGTTGAAAGCAGGAGGCGCGAGGGCCGGAGTGCCCGGCAAGCTATTGATCCAACCGGCGATCACCTGCACTGCATTGGTATCAATGAGCGTGCGGAAGTCCGGCATTTGAATATCGGGGTCCACGGTATTGACCCGGTGCCAGAGGATCGAGCGCCAGACGTCCTTGGGCGTCACCACATACGCATTGTCGTAGCCGAGATTGCCCGCCTGCAAAACGCCGTACAAGATATTCTGGTTCGTAAACGGAGTATCATAGCGCGCATCGAAGGTGGGCCCCTGACCGCCCGGCCGGTGACACTGAGCGCAGTTGGCGTCGAGGTATGAGAGGCTTCGAGCCTGGAGTGAGGCGCTCAGGTTCGTAAGCGCTGAAAGTTGGGTGTAACTCGCGATCGCCGCTTCGTCAAAGGCGGGATAGAACATGCCGACGCGGTTGAGGGTCCGAAGCTGATTGTCGGTTTGCCCGGTGGACGGGTAGGTCAATTTGCAGTTCAGCTGCCGCGTTTTCACTCCCAGCACGTAATTGGCAGCCGGATTGTGGCACGTGAGACAGTCAGTCGGACTGGGATAAATCCAAGCCTGAGTTCGGACGCCGCTGGCGTTCGTGATGAGAATGCTCTCGGTCAGGCTGCTGCTGAGCGCATCCGCATCCGAATTGTCCGCGCGCCATTTGTAGCTGGTGCCATACACGGCGCCGTTCGTGTCCCGCACCAGCACACGGGTTTCGAGCCGCCGCGTGACGCTGGGATGGGTCTCATCGGTGGCCAGGTCGAAATGCTGGACGAACACGCTGCCCGCCGGGAAGCTCCACTCGCCCGTGGTCGAGAAGGCGATTTGCTCATCCGGCGTATAGGGCGCCCCACTGTTAGGAACGGCGAACCAACGGGTGATACTGGCGTTGTCCGCCCAAAGTGGAACATTGACGGTGTAGGACAGCAGGCCCGTCGCCGGCGTGAGCGCGCCGGTGTTGCTGAACAGCCCTGCTTGCGACAGTGTTTGAGGGAGCCCCCCGCTGAAGGTCGGAGGCAGGTTGAAAAAGGCGGGAGCCGTGGGTCGCGAATTCATGCCATAAAGAAGGAACGTGCCGGGTAGAACAGTATTGGTGACCGGCGCGGACGTGGTTGCGAGCCCCGCCCCATCCGTCGCCACCGCGGTCAACACATACCGACCCGCTGCCAACCCGGTCGTGGTAAGGGCATAGGGGCTGTTGGTGACCGTCCCCCGCAAGGTCCCGTTGGCGTAGAAATCCACCTTGCTGACTGCGCCATCGGGGTCGCTGGCAGTTGCAACAAAGGTAATGCTGGCGGTAGCGGTGTAACTCGCCCCATTCGCCGGGGCGACCAGGGTGACAACTGGCGGCTGGTTCGACGTGGTATAGAGCTGGGTTTGCGGGATGTTCGTCTTGCCGGTCGATGGACTGCTCCAGGAAAGCGATGCCGAGGCGCTGCCGGCATTCTCGTAGTAATCCATTTCAAGGTTGTACTTTTGCTGGGCGACGAGAGGGAGCGACCCGCTCCACTCGGTCGCGCCCTGATCCACCCAATGGTCGATGAGCAACTGGCCGTTCACCCATAACCGTACGCCATCATCGGTCGTGGTGTAGAGAGTGTAGGTTTCATTGAATATAGGCTGCACCGAGCCGGTCCAGCGCGCCGTGAAATGGTCCACGCTGATGGACGGGTCGGGCGAGCCCGAGCCCCAGTTGAAATTGACCACCGCATCGGTCCGGACCAGCGTGGGCGCACCGGAGTAGGCGTTTGTGGGGAAATGGTTCGAGAAATAGGCTCCAACCAGTCCAGTACCGGTGCCCAAAGAGGAGGCGCTGACAAAACTCGCCAGAGCGACCGGGCTTTGCGCCCAACCAGGTTTGATCGCTCGCGCCTTGACGGCCAGCGTATTCGTCACCTGGAACGCGCCCGTGTACAGCAAGGAGTTTGTGCTCGGGATCGAGCCATCCAGCGTGTAATATACGCTCGCTCCCGCAGTGGTGTCGCTGAGCGTGACCGTCACCGGCGAAGTGATGGTAGCGCCGTTGGGGGAGATCGTCGGGGCCGCCACAAAACCGGAAACCGCGCTATAAACCTCCAACCCGTATTGCCCTCCCACATACACCTTGCCGTTGGCTACCACCGGCACGGTGAACTTCACCGCGCCGGGGGCCGTGTCGCGGCTGCCGGCTAGGTTGCTATTGTAGATTTCGAGAGCGAGGTTGGTCGCGTTGTAGGCGTGCAGAATCGCCGGCAGACCGCTTCCCCAACCATCCACCTGCAGGGCCCAGACAATAGCGTTGCTGGCGCCATTGGCGGAGACACTCGCCGTCGGGGCAGAAAAACCGTAGGTCGAAGGGCTTTGGGACAACGGAGCTGAGCTGATGACGGCATTGGATATCGAGTAGGCTTTCAGCGGGTCACCCGTCCCCGCCAGGTACAGCGTATAATTAAAATAGGCCGGTGTGTCATAGCACTGCTTGGTGCCATTGACGATCGACTGCACAATGTTGGTGTCCGCGTTGGCGTTGAAATGCCCCATGTTCGTGCGATCCAACAGGTAGATCGTCCCGGCTTTGCTCCCGCCCACCAGCAGATGCGGATGCGCCGCGCTGCCGACCGCATCCGGCAGCACCATCGCGCCGCCTGATCCGATGTCCAAATCCGCACCGTTGAGAGTCGATTGATTGTAGGGAGTGAAATAATCCGCCAACAACAGGCCGTTGGTAGTGGATACCTTGAGAAAACTGTCGCCATAATTGCTGCTCGCAGGCGAGAAAGTGCCGTTCCCGGTCTCGAAATAGAGATTGCCGGCGGAATCGATGGCCGGGGCCCCGCCCGATTGCCAGATGCCCCCCAACCCTCCGTTAGGGGTCGTGAGGAAAGCGGCCACCCGCGCCAAGGTCAGCGCATCATAACCGATGAGCCACCCGTGATACGGGCCCCAATCGCAGTGCGAAGCCCATCCGATATAAACCACCCCATTCAGCAGCGCCAAACCAGGACGCTGGTTCTCTTTCATCGGGTCAAAAGTAATGCTTCCGCCGCCATCGCCCGTTCCAGGCAGCGACGCGGTAATGACCACCGGGCTGCCCGGTCGCTCCGCGCCGGTCGCCACATTCAGCGCGTGCAATCGCTGAACAAAGGTTGTGCCGTTTTCCTTGGTCTTGGCCACGACGTAAAACGTGCCCGCCACCGGATCTATAACCGGCGTCCCGACGATCCCCATGTTCCCATGAAAATCCTGGTAGTTGCCGCCGCATGCCCCCGTCATGTCGGTGTTCCGCGGCGCGACAATGTTCGGCCCTAGAAAATTGGTCTGCCAATAGGGATTGATGGCGTTGGGATCGTCCGCGTCGAACGCATAGACCGTGTCATTGACCGTCGCTACCAGTACGAGGTTGTGAACCCCTTTCCCGGTGACGTTCACGTTGGTCATCACCAGTGGCTGGGCATAAACCCAATCGTCCACCGCGTGTGAAAACGCCAGGCCGAACGTGTTCGTGTTCACGTTGGCCGGGGTCAGAATGGTTTCGTTCGTATTTTGGCCCGTGCGCGCGATATCGTTGTGGTACGTCAACACCGCTACGGGAGAAGGGGCCGCGACGACGCCTAGGGTGTGACCAAGCAGTGCAAGGCCGATGACAACAGCCGCCCTCGATCGAAAAGCCACGCGGCGACCGAGGTTTGCACGCAGGCTCTTGGTTTGGGCCGGTTGTTGGCGGGGATGGGTGGTCAAAAGGTCAGTGTTCTGGGGAGCGGGGGTAAAACGGAGCATAGGGGGATTCAATACAACATCAGCATCTGTTGTGACCACCATAACTATCGCTATGGCCACAGTCAACTCTTTTTCTGACCCGATAGTGGGGTTTCTTTGGGCAATTTCCTGGCGTCGGGAACAAGACCGTCGTTTTTTTGCCTCTTACAAATGGCCCATGGCGCAGCCGTGCGGCTGTTGCTGGTGTGAACAATTTGGATGCTAGCAGGCGTCTTCCTCGAGACGTATGGTTGGGCGCGATGGGTTGGGCGCTCGTTTGTTCGCCGCTAACCACTGCGCTCACCAACGTGGACATCGGCCCGTATGGCTTCCCCCCCCAGCGCTGTCACGGTCAACGTCAACGATAAAGTCAACAGGACCTGGGTGAGCAATTATCATTCGACCACGAGCACCACCGGGTTATGGGATTCCGGCGAGTACAACACGGGTCACGCGTTTACGAACACCTTCCGGACCCCTTGAACCCTCCCGAGTTATTGCACCTTCCATTTATTTGCGGGCTCCGTAACGGTGGTCGGGGCCGCAGTGCCCCAAACGGTTACCATCACCAACCCCCCGGACGGCGCTGTTCTGAGTGCTCCCGCATCCCTGGTGCTTAAAGCAACAGCCGCCAGTTCGGCAGGCAGCGTCACGAACGTTCAATTCTTCGAGGGATCGACGGTTCTCGGCAGTGTTCCGGCCACTCCCAACTCGATTCCTGTGAACGGCCTGGCGGCTGCCCAATCCGTGATTCGACGCACGCGTGCCTGTCGACCTTCGAGTTCAACGGGCCAAAACGGTGCGAAAGTAACTTGCTTTTCACGGGAACTTTACGAGCCAGTTATTGCTCTTACGTCAAATGGGGAGTGGCTCGTGCTGGCTGGCGTGGCTGGTTTGTTAGCCCTCCAGGGCGAAAAACAAGGCTCGGGCGAGCGACTGGCCGCCCGGGCACCGCTTGACTGGATCATAATTATGAAAGACTCGCATCCTAGAGGGCGCCCCTTTCTCGGGCTTTTGTTCGGCGTGGTCGGATGGACTCTTGGCTGTTTGCCTCTCACGGCCGCTACCGTTACTGTTGGTATCTATAACTACTACTTTAGTCCCAGCACCGTGACGATCAATGTCAACGATTCAGTCGAATGGATCTGGTACAGCGATTATCATAACTCTACTAGCACCACCGGGCTATGGGGTACCGGGCTGTACAACACGGGTTACACCTACACCTACATGTTCAGCAGTGCGGGCAGCTTCCCGTACTCCTGCACCTACCACGGCTTTACGGGCACGGTCATGGTTCAGGCCGTCAATGTGCCCCCTACAGTTATCATAACCAACCCTCCTAACGGACGGGTCTTGAGCGCACCGGCTTCGTTGACGCTCGGCGCGACCGCTGCCGATGCGGATGGCAGTGTCACCAACGTCCAATTCTTCCAAGGTTCGACTTCGCTGGGAAATGTGGCGTCGGCGCCCTACTCGAAGGCTGTGACGGGTCTGGCGGCGGGAAGCTACACCTTCTCCGCAGTGGCCAGCGACAACGGCGGCCTCACCACCACGAATTCGGTCAGTGTGAGCGTGATCAACCCCTCGCCGCTCACTGTGAGTGCGCCGCGACGTGTCTCCGCAAGCGGCTTTGCGTTCAGTTACGCGGCAGACGTGGGCTTACGGTATGTCGTCCAGCGCTCAGCAGACCTCAAGAACTGGGTTGGCGTCAATACCAACACCGCGGCCACCAACCCGGTGTCGTATCAGGATAATAGCACCTCAGGCGCCGCCGAGTATTACAGGGTAGCTCGTCTCCCAAATCCCTGAACGGACCTGGAAAGGGTCGGAAGTCGGACGGGAGCTAGAGCCCGGCGAAACCGAGGGCGCGATTAACAGGCTCGGCTATCGCACGCCGGCGCCCCAACGTTCCACCAGGTCGGTCTTCGACGCGGCGTAGACCACCCTCACTTTAGAAACATTCGGAGCAGTGACGCCGCGGCGGACAACCCGAGGTGGGCGCTCTCATAGCTCGGTGCGCGCGGGTCGGGCGGCGTGTCCCAGGCGCTGGTCAGCCGCGCGTTCCGCAGCTCGCGTTGTTTGGCCTCCAGTTCGGAGATTTCCCTCGCTCGCGCCTCCTCGAGCCCGCCCGCCCGGATGAATTCCACGATGCGCCGCAGCTCATCCTTATCGAACCAGGTGCCGTGCTTGACGCACACATCGACGACCACGTGCGAGCAGTGCGCGAAGTTTACGCGATTCATGAGCGTGCTGCACACCGGGCACGGCACATACCGGATGTTTTTTTCCACCTCTCCGGAATCCGGGGTGGCGATCGGCGCGGCCATGCCAAGCACGGCGGCCTGCTTTTCCCGGTCGCAGCAAATCTGTTCCAGCGAGGCCGCAGCCGCCCAGATGCCTTCGCATTTGGGGCATTCTTTCAGGTCGGTGTTGCCCACGACCACCGCGTTCATCTCGACCCGGCAGCGCGGGCATAATTGGTGCGAATCGGCCTCTACCTCGGTCCGGTCGGCCCTGGACCCGCAATGCGAACAAAACTTCGCCCCGACGAACATCAAGCCGAAGCAAGACGGACAGGCGACCGTAGCGAGCCGGGCGCCGCAATGCTCGCAGCGGGCCGCATCGCTCGAGGCCGCTGCGCCGCACATCGGGCAATTCAGGGTCTCAGCGTTCATAGGCTCCATCTTCCACAGGAACAGGCAATTGGCAACGTGGAATCACGCTCCGATTTTGTAATTGTTTAGCCCCTCTGCGCCCTTAAACTCACCGCATGACTCGAGGCGCGCGTTTAAACCCAAGCCGTTCCTGGCGGTGAACAGTACCTACGATTGTCCCAACTGCGGCGGGGCGGTTAGCTTTCAATGGACCGTCGCGGTCTTCGCGGTCTGCCCCTTCTGCCGGTCGATGGTCGTGCGGCACGATGTCAACGTCGAAGCCATCGGCCAAATGGCCGTCCTGCCGCCGGACCTCAGCCCCCTCCAGCTCGGTGCCCGGGGCGAGTTCGATGGTCTTGCCTTCACGATCCTGGGCCGCGTGCGACTGGCTTATCACGAGGGCAGTTGGAACGAGTGGTTTGCCCTCTTTAGCGATAACCGTTACGGCTGGATTGGCGAAGCTCAGGGCTTTTTCATGGTCAGTTTCGAATACGCGCCGCCGGAAGGCTGCGTATCGGCCGATGACGCCACGCCCGGCCGCGTCGTCGAAATCTCCGGCCAGGCTTATCATGTCGCCGACCGCAAGGAAACCGTGTCCCTGGCTGGCGAGGGCGAGCTTCCAGTGGCCTCCCCGCCGGGGAGGAAAGCCCTCAGTGTCGATCTCTCGGGGGCCAAAGCGGGCTTCGCGAATCTCGAGTACTCCGAAACGGGCACGCGCCTGTTTCTCGGCCGCTATGCGGTGTTCGATGAGCTGAAGTTCTCGAATCTGCGCTCCGTGCCCGGCTGGTCCGACGATGCCGTCGAGCCGATCCATCACGAAACCACCACCTTGAATTGTCCTAAGTGCGGCGCTCCTGTGAGTCTCCTCGCGGCGGGGTTCACGATGTCCGCCACCTGCGGCTCTTGCGGGTCGCTTCTCGACACCTCGACGCCGGACTTGCGCTTGATTAGTGAGGCCGCCGCGCGCCAACAGGTCCAGCCGCGGATTCCTCTTGGACGCCGCGGGATTTTGTTCGGCGTCAACTACGAGGTCATAGGCTTCCAACGTGTTAAGGACGAGTACAGCGGCTGGTTTGAATACCTCCTCTTCAATCCCTGGCAGGGATTTGTCTGGCTGGTGACCTACGCGGGCCATTGGACATTTGTGCGCCGTTTGGTCGAACTGCCGGAAGTGGATGAACGGGGCGTCTTCTCGAAGGTCGCTCATGCGCGGTTCCAGGGAGACCGCTATCGGATCTTTGCGGCCAGCGCGGTCGAGACCGATTACGTCATCGGCGAGTTCTATTGGAAGGTCGCGGTTGGCATGGCGGCCAATGTGACCGATTTTGTCGCTCCGCCGCGCATCCTTTCGCGCGAAGTTTATCCTGGGCTGACCGAACAGACCTGGTCGCAAGGCGAGTATGTCGAACCGGCCGTCATTCAGCAGGCATTCAATATTGACCCGCCGCTGCCGGAACCCACGGGCATCTATCTCAACCAGCCCAATCCTTACCTGGAAAAGGGGCGTCAACTGAAATGGCTCGTGCCTCTGCTGCTCCTGGTCTTGCTGGTCGTCCAGGCGCTAACCTTGGCCCATGCCGCCCGGCAACGTGTGCTGAGCAGCGCTTTTCTTTACCAGGCGAATGGGACGAATCCAGCGGCGGTAAGTCAGCCGTTTATCATCGATGGCGGCCAGCAGGCGGTTGATTTCACCATGCAGGCGCCGGTGGACAACAACTGGGTGGAGCTGGACGTCGATGTCGTCAACGCGGACACGCAGCAAGCCGTCGCCTCCTTCGAGCAAGGCATCGAGTATTATCACGGTTATGACGACGGGAATTGGAGCGAAGGCAGCCCGACCCAACACCGGCTCGTGCCGGGTTTGCCTGCGGGGAAGTACCGTTTGGTAATCGACACGTCCGCCGACCCCGCTATCGCCGAGATGCCATTTACGGTGACCGTCGTCCGTGACGTCCCCGTTTGGTCCAACTTTTGGATTGGCCTCGGGTTGCTGTTGATTTATCCGCTTTACTGCTGGGGAAGAGCGTACACTTTCGAGCGCGCGCGCTGGCTGGATAGTGACTTTTCGCCGTATGCCTCCTCCAGTAGCGACGACGATTAAACGATCATGAAATTGCGAAACCCGGTCTATCTTCCGTTCGCCCTGGCCGTAACGCTCCTGGTGGCCATGGCAAACCACAACGGCTGGAGCGTCGTCCAATCTCTCGCCTCCAGCACCTGGCAACACCTCAACCCAAGCACTCAACATAAATGAACCTATGAATTGGCTCCTCGTCCTGAACTCCATGGTCTATTCCGTTCTGGGGTTTGTCGTTTTCTGCCTCGGATTCGTTATCATCGACAAACTGACTCCGTACAATCTATGGGAAGAACTAGTTAAAGAAAAGAACGTCGCGCTGGCCATTGTCGTCGGGGTGGCGTAAGAGTGGTTGTGTAAAAGCGTAGAGAGCGGGTGTATCGGGGTTTAGAGACAAATGAAAACCCAAACCTTAACGAAAGGCGATACACCCATGAGAGCCTGCGAAGCCCTCACCTA
>Ga0210409_10003056_pt1 | contig 19210 bp, 15 predicted proteins | sample IncBWH17MmetaG_FD_161649 | JGI IMG/M metagenome (GOLD analysis project Ga0210409, IMG submission 161649) | Forest soil microbial communities from Barre Woods Harvard Forest LTER site, Petersham, Massachusetts, United States - Inc-BW-H-17-M | ecosystem: Environmental > Terrestrial > Soil >... | reverse complement strand
TAACGGGGAAGCTCGAAAAGGTTGGCCATGGGCTCGTGCGATGTCTCGGAAGTGGCAGGATATCCCGGATGCGTCTCACTGGCAATTGTGCGATGAGTTAACACTGAGGAAAACGGTTCTAGATTTCGGATTGCAGATTTGAGATTGCAGATTGACTACGTTTGCAGCCGGCCGCGCGTAAATCTGAAATCTGCAATCTAAAATCTGCAATCGTTTTAGAATCTCTGCATGCTAGCAATCGGGCTCGCCGGAGTTGCAGTCTCCGCGGCTGCAATCTCCGCCGGCTACCAGTCCATGGCGCCGACCGGCCAGTGGTACGGGCGCACGTTTACCAGTCTCGCGCGCGGCACAAAGCAACTCGCCCTCACCTACGACGACGGCCCGAACGATCCGCATACACTGCGTCTACTTGAGGTTCTGGCAAAGCACAACGTCCGTGCGACTTTCTTCCTGATCGGACGCTATGTGCAGCAACGTCCCGAAATTGTTCGCGAAGTCGTGAAGGCGGGACACGTCATCGGAAACCACACGTTCATGCATCCGTTGTTAACGTTCAAAAGCTCCGCCGAAGCCCGTAAGGAACTCACCGACTGCCGCTCGGCGATTCAAGACGCCGTTGGCAAGCATTCCAATCTCTTTCGTCCTCCCTTCGGCGGACGACGCCCCGCGGTCCTGCGCATCGCCCGCGAGCTGGGCCTCGAGCCCATCATGTGGAATGTCACCGGCTACGACTGGAACGCTCCGCCGGCTGTGGTGATTGAGAAGAAAGTTTCCAGCCAGATGCGTGGTGGCGACGTAATCCTTCTTCATGACGGCGGCCACAAGCAAATGGCTGCAGACCGGTCACAGACGGTATTAGCGACGGACCATCTGATCACCCGCTACAAATCGGAAGACTACGATTTCCTAACGATCCAGCAAATGCTCGTAGGAACGCAGGCTCTGTCAACGGGTCGGGATTGATTCGGCTTTTAAATTCCAGGAGTTTCCATCATGCGCCTCTTGCGAGTGCTCTTCTCGACCGTTGCCATCGCCGCCGCCCAGCCCAAAGCGCTGTTTTACATGATTGAAACTCCTAACTCGGTAAAATCCTTCACCGAGCACGCCGACAAAATCGACATCCTCGTGCCCGCCTGGTACTCAGTCGATGGCAATGGCCTCGTCTGGGGAGGTCCGAATCCTGACGTGCTCAAGACGGCTGCCAGTCACCACGTGCCCGTCATGCCCATCGTTGCTCTCATGAAGCAACTTGAACTCCACAACTTGTTCACCTCTGAAGCGGCCAAGACAGCATTCATCAACGCGCTTCTTGGCGAGTGCAAGAAGAGCGGATATAGCGGCTTCCAGATTGATTTCGAAAACGTGAATTGGACCGATCGCGACTTGCTCTCCGCCCTGGTTGCCGAAACCGCCGCCGCTCTCCACAAGCAAAACCTGCAACTTACGATTGCGACCGTCCCCAACGCACCCGGATATCCTGGCAAGAGTCCCTATTCCCACTGGCTGTACGCGAACTGGCGAGGCTCCTTCGATTTGAAAGCCCTGGCACAGAGTGTCGATCTGATTTGCCTCATGACTTACGACCAGAACACGCGCTGGACCATGCCCGGGCCGGTCGCCGGCTATCCGTGGACGGTGCAGAACGTCGAGTACGCGTTGCAGTTCGTGCCCAAAGAAAAACTGTCGATGGGAATTCCTGTCTACGGATATCACTGGTTCGCCGGCGATCCCGGTAAAGATGAAAAGCCGAATCCAACCGCGGAATACATCGGGCAACAAGAGATCGATGGATATATCGCCGCCTATCATCCGCAGGTTGAATGGGACGCGGCCGATCGCGTGTCGTGGTTTTACTTCTATCGCGACGACGTGCGCGACTGGGCGTTCTACACCGACAAGCGCGGATTCCAGGAGCGCCTCAATCTGGTGCACGAACGCGGCCTGCAAGGATTCTGTTCCTGGGTACTCGGAGCAGAAGACCCTCAGATCTGGTCAGTTCTGCCCTCGCACAAATGAGACTGGAGAGAAGTGGTCGCGGATGCGGTTTTTACCCCGCTAAGAAAGCCTCAGCATTGCGAACTAACGTCCAACGGCCTGCTTAATTCTTCCGCGGCGGATCTGTTGTCCATGGCGGCGCGACGCCGATGGAGCGAGCGTAGGCGATTTGCTGACCCAGATGCTGCGCGATGTGCTGAACGATGTAGAGCAGGACTCCGCGTTCGGTAATCTTTCCTCCGTTCCAGTCCAGAGTTTTTTCCAGGTCCGACTCGGCCATGGCGCGGATAGCCCCCTTGGCATGCGCGTAGGAAGCCTTGAGCGTAGCGATAATTTTTGCTTTGTCGGTGGTGGACTGCTCCAAGGTTTTCGTATCGACCCCCGCCGGCATGGGAGTGCCGACGAGCCTGTAAAGGTTGTAGTTGGCAGCGCTGGCGTGCAGGAAAACTTCGGCAATGGTGCGAACATCCGCGGAAGGACGCCATGTGTATTTATCAGCGGGGATGGCCTCGGCAAGGCGAACGAATTCGCTTTCCTGAATCATGACTTCGGCCATGACTTCCGATCGGTATCCGGTGATCCCGGGAGTTCCGTCACGATACGGATACACTTGGGCTGAGGCGCGAAATGCAGTTGTGGTTATCAGGATGAAGCATAGAGCGGAGAGGGTTCTCAGCATGGGACTTCCACCTTTTGTGGCCAGCGTTGACGGTATTCGCGAGATTATATCCCGCTTCCTGCAGCCCAACTTACTCGCTGTCTCCGCGCTCGATGACTTCTCCAACACCGAGTCCCTGCGTTGGTTGGGTAAAGACGTGACGTCCCAACGACTTTAGGCCGCTGCTTTAGCCTCGCATCCCCGCAAACGCCTGCTTCGCTGCTGCAATCGTGCGCTGCACATCCTCCTCTGAATGCGTGGCTCCCAGAAACGCAGCTTCATACTGCGACGGTGGCAAATACACTCCCGCATCCAACATCGCGTGGAAGAATTTCGCAAACGCTTCCGTGTTCGACTTCGACGCCGAATCCCAATCCATGACCGGCCCTTTCTGGAAGAACCAGGTGAACATCGATCCCACACGATTGGCGCACAGCGATACTCCGGCGTCTCTCGCGGCCGCCATCACGCCATCGACTAACTCTCCGCTGAGCTTGTCGATCTTCGGATAAATCTCGTCCTTGCGATCGCGCAACTGCTTGAGCATCGCGCATCCCGCAGCCATCGCCAGCGGATTCCCCGACAGCGTCCCCGCCTGATACATCGGCCCCAGCGGCGCCACGAGATCCATAATCTCCTTCGACCCGCCGTAGGCCCCCACCGGCAATCCTCCGCCGATGATCTTGCCCATCGTCGTCAGATCCGGCTTGATGTTGTACAACTCCTGCGCGCCGCCGAACGCCACGCGGAACCCGGTCATCACCTCGTCAAAGATGAGCACAGAGTGTTCGCGCTGCGTGATCAACCGCAGCCCCACCAGGTAATCATCCGCCGCAGGCACGCATCCCATGTTGCCGACCACCGGCTCGACAATCACGCACGCGATCTGATGTTTGAAGTTTTGAAAAGCATACTCGACCGAAGGCAGATTGTTGAACGGCAGCGCCAGCGTAAACATCGTGAATTCTTCTGGAACGCCCGCCGATCCCGGGATCCCGAGCGTCGCCACGCCCGATCCCGCCTTTACCAGCAGTGCATCCGCATGCCCGTGATAGCAGCCTTCAAACTTCACAATGTACTTGCGTTTTGTGTAAGCGCGCGCCAGCCGGATCGCCGACATCGTCGCTTCGGTCCCCGAACTCACGAAGCGCAGCTTCTGCATGTTCGGAAACGCGCCCAGCACCAACTCCGCCAGGTCCGCCTCCGACGGCGTCGAGGCTCCGAAGCTGGTCCCATTACAGGCCGCGCCCACAATCGCATCGAGAACGTTTGCCTCCGCGTGCCCGAGGATCAGCGGCCCCCACGACCCGATGTAGTCGATGTACTCGTTCTCGTCCGCGTCCCAGATGTGCGAACCCTTGCCGCGCACGATAAACGGCGGATCTCCGCCCACCGATCGAAACGCCCGCACCGGCGAATTCACTCCCCCCGGGATCATGCTTTCTGCCCGCTGTTGCAGACGCCGTGATTGTTCGGTTTTGCGCAAGGTTGTGGAAGGCATCAATTCCTCTCGACATGGAGAAAACAGATGTCAAAGTCTCGGACGCAAACGACTAATATAGCAGCGCCCCCAGCATCGAATTCACCAGATATTCATCATTCCGCAATCCGTTTGCAACATCTCAGCAGTACCGTAGAGTCATCAAGATGCCCTTCTAACCGGGAGGGTTTGGAGGACAGTCTCGGGGGCTCCGGACTGTCCTTTTTGCTTGTATGGCTTTGATTGTGTAGGGACGGGCGTCTTCGCCCGTCCGCGGCGCGCCGGCGACACAGGTTTTGATCCGCATATTAACCACAATTAACTCTCCATCGTATAATCCCGTGAATGATCACCGTCTCCAAGGAGGACTATCTCAAGTCCATCCTCGAAGCCGAGACCGAAGGCGAAGCCGTAATCTCCGCACGCCTCGCTCATCTCCTCAAAGTCTCGCCCCCCGCAGTGACCATGGCCCTCCGCCGCCTCAAGAAAGACGGCCTAGTCCGCGTCGGCGCGAAAGGTGAGGTCAGCCTCACCGCCGCCGGACGCAAGATCGCCCGCAAGCTCACGCTCCGCCATCACCTGATCGAGCGCATGCTCTCAGAAATGTTCGGCATGGAATGGTGGAAAGTGCACGACGAGGCCGAACGCCTCGAGCATGCCGTCTCGCCCGATTTCGAAGCCAAGCTCCTGGCGAAGCTAGGCTCAAGCGGCGCTTGCCCGCACGGGAATCTTAGCGAGGTGGAAAGCTCCGCCAGCCGCCGTCGCCGCGGATTAGTCCTGCTATCCGAGGCGGAGGTCGATACGAATTACGTGGTCAGCGGAATCTATGAACGCGATCGCGGGTTGCTCGAATTCCTCGAGCACCGTGGCATCCGGCCGGGCGCAAAGCTGCGGGTCCTGGCACGCAACTACGACCAGACCCTTACGCTCTCCACCCCCGCCGGCACCGTCTCTCTGGGTCCCGCGGCCTCCAACCGAGTCTGGCTCTCGACGACCGCCCGGACGAAAAATTGAGTTAGCATATCGCTGACCCGACACACTGAAGCACTGGGCTATACCCAGACTGTACCCAGACCCGCAGACGTGGAGCCTTCAAATCCCCCAGCCGCAGCCATCTTTGTCTAGTAATGCTTGTGTTGGTCTAGTAATGCTATCTAGCAATGCTTGTCATTCCGAACGGCGTTTCGCCGTGAGGAATCTGCTGTCGCTTGCGCCACCAACGCTGTCGGCAGAGCGCAGACTCCTCCCTTCGGTCGGAATGACAAAGGGTATTTATTTGCGAACGTATTTTCCCAGATTGGAATCTTCCTTTAGGCTAATTGCCGATGCTGCGTGACAGACTCGATCCTGATCGATAATCTTTCCCCGTGGCGCAACTGGAGAATTTTCGCCTCAAAGTCTTCCGCTCGGTCGCTGAACACCTGAATTTCCGCAAAGCCTCCGAACATCTATTCCTGACACAGCCAGCCGTTACGCTCCAGATCAAAGCGCTCGAAAACGATCTTGGAGTGCGCCTGTTCGATCGCTCGGCCAATCGAGTCGCGCTCACCCCTCACGGATCGGTTCTCCTGCGGTATGCCAGGAAGATTTCGGCACTGGCAGCGCAAGCCGAACATGAACTCGGCGCGGAAGGCGGACACTTCTCCGGAGAACTCTCCCTGGGCGTCTCCACGACCATTGCGCAATATGTGTTGCCGCGCCTGATCGGTGCTTTCCTCGACGAACACCCGCGCGTGCAACTCGCATTGCGTAGCGGAAACACCGAACAGGTGGTTCAATTGGTCCTCGACGGCAAGGTGACTATCGGACTCATCGAAGGCCCCGCCCGCGAGCGCGGAGTCCACACCGAGCCTTTCATGCGCGACGAACTCGTGCTGATCGTGCCGCCGAATTCCGATCCGTCCCACTTCTCTGCTCAGCAGCTTCTGTCCTCGAGCCTGTTGATGCGCGAACAGGGCTCCGGCTCCCGCCACGTCGTCGAAGCCGCGCTCGAAAAATCCGGACTGAAGCTGAAGTCGTTCAAGAGCGTGATGGATCTCGACTCCACCGAAGCCATCAAGTCCGCCGTCGAAGCGGGACTCGGTGTCGGTTTCGTCTCACGATGGGCGATCTCGAAGGAGTTGGAACTAGGTGCGCTGAGAGTTGCGCAGGTCCGTGGACTGACCATGGCCCGCCACTTCTCCCTGGTCACGCGCACCGGCCCCACACAGCACGGCCTGACGGAAGCTTTCCGCTTGTTCGCGCTCACCCGCGGCAAGCTTCAGTCGAACTCAGGAAAGCCGCGTCGCCAGAGCCCCTCCACCCGATAAGCCAAACTTATCGCCAATTGAAACTACTGCTTGGACTGGGCTGCCGCCCGCGAGTCACACTCAGCGTGTGAATAAGGGACTGTACTTTGTCGGACTGATTCTCGCCGCCAGCGGCCTGATCTCCCCGCCCCTTGTCCTGCTCGGAGGTCTCGTTTACGGGCTGGTCCTGACGCACCCGTTCAACGTTCAGAGCAAGAGCCTTGCAAAATTTCTTCTGCAGGCATCCGTCGTGGGACTCGGCTTTGGCATGAACCTGCACGAGGTAGTCCATGCCGGCCGCTCCGGATTTCTCTACACCGCCGTCAGCATCACTGCAGTCATGCTGCTCGGCCTCGCGCTCGGCTATCTGATTCGCGTGGGCAAGAAATCCTCGTTCCTGATCGCCGCTGGCACCGCGATCTGCGGAGGCAGCGCCATCGCCGCCGTCGGCCCCATTGCCGATGCCAACGAAGAGGAAATGGCCGTCTCGTTGGGAGCAGTCTTCATCCTCAACTCAGTTGCGCTCTTCCTCTTCCCCGCGATCGGCTTCGCGCTGCACATGAGCCAATCGCAATTCGGCCTCTGGTCCGCGCTCGCCATTCATGACACCAGTTCCGTTGTCGGCGCCACCGCGCGCTACGGTACTGCCGCTCTCGCCATTGGTACAACAGTCAAACTCGCGCGCGCTCTGTGGATTGTCCCACTCTCGATCGCAACCGCTGTTGCCCTCAAGAGCAAAGCCAAAGTCCAGTGGCCGTGGTTCATTCTGCTGTTCTGCATCGCGGCCCTGTTGAACACGATGCTCCCGGTGATGAATCCGGCATTCGCCGCGCTTAGCCGCTTGGGCCGCATCGGACTGACCGTCACCCTCTTCGTGATCGGCACCGGCCTCAACCAACAAACGCTGAAGAAGGTGGGCATCCGCCCACTGCTCCAGGGCCTCACACTCTGGATCATCGTCGGCAGCACCACGCTCGCACTGATTCTGTTGAACTGGATTCACATCTAGGAAGGGAAGTCCGAGCTTTCTGCCAGAGCTCCGCCCTGGCGCACCGTTGAACACGCTTGTGTAGGGGCGGACGCCTTCGTCCGCCCCGCCGAGCGAAGCGAGGCGTGATGTCGGCGTCGATCGCCTCGGAAGTTGCAACACTACCACCACCCGCATGGCGCGCTTTGCGCGCAACCCCGGACGAGGCGTCCGGGGCTACATTTTTCGCGCTGGTTGCGGATTGGCTATAGTTAACTGTAGTTAACTAATTCTGGTGTATACTCGTTAACATCTGCGATCTGGGAAAATGCCTGTAAATTCATGAGCAGCGACGACCGATTCACTGGAGCCGCCGAGTCTTCGCCGTTGAACTCCGCGGCAGCCGACGCGGTCACGGCCACCGGACATCGTTCTCTGGAAAATGTCCACGGTTCCATCGAGGTTCCCCATCATCAGGCCGGCTTCTGGCAACAGTGGAAAGCCTTCGTCGGCCCAGCCATCCTGGTCAGCGTCGGATACATGGACCCGGGCAACTGGGGAACCGATCTGCAGGGCGGCGCGCAGTTCAAATACGGCTTGCTCTGGGTTGTCGGTCTGGCCAGCCTCATGGCCATCTTCATGCAGGTGATCTCTGCGCGCCTCGGCGTCGTTACCGGAAAGGATCTTGCTCAATGCTGCCGCGACTGGGCCCCGCGCTGGACGCGCTGGCCCAACTGGCTGATGAGCGAAATCGCCATCGGCGCCTGTGATCTGGCCGAAGTGCTCGGCAGCGCCGTCGCGCTTAATCTCCTGTTCCACATCCCTCTGCTGTGGGCAGTGATCATTACCGGACTCGACGTACTTCTTCTTCTTGCCCTGCAGCGCTTCGGCATGCGCACCATCGAAGCGGTCGTGCTGTTACTGGTTGCGACGATTGGCGCCTGCTACTTCATCGAGATCTTCGTCCTTCCTCAGACCCGGCCTGGTTTTCTGGAACTCGGGCATGCGTTTCTGCTTCCCCACTTGCACCAGTCAGGCATGATCTATATCGCCATTGGCATCGTTGGGGCCACAGTCATGCCCCACAACCTGTATCTCCACTCGGCCCTGGTGCAGAGCCGCCGCCTGCAGAAAGACGACTCGTCTATCCGGCGCGCCCTGCAGTTCAATACCCTCGACTCCACCGTTGCGTTGACGGTGGCCTTCTTCGTCAATGCGGCCATCATGGTTCTCGCGGCGACGGTCTTCTTCGGCAAGTCTGGAATCACTGTCCCGGGAGGCAGGTTTATCGCCTTCAGCCCCGAAAGCGACTGGATCCGCGTCGCCTACCTGACTCTTGCCCCTCTGCTCGGAGCAACCGCCGCCAGCACGCTTTTCGCGGTTGCCCTGTTGGCCGCCGGGCAGAGCAGCACCATCACCGGCACCCTCGCCGGCCAGGTTGTCATGGAAGGTTTCATGCACTGGCGGATCAAGCCCTGGGTGCGCAGACTCATCACTCGCTCGCTGGCCATCCTGCCGGCAGTACTGATCATTGGTCTCCGCGGCGACAACAGCGTCACCGATTTGCTCACTTTGAGCCAGGTCGTACTCGCACTCCAGCTTCCATTCGCCATGTTCCCGCTGCTTCACTTCACCAGTTCCCCAAAGCGGATGGGTAAATGGAAGAACGGATTCTTCCTGCTGGCGGCCGGATGGGCCAGTGCTATCCTGATCAGTTTCATGGACATCTATGGGCTGCCCGACTCGCTGAAAACTGCCTGGCAGCTGATCAGTGGCGGTCGGTGAAAAGGCGGAACGTGCGGTTTAACGGCGATCTGCAGCCGACACGTGGGACAGTCAAAATCCCCACCCTGTCGCAAAATGCGCGACAAGGATGGGGCAGCTTCTGGATTACTGCCGAATAGGAAACCATGTACGACAAAATCCTCGTCACTCTCGATGGCACTCCGACCGACCGGGCCATTATTGAACACGTAAAAAATCTGGCGAAGCTCGCCCACAGCCGCCTGGTGCTGCTCCATGTCGCCGATGGATGGGCCGCCAGAACCTATGGTCCTGACGCGGTCAGTCAGGAAATCGTCGACGACACCGCTTATCTCCGCAAAGTCCAATCCGAGTTGCAGGCCGCTGACATTCCTACTGAGGCCGAACTCGCCTACGGGGAACCAGCGGACCAGATCATCAAATGGGTCGAGAACAAAGGTTGCGACCTGGTCGCCATGAGCACCCACGGGCATCGCTTTCTGGGCGATCTCTTCCTGGGCACCACGGCAACCCGCGTCCAGCACCGCATCCGCGTCCCCGTCCTGCTCCTCCGTGCCCGCTAAACGAAGGATCCGCGCTTAGGTTTTAATACCCAGCTGATTCACTTTCGTCCTGCGAGCGTATATCCTAATGACAAGGCATACGGGGTTACTTTCCTCCGGCCATTCCGCAGTTACACGTTTTGAAGTACACGCCAGCGTAGATTGCACACGGAGCACTACCGTGACAGCGACCTCACCCAAATCCGCGCTACTTACCTCTCTTTCTCCGACTGCGTCCCTCGTGGTCCGCTACATTCTTGGAATCCTTGCCGGTGTGGGTTCACTGCTGCTGAGGGATTTCCTCAGCCCATTCCTGGGTGAACGCAATCCCTATCACACCGCATGGTTGGCTGTAGTTTTCTCGGCCTGGTATTGCGGCCTGGGTCCTTCCATCGTAACCGTCATCATTGGGGCTGCCGGAATCTGGTACTGGTTTCTTCCGCCGATTCATCAACTCAATGGCAAGGCTGTACCGGAGATTTCCGGACTCATCGGTTTCTTAGTCTTCTCGGCAGTGATTATTTCTCTCGGCGAGTCGACACGTCGCAGTATCGCCAAGCGAGAGAAGGCCGAGCAAGATCTGCTTCGAGCCCAGGAGGGACTCGAGCAGCGGGTGCGCGAGCGAACCGCCGACCTGCAGAAACGGACCGCTGAAGTCGTCGAGAAAGCCACGCTGCTCGATCTGGCGAACGACGCAATTTTTATAAAGACCAAGACCGCAGGAGACGCGATCTCCTATTGGAACAAGGGGGCCGAAAGGCTTTACGGCTGGACTGCCAGCGAGGCGCTCGGCCAGAATCCCGCGGAGTTGCTGCGCACTTCTTATCCCATTCCGCTGGCGGATATCGAACGACACGAAGTCTGGGAGGGTGAGCTTCTGCACACCACACGCGACGGGAGGCGCATTATTGTCGCCAGCCGCTGGACCACGTTACGCAACGAATCCGGTGCGCCCGTCGGATGGATGGAGATCAATACTGACATCACGGACCGCAAGCGCGCCGAGAATGCCGCGAGGAGTCTCAGCGGACGCATCCTCAGCTTGCAGGACGACGAGCGCCGCCGCATCGCGCGCGGCTTACACGACAGCCTCGGTCAATACCTGGCGGCTCTCAAAATGCAGCTCGGCCTCCTGTCGATGTCCAACGGCGATCAGGCCAGCTTGATCTCAGATGCCTCCGAGATCGTCGATCGGTGTATCACCGAAACTCGTACCGTGTCGCACCTTCTGCACCCGCCCTTACTCGATGAAGCCGGATTCGGCTCCGCCGCCCGCTGGTTCGTCGAAGGTTTCGCCCAGCGAAGCGGCGTCGCCGTCGACCTTAGCCTGCCGCCTGACCTCGGGCGGCTGAGCAGTGATATTGAAATCGCTTTGTTTCGCGCGCTGCAGGAGGCCTTGACTAACGTCCACCGCCACTCGGCCAGCCCAAAAGCAGATATCCGCCTGACTCTTGAGCGAAATCAGGTTCGCCTTGAAGTGCAGGACTACGGAAACGGCATGTCGCCGGACACCTTGCGCCAGTTGCATGAAGGTGCTGGCAAGACTGGCGTCGGCGTCGCCGGAATGCGAGAACGAGTCCGCGAATTGGACGGCTATATGACGATCCATTCCGATCCCCACGGCACGCTGCTGACGGTAGTCCTTCCACTCGCCCATTCTGGCGAGCTGTCGGAAGAATCGGAACGCCGAAGCAAGATCCCAGCCTGATTCTTCGTTGCATTCGCAGCGCGTTCTTTTCCACGATTCAACTCTGGTATCGTCATCGAGGCTGCCTATTCGATGGAGACAATGGGACAATCGTTCAGCTCGCTCACCTTCCTTCTGCTCATTTCCGCTCTCGCGGTCTTCGCTGTCTACCGTCTCTTTCATCGCCTTCGAACCGCACCGGCCAAGCCCGGTCGCCTGGAAGTGGATATTCAGGAGCTTGGCGGATTCAGCTACAGCCAACTGGTCCTGATCAGTTTGCTCAGCCTGTTCGTGGAGATGCTGATGATCCGCTGGGTCTCTTCGGAGATCCGCATCTTTGCCTACTTCAAGAATTTCGTCCTGGTCGCGTGTTTCCTGGGATTCGGCCTGGGCTGTTACCTCTGCCGCCGCCGCATGCAGTTGATGGCGATGGTCGCGCCGCTCCTGCTGCTGACACTTATTTTGAAAGCGCCGATCTCCCCGTTGCGGCGATCGATTTCAGCCCTTCCAGCTTTGCTGGGAGCGACCGTCGAGGTTCACGTATGGGGAGTGCCGGCGCTGCCCACCAGTTGGACTGGCATGCTTCTCGCGCTGTGCTTCGTCGTCCCCCTGTTCGCGTTGATTGCCACAACTTTCATTCCCCTTGGACAATTCGTGGGTTGGTATCTGGAAAACTCTCCAAGAGGGGTCGCTGCGTACAGTGTCAATGTCCTCGCCAGCCTCGCCGGAATTGCAGCATTCACTTTGCTGTCTTTCCTTCATCAGCCGCCGTGGGTCTGGTTTCTGGTGGCCGGGTCATTTTGCGTGCTGATGTTCTGGCCAAATCCGCGTGTGAGGAATGTACTCGCGGCAACTTTCCTGGCGTGCGCTTACCTTCTCGCAATTCCGGACACTCCCAACGGGAAGACGTATTGGTCGCCGTACCAGAAGCTGACTCTGCAGCCGCTTTACGCCAAAGGGCGAATTGCTGCCTATCTGCTTAACACGAACGACGCCTGGTACCAGCAGATTCTCAATTTCTCGCCGGAGTTCGTTCAGTCCCATGCCGCCACGTTTCAGCGTCATCCCCTGGAACAGATCTCCTACAACATGCCCTACCGTTTCTATCCTGCGCCACCCTCAGTGCTGGTGCTGGGATCGGGCATGGGCAACGATGTCGCTGCTGCTCTTCGCAATGGCGCTGGACGGGTTGAGGCCATTGAGATCGATCCGCTGATCCTGAAGCTCGGCCGTGAACTGCACTTCGAGCATCCGTACCAATCGCCGCGTGTGCACGTCACTCTCGATGATGCCCGGAGCTACATCGAAAACAGTCACGATCAGTTCGATCTCATCGTCTTTTCGTTGCTCGATTCGCACACGACTACCTCGCATTTCACCAACATCCGTATCGATAACTACGTGTACACGCGCGAGGCACTACAGCGCGCCCGGCAGTTACTTAAGCCCGGCGGTCTCTTCATCGTAAAGTTCCAGGTCGAGACTCCCTGGATCGCCGGCCGTCTCCACAAGCTGTTGCACGATACATTCAATCAGGATCCGATCCAATTTCAGACCGATATTGGGGGCTATGACAGTTCCGGGAGATTCTTCGTCTCTGGATCGCAGGAGCGCCTCGCTAAAGCCACGGCCGAACCTTCGCTCGCTGCGTATCTCGCTTCGCACGGCAATATGCCGATGGAATCCGCCCGCGTCACGACGGACGATTGGCCCTACTTCTATCAGCACGAACCCGGTTTACCGATCATTGTGATTCTGGTTTCGATCGCCGTGCTGGTGGTCTTTGGATGGTTTCTCCGCCAAACCAGCGGGGAAGGCATACGCCTCGATTTCCACTTCATGTTTCTGGGTGCGGGATTCATGCTGCTCGAAGCCCAGATCGTCAGCAAGATGGCGCTTCTGTTTGGAACAACGTGGGTGGTGAATGCCGTTGTCGTCTCGGGATTGCTGTGCCTGATTGTCGGGGCCAATCTGGTGTACGGAGCATTCCCGCGAATCCCGCTCGCAGCGGCCTATGCAGGGCTTTTCCTGACTCTCGTCGTGATGTACGTCGTTCCCATGCAGAAGCTGTTCTTCGAGTCGTGGTCTCTGCGCGCGGTAGTGGCTACGTTAGCTCTCTGCACTCCGGTATTCTTCGCGGGCATCATTTTCGTCTCAAGCTTCGCGCGCGCAGGCTTCCGCGGCAGCGCGTTGGGTTCGAACCTTTTCGGTTCCCTGATCGGTGGCCTTCTGGAGTCGGCATCGCTCTGGTTCGGCTTAAAGTCGCTCGCGATCCTCGCCGCGATCCTCTATCTGGGCTCGGCGATCTTTCTCAGCCGCGAAACTGCTCCACTGAATAAAACGTCAGTCGAACAGGAAGCAGTTCCAACTCCGTAGCGCCGGCGTCCCGCTGGCTGTGGGGGCGGCGTCTCGCCGCCCCCACCCGTCCAAGTCCACGGTGCACGATTCCTGCAAGTGCTATCCTGACCTCAGCGCGCCATGAAGGTTCTCTACGAAAACCTCCCCGAGGTGGAAATCGGCGGGCGCAAGCTCGTAGGCCGCGTCCTGTTTGGCCTACTGATCCTGATCGCGATTCTGGTCGGCGCAACCGGCGGCTTGCTGCTCGTCTACACCACCGACCTGCCGCAGGTGGATGCGCTCGAAGCGTATCGCCCCAGCTCGATTACCGAGCTTTACGACGATCACGAAAAAGTCATCGGCTCATTCGCACTGCAGCGCCGAGTCGTCGTGGGGTACGACGATTTCCCTCCGGTGCTCCGCGACGCGCTGGTGTCGATCGAGGACAAAGATTTCTATCGTCACTCCGGGATCAATTTCTGGCGCATCGTCGGCGCCGCCTACCGCGACATCGAATCTGGAGGCAAAGTCCAGGGCGCGTCCACGCTGACCATGCAGCTCGCGCGCAACCTCTTTCTTTCCCCCGATCGCCATTGGCAGCGCAAAGTGCAAGAGGCGATGCTGGCCATCCAGATCGAGCGCCGTTTTACCAAGCCGCAGATTTTCACTCTTTACGCCAACCAGATTGCACTCGGACACGGGGTGTTCGGCTTCGAAGCTGCGTCAGAGTTTTACTTCAGCAAGCCCGCGAAGCAGTTGACGCTGCCCGAGGCTGCGCTCCTGGCGGCCCTTCCCAAAGGGCCAAGCTACTATTCGCCGATCAACCATCCTGATCGTGCCCAGAAGCGCCGCAATATGGTGATCAACGCCATGCTCGAGGACGGTAAGATCACCGCCGCGCAGGCCAACGACGCTCGTCCCGCTCCGCTTACGCTGCGGCTCGCGCACGACCCGAACTCGCTGGCCCCGTATTTCGTCGAAGAGATTCGCCGCTACCTCGAGGGCAAGTTCGGCACCGATCAGGTTCATGAAGGCGGCTTGAAGGTTTACACGTCCCTCGATGTCGAATTGCAGAAAGCCGCAAATCAGGCGGTGCTCGACGGCCTCGCTGCCTACGAGCGCCGTCACGGCTGGAAGGGTCACTTAGAAAATGTCGTGGGCGACGGCGAAGTTCTCCAGAAGTACTCCCACCCCGATTGGGACGACGAACCCGAGGTCAGCGGATACGTTCACGCGCTGGTGACCTCTGCCGGTCCGGGAATCGCCACATTGAAGTTCGGCCGCTATACCGCGGCTCTTGGTCAAGCCGACGTCGCTTGGACCCAGCAGAAGCTCGCCAACATCCTAAAGACTGGCGACATCTGCTATGTGAAGATTCTTTCGCTCGGCGCGAACGGCGCCGCGAAAGTCAGTCTCGAGCAAGATGCCGGCGCACAAGCGGCACTGATTGCGATCGACAACGCCACCGGCGGAATCAAGGCCATGGTCGGCGGACGCGATTTCAACACGTCGAAGTTCGATCGCGCCACGCAGGCTCTCCGCCAGGTCGGCTCTTCGTTCAAACCTTATGTCTATACGACCGTGATCGACGGCGGGGCCAGCCCGGACGATACCATCCTAGATGAACCAGTCAGCTTCGATACGCCTTCCGGTGCCTACACTCCGCACAACTATGATGAGAAATTCGAAGGGATCATCACTCTACGGCGGGCGCTCGCCCAGTCGCGCAACATTCCGGCGCTAAAACTTGCCAACAAGGTCGGCATCAAGAGCGTGATCGATTACGCCGAACGCTTCGGCGTGACCTCAAAGTTGCCTCCCTACCTTCCGGTCGCGCTGGGATCCGCAGAAATCACGCTGCTGGAGCAGGCCTCCGCCTACAGCGTTTTCCCCAATGATGGAGTGCGCGTCAGCCCGCGCTACATCACGCGCGTTACCGACTACGAAGGGCGCGTGCTGGAGGAAGATTTTCCCGAAGTCAAAGACGTGATCAGCGAACGCACCGCCCGCATCATGACTTCTATGCTGCGCGAAGTGGTGCTGCACGGCACCGGCATTGCCGCCGCGAAACTCCCGTTTCCTGTCGCCGGCAAGACGGGCACGACGAACGATTTCACCGATGCCTGGTTCGTGGGATTCACGCCAACCATGACGTGCGGTGTCTGGGTCGGCTTCGACGAAAAGAAATCGCTCGGGGCAAAAGAAACCGGCGCGCACGCCGCGCTGCCGATCTGGGCGAACTTCATGACCGTTGCGATGAACGGCAGAGACGTCGGCGATTTCCAGCCCTCGCCGATCGCGTCGCACGCAGCACAAAAAGTCGACACTCCAGATACTGCCCCGGCCACCGAAGAATCGCACTAACCGGGTTCGCATCTCTACTGTGCACAATGCGGGATTTGACGAACCATCTCGACGATATAAACTCCTCGCGGCTAAAAATTGCCTTTTAAATCGGTTTCCGCTCCGAGTTCGATAAAGGGGAGCTTGATATGCCAACCCGCAGTGGTTCGCTCTGGGCTCTTCTTGCGATTTCTCTAGTTGTTCAACTTGGGTGCGGCGGCGGCTCTAAAGTCGTCTTGCCCCCGCCCAATCCTCCCACCATCCAGGCGATGTCTCCGAACAGCAGTGAACTGGGAGGCGCAGCCTTTACCTTGAGTGTGGTCGGCTCGAACTTTCTTTCGGGCGCCACCGTGCAGTGGGCTGGAAGCGGCATGCCGACGACTGTAGCCAGTACCAATTTAGTCACCGCCAGTATTCCCGCGAGCGCGGTGGCGGGCACGGGGCCGTACGCCATCACTGTTGTGAATCCTGCTCCGGGCGGCGGCACATCGAACTCTCTGAGCTTTGCCGTTCCGTGCGTGATTCCTCCGCCGGCACCGGCCGCGAGCCAAACCAAGGCTCGCGTGGCCGCCTATTATTTCGACGGCTGGTCGGGCCCGCTCACCAACTTTCATTTTCAGCAATTGCCTCTTGGGCCCTACCAGGACCGCCAGCCCTTCTCGGCCTGGCAGGATAGCTCGACCTGCGCGGTCGAGCAGCAACTCGCAACGGCGCACAACTTCGGCATCGACTTCTTCGTGTTCGACTGGTACTTCAACGTCGCTGTCACTGATCCAGGTGAAAATCTCAACTCCGCACTCCAAATCATGCACGCACTTCCCAATCGTCACGGAATGCAGTTCGCGATTCTCTACGTAACCGGGCCACCCTTTGACGTGGCGCCAGGCGATTGGAGCACAGCCGTGAACGAGTGGGTGAGCTACATGACCGATCCGGCTTATGCGCAGGTGAACGGCGAACCCGTATTCTTCATCATCAATGTAGGTTCGATGCGGCAAGTCTGGGGAACTTCTGCCGCCGTAGCGACCGCGCTCGGGCAACTGCGCGCCGCTGCCCAGCGCCAGGGACTTCCCGGTGTCTACGTTGTGGGTGGTTTCGGGGCGCCGGATGGGAGTATGGGGCAGCATTCCCTGGGAGATGGATTTTCCATCGCGCAATCCGATGGCTATGACGCGATTGCGTTTTACGGCTATCCTTTCGCGCCCCCGCCGATGAACGGCATGCTGCCGTTCTCCACTCTTTCCGATGCCGGTCACTGGATGTGGAGCGAAGCAACGCTCAGCAGTCCGTTGCCCTACATTCCGACAGCGATGAGCGGCTGGGATCCACGCCCGTGGAACGAGGTCGAGCCCATTAGCGGAGACTTGATGTGGTACAGCCGAACGCCGCAGGACGTGGCAACGTTTGTACAGGATGCCATTGCCTGGACCGCCGCGAATCCGCAGCTCCGCCCGGAGTCTGCTCCAACTCCGCCGCTGGTTCTGATCGAAGCCTGGAATGAATTCGGGGAGGGAAGTCACATCATTCCGACGGCTGGAGACGGAACCACCTATGGCGATGCGCTCGCGGCGATGCTTCTGGGACCGTAGGTTCGGGCGATCAGAATCGAGTGTTGGAGGGCTCTATGCGTGGTGGTGGTTTGTCTTTCAGTTTTGTCACTGTTCTGGCGTTTGTAGCAACCGTGTTCGCACAGCCATCACGCCCAGACGCAGGCGATGCGCCGATGAAATCCGCGATCGAGCACGTCCTTCTCACCCAGCAGGACGCCTGGAACCATCACGACCTCGACGCCTTCATGACGGGCTACTGGAATTCTCCCGATCTGACGTTCTTCTCCGGTGCAAAAGAATCCAAGGGATGGCAGGCTACGATCGACCGCTATCGCGCGACTTACGCCAGTCCCGGCCACGAAATGGGGAAGCTGGATTTTTCGGATTTGCGTGTTGAAGTGCTCGGCCCGGAGGCGGCATTTGTCCGCGGCGTCTGGCAGTTGACGATGTCGGACGGAAAGATGCCCCACGGTCGCTTCACCCTGATCTTCCGCAAGTTCCCGGACGGATGGAAGATCATCCATGACCACACGTCTGCCGCGGAATAGGTTTTATGTGGGGACAGCCGCGAAGCGGCGTCGTTTTCGCTGTGTGCAAAATAAGTAGGGTTTTTACTTCTTTATCCTCACCTGTACCCGTGTCCCGTCGGGCAGATTGCCATTCTCCAGTTCCACTTTCCCCTGCCGGACGATTCCCTCAAATTCCTGGGGCAGTGACCGCGCTAAGACCCTCGCGGGCGGATCGCCCGCGGCCACACGCTCCACAATCCGGCCCGTGCCGCGATCCATGGCTTCATTTGCCAGACGGTCGGCCTCCTGATTGTGCTCGCGTAGCGCGTGACCGATCGAAAACCAGTCGAGCTGCTTAATTAGTTCCTTCGCGCGCGCGTGCAGGTCTTGCAGGGTTGCGTTCTTGACCTTGTAAATGCCTTTGATCTGGCGGACCAGCAGTTCCGAATCGCTGATTATCTTCAGCGCTTTCGGACCATGCTTTAGCGCGTACTCCAACGCTGCAATCAATCCCTGATACTCGGCGAAATTGTTGGTCTGGTGGCCAAGATATTCGCTGAGGGCCGCCACCGTTCGTCCGGATTCGTCCTTGATCACCACGCCGTAACCTGACGGTCCGGGATTGCCGCGCGCACCGCCATCACTGTGAGCGACCAGATAGTGCGGAGGAGTGTCGTGAGGTTCGAAAAAACTGCGGGAGTCAGGTGCTGGCATGATGAAAGTCTAATTCCTCTGTAGGTCTCTGTGCCCGCTGTGGTGAAAAATGAATCTCAAAGTGTGCACGGTCGAAGAGGTCAACGGCCTGCAGCGAGCCGCGTGGCGAGCCGAGGGGGGAGCTTCGCCCCGAAGATGCGGTCCTGCGCTGCTTTCAAGTTGTAAGGAGTACGGTGGAAGTGAACCACGTTCGCTTCGCTGTCATACAGAGCAAACGCGGCGCGCCAGTCTCCGTCGCGCGGCTGTCCTACCGATCCCGGATTGATCAGATAGCGCGCGTTGGTTTTCAGGTGCAACGCCACAGATTCTGCCTGTCCGACCGTTCGATATTCCGGACGGAATCCGTCGGCCGACGATCCATTCGCAAAAAAGCCTC